>Ga0316604_10000485_pt1 | contig 48109 bp, 48 predicted proteins | sample OWC_soil_day20_C_FD_207650 | JGI IMG/M metagenome (GOLD analysis project Ga0316604, IMG submission 207650) | Wetland soil microbial communities from Old Woman Creek delta, Ohio, United States - OWC_soil_day20_CT | ecosystem: Environmental > Terrestrial > Soil > Wetlands | place: USA: Ohio...
AATAACCGCTTTAGCGGTTGTTGGGGAATAGGTGCAGGCGGCTAACCATTCAAAGCACTTGCAAGTGCAGCCGGTAATAACCCCTTATAGGGGTGGGACAAGCCGCCGGCTAAGCCGGCGGTCCTGAGTTGGGTTAGTAGGACGCGCTTGCTTGCAACAAGGAGCCGTTTTCGTCTATAAGAGCGTCGGATTTGACATTATAGATCAGGCGCTCTGATTTAAAAAAATTCTGGTTTTGGTATACTTGTACGTTGCCGGTGAAGATAGCAGTTTTGGTTTTCCAGTTGTATTCGCTGTGGTCGGCAATAATCTTGAGGGAGGAACGGGAAAAAGTGACCATTCCATCCACGTAAGCGGTTCTGGTCGGAAAAGTGACGTACACTGTACTTCCGGTGAGACTGATGTCCTTATCGTGATACGATATTCCGCCGGAGGCCCATACTTCTGACATATTGGTTTTGGCTGTTCCGGCAACGACAGATCGATCCTTATAATTAATGGTCACATTGCCTGATAAAATATGCAAGCCAGTATTCACATCAAAATATTGTTTATCTGCTTTGACGACCGGCATTGCTGCGAATACAGAGGAAGTGAAGAATAAAGCAATGAATAGAGTGATTAAGAAAATTTTGTAGCGCATATGGCAACAGCACCTCTTCATAAAATTTAAATTCGCTTATTCAGCAGATAGGCTAAACTTTTTTGATTTCAGTTTATATATATATTATACCAGAAAAAAAGATTATTTGAAGCGGGAAAATAACCATGAAGATCAAGCGGAAAAAGCAAATTGTGATATAATAATACCAATACTAAAATGTAGTTAATGGGGGAAAGATGATGAAAATCCGGGAACGGATTGAAGAACAGGAATATCGTACATTGTCTGCGTTTGCCAGTAAAAGCCGGGAAGCGATGCGGAACAGGGAGGAACTTCCTTGTGAGTTTCGCACCGCGTTTCAGCGTGATCGGGACCGAATTATTCATAGTAAGGCTTTTCGGCGTCTGAAACATAAAACACAAGTGTATATTGCGCCTGGTGACCATTACCGGATGCGTATGACGCATAGTCTGGAAGTTGCTCAGATATCAAGAACAATTGCCCGCGGTTTGATGTTAAATGAAGATTTGACAGAAGCGATTGCGTTGGCTCATGACGTAGGGCATACTCCCTTCGGGCATGCAGGCGAATATGCTCTTCGAGAGGCCACGGGACATTTTAATCATAATGAGCAAAGTTTACGAGTAGTTGAATATTTGGAAAGAAATGGCCAAGGATTAAATTTGACGACGGAAGTAAAAGACGGTATTCTTTGCCATAGCGGACTGAATAAACCGGTTACGCTGGAGGGCAATATTGTTCGCATTGGCGACCGAATTGCCTATTTGTGTCATGATTATGACGACGGCATTCGCGCCGGTATGATGAATGCTCAAGATCTGCCACGGGAAGTATCCTCTCTTTTAGGAACAAACCCTTCCAGCATGATTACTGTCATGGTTGCCGATATTATTCAAGAATCGACAGATAAACGGGAAATTCGCATATCTCCGTTGGTACAGGACGCAATGAATACATTTCGGGAATTTATGTTCAAAAAAATTTATCATTCGTCAGAATTGGAGGACGATCGAAAAAAAGCCCGATATGTCATTCATAAATTGTATGAGTATTTTATGAAGAACCCGCAAGGTCTGCCGGAAGAATTTTTAGATCGAGAGGATTTATGGGGGTTGCAGGTGATTGTTACTGATTATATTGCCGGCTTAACAGATATGTATGCAATACAATTATTTAAAGATTTGTTTGTACCGAATGGGTTTGCAGGGCTAGCAAGGAATTATTTTTTCCGGTCTGACGCACGATAGTGCAGTCAGACTTTTATATTTTAAAAAAGGAATTTTGTTTAAATTGTAGAATTAATAGCAAGCTGGCAAAACATAGTTCTTATGCGCCTCTGGCACATAAGAACTATGTTTTGTCAAGTGGTTTGTTTGAAGAAAAAAAGGGTATTTGCAATTTGTCTTGAATAATATCTTATGAAGCGATATTAAGATTTAACGCTTCATAAGCAGGATTAGGAGAGATGGTGCAGAATTAAAATAAAATCGCAGTTTGGAGCGAATGTAAAGAGGAAAGAAGACGCAAAAAAATATGAGAGATGCCGCATATGATGACTTTATCGACAAATTAAGATCTTCGTGTGATATTGTCGAAGTGATTGCAGAGTATGTTCCACTGAAAAAAAAAGGAAATAATTTTTGGGGATGCTGCCCTTTTCATAGTGAAAAAACCGCTTCTTTTTCAGTGAATCCGGCAAAAGGTTTTTTTTATTGTTTTGGTTGTCAAGCAGGGGGTAATGTATTTACTTTTTTGATGAAAGTTGAAAATATTAGTTTTTGGGACGCAGCAAAACAATTGGCAAACAAGTTAAATATTCCACTCCCGGAAAAAGAAAAATCAGCACAGGAACTGGCCCGTGAACGTGAGATTACCAGTTTGTACAAGGTTAACCAAATGGCGTCCGAATTTTTTCATTCTTGCCTGATGAATACCAATTATGGCGTTAAGCCTCTTCAATACTTGCATGAGCGCGGTGTTGCACGCGAGGCAATGATTGAATATCAAATTGGTTTTGCGCCTCCGGGATGGGACAAATTATTCACTTCTTTCCGTTCTCGAGGGGTGGAGCCGGAACTTTTGCTCAACGCAGGTTTAATCATGCAGAGAGCTTCTGGAAACGGTTTTTATGATCGCTTTCGAGAGCGGATTATGTTTCCAATTTGCGATGTTCGCGGACGAGTCATAGGTTTTGGCGGTCGGGTTATGGATGGCGATCAGCCCAAATATCTTAATTCGCCGGAAACAAAGGTGTTTAATAAACGCCGCGTCCTCTATGGCTTTGATAAAGCTGAGCGGCATATCCGGTCGTCAGGGCAGGCGATTGTTGTCGAAGGATATATGGATTTGATCACCGCGCAGGTTTCCGGGGTCCATAATGCAGTAGCTTCGTTGGGAACCGCTTTTTCTGTTGAGCAGAGTCGGCTGCTTCTGCGTTGTGCATCAGAAATTGTTTTTGCTTATGATAGTGATGCGGCCGGACAAAATGCTACAGCCCGTGCATTGGCTATGGTTCGTGATCAGGGAGCCTCTGTCCGGGTTATCTCGGTACCTGATGGTAAAGATCCGGATGAGTTTATCCGGCGGCAGGGAGCGGAAGCGTTTCAGTTATTGATCGACAAAGCGCCAGCTTTTTTAGAATATATGCTTCGCCAGAGTTTGCGGGATACTGATTATTCAACATTAGAAGGAAAAGTCAGTGTTGTTGGTAAATTGCTTCCGGCATTGGCTGTTTCTGATAATGCTGTGGAAGTGAATGCTTATATTGTTAAAATTGCTCAGATTCTTGCGCTGGATGAACAGTCTATCCGAAGTGAATTGCGCAAGTTTCAAACAAGTCAGCAAACGAATTTAGTTACGAAACAAAAAAAAGAAGTGTTTGCCGGATCCCGTAAAATGAACGAAGCGACTCATCAGGCAGAACAATTATTAATTCGTTTGATGTGCGAAAATCAACAGTTCATTGAAGTTATTCAAGAACGTTTGAATATTTCGAGCATACAGGATCAGAATCATTTGGAAATTATTCATTCCATTTATATTACTTATGAACAAAAGAATGATTTTGATCCGGCTGCCATTACTTCTGAATTGACAGAACCGGCGGCTGCTGAATTTTCACAAATTATGATGAGCGAAAGTAATTTTGACGATATTCAGAGAATATTGTCAGATTGCTTGCGAACGATACAAGTGGCGTACTTGAATCATTTGTATGAACAGCACCGATTACGCGCCGATGAATTAGAACGATTAGGAGATAGCAGTTTTCTGCAGGAATTAGCGGAAAGTCAGCGAATAAAAAATGAAATTAACAAAATACATAAATTGCAATAGAAATACAAACATATTCACCGGAATTGCCGATGGAGGGTGGGACTAAAATGGCTGAGAAAAAAAATATACCGGCGGATTCTTTTAATGACTTACTGCATACGGCAAAAAAACGTGGTGGAGTATTAACTTCTGCAGAATTCATGGACCGGTTTCAAAATGAAGATTTGTCACCGGATGAAATTGACGATATATATGAGTTTTTTACTACGAAAGGGATAGAAATCGTTGAAGAGCTTCCGGAGGTTGAACCGTTGGACGGTCCGGATCTTGTCGATATTGAAAGCACTGCAGAAGAGGCAGATGTAGATTTGTCCGTGCCGGAAGGGGTCAGTATTGATGATCCGGTACGTATGTACCTTAAAGAAATTGGTCGTGTGCCGCTGTTGAATGCGGAAGAAGAAATTGTTTTGGCAAAACGCATGGAGCAAGGCGATGAGGAAGCAAAACGCCGGTTAGCTGAGGCAAATTTGCGCTTGGTAGTCAGTATTGCCAAACGATATGTTGGCAGGGGCATGCTTTTTCTTGATTTGATTCAAGAAGGAAATTTGGGTTTAATTAAAGCGGTTGAAAAATTTGATTATAGTAAGGGTTATAAATTCAGCACCTATGCAACGTGGTGGATTCGTCAAGCGATTACGCGGGCTATTGCCGATCAGGCCCGGACAATCCGCATTCCCGTACATATGGTGGAAACGATTAATAAGTTAATTAGAGTATCAAGACAATTACTGCAGGAATTAGGACGCGAGCCTGCTCCGGAAGAAATTGCACAAGAGATGGATATTAGCGTCGAACGGGTACGGGAGATTATGAAAATTGCTCAAGAACCGGTTTCCTTGGAAACTCCGATTGGCGAGGAAGAAGATTCTCATTTGGGCGATTTTATCGAGGATCAGGATGCACTGGCGCCGGCGGAAGCAGCTTCTTTCATGCTTCTGAAAGAACAGTTGGAGGACGTTTTGGAGACATTGACCACGCGTGAAAAGAAAGTGCTGCAATTACGGTTCGGGTTAGAAGATGGCAGAGCACGTACGTTAGAAGAAGTTGGACAATGTTTTGGAGTTACGCGTGAACGCATTCGCCAGATTGAGGCCAAAGCGCTGCGTAAATTGCGTCATCCTAGCCGCAGCAAGAAATTGAAGGATTTTCTCGAATAAACATGTTTTGAAAAAAAACGTTGATTTCCTTGACGGAATCACAGTCATGTTTTATAATATGCTTTGTCGGTTACATTCCTCGATAGCTCAATCGGTAGAGCACTCGGCTGTTAACCGAGTTGTTGTAGGTTCGAGTCCTACTCGAGGAGCCAATTTGTGAAGTATGGGCAGGCTTTCTTCGGGAAACCTGTTTTCCTATCTTAAGGGCCTATAGCTCAGCGGTAGAGCAGCCGGCTCATAACCGGCTGGTCCCTGGTTCGATCCCAGGTGGGCCCACCAATTATATATGGCCCGTTTGACAAGCGGTTAAGTCACCGCCCTTTCACGGCGGCTTCGGGGGTTCGAATCCCCCACGGGTCACCATTCCCTATTAGAATATTTTGCAAGTTCGGGCGATTAGCTCAGCTGGGAGAGCGCCTGCCTTACAAGCAGGATGTCGGCGGTTCGATCCCGTCATCGCCCACCAAATATAAACCTACCTTTGAGAGCTATCCTCAAAGGTTTTTTTAACTCATATAGACTGTCAGAGGATGATTAGTGTGCTATTAAGACCACGTTTATCGGCAATCGCCGCTTTTGTCGCTCGGGGTTCCCGGGTGGCCGATATCGGGACGGATCATGCATATTTACCTGTTTTTTTATTGCGAACCGGTATAGCTGAGCAAGTGATTGCTGTGGACGTTCATCATGGTCCATACCAGGCAGCAGTGGAAACGGTAACTTCTGCCGGTTTGGTGGAAGCCATATCTGTTCGATTTGGCGACGGATTAACTGTTCTTGGCCAAGGCGAGGCCGATACAGTAGTTATCGCTGGTATGGGCGGAAATACCATTGTGAAAATATTGGAAGATTCTTTACCTGTTACGCAATCGTTAACCCGCTTGATCCTGCAGCCAATGGTCGCTTCTGCCACAATCCGGCGCTGGTTAGCTGCAAATGGCTGGTGTATTGTTGACGAAACTTTGGTGGAAGAAGACCATATTCTTTACGAAATTATTGTCGCCGAACAAGGCACGGTTTTTCCGTATCCGCCGGTTTTTGACGATATTGGCCCGAAATTGTGGGTGCAGCGCCATCCTTTACTGCGAAATCATATTGAACGGTTAATTGTTCAATATTCTAGTATTTTAACTGAAATGTCCAAGAGTCCTGCAGCCAGCTCAACGATAAAATACCAGGAATATGCCCGCAAGATTGCTGAATTGGAGGAAAAGTGCGCATGTCTGTAAAGTGTCAAGTAATTATGGACGCCATGGATAAACTGGCACCGCGTCATTTAGCTGAGGAATGGGATAATGTCGGCCTGCTGGTAGGTAATCCGGCGCAGGATGTGCACAAGATAATGGTGACATTGGATATTACGGCGTTGACTGTTGAACAGGCTGTCGCTTGTGGCGCGGACATGATTATTTCGCACCACCCTCTGCTCTTAAAGCCCGTGCGTCATTTGCGCACAGATTTGCCGCAAGGCGATTTGATAGCCAAAATCCTTCGACAAGGGATTGCTGTTTTTGCGGCCCATACGAATTTGGACTCAGCCAATGGCGGAGTGAATGATGTACTGGCAAATACATTGGGATTGACAGATATTCAGCTTTTGACAACCGATATGACGGAAGATCTTTTCAAGTTAGTGGTTTTTGTGCCTGAAACACACGCACAAGAAGTTCAAAATGCGATCCACAAGGCTGGAGCCGGTCATATCGGCCAATACAGCCACTGCATGTTTATGACCGAAGGAACGGGTAGTTTTTTACCTTTGGAAGGATCAAATCCGTTTATTGGTCAACAAGGAAAAGTGGAACATGTTAAGGAAATCCGTATGGAAACCATCGTTCCGGCGAAAATTCGCCGTCGCGTGGTCAAGGCACTGTTGAAAACGCATCCTTATGAAGAAGTTGCTTATGATTTATATTTGTTGGCTAACCAAGGGACTCAGTACGGGTTAGGACGTGTTGGACAGCTTGCAGTGCCAGCCAATCTTCACGACCTGGCAGAAACGGTAAAAATGCGTCTGCAGGCAGATTTTGTGAAGGTGGTCGGTGATCCACACCAACGGATATCGACCGTGGCCGTTTGTGGTGGAAGTGGTGCTGGGCTGCTGCATAAAGCAATTTTTGCCGGTGCAGATGTACTGATTACAGGTGATGTGAAGTATCATGAGGCACAAGAAGCTCTTGCGGCCGGCATTGCTTTAATTGATGCTGGCCATTTTGCGACGGAACAGCCGATCGTCTCCGCGTTGTCCGAATATTTAATGGATTGTGCAAACAGTGCAAAATGGGCAGTGGTTATTGAGGCTAATCATAATAATTCTAAATTATTTCATGTGTATTAAAGACAGTATGGTTTTTGCCAACTGTCTTTTTTCAGTCTTATAGAAAGCATAAATACTTTCTATTACATAAGCGCAACCAACGGCTCCCGCTGTTGCTAAAAAGCTCGATGCAAGCCGGGTTTTCTAATGTTTTGATAACAAGGCAAACCGCTGACTATGAATAAGCAGGAGGATGTTTTCATGAAAGATCAATTGAAATTGCTCTGGCAACTGCAAAGTTTGGAGCAGGAGAAAAAAGCATTGACGGCTAAAAAAGAAAAAATTAAAACGGATGAGGTCCGGCGCTTATGGCAGGAAATTCGTTTGATGGGACAAGCCGTGATTGCCGATCGTGATAAGCTGATGTGTATGCAAAAAGTGGCAAGCCGTCATGAAATCGATCTTGCAGAAGTTGCAGATCAGCTGCGCCAAATGGAAGAACATTTATATAAGGGCGAAATCACAAATATTAAGGAAATGGAACAGGTAAAGGTTAAGTGCGATACGTTACGGCAGGAAATCGGAGCCCGTGAAGAAGATGTTTTGCGGGCAATGGAGGAATGCGAGCGATTGGCAAATCAGATTTCTAATATCGAAGAGCAGTTGAAAAAAAAGAAAAGCATCCATTCCGTAAAACAGCAGGGGATTACTCAATCTATTGGGTATGTCGAGGAATGTTTAGAAGAAATTGACAAACGATATCATATTGCATTAGAGAAGATTGAACAGAAGACCTATGATCAATATGCCTCGTTGGCTCGAAAAATTGTTTATCCAGTTGCTAAAGTGGAAAACGGCGTTTGCAGCGGGTGTCGGCGCGGAATTCCTGCGAGTCAGGTTTCTTCTGTTGCAGCGCACCCGGTTTACTGTGATAATTGCGGACGCATGCTGTTAATGGACTGCCAATAAGTTTGCTTTTTCAAAGGTCTAGCGAAGGCAAAGGGAGCGGTGCGGGATGTCAACCGAGTTTCGTCTTTTAAAGGAGTTTCGGGCTGGTGATAGAGTACAGCAAGCGGTCTTATTACATTTGCAAAAATTTGGGACAGCTGTAAATGGCAAAAAATATGCACGCGGAACGGTTCAGGATAATAGCGGAGCTATGAATTTTATCTGTTTTAATGATGGTGTTGCAGAAGAAATACGAAATCTGCCTAATCCAAGTGTGGTTATTGCGATTGGGCAGGTCAGTCGTGATAAATATGCAGCGGACGGAGCTCTTCAGATGATGGTTGAAGCGATTCAACAGGCTGGAAGCGAAGTCGATTTATCACACTTAATTCCTTATACTCCCCAAAATATTGAATTGTATGAACGAACCCTTCAGGAAAATATTCAAGCAATTGAAGATCACGCGCTTCGACAACTAGTGGCAGTTGTTTTAACAGGGGATGTCTATAAACGGTTTGTTAAAAATCCTGCTGCTTCGAAATATCATCACGCGTATATTGGCGGATTACTGGAACATTCGGTTGATGTGGCACGCTTGGCAATGGCAATTGCCCGTGAAACGGAAGGGATCGATAAAGATATTGTAATGGCCGGAGCGTTGCTGCATGATGTAGGGAAAATTTATGAGATTTCTGCGGATGTTGGTTTTTCTTATACCGAGACAGGAAATTTACTTGGTCATTTAGCGTTAGGCGCATTTGTTGTTGACCGGGCAATAGCCGGTATTCCCGACTTTCCTGAACATCAGGCGGCTGATTTGCTGCATATCTTGTTATCGCACCACGGTTCTATGGAAAAAGGATCGCCTGTTGCCTGTGCTACCAAGGAAAGTTTCATTGTTCATTATGCTGACGAATTGAATGCAACGCTTAATCAGTTCCAATATCGAGAAGAAAACAATGGAAACGAATGGCAGTATAATCGCATGCTGGGCCGCCAAATAAGGTTGGGACATTGACTTGGACAAAAAAGTATGGTAATATTATTTTCCGGCCTATGGGCTGGAAATGTGAGTCGGAAAGATGATCGCGGATGCTTGCGCAGCATTCGAGGAAAGTCCGAGCTCCATAGGGCAGGGTGCTGGGTAATGCCCAGCGAGGGCGACCTTAGGGAAAGTGCCACAGAAATGTAGACCGCCGGGTTAACCGGTAAGGATGGAACGGTGCGGTAAGAGCGCACCAGCAGCCAGGTGACTGGCTGGCTAGGTAAACCCCACCCGGAGCAAGACCGAATAGGGAAGGGATGATGCGGCCCGCTGAACCTTCCGGGTTGAGTCGCTAGAGCCGGCAGGCAACTGTCGGCCCAGATAAATGATCGTCACCGTTATGCGGGACAGAACTCGGCTTATTGATGACTCACAAAAGAGAACTTGCCGTTCGAGAACATTGAACGGCAAGTTCTCTTTTTACGTATCTTGAGGTAGATCTATCTATTTTAGGGAGTTGACTTTTCAGCCATTCTTTTCTAAAATAAAGCTATACCCCCGGTATGGGGGGCTATAGAAAAAACGAGTATTTTTGCATCAGCTGTGATCATAAAAAGATAAGGGGGCATAGGCAATGAGTGTTGTTACGATTGTTGATCAGAATGAATTTCAAGAGAAGGTGATAAAATCAGATAAGCCTGTTTTGGTAGATTTTTGGGCGCCATGGTGCGGTCCGTGCAAGATGGTTGGTCCTGAAGTGGAAGCAGTCGCAGAAACGTATGAAGGTAAGGCGGTTATTGTTAAAGTAAATGTGGATGATTTGCCGGCGTTAGCCAGCCGGTATAGTGTGATGGGAGTGCCTACTCTTTTGGTCATAAAAGAGGGAAAAGAACTGAGCCGGATTGTTGGCTACAGGCCCCGTAAAGATATTAGCGCAGCATTGGACAGCGCACTGTAAGTAAGCGACAATGTTTAGCGGAAAAACTCCCGAAGCCTTTCGGGAGTTTTTCATAATAAACGATGATCAAGGACCATTCATTAAGCAAGAAGAATGTGAGGGAAAAGAATGTCAGGACAGACTGTGCTGATTGCTGATGATGATGTGCAAATTCGCGAATTGATATCATTATATTTCCGCAAAGAGGGCTTTGAGGTTATCGAGGCGGCGGATGGTGCAGAGGCAATTGTAAAAATCCAGCAATTTCAGCCCAATTTGATTTTGCTGGACATTATGATGCCGGTTTTAGATGGGTTGGAAGTGTGTCGCCAAATACGAAAAACTTCTCAAATACCCATTATTATGATGACAGCCCGTGCAGAAGATGAGGACCGAATTATGGGGCTTGAGTTAGGGGCGGATGATTATATTACGAAACCCTTTAATCCCCGAGAGGTGGTTGCACGAGTCAAAGCCGTGCTGCGCCGTGTTCCTGCCGCAGAGTTTACTTCTGCAGGATTATTGCATTTCCCGGATCTCGATATCAATATCGCTGAATACACGGTGACCACGTTTGGTCAGGTTATTGCGCTGACTGCCAAAGAAATGGAATTATTATGGCACTTGGCTTCTCATCCAAGTCGTGTTTTTTCCCGTGATCAGTTGCTGGAAGCAGTTTGGGGCTACACATATTGCGGTGATACTCGCACGGTGGATACGCATATCAAACGTATTCGTCAAAAAATCGGCGCCAAAGAAGGAACCCCATGGGATTTAAAAACGGTTTGGGGAGTAGGGTATAAATTTGAGGTTCAGCGATGAAATACCCTTTGCGGCGTAAAATTTTATACAGTATCATGGCTGTTATCTTTGTTGTTCTTGCGGGGGTTTCCGTTGGCATATCCGTTTTGATCCGAGACTATTATTTGGTGAACAAACAGCAGGAGCTGCAACGAAATGGGTACGAGCTGGCAAAAGTAGTCAACGCGTATTACGACGGTGAAATCAATCAAAGCCAATTAAACGGATTTATTAATAGTGTGGATGATTTTCTTGACGCTAGAGTCTGGGTGATTGATTCTTCGCGCAATTTGTTAGTAATGTCTGATTCGCGTTTTGAATGGAACAAGGGGAGACGTGACACGGCTGTTCAAGATGCTGTAAATACCGATCCTAATATGCCTAACCAGCGAACGCAAGGCTTTCGACGGTTAATCAGTGAATTGGATGCTGTGTACGCAGGAAATGTCTTGACAAAGACCCTTCAACATCCCTTTTATGGAGAAGATTTTTTACTTGTTGCCGTGCCTTTTCTGAAAACGGATGGGACGATGGGGGGAGCTGTAGTTCTTAATACTCCTGTAAGAGGAATTAATGGCGTTTTGTGGCGTATTTATTTTTATATAGCGATTGCAGGCGGACTCGGTCTTTTGTTGGCATATTTTATTGCCCGGCGATTGACTTTGGGGATTGTGCGTCCTCTGCAAGCGATGCAAGAAACTGCCGGAGCGATGTCGCGCGGTGATTATAATACACGCATGGTGATACACAGCGGGGATGAGTTAGAAGAGTTGGGAAGATCGTTAAATACATTGGCTCATGATTTGGGCGAATTTGTAAAACAAACCGCTCAAACAGAAAAACTGCGACGTGATTTTATTGCCAACGTTTCACATGAATTACGGACTCCTGTGACGGTCATCCGCGGCTACACAGAGGCGTTTTTGGATGGGACGATCCGTAGTAATGAAATGTCTGATAAGTACCATACCCTCATGCGTGATGAAACAGTTCGCTTGGAGCGCTTGATCCATGATTTGTTGGACTTGAGCCGTCTCCAGGCGGAAAATACGATTTTTGAAACAGAAGCGATTCCGCTGCCGGCGATTGCCGATAGCGTGGTTATGATGCTCCGTCAGCATGCGAAACGAAAAAACATTGAGATGACTCTTAACGTGGCCTCAGCGATTCCTGATATCGAAGGAAATGGGGATCGCCTCACACAATTGCTGCTGATCCTACTGGATAATGCCTTGAAGTATACTGCGGAAGGCGGGAAGGTAACTCTAACAATTTTTCCTTCTGGCGATGGAGTTCATTTGCAGGTTGCAGATACCGGCGCGGGTATTCCCGAGGAAGATTTGCCGTTCATATGGGAACGATTTTATAAGGTGGATAAATCACATAGCCGTACGGAGGTCGGGACAGGCTTAGGACTAGCGATTGCCAAGGAGATTATGGATCGGCATGGCGCGAAAGTATCGGTTGCCAGCGAGAAGGGAAAGGGAACAACGTTTGATATTTCTTTTCCGGTACTTGCTCTTTCATGACTGTTTGCTGACTATTCATTTATGATGAAGCCGATAAGAAAGGAGGGACAATATGTTTAATTTCAGCATGCCGGAATTATTGGTTATCCTGGTTGTTGCTTTGATGGTTTTTGGCCCGGCCAAGTTGCCGGAAATAGGCAAGGCTTTTGGCAAGGGATTCAAAGAATTTAAATCTGCGACCGACGATATAAAAAACGAGACGCAGAAAGCGGTCTCCCTTGACACATTGCCGGCAAAAAAAGAAGATTTAAAATAGAATAACGATAGGAAAGAGATGATTTTGCCAAAATGGCTGCCAATTTGCAGATTAATTGGGATCTATGCATAAATAGCAATTATCAAAAAATGCATTGTGATCTTTGCAGGCAAAGTTGCCCGTTGCAATGCATCCGTGAAAATTTTACGATTGATGCGAGCCTGTGTAATGATTGTGGCGTATGTCAGTCAAGTTGTCCGCGGGAAGCGATTTTCAGTACAACGTATACAGAATGCTCTATTGAAAAATGGTTGGAAGATCATCCTGGAGCCATCAGTATTTCCTGTCAACGCCAAGATACTGCGAGTCCGTGGCCATGTCTTGGATTTTTCGATGCCAGATTGTTATTGGTGTTTGCTGCTGGAGGAAGACAGGTTGTTATTGATGACCGTGGCTGTCCGGCTTGTAAACCTGGAGTAGAGGCCCATTTACAGAATGTGCTTGCAAAAACAAATGAACTTTTGGCAGCCAAAGAAAGACCTCTGATCAAACAGGGAGAACCGGTTCGGGAAAATTCGCAATGTTCAAAATCAATATCACGGCGGGATTTTTTTTCTCAACTTTTGGGGGCTACGGTCGATACGGTACGCGAAGCAATGGGACCCGTCACTTCAATTCCGGAACGTTTGCCCAAGCGGGATTTATTTCGCCGTTATGCCCTTCAAAGTTATTTATCGCCGTCAGCAATCCAGCAGCAGGTTTTTCGCAGTATCGTCATTGACCATACTGCTTGTCAGGCTTGTGGCCTGTGCGCCAAGATTTGTCCGCAAAAAGCGATTAAAACGCAGGAAGAAAGAGGTGTATTGCACTTTATTCATGACCCGATGGCCTGTAATGGCTGCGGCGTTTGTGTCGGTAATTGCCCCCGGAGAGCATCTTCCCTGACGGATGCCCGGCAGTTGGAATTTTATGAGATTGCCGCGATTCGTTTGCCGCGGTGCAGCGGCTGTGGTCAACTTTTTCAACCGGTCGCCGACCAGAAATTTTGTTTTGAATGCTTGTTAAAAGGCAAAACACAGATCTTGAGATGAAACAAGTATTGAATATTTAGCGGCGTTATTCTCGGAAACTGTAAATAATTTTATTGACAAGCAGGAAAATGTGAAATGATGTTAAATTTATAAAGATAAGTCATTTTTTAGCCCATCAGAAAATATCAATTTTATCTGATGGACATAAGTGCGCCCAGCGCCTTTCGCCGTTGCTATCAAAGCCCGGCGTAGGTTGGGTTTTCTAATTTTTTTTGAATTGAAGTGAGGGGGGTATCTATGAAAGAGAAAAATTCTTTGTGGGATTTGTTTCAAAAACGTAATTTGAGCCGAAGAAGTTTTGTAAAAACGTGTGTAGCATTGACGGGGATGTTAGGTCTGTCACCATCTATGCTGCCCCAAGTGGTCAATGCGGCAGAAAATAAAACGTTGCCACCTGTTATTTGGCTTCACGGCCACGAATGTACAGGGTGTGATGAGGCCTTTATCCGGTCGCAATCACCGTTGGCTTCCGATGTGGTCTTGAACATGATTTCCCTTGACTACATGGATGTGCTGTCCGCTGCAGCAGGCGAGCCATTGGAGCATCATCTTCAAAATATCATGCAAAAATATAAAGGCCAATATTTGCTGGCCGTTGAGGGTGCAGTTTCTCTGCTTGATGACGGAACTTATTGCATGGTCGGCGGGAAACCTTTCATTGAAAACTTGAAAGAGGCTGCTAAGGGTGCTGCGGCCATTATTGAGGTTGGTTCCTGCGCTGCATGGGGAGGAGTTCAGGCTGCCAAGCCAAATCCTACGAAATCAGTCTCCGTCAGTGATGTTATTAGTGGTAAGCCAATTATTAAGGTTCCCGGCTGTCCGCCTATTCCTGAAGTTCTCACCGGTGTTGTTATGCATTATGTGCTGTTTGGTCAGATTCCGCCGCTCGATACACAAGGCAGGCCAAAACAGTTTTATGGCAATCGTATTCATGATACTTGTTATCGGAGAGCATTCTTTGATTCCGGGATGTTTGTCGAAAAATTCGATGATGCAGGGGCAAAGGCTGGCTGGTGCTTGTATAAAGTAGGCTGCCGCGGCCCTGAAGCATATAACTCTTGCGGCAATATGCGTTGGTGGAATGGATTGTCATATCCTATTCAATCGGGTGCGCCTTGCGTGGCTTGCGCATCAAATAATTTCTGGGATAATGATCCTTTCTATGCACGACTGCCCAATATTCCTGTGCCCAATACCATCGCCACTGCTGACAAGGTGGGTATGATTGCCGCCGGCGTCGCTGCTGCCGGGGTTGTTGCTCATGGAGTGGCATCAGTGGTTCAGCATAAGAAACATGAATCGAACGAGAATAAGTAAGAGGGAAGAATAGGAGGACACTTATACATGAAGCGTATTGTTGTTGACCCTGTCAATCGGCTTGAGGGGCATTTACGGGTTGAGTTAAACATAGATGAATCATCTGGAAAAGTTACGGATGCGTTGTCCAGCGGTACTGCCTGGCGGGGAATTGAATTGATTTGTAAAGATCGTGATCCTCGCGATGCGTGGATGTTCGTACAACGCATCTGCGGTGTTTGCACTACTGTACATGCTTTGGCCTCTTTGCGGGCGGTTGAGGATGCCTTGGGAATAGAAATTCCTAAAAATGCAAATTATATACGTAATATTATGTCGGCTTCACAAACGGTGCAGGATCATCTAATTCATTTCTATCATTTGCATGGCTTGGATTGGGTCAGTCCGGTAGAAGCGCTGAAAGCGGATCCGGCAGCTACTGCGGCTTTACAAAACACGGTTCTCGAAAAATATGCTTTGCCACTGTCGGGACCGGTAACGTTGGATACGGATGCATATCCCAAAGATTTCCCCAAAGCGACTACTGTCTATTATGCCGCGGTACAGTCGAAAGTCAAAAAAATTGTTGAGAGTGGTCAGTTGGGTATTTTTGCCGCTCATTATTGGGATCATCCTGATTATGCGCTATTGCCGCCGGAAGTCCATCTTATGGCAGTGAGCCACTATCTCAATATGTTGGACAGGCAGCGTGAACTGGTAACTTCGCATCTTGTATTTGGCGGCAAAAATCCTCATCCGCACTACATTGTCGGCGGAATGCCTTGTTCCATTTCCATGAATGATATGAATGCGCCAGTCAATACGGAACGGCTGGCAGCTGTCGATCAATCGATCAATCTTGGCATTGCCGCTGTAAATTATTTCTACCTGCCGGATCTTTTGGCAATCGGACATATTTACGCGCAAAAAGGTTATTTGGATGGCGGCGGTCTTGCCAAAAATTGTGTGTTGAGTTTTGGAGATTATCCGGAAGAAACCTACTCAGGTACATCGAATGGCGGTTACCATAAGAATCTTCTGGTCCGTTCCAATGGGGTAGTTGAAAATTTTGCCAAAGGAGCTGCGCAAGCGACATTCTCTCCTCTGGACAATAAGGATTTGGTTGATCCGAATGTTTTGGCGGAAGGCGTTGAACACTCCTGGTATGCGTATCCTGAAGCAGTGAAAGATGCACATCCGTGGAATGGAATCACAAAACCGCAATTTACCGGACCCAAGGAAGGAACCAAGAAGGATTGGAAATATCTTGATGAAGCCGGTAAATATTCTTGGCTGAAAACGCCGAAATGGAAAGGTAAGACAGCTGAAGTCGGTCCTTTGGCCCGCTATATTGTTGTCTATACCAAAGTGAAACAAGGTGTCATCCAGGATCCGACTTGGGCGGAAAAAATGATTGTGGATCAAATTGACACGGTATCCAAAGTGCTGAATGCACCGCCGGAAGTTTGGATGCTGTCTACTGTAGGCCGTACAGCTGTACGTGGTTTGGATGCGCAATTGTCGGCTTATATCAATAAGTATTTCTTCGAAAAATTGGTCAAAAATATCCGTTCCGGCGACACGACTGTTGCCAATACGGCGAAATGGGATCCTTCTACCTGGCCAAAAGAAGCCAAAGGAGTAGGCTTGCATGATGCTCCACGCGGAGGATTGAGCCATTGGGTGGTTATTAAGGACGGCAAGATTGCCAATTACCAAGCGATTGTTCCATCGACCTGGAATGCTTGTCCGCGTGACAGCAAGGCCGGTTATGGCGCTTATGAAGCGGCAATGATTGATACGAAAGTCAAAATAGCGGATAAGCCTCTGGAAATCCTCAAAGTCATTCATTCTTTCGACCCGTGTCTTGCTTGCGCTACCCACCTTTATGATGCCGAGGGTAAAGAAATATCAGTCATTCATACTGATGCTTATTGCAAGTTTTAACAGGAACGAAAGGAGGGCAAGCTATGAAAGACCATAGTGTAAAACCATATTATGTGTTTAGCCCGGAACTTCGTATTTTTCATTGGGTAATGGTGGTATCGATAATTACCTTGTTTGTTACCGGGTTATATATTGGTGATCCAGGTTATATTGGGACGCAGAGTGAAGAGCCGACTTTCGCTGTGGCCAATCTATTTTCCATGGAAACCATGCGCTACGTTCACTTTGTTGTAGCGTTTATCTTCGTCGCTTCGTTTATATTACGGGTTTATGGATTTGTGATTAATAAAGGCGACAGGCTGTTTCCGAGGCCTTGGACAAGTGCGTATTGGACTGGAACAGTGGACGTAGCAATGCATTATACATTTCTTCGTTCTACACATAAGCCATATTTGCGCAACCAAATGGCGAGAGCAAGTTATGCGTTCGTTTATATTCTGCTATTTATTGAAGCGATTACCGGGTTTGCCATGTATTATATGATCCATCCCAATGGTTGGGGTGCTGCGATATTTGGCAGGGTGAATGCTTGGTTTGGCGGGGAGTATACGGTACATTTAGTTCACCATTACATTGCTTGGATTTTTATCATTTTTGCCATCGCTCATGTATATTTATCACTTCGGGAGGATGCGAGGGAGAAAAATGGCGAGATCTCAAGTATGTTTTCCGGTGTTAAGTATTTCCATGAAGAACCGGAAGATATTGGAGATATTAAATGACAGACAAAATTACGGTATTGGGTGTTGGAAATATTTTACTGAAGGATGAAGGAGTTGGCGTTCGGGTCGTTGAAGAGATGACCCGGCGCTATACCTTCCCTGAGAATGTTGAAGTGCTGGACGGCGGAACGCTGGGTATGGAATTAATGAGATTCTTGTTGGGAACGGATAGGGTAATTATTATTGATGCCATTGATGGCAGTTTGCCGCCGGGTTCCATCTATCAGTTTGAAAAAGAGGCCGTAAAAACTTATTTTCGTGAAAAAATATCGGTTCATGATTTAGGTATTCAGGATGTTCTTGCTGCGCTTGATGTTTTGGAAAAACCGTTGCAGGAATTGGTGGTTATGGGAGTGCAGCCCGCTGTAATTGATGTTGGACTGGATTTGACTCCGGTTGTGGCTCAGTCTGTTGAACCGGTTATTACGAAAGTACTGGCTCTTTTGGCTGACTGGAAAGTTGAGGTTATAGATCGTGAGTAAAGCAACTGCTGGTTTGTCGCCGGCTGCTCTGGCGGTTTTGGAGGAAATTAATCAGGCTTTGACTAATTTTCTGCAACATCGGCAAGAATGGACTATTTTTTCGGATAAAATGGCCTTGTCTCTCGAAGAAAGGCAAATGATTCGTGATTTTTTGGGCCAAGGCAGTATAAAAATTGAACTTAATGATACGGCCGAGCCTGCTGAATGGGTTGAAAGCGGAACATCGGGAGTTTGGTTCGGAGTTTTTTATGATCAGAACCATAAGCCTGTTTTGGAAACGATTGAAATCTGTGCATTTCCAAACGTGGCGGGAGCGCAAATGGAAGATATTTTGCAGGATCAAAAATCTTTGTCAGAGAGACTGTCCGGTTAAGTCGATAAAAAAGGATGTGAATGCAGCTGTGGATATTTCTGTTGATCAAGATGCTGCTGAATATATCCGGGTAAAGGGCGGTTCTGTTTTCATTTTTGATGCTCAGCGGATGGCAATGTGCTGAGGGCGAATTAACCTTGGCCCATCCGTGCGATTGGGCATGCCGCATAATCCGGAAAAATATAAAGCGAACAGAATCAATGGAATTTTAGTGTATGTTCCGGTTGCTTTTGAATCCCCGTTTGATCTGAAGATTGTTCTACGAAAGTTTTTTTGGCTTAAATCGCTTCATATTGAAGGCTGGAAAATTATTTAGTGTAATAACGTAAGAAAATGGACTGTGCAGCTGCAGCGATTTTTTTACGTTATTATTTTTTTATGATATTATAGATGTGAATTTGAATTTGCAGACAACCGAATGGTTGGACAACTATTCGTGTTATAGTTTACGATTGCTCAAGGAGGCAAAATATGAAATTTATTTCAATTGTGGTGCCGGTATTTAACGAACAGGATAATCTAGATGTTTTTTATCAAGAAGTTTGTCGTCACATGGAAAAATTATCGTATCGATTTGAACTGGTGTTCGTAGATGATGGGTCCAGTGATGCAACACCGTTGATTCTTGATCGATTAGCTGCTAAAGATCATCGGGTCAGGGCGTTTATTCTGGCGCGTAATTTTGGTCATCAGGTCGCCTTGACTTGCGGGTTGGATCATGCAGGCGGCGATGCTGTAATTACAATGGACGGCGATATGCAGCATCCTCCGGAACTGTTGCCGGCTATTCTGGAAAAGTGGGAGGAGGGCTATGAAGTCGTAAAAACGGTTCGGCTTCGCACGGAAGGAATTTCGATTTTTAAGAAATTTACTTCCAATATGTTTTATAAGTTAATTAATGCCATGTCAAATGTTCATATTACAGAGGGTGGATCGGATTTTCGTCTGTTGGATAAAAAAGTGGTTCTCAGTTTTCGCCGTTTTAAAGAAAAAGCCCGTTTTATCCGCGGTATGGTTGACTCTATTGGTTACCGTCAGACTACTTTAGAGTTTACGGCTTTACGCCGCTATGCCGGTCAATCCAAGTACTCCGTGGCAAAAATGCTGCACTTTGCTTTGGATGGAATTACGGCATATTCCAGAATGCCGCTCAGGTTTGCATTTTATTCTGGAATAGTGTTTAGTTTAATCAGTTTTGGATTAACATTACATGTTTTATTCATCAAATTCTTTACGAATGAAGCTGTACCGGGGTGGGCTACTATTTCGGCCAGTATACTGTTTTTAGGCGGGCTTCAATTGTTGGGGGTCGGTATTGTCGGCGAATATGTCGGTCGGATTTTTGATGAGGTAAAACAAAGACCTTTATATTTAGTGCGCGATGAGTTGAAACATGATTTAGATAACAAAGAGAATATTTGTTCGACAGGATTCTGACAATATCAGTCGAACTGTACAAACTAGTCGAGTGCAAAGAAAAGCCGAATCCAACTCGGGTACGGGGGAACCAATTTATAAGGGGTGAAATTTTCCTGATAAGGCTATGTTTGTCAGGACGATGGGGGGTATCTCAACCCTAACCCGTCAGCTAACCTCGGAGGCTGAAGAGAGGGGTTAATTACCAGGTGCATTTGGTTCGGGTTTTGGTGGTTTTTGTATTGCTGTTTGGTGTTTTTTCCAGCGCCAGTGCAGCAGGAGCGTACAGGGAAGGTGATTCAGGGGAAGAGATCACTGCTATTCAATCGCGGTTAGCATCCCTTGGTTATCATCCTGGCGGCTCTGATGGCGACTTCGGTTCATTGACGACGGAAGCAATTAAGAGATTTCAACAAGATCGTGGGTTAGAAACAGATGGTGTTGTCGGAGCGGATACGTATCGCGCCTTATTAGGCCGGGAAATCCCCGCAAGCCGTGACGGTTCCAGCTCAACGATCAGACGTGTGATCCAATCGGCTTCCCGTTATCTCGGAGTCCCGTATGTGTTCGGCGGTACGACGCCGGACGGATTTGATTGTTCTGGATTTACCCGTTTCGTCTATGGTCAAAGTGGTATTATTTTGCCACGGACGGCTGATGCACAGTATGGTGTTGGTCAACCGGTTTCTTATAACCGGTTGCAAGCAGGCGATCTTGTGTTTTTTTCTACATATGAGGAAGGCGTTTCCCATAGTGGCATTTACTTGGGCAACGGACAATTCATCAGTGCTACTTCCAGTCAGGGCGTGGCAATCGCCAGCTTGGGCAGCGGCTACTGGGGCGCCCGTTATATTGGCGCGCGGCGGGTACTGTAATTTGAGAAGGGAAGGCTTATGCCTTCCCCATTTTTTTGGGAATAAAAGACGGTCTTTATGAATTCAGGGTACAATCAAGTCCGTTTTTCGGTTATACTATAGAAAGTATGTATTGATTGAGGGTTTATGAAAAATTTTTATTGGAATTATTTTATAGTATTATATTGGCCCTTAGTCATCATCGCTCTTCTGTGCTATATTTTGGCCAGTTTGGCTGGATTGTCCGCTCCATTAGTGATGAAATTTTTAATTGATGACGCGCTTATCCAAGGTGATGTTGATTATTTACACGTGATTGCAATTGGTATTGTGATTTTATATTTCATCCGGGGTGTATTCTTTTATTTATATGGATATGTGATGGCTAAAGCAGGCCATAAGATGCTTGCTGCTTTGCGCCAGAATATGTTTCAACGCCTCCAGTGCCAGGATTATGCATATTTTATCAGCAACCCAACCGGTGAGATTATGTCTTTGTTTACAAACGATCTTTTACTGATCCAGCAATCGGTTTCGCAGGGTATTCCGGATTTAGTGGTAGAAACGCTGAATTTAGCGGCAATTGTTGTTATTATGATTTATTTTGACTGGAAACTAGCAGTGGTTACTTTTGCCACTTTACCGTTTATTATCGTTGCCATTACTTTTTTTAACAAAAAAATTGCCGGGCTAAATCTGCTGGTTCAACATACATTGGCCACAGTCAATGCCATTTTACATCAATTTTTATTGTCTGTTATGCTTGTGCAAAGTTATGTTCGTGAAGAACACGAATACCGGAATTTCAGTATGAAAGTACATGAAGCTGCCACGGACTTTCTCAAAGCCCAACGACTAAACGCAATTTTGGTTCCACTCGTAGAATTTTTAGCAGCAATCGGAATTACGATTATTGTTTGGTATGGCGGGCGGGAGGTCATTGATGGTCAGCTGACAATCGGCGGCATGTTTGCGTTTTTGGTTTATATTATTAATGTTCCGATGCCGGTTCGCAAAATGAGTGAGGCGGTTACGCGTTTGAAACTGGGAACGGTTGCCTGGCGGAGGATTCACTCTTTGTACGAACAACGCCATACTGTATTGGATGGGGAGATTGAACTAGTAGAGGCTAAGGGATTGGTTAATTTTGATCATGTTGCATTCCGTTATTTGCCGGATGCAGATATTTTAAAGGATATTCAGGTCATTGCGCGGCCGGGAGATGTCATAGCGATTGTTGGCCCGAGCGGTGCAGGGAAGTCTTCTTTTGCTAATTTGCTGCTGCGGTTTTATGACCCGGTCCAAGGAATGATCTGTCTTGATGGGATTGATATCAGAAAGTTGACAATCCGCTCTTTGCGTCGGCATATTGGCTTCATCCAACAGGAACCAATTTTGTTTAATACGAGCATCATAGAAAATATTAAATATGGCCGGCCGGATGCCAGTTTCGCGGAAGTCGAAAAGGCGGCCCGGATGGCAAAAGCACATGATTTTATTGTTGATTTTCCATCTGGATATAATACTCTGGTTGGCGAACTGGGGGGGAATTTATCGGGAGGCCAGCGGCAGCGGATTGCAATTGCACGGGCAATGATTATGCAGCCGGCTATCTTATTGCTGGACGAGCCGACTGCGGCACTTGACGCACAGGCGGAAAAACAGGTTATGGAAGCGATCCGTCAAGTTAGCGTGGGGCGTACAACATTTATTATCACTCATCGTTTGTCGACGTTATTGCCTTCGGATAAAGTGATTTACCTTGTAGATGGTCAAATTGTTGAAACTGGGTTGCACGAAGAATTGCTAAGATGCGGCGGACTTTATGCCCAGGCGGTCCAACGTGAGGAACTGATGAAATGATAGAAACACAGAGGAGGATTTTTTGAAATGCAAACAAAACGACAATATGTATGGGACATTTTAAACAAGCATGTAACCAACGATGTTCTTTTAAAGCATTGTTTAGCGGTCGAGATTGCCATGCGCGCCTATGCTGTGAAATATGGCGAAGAGGAAGAATATTGGGGCGCGGTGGGATTATTGCACGATATTGATTTTGAACAATTTCCCGATGACCATCCGCATCATGCGCGTGAAATATTATCAGATTATGGTTATGATACTGATTTTATCACCAATGTCGAATCTCATGCCCGTGATTGGGACCGCGAGCGGACGCAACTACAGAAAACTTTACTGGCAGTTGATGAATTAACAGGGTTCGTCATTGCTTGTGCGCTGGTTCGTCCGGATAAAGATTTGGATAACCTGGAAGTAAAATCAGTGATGAAAAAAATGAAAGATAAAGCATTTGCCCGTGCTGTAAACCGCCAGACAATTATCGACAGTGCTGAGGCAATGAATGTTGATTTTAAGGAACACGTGGCTTTTATAACGCGTGCATTGGCTGACGCAAAACGAAATCCTGTGTATCAGGAGTTTCCTCTTATAAGTTAAAAACCAGCTTTGTCGTAGTGTGTACAAAAAAAGCTGGGTCAATTAGAAGGACTTCAGCAGATTATGATATATGCTGAAGTCCTTCTAATTACTTTATATCTTCATTCGCTTATATTTCGATCTTTGTTATCGTAATGGCAAGAGAACCTAGGTTAAATGGCGAAGTATATCATTAGATCATCTGTTGTGAAATAACCTGTCCCACGATAAATATAAGATGACAAGTACAATTGCGAATAAAATCCCAAGATCGCCAACATGCTGGTTCATGCTTTCCTTCCATCCTTCCTGTCGACTTGTCGGGAGTTTCAAGAAATGTAAATCAAGTCTTAGTTCATTATAAAAGAATTATGAATTGGATGCAATGCAGATCAATCATGTCTGTTTTGTGATTTTCTTTATAGAAGGTGAGGTGATTGCTTGTATAAGTTATTATGTCCAGACCGGTCTGTTCTTCGTCTTCAGGACATTGATTTGCAAGAAATAAAAAAGATGGGCATTGAAGGAATTATTTTTGACTTAGATAATACCATTTTACCTTGGGACAGCTCGGAAATATCGCTGGAAGTAAGCGTTTGGATGGAACAGGTATTGGCGAATGGGTTCAAAGCCGGTCTGGTCTCCAATAATCGTCGTCAGCGAGTGAGTAAAATTGCGGGGCGCTTTGATATTCCTTATGTTTTTCGTGCCTATAAACCGTCGAAAAATGGTTTTCGTAAAGTTTCGGCAGCGATGGGGCTTTCGCCGGAAGTTGTGGCTGTTGTTGGTGATCAGTTGTTTACTGATGTATTGGGCGGGAACCGCTTGGGTATGTTTACAATTTGGGTCAAACCATTATCTTCACGTGAATTTATTGGTACAAAAGTAACCAGACAGTTGGAAAAAATGATGGTTCGAATTTTGCGAGCCCAAAAATTATTAAAATAAGGGATATGAAAGGAGTATGATCGCAATATGATTACTGCGCATACCCAAATTGTCGGCTTATTCGGCTGGCCGTTAGGCCATTCTCTTTCTCCGGCATTGCAAAATGCCGCTTTTACTGCGGCAGGAATTGACGCCGTATATCTCCCGTTTCCGGTTCAGCCGGAACGTTTGGAACAAGCAGTAAACGCCATTCGTGCGCTGAATTTTACCGGAGTAAATGTTACGATACCGCATAAAATGGCAGTGATCCCTTTTTTGGATGAATTGGATATTAGCGCTCAGTTAGTAGGTGCGGTGAATACGATTGTTCATAAAGATGGACGATGCCGGGGATATAACACTGACGCCGAGGGCTTTATTCGTTCTTTGCTTACAAAAGGGATTTCGATCGATGACCGGATCGCTGTTGTTGTTGGCGCTGGAGGCGCGGCCAGAGCGATTGTCGCCGGCCTGATCGCCCATGGCTGCAAAGAGATTGTTATCGGCGCCCGAAATGAACTGCAAGCAGTTCATCTCGCTAAAACATTCTCTGGGACGACAATTTCCGGGACAGATTGGCGAGCAGACCATTTTACGAAAGCATTGCAAGGATGCAATTTGTTGATTAACTGCACACCGTTGGGGATGAACGCTTATTCGGATCATTCATTGCCGGTTGATTGGTCACAAGTAAATACCGGTGCTGTAGTCTGCGATTTGGTGTATAATCCGCCGATGACTGATTTTTTATACGCTGCCCAAAAGCACGGACACACTACGATAAGCGGAGCCGGGATGCTTCTTGAACAAGGAATGCTTGCGTTTTCCTTATGGACGGGTAAATCTGCGCCAAGAGCAGTGATGGAAAAAATTCTTTACGAAGAACTGGCGGTTTGTTTTTAAAATGACCAGGGATAATCTTTAGTCTTCACTGAGGTGGTGTTTTTATGGCATTACACAAACGGTTGGAGGATTTGTTGCTTGAAATTGGATTGATTACCGGAGAACAGTTGAATGAAGCGCTCATTGTACAACGGAAAACAGGCGAGTTATTAGGTAAAGTGCTCATTAATCTCGGTTATATTAACGAGCAGGATATGGTTGAAACCATCGCTTTTCAACTTGGTTTACCGCGCATTGATTTAGCGGCTTCCATTATTTCGCAAGAAGCTGTCCATTTAATTCCTCTTAGTTTGGCTGAACGGTATCAAGTGCTTCCTACGGCGGTGAATGGGTCGAAATTGACGCTGGCAATGGCTGACCCTACTAACTTTTATGCAATTGATGATGTTCGTATGGCAACTGGCTTGGATGTAAATCCGGTTATCGCGGCTGAGACGGAAATCAATTGGGCCATTAATCAGGCATACGGAGTAAAAGAGGTCATTGCAAAAGCGGTCCAAAAGCTTCAGTCGGATGATGCCGATGAAACGGCCGAAAAACAGATTTTTGAAGATGCACCTATTGTTAACGTTGTTGACTCGTTGATTAGTCAAGCAGTGAAAGAACGAGCGAGTGATATCCATATTGAGCCACTGGAAAAGGTGACCAGAGTTCGATTCCGAATTGATGGCGTACTTGAAGAAGTTGTTACTTTTCCGCGCAATATCCATCTTGCGATTATTTCCCGGATAAAAATCATGAGTGAAATGGATATTTCCGAAAAACGCAAACCGCAGGATGGTCGTTTTCAGGTGAAAGAAAATGGCCATGAAATTGACATTCGAGTTGCCACTTTGCCAACCATTTTAGGTGAGAAAATTGTAATGCGTATTTTAGATAAAAAAGCGATCGCATTTGATATTAAAGAACTGGGTTTTACAAAAGATAATCTTCAGCGCTACAGCCGCTTATACAAACAGCCGCATGGATTGATACTGGTTACCGGGCCAACCGGTTCAGGTAAAACGACAACCTTATACTCGACATTAATGCAGGTGAATTCACCTGCAAAAAATATGATCACTATTGAAGAGCCTATAGAATACCGGCTTGATGGGGTAAACCAAGTACAGGTAAACGGTAAAGTAGGATTAACTTTTGCAAACGGGCTGCGGTCCATTCTTCGCCAGGATCCAAATGTGATTATGGTCGGTGAAATTCGTGATAAAGAAACTGCTGATATTGCTGTTCGTTCCGCATTGACCGGCCATATGGTTTTTAGTACGCTGCATACGAATGATGCTGTCGGAGCGATTATCCGTCTATTGGACATGGGGATTGAACCGTTTTTAGCAGCCTCAGCTTTGTTGGGCGTTGTGGCTCAGAGATTAGCAAGGAAGCTTTGTTTGGACTGTCGGGAGGCATATGCGATTGAGGCAAGATCCCTCGACGGCCAGTTTCTTTCTTTGCAGGGGGAACAGTCTGTTGAGGCGTATCGTGCTATGGGATGCCCATATTGCAATTATACCGGCTATCATGGCCGGATCGCAATTCAAGAGGTGTTAGTGATTACTCCTGCAATTCGTGATGCGGTTAACCGACGCCTGCCCGAGCATGCAGTGTCAAAGCTTGCTATGAAGGAAGGCATGCAGACAATGCTGCAGGATGGCATTGCAAAAATCTTAGCAGGAGATACTTCGATTGAAGAAATCATGCGAGTAGCGTATCAGGAATCATGATGGAGGAATTTTTATGATGATTGATTTGTTGTGGGAAGCAGTGCAAAGAGGAGCGTCGGATTTGCATTTGACGATGGGATTGCCGCCAATGCTGCGAATAAATGGTTCCATGCTGCCGTTAGAAGCTCCCTGCTTATCATTTGACGATACCAAGGAATGTTTATTGGAACTCGCATCCGAACAGCAGAATCAATTGCTTGCGGAACGCGGCGAAATTGATTTTTCTTATGCGATTGATGGTCTTGGACGCTTCCGCATTAACGCATTCCGCCGGCAGGGAACGGTGGCGATCGCCATCCGTGTAATTCCTTCTCAAGTAATGACGCTTGAACAGCTTGGGTTGCCTGAAACAGTGAAAGACCTTGCTCGTAAATCGCAGGGACTGGTCCTGATTACCGGACCGACTGGAAGCGGCAAATCCGCCACTCTGGCGGCAATGATTGATTTGATTAATAATGAGAAAGCTTGTCATATTATTACACTGGAGGATCCGATCGAATATCTTCATCATCATAAGAAAAGCATGGTTAATCAACGTGAGATTCATACGGATACTTTTTCTTTCAGCAATGCGCTGCGCGCTGCATTGCGTGAAGATCCGGACGTGATTTTGGTGGGGGAAATGCGTGATCCGGAAACGATCAGTACGGTAATTACCGCAGCAGAAACCGGACATTTGGTTTTTGCGACATTGCATACCGGTGACGCTGCACAGACGATTGACCGGATAGTCGACGCTTTTCCGTCTTATCAGCAACAACAGATGCGGACTCAACTTTCATTGACTTTGCAGGGAATAGTGGCTCAGCAGTTATTGCCCCGAAAAAATGGCAGGGGGCGAGTAGTTGCTGTTGAAGTGCTAACAGCTACTCCGGCAGTACGTAATTTGATCCGGGAAGGGAAGACGCATCAAATTATTTCTGTTATTCAAACCGGAAGCAAGTTTGGCATGCAGACGATGGATATGGCGCTGCTCTGGTTATACCGGCAAGGATTGATATCGCGCGAAGAAGCGATTGCCAAGGTAATGGATCCAGAGGTGTTTGCTCGCCAGTTTAAAAGCAATTCTGATGTGTTGACGGGAGGCCTGTAATTGGCTAACATGTATTCTTATCGCGCCAGAGACTGGAAAGGAAAACATCTTTCGGGTACAATTACGGCAGAAAACAAAGCCGGAGCAGCAAGGTTTATCCGTGATCAAGGGTTGTATATTACCAAAATTAACGACTTACGACAGACATCAAGTATAAAAAAATTTTTTGAGAACAGAATACCGGTTAACAGTAAGGAACTGGCCATTTTTTGTAGGCAGTTTTCGGTTATGATGGATGCAGGGTTACCTTTGATATCCTGTTTGGATATTTTAATTGAGCAGACTACAAATTTACGGTTGAAAAGTGCTGCCCGTGAAGTTTATGGACGGGTACAGGCCGGGGAAACATTGTCCGGCGCAATGGCCGCACATCCTCAGGTATTTCCTGTTATTTTGACAAGCATGATCGCTGCCGGAGAAGTTGGCGGAGTTCTGGACGATGTACTTAGCCGATTGGCAACACACTTTGAAAAAGAGCATATTATGCGGGAAAAAGTAAAATCCGCATTGACATATCCAATTGTAGTAATGGGATTGGCTGTGAGTATTGCGGCTTTTATCCTAACGTTTGTATTACCCGTTTTTGTTCATTTGTTTGCAGATATGAAAGTAGAATTACCCCTTTTCACACGCTTGATGATCCATATCAGCAACTTTTTGAAAGAATATATCCTGTTATTTTTCATTGGTTCATTGATATTAAGCTGCGGTTTTTTTGTAGCTGTACGATGCCGTCCCATTCGGAAAGCGGTAGAAAAAATGACTTTCTGTCTACCCCTATTTGGTCTTTTAGCGCGCCGGATTATTTTGGCTCGATTTTGCCGGACCTTCTCAACCTTGCTGCGGGGAGGAGTGCCAATGCTTGCGGCTTTGGAGGCCGTTAAAAAAACAACCGCAAATGCAATTATGATGGAAGTATTGACGAATGCTCAGATGGGTGTAAGCAGCGGTTCAAGCCTGTCCGGCCAATTGGCAGCCAATCATTTATTTACGCCAATGGCGGTTCAGATGGTGGCAGTGGGAGAAGAAACCGGCGCTTTGGATCAAATGCTGGATAAAATTGCAGATTTTTATGAAAGCGATGTAGATGAAACGATCAATCGTCTCAGCAGTTTGTTGGAACCGGTATTGATCACGTTTCTCGGGGTATTGATCGGAGGGATTGTTATTGCGATTGCCATGCCGTTATTTGATGTAATCACGAATTTCGGTTCAACAACAATGTGAATTTGATTGCAAAAAATTTACAATATAGTATAATATTATTATACAGTAAGCTTGGATAAGATGAAATTTACCCTTAATCTGAAGCGCCTGTGGGGTATAGTCGCACTTATTTTTTAAAACCCGACTTTCGCTAAGCATTGCTTGTGACGCTGAAAGTCGCTGGCTGCACTTGGGTCCATCAGAAAAATTTATATTTCCTGCCTGGGATTCATAGCTTTGACAAACATCCTGATCGGAATACGAAATGGATGAAAAAGGGAGAGAAACTTATGTTGACGCGTATGAAACAGAGCACGACCAACCAAAAAGGCTTTACCTTAATTGAATTATTGATTGTGATCGGCATTATCAGTGTCTTGGCGACGATTGCGGTTCCTAAGTTTGCAAGTGCAGGCGATGCCGCAAGGGGAGCGAAACTAGCCGCTGATTTACGGACGATTGACTCTGCTGTTGCAATTGTAGTTGCAGAGGGAGAGACGCCCAGTGTTGAAAAAGTTACGGCGCTAATGGCTGCTTGGCCGGTTCCGCCGGGAGGAAATTTTTCTGGTCCTAACCATACTTCGGCAAGCGTTGCTGTTCCGGCTGAAGCATACACACTAGATACCGCTACGAATAACTATAGGGCATTGTGCGGTACGTTAAAGGCGGAAGATATTTAAAATAGTAAGAGATGATAAGGCGGCTTCGGCCGTTTTCCTGTTAATTTATCAGACAGTATAAATTTTCTGATGGACCTAAGTGCAGCCAGCGACTTGTAACGCCGTTACAAAAGTTTGGCGCAAACTATATTTTATAATGCTGTTACGGGAAGAGAAATTGGTAGATTGGTGTGTGAATTTATGCCCTATCAAATACACGAATTTGTTTATTTTCACGACGCTGCATTCATTGGATTTCTTTTCGTATTTGCCGTCTTGGGGTTGCTGATTGGCAGTTTTCTGAACGTCTGTATTTACCGGTTGCCTCGCAGCCAATCTGTTTTTATGCCTCCGTCGCATTGTCCAGCTTGCTTGACACGCATAAAACCGCAGGACCTGATTCCTGTGTTAAGCTATGTGCGCTTGCATGGCCGCTGTCGTCATTGTCATGCCTTCATTTCACCTCGGTACGCGTTTGTAGAACTGTTGACATCCGGTTTATTTGTCTGGTCATTTTTGCTGTTTGGCTTGTCCGCGATGCTTGTGAAAGCATTGATATTATCTTCCTTTTTGATTGTCATTATTTTCATTGACATGGATTATCAGCTCATTTTAGATAAGGTATTGTTATTTTTGGCCGGAACTGGTTTCCTTCTTAATTTTTGGACCGGGCATGTTGGGTTATGGGAAATGCTGATTACCGGTTTGAGTGCTGGCGGGTTATTTCTATTGATTGCTGTGCTGACCCGCGGCGGCATGGGAGGCGGCGATATCAAATTTGCAGCGGCTATTGGTATTTGGCTGGGCGCTAAGCTGACGGTTGCGGCTCTCTTTATTGCTTTTATCTTAGGAGGGCTGGGTGGTATAATGGTTTTGGCTTTAAAATTGAAAAGCCGCAAAGATTATATTCCGTTCGGACCGTTTATTGCTTTAGGTGCGTGGATTAGTTTTTTGTATGGAACGAAAATTATTGCCTGGTATTTGGTGCGGGTTGTTTGAGGTGATGAGGTGCAGCGTGGATTCATAATGATTGAGATGCTGGCGGTTATGACGGTTATTTTTATATTGTCCGCTGTGACAGTTCCTATGATTACAAAAACGCTGGCACGCCAGGATATTGACGGGGCGGCTCGTAATTTGGCAGCCGATATCCGCTGGATTCAACAAATTAGCATTAATGGCGGTGTTGGCGCCGGTGCGACAGTCTATGTTTTAATGTTCAACAATGCAGATCATGAGAATTACTATATTACGGCAAACGGGCAAACGATTAAGGCGGTTCAATTGCCCGGCAGTGTGCGTTTGGGCAATGCGCCGTCACAAATTATGTTTAATCCTAATACGGGGTTTCCCAGCACAGGAGCACAGTCGATTAAGCTGCAAAGCCTGGTTTTAAATAATTGCAAATATGTGATTTTAGCTCCGGCAATTGGGCGGGTAAGGATCAGTGTTACGGATGCGGTGATGTAAGATTAGAAAAGAACAAAAAAGTTTTTTATTGCGAATAATCCAAAGGCAGCAAGGCTTTCTTTTGTTAGAGGCGTTGACCGCTTCTGTGATTGTTTCTGTGGCGGTTTTAGCGATTGCCGGGTTGTTTATTCTATCCTTGCAGACGAATGCTGTTGCTGCGGACTATACGGTCGCGACAAACTTGGCGCAAGAAAAAATGGAATTATTGTCAGCAATGGATCCAGCCTCTTTCAATTCGGCTGTTTTTGCAGATGAAGAAATCTCATTAAATAACCGGTTCTTTCATCGACAAACAGTTATTGTTGTGCGTAGCGACTTGGATGCTGCCAATGGATTGTTCCAAGCCACTGTGCAGGTTTCCTGGGAAGAAGCGGGCAGATCATTTCATGTTTCGTTGCTGAATTACTTTATTCGTACGGTGTTTTCACAATATCCATAAAGGTCGATATCATGCAGAAACTATTATTATTAAAATTCTTTCGTTTTCGGCAATCCGGCTTCACATTGATTGAATTGCTTATTGGAATGGCATTAGCTTCTTTGTTGATGGCGGTTTTGGTTTCTTTTTTGTTTGTTTCCCTGAAAGCGTGGCATTACGGCAGCACCCAGTCCGCTCTTCAGCAGACCGCCCGGATCTCCCTCGATACAATGGTTCGCGAACTGCGATATGCAAAGACTATTCAATCTCCAAGCGGTGGCGGGACAGTCAACGCAATTACCTTTACAAATTTTCGCAATGAAGTCATCACTTACTCACGCGGCACATCAAGCGGGGCAAATCCGCAGACACTGTATCGCAGAGTGTTTCTAACGGACAATCCCTTGACAGAAAATACGGTTACTGCCTTGTCTTTTACAATCGTAAGGCCGCGTACCGTTTTTGCAGTGATCACAATTACCGATGCCAACAGCGGGCAGCGTGAAACTTTACAAACTGCAGTGACTTGCTTAAATGTTCATTAGCAGCCAATTGAAAAAGTAGTGGCAGGTGAAAGAATCTTGTATTGTGACCGGAGGATGGCTGCCCAACAAAATGGATCCGCAGCACTATTAGCCATATTTGTCATGGCTTTGCTGAGTTCACTTGGTGCAGCGTTTATCATGCTGAGTTCTACTGAAATCAAAACTTCAACGAATTTTCGGGATGGAGTCGCGGCTCAATGCCTGGCGGAGGCCGGAGCAAAGCGAATGATGCTGAAGTTGAGTCAGGATCCGGCATGGATGCCGTCTCCGTCGCCATTAGTTGAAAATTTGAGTACCAAACCGACTGCGGGTCGCTATGAGGTATCGGTGACCAATATCGGCGGCAATAAAAAAACCGTTACTTCTACTGGGATTGTTAATAAGGCTCGCAGACAGATCGTTCTTGTCTTAAGTGTAGGATCACCCTTACCGGCTATTACTGTTGTATCTTGGAATAATTATTAAGGAGGGCTTGTTGTGGAACTGAAAAATTGCATGGAGAGTCTGGTTTGGGAACGGTTGGACAGCGTTTTGCGCGCTTATCCGGAAATGTGCACCTGTCAAAAATGTCGTAACGATGTTGTGGCATTAGCCCTTAATGCTTTGCCTCCGCGCTATGTGGTAACTTTTGCCGGAGAAACGTACACGAAAGTTCATTCGTTGGAACAACAATTTGGTATTGATATTGTGGCTGCGCTGACCAATGCGATCGATATTGTCAGCCGAAAACAACAGCATGAGAAAAAATAAGGAGAAATATGTGGGAAAAATTGATCCATTTCGTAAAAAACCAGCCGAGCAAGGTCCTGGGAATCGATATTGGGACGGGGGCCATTAAGATTGCTTGCATTTCCAGTATTCAGGGACATCCTAAAATCACGCAGGTTCATGTTTGTGATTTGCCGTCTGACAGTTTTCAAAATGACCATTTTATGGATATTGATTTCTTGGCGGATTTGTTGCGCCGAGAGCTTGAAACTGCCGGTATTTCCGCCAAGCACGCGGTGACAGCGGTGAGCGGGAGAATGATTTTCACACGGCAAGTATCGTTTCCCGTAATGAAGCAAGAGGAATTGCAGGAAGCAGTTCGGTGGGATATTGAAAAATATGTCCCTTATCCTCCGGAAAGTTATTACTATGACTTTGCCGTTCTCAGCGAACGACCGGAAAAGACGGAACTTGAAGTGTTTTTAGTGGCTGCGCCTCAGACAATGGTTGACGGGATATCAGATATTTTGCGCAAGGCCGGTTTGACAACTTTGGCAATCGATATAGAGCCATTAGCGATATACCGGACCATGGAAAGCGGAGAAAATTCCCTGCTTGTTGATATTGGCGCTGAAGTATCGCATATAACGGTTTTTCAAAATGGAAGACCTATTCTTGCCAGGACCATTCCGGTCAGCGGTAGGCGTTTTACGGAAGATGTTATGCGATCCTTAAAGGTAACGGCAAGAGAAGCAGAAAATATAAAAAAAGGCTCGTTTACGAATGTTCAACCCCAAGTGAGCCAATTGGTCATTGGTTTGGTTTCAGAGATCCATCGAACTGTCGAGTATTTTCAAGTTCAAAAAAAACAAATTTCTTTGGAAAAGTTGTTTTTGAGTGGCGGCGGATCCAGGTTAAGTAATTTAAAAGAGCAGTTGGAAAAAGAATTGGACATGCCGGTCCTATTGCATGATCCGTTTAAAGCGATAGAAGTGGATAATTCTTTCGACCTTCAGTATATCCGTTCGATCGCGCCTCAGATGGCTGTAGCGGTTGGGCTTGCAATGCGCGGCGGTGAATTATGATCCGGATAAATTTATTACCGCTTTCCCAGCGAATGCCTCAATTTTCATTCATCAGGTTTTTTACGCTGGCCGGACTTGTGGCCTTTTTTCTTTGTTCTGCATGGTATGGATATGGAACCTACCGGTTATGGGGATTGAACCAGGAAGTCCAAAAGACAATGAGCCGCTATGAATTGCTGCGGCCTATTCAAAGCAAGATGCTAGATGCGAATGCCCTGCAACAGCAAATCAATCAAAAAGAAAGGCTGTTGATGGAATTAACGGTCAAGCGGCAGTCACAATATGCAGCTCTTACCCATTTGGCTGAGATTATTCCGCCGCAAATTTGGCTGTATGAAATCGCGGTTGATGAGCAAAAACGTTTTCACATCAAAGGACAGGCTTCTGCTTATGCTGAACTGGCATCGTTTTTGGATCAAATTGAAAAAGATCCTTTGTATGGAAGCCCGATCTTAGTGAAAGCAGAACGGGACGCGGTGCTTTCAATCATGAAATTTGAGATAACAGTCGTAGGCGAGGGGATGTAAAGATTGCAATGTTCCTGGACGAATCTGCCTGTTCAGGCTAAAATAGGTTCATTTATTGTTTTTCTATTGTCGTGTGTAGTCGTGTTTTACATTGGATTGCTCCGACCGCAGCAAATGCAGATTGCGGAATTATCCAACCGGGTCCATTCCGAACAGCAAAAAGTTCAAGTTATTGAAAAATTTGCGTTTTTCTATCCGGATACTGACCGCCATCTTGCGAGTTTGGAAAGCAAATTTATCCAAACCAGTCGTACGCTGCCGGATCATCCGGACATCCGGGAATTTTTGCTGCAGGTTGATTTGGCCGCGAATACAAGCGGAGTGAAGCTATTGCAGATCCAACCCGGTATTGGTATAAATAAGGGAGAATATTGGGAATTACCTATTGAAATTATGACAAGAGGCAATTTTTTTCAGACAATCGCTTTTTTAAAAAAATTGGAAGATTGCCCGCGCTTTAATAGTGTGGTACGATTATCCTTACAGTCTCAAACAGGGGACTTAGAAAGTAATTTTGTAGTGGCAATTTATAGCTGCAGAATTAAGTAAACGGGTATGAGGTGATGAATTATGTTGCGTTTTTTAACAGCCGGAGAATCACATGGACCATGCTTAACAGCCGTGATTGAGGGTTTGCCAGCCGGGTTGCCTGTCGAAATTGATGCGATCAATGCTTTTTTATATCGCCGACGGCAAGGTATCGGACGGGGGAAACGGATGCAAATTGAGGCGGATACGGTAGAAATTTTATCAGGGGTTCGCTTTGGATATACATTAGGAAGTCCTGTGACTTTATCGATCCATAACCGGGATTGGGAAAATTGGCAGGAGCGCATGGCGGTTACAGGTAAGTTTGATTGTGAAGCAGTCACTGCGCCTCGTCCGGGACATGCCGATCTGGCAGGGGTATTAAAATACGGAAGCAAGGATATTCGCGATATTTTGGAACGGGCCAGCGCGCGCGAAACGGCTGCCCGGACTGCTGTCGGAGCCTTATTAGTCCAACTTTTGTCTCATTGCGGGATTCAGATTGTGTCGGCAGTAACTGAAATCGGCGGCGTGACCGTTACTACCCCAGAGCCGGAAGACGATTTAAATATTCAGACTGTAGTTGAAGCGGCCCAACGGCGGGGAGATACGTTGGGCGGAGTTTTTGTAGTAACAGCAATAGGGGCGCCTCCCGGACTGGGAAGCCATGTTCATTGGGATCGGCGATTGGATGGCCGCCTGGCAGGTGCAATCATGTCAATTCCTGCGATTAAAGGAGTGGAATTTGGCGCTGGTTTCAGATATTCCGGCATGCCGGGCAGCATGGCACACGATGAAATTTTTTATTCTTCTGCAAAAGGATACTATCGTACCAGTAATCATGCCGGTGGACTCGAAGGCGGGATAACGAACGGAGCGGATCTTGAGGTCCGTGCAGTGATGAAGCCAATCCCCACATTGATGTCTCCACTGGCGTCAGTGGATATTGTCAGTCACGAAGCGATCAGCGCAAATACAGAACGAAGCGATGTTTGTGCGGTACAGGCCGCCGCCGTTGTTGGCGAAGCGGTTATGGCTATTGTTTTAGCAGAAGCCATGTTGGAAAAATTCGGCGGTGATCATATGTGTGATTTACTTGCTGCTAAGGCACATTATTATCAGCGGATTGAGCCGGAACGGGTATGAAGAATATCGTATTATTGGGTTTTATGGGAACAGGAAAGACCAGTGTAGGGCGGCTTTTAGCGCGGCAGCTAAAACGTCCGTTCGTTGATGTGGATAAAATGATTGAAATTGCATGCGGGGCTGCGATTAGCGAGATTTTTCAAAAGCATGGGGAAAAATTTTTTCGAGAACAGGAAAGCGAAATGATTGCAAAGGCAGCTTCTTATGAAAATGCGGTGATTGCTACCGGCGGCGGCGTGGTTCTCAATGCAGAGAACATTGCGCGCTTGCGTTGCAATGGCGTTTTAGTGACGCTGACTGCATCGCCGGAAGTGATCTTGGAACGCACGGCAAAAAGGACAACACGGCCTCTATTAAATGCTCCTGATCGGGAACAGACGGTAAAAGCGCTTTTGGAAAACAGAGAACCCCTGTATCAGGAAGCGGATTATATCATCGATACAACATCAGGTTCACTTCATCAAATTGCGCAAAAGATTATTGTTTTACTGAGGCAGGGGGGGCATTTACGTGGCCGTGGTTAACGTTAATTTAGGAGATCGGAGTTACCCGATCACGATTTCACCGGGCTGTCTTGCCAATATCGGTGATTTATTGAGAAATATTGACCCTGAAACAAAGATATTGATTGTATCTGATGATCATGTTGCCGCGCTTTATGGTCAACAAGTTCTTGCCAGTTTAGAAAAAGCCGGTTATCATGCGGAAATTTTTCAGATACGGCCGGGGGAAGCATCTAAAACTATCGAAGTGGCAATGTCGGTTTATACAAAAGCAATCGAATGGGGAATGGACAGAAAATCTTCGTTTTTAGCCTTGGGCGGCGGTGTGGTTGGTGACTTGACTGGTTTTGTCGCGGCGACATATTTGCGCGGCGTTCCATTTATTCAAGTTCCGACAAGCTTATTAGCGCAAGTGGATTCCAGCGTAGGAGGAAAAGTTGCAGTCGATCATCCTCTGGGTAAAAATTTGATTGGCGCTTTTTATCAACCGCAGACAGTTGTTATCGATCCAGCGCTTCTCCGAACGCTTCCTGAGCGGGAATATTATGCGGGCTTGGCGGAAGTAATAAAATATGGTGCAATTGCCGACAAGGAGTTTTTTACTCGTTTGTTAACGGAACAGGAAGCAATTTTAGCCAGAAATCCGCTTGTTTTAGGCGAAATCATTCAGCGTTCGTGCCAAATTAAGGCTGATATTGTAGAAAAGGATGAAAAAGACACTTCGCTGCGTATGATTTTAAATTTTGGGCATACGATTGCGCATGCATTGGAAGCCGGTTTTGGTTTTGAACGCTACAATCACGGTGAAGCGGTTGCTATCGGCATGGTTGGAGCTGCGCTGCTTAGCCATCGTATGGGTTTTTGCAGTCCGGATGTGGTTGCTGCCTTGCGTGACTGCCTTATCCGTTTCCATCTTCCAACGAATGTCGTTGGTGGAACAGTTATTGATTATCGCGGTTACATGGAGCGGGATAAGAAAAACATTGGCGGTGAAACCCAGTGGATACTATTGCTTGATATTGGGCAGACGACGATTTGCAATGCAGTTTCTGAAGCGATGCTGCAAGATATCATGGCAGAAATTATGCTGCCGGCAGATGCATAAATGGAATTTTGATATTGGCACGTCCTGGGTTCGGGGCTACAATGCAGAGCAGTCCAATTGGGCTGCTCTTTTTAGGATTAAATAATTTTTAAACGGTGTAAAACTTAACAGGGAAATAGAGGATAAGAGCGAATAAAACATTTTGACTATATAGTCATATAAAATAACATTCTAACTTTTGTATGACTACAAGATGCGCCATGAAAGGGAGTTACATTGTGCAAAAGAAGAATAAGAAGATCATTTGGCTTGCAGTGATTGCTGTATTGCTATTAAGTGCTTTTATCGGCTTTAGGATCTATAGTAATCTAAATGCTGCAAAGCAAAAAGCGGCAGGGATTACGAAAGGCAGAGTGGTTACAGTAGAAGTGATGCCTGCCTTTCACAAGAATATCACTCCGGTAATTGTGTTGTCTGCTTCTTTGGAACCAATATGGTATTCAGATATCAGTCCGAAAGTAGACGGGCGCATTGGCAATCTTATGACGGACGAAGGACAGGTTGTTTCTGCAGGACAAGTTGTAGCCAGCATTGAAAACAATGAATTTGCCGCCCAAGTATCTCAAGCTCAAGGGATAGCTTATGCTACGAGGGCTGATTTGGCTCAAGCCAGAGCGGACTTGGCTCGTTATGAAAGTTTATACACGCAAGGTGCAATTTCGGCGCAACAATATGAAGCGATGCGGACAAAGGTGGCTTCATTAGAGGGACAACTAAGAGCCAATGAAGGTAATATTGGTTATTTGGAAACGCGGCTGGGTAATGCAAATGTGGTTACGCCGCATGCCGGCACAGTGACTAAACGCTATCTTCAAACCGGAGATTATGCAAAAGCGGGAACCGCCATTTTTAATATTGCTGATCTTTCCATTCTTGTTGCTAAAGCGACAGTTGGTGAAAATCAAATTAGCCAGATTGTTCTGGGTGCGCCTGCAAAAGTTGTGATTGATGCTTTGAATGGGCAAGAATTTTCAGGTGTTGTGACGAAAGTTTCTCCGGCAGCAATCGTTCCTGCCCATACTTTCAGCATGGAAGTGAGTCTGAATAACGCGGAAAATATTTTGCGATCAGGAATGTTCGCAAAAGTCGTTATCAATGGGAAAGAACATCAACAAGCGTTGGTAGTGCCGGAAGCTTCCTTGGTATTGTTTGAGGATCAGCGTACGGTATTTGTCCTTGTCGGTGACCAGGTTCAGCAGCGCAAATTGAAGCTGGGCTATGTTGGCGACGGTTGGGCGGAAGTCTTGAGCGGCTTAAATCCTGGTGAGTTGGTTGTTGTATCCGGACAAAATATTACCCGTGATGGTTCAAAAGTGACAGTAACCGCGACCCGGGAGGCCGGCAAAATATGAATAGCATGTTGAAGGTTTTTATCCATCGGCCTGTATTTACAACGATGCTGGTACTTGTACTGGTTGTTTTTGGATTATCTTCGATGCCGCGAATGGGAATTGATTTGTTGCCGGACGTTGATTTGCCGCTGGTTTCCGTTTCCGTGACATGGACAGGCGCTTCACCGGAAGAAATGGAAAATTTAGTGACGAAGCCGATTGAAGATGCTGTCAGTTCAGTGGCTGGGATTAAAACCATATCATCCCTTTCGCGTTCAGGAGTTTCTCAAGTTACTATTGAATTTACTTTGGGCACAGATCCTAAAATGGCTGCTGCTGATGTCCGCGAGAAAGTAGGGGGGATACGCAGGAGATTGCCGGACCAAATTGATGAACCGGTTACTCAACGGTATGATATGACAGCACAAGCTGTCGTGTACTTTAGCATGGCCTCTGAGCAACGGTCACGCGGCGAAGTCCGCAAGATGGCGGACGATGTTGTCAAACAGCGTCTCCAACAAATGGATGGTGTGGGCGCTGTGAATTTGATGGGCGGTAATGATCGTGAAATACAAATCATGGTGGACCCGCGCAAGCTTGACGCATACGGGTTGACATTGGATCAGTTATTATCGATTGTTAACAGCCAAAATGCAAACGTGCCAGGCGGTTATGTTGAAGAAAAAGGCTATGAGATGGTTGTCCGCACACTGGGACAGTATCGTACGGTCGAGGAAATCGGCAGCATTACGGTTGCGTATCAAAAGGGACAGACTGTGCTCTTGCGTGATGTCGCATCAGTTCATGATTCCTGGACTGAAGAACGGACCTATGCTCGTTCGAATGGTTCTCCGGCTGTTGTTGTATCAGTTCAAAAACAGTCAGGAACCAATACGGTTGATGTATCGGAACGGGTAAAAAATGCAATGAAGGAAATTCAAAAAGAACTACCTTCTGATGTGAAAGTCGATATTACCCGCGACAGCTCCATTTATATAAGAAATAACGTAGAAGATGTACAGACATCAATCGTTTTAGGCGGTTTATTGGCTGTTATCATTGTTTTTCTCTTTTTGCGTGATTTTCGTGCGACGATGGTCGGTGCGGTGGCAATCCCAACTTCCATTATTGCAACGTTTGCCGTGATGAAATATTTTAATTTTACATTGAATAATATGTCTTTGATGGGACTCAGCTTGGCCGTTGGGATTTTAATTGACGATGCAATTGTCGTTGTGGAAAATATCCATCGTCACATTGAGGGCGGCCGCAACCCAATGCACGCGGCTCTTTCCGGTACCGCGGAAATTGCATTGGCTGTTTTGGCGACCACCTTTTGTATTTTGGCAGTTTTTGTCCCCGTTGGCTCCATGGGTGAAGTAATTGGGATGTTTTTTCGTCAATTTGGTCTGACAATCGCTTTTGCGGTAACATTTTCACTGTTTGTTGCGTTTACTTTAACGCCGATGTTGTCCGCCCGCTGGCTTAGAGGTGTTAAAGAAAAGGCCCCGGAGAGACCAAAAGCGTTTGTCGCATTTGAGAATGTGGTAGAAAAAATTCTGTTGAAATGGGAAAATGGATTTTTGGCTATACGGTCCACTTACCGGAGTTTTTTAGAATGGGCGATGAAGAGACCGTTTTTGATTGTAGGCATTGCACTGGTTTCATTAGTGATTAATGTGTTTTTTATTCCATTATTGGGCTTTGAATTTCAGCCAACCTATGATTCCGGTGAGTTTAATATTATGCTGTCTGCACCGGCAGGGACTTCTATGGAAAAAATGGAGCAGATGGTCAGACCGATTGAACAGGAAGTGTTGGAATTACCGGAGTTAAAAAATGCTTTTTTATTGATCGGGTACAGTCGTAATCCTGTTAATAAAGCGTTGATCGGCGTTAAATTAACTGATCCGTCCGATCGTGAGCGAAGCATGATGGAAATTATGGATGAATTGCGAATGAAGTTTCGAAATTATACGGGAATGAAAATTTCTGTTGTACCGAGCAGTTCGACTGCCAGCCGTGGTGACAACCGTCCTGTACAAGTAGGGATCCGGGGCGATGATATGGTGGTTCTGCAACAGTTGTCGCAAGAGTTGTCTGAACGGCTGCGACGTATTCCTGGCGCTACCGATGTCGATACTTCTGTAGCTGACTATCAGCCGGAAGTACAGGTTGTTCTGGACCGTGCAAAGGCCGGCCAGACTGGTGTCGACACTACCACAATCGGATATGTAGTACAAACTGCTTTTGCTGGCAATGTTACCGGAAACCGGTATCGGGTCGGTGATAAAGATTATGATATACGAGTTCTTCTACACCATGAGAACCGGACGAGAATTGAAGACGTTGCAAATTTACGTGTTCCGACCAAATTTGGGAATCAAATTCGATTGGGCGACGTCGCAAATGTTACATTATCTTCCGGGCCGACACAAATTAACCGTGACGACCGGCAGCGGGAAATTATTGTCTATGCCAATAATGTGGGCGTCTCGGCAGGTGATATTATCACTGCTGCGCAAAATGAAATTAATCAGATGAGTTTCCCGTTTGGTTATACGTATAAATTTGTTGGGCAAACCCGCACGATGAATGATTCGTTTAAAGAAATTGGACGGGCGTTGGTTATCGCAGTAATTCTGATTTATATGGTTTTGGCAGCTCAGTTCGAAAGTTTTATTCACCCGTTTACGATCATGCTGTCTTTGCCGTTTTCATTGATTGGTGCAGTATTAGCGTTGTTGATCACTGATAAAACGATTAACATCATGAGTTTGATTGGTGTTATTATGCTGATGGGCTTAGTTGCTAAAAACGCAATCTTGCTGGTTGATTATACAAATATATTGCGTAGCCGGGATGGATTATCGCGGGAAAAAGCATTGCTGGATGCTGGAACGGTCAGACTTCGGCCCATTTTGATGACGACTGCCGCGATGATCTTGGGAATGCTGCCTGTTGCAATTGGTTTTGGCGCCGGTTCAGAGCTGCGATCCTCGATGGGGGTTGTTGTTGTTGGCGGGCTAATTACATCAACGGTTCTGACTTTAGTCGTAGTTCCGCAAATGTATATTTTTATGGATGATTTTCAACAGTTTTTAGCAAAAAAGAAACACAAAAAACCGTTGCAAAATTAACATTCTTTTACTTGAAAGCAATTTTCTATGAAAATTGCAGGAGATGAGATTCTATATGTCGAATCAGATTTCGATGTATCTGTTTATAAGTGCAGCCGGCGGTTTGTGCCGTTGTTGTGAAAAAGTATATTCTTGTATGGAAAATGGACCTTTCATCGCACAATTTAAAAAGCAGCCTCAAAATCCAATTTAATAGCAGCAGTTTACGGAGGTGTACACCATCAAACGGGTCCTTTTGCAACATGTCGATGGGAGCATGACATTAGGAAGAGATGTGATCGATGAATACGGACGAGTATTGATCTCGGCAGGCGTTCTTCTGCGGGAGGAATTTATTGTATTACTTGCCAAGCATGAGATTACGTCCGTATGGATAAAAGTCGATAGCTCTTACAATCACGAGATCTCCGTGATGCAAAATTTAGTTAGTGCTTCCACTCGGTTAAAAATGACATATAGCATGCAAAATGCGTTTCATAGTCAGGATGGAATCGCCTCACATCTGCCGCAACTTAGTGAACATGTTCATCAAGTTGTTGAGGATTTGATGCACCGTGAGCATGTGTTAATTTATCTCAACGATGTCCGCTTCAAGAGCGATTATTTATTTATGCATAGTGCTAATGTCGGAATTTTTGCCATTGTGATTGGCATTAAACTGGGACTGGAAGCGGAAGATCTCTTTTGTCTGGGAATGGGGGCATTGCTGCATGATTATGGTAAAACAAGGATCAATAAAGCGATACTGGACAAGCAAGGCGCTTTAACTTGGGAAGAGTTTAATAAGGTTAAGGAACATTCATTAACCGGATATACCATTTTGAAGACCGAAACCAAATTTGACCATCGTATGATGCTGATTGCGCTTCAACATCATGAACGGCATGACGGCCGCGGCTACCCTTGGGGTACAAGCGGAGAGGATATTCATTTATTTTCGCGTATTGTCGCCGTAGCAGATGTTTATGACGCATTAACAACGGACAGGGTGTACCGGCCGAGGATTCCGACGCACGAAGCGGTTCGTATGATATGCCAAGGTTCAGGAACCCAGTTTGATAGTGCGGTTGTTCAGGCATTTTGCAAGGCGACTGTTCCTTATGAAATAGGTACCGGCGTAAAACTGAATAATGGTCTTTACGGCACTGTGCTCCGTCTCAATAGTATGGACACAGCCCGGCCAATTTTATGGACGGCGCAAGGCACTGTTAATTTGCTAAATACCCCGGAACTGCATGTTGTAGCTTCACTATAAAAATTTGTATATAAAAAGCAAACCGGCCGAAGCCGGTTGTGCAACGGCTAAAGTGTCATGAAGACATTTTTCTCCAAGGGGAGGTATGTCTTCATATTTTTTTGAGTCAGTAGCAGACTTTGTAATAAGTAAATGAATATTAAACGAGGTGAAAAATAATGGATGATGTTGTTGCAACAGAGATTTTGCAATTATTTCGGGATAAACAACTTTCGTTGGATCAAGCGTTGAAACAGTTAAAGTCGCTGCCGTATGAGGAATTGGGCTTTGCAAAAATTGATCATCACCGGGTTATTCGACAAGGTTTTCCAGAAGTGATTTTTTGCCAGGGAAAAACGGTTCAACAGGTAGTTGAAATTGTCAGTTGTCTTTCGCGTTTTCCTCACAATATTTTAGCAACGCGGGCTAACAAAGAGATGTTTGAGGCGGTTCGCGAGCTGTTGCCGGAAGCGGAATATTCTGAGGATGCGAAGCTGATACTCGTTCGACGGGAAGCTTTGTCCGTAGATCCGGAGCGGTTTATTTTGGTGATGACTGCCGGAACAAGTGATATTCCGGTTGCGGAAGAAGCGGCCCTTACCGCTGAGATCATGGGCAATCATGTTAAACGCGTATACGATGTCGGTGTAGCCGGGATACACCGTTTATTATCGCAGCACGAATTAATGCAAACAGCAAATGTCCTTGTTGTCACTGCTGGTATGGAGGGCGCTTTGGCAAGCGTAGTTGGCGGGATGGTTGCCAAACCGGTGATTGCCGTACCGACCAGTATTGGTTATGGAGCTAATTTTGGCGGATTATCAGCCTTGCTGTCCATGCTGAACAGTTGTGCGGCCGGGGTGGCGGTGGTAAATATTGATAATGGTTTCGGCGCGGGGCGTTTGGCTAGTATTATTAATCATATGAGGTGATTTATGATGAAGACTTTGTATTTGGACTGTTTTTCCGGTATTAGCGGCAATATGCTGTTAGGAGCTTTTATTGATGCAGGAGTTCCTGAGGATCGTTTACGGGCCGAGTTGGCCAAATTATCCGTATCAGGTTATGAAATCACTGTTCAGCCAGTGGAAAAATGCGGCATCCATGCCACGTATGTAGATGTGAAATTGACCAGTCGTCAACGGCATCGTCATTTGCCGGATATTTTTCGTATTTTGGATGAGTCCGCCTTAGACGGAGCCGTCCGTGAAAAAAGCAAGGCTGTATTTCAGCGTTTGGCGCAAGCAGAGGCTAAAGTACACGGAACCAGTGTTGAAAAGATCCATTTTCATGAAGTAGGTGCGGTTGATGCAATCGTAGATGTGGTAGGCACTGTATTTGCTTTGCATTATCTTGATATTAAGAAAATTATTGTGTCCCGTTTGCAGACTGGAACCGGTTTTACGAAATGCAGTCATGGATGGATGCCTGTTCCGGCGCCTGCAACGGCAGAATTGCTGCGTGGGATCCCTTATTACCAGGGAGAAATTAATAAAGAATTGGTTACTCCGACCGGCGCTGCAATTATTGCTGCTTTGGCAACCGCTTTTGGAGAAATTCCGGCGGGGTTTGTCAGCAAATCTACTGGCTATGGGGCAGGTACCTGGGATTTGGATATTCCTAATGTATTGCGCATGCAAATCGGAGACATTGCGGTAGAAGCCGGTACTCCGGGAGCGGAACAGACACTGACTTTGGAAGCAAATATTGACGACTTGAATCCTCAGATATACGAATATGTGATGGAGAAATTGTTTGCAGCCGGAGCACTGGATGTTTGGTTGACTCCTATTATCATGAAAAAAAGTCGTCCGGCTGTCACTTTGTCCGTACTGTTAAAGGCTCCGCAGCAAGCCGAAATCACGCAAATCATATTCTCTGAAACGAGTACCATAGGGGTGCGAAGTTATCCGGTCAACAGAACAGTAGCGGACCGGGAAATGATCATGATTGACACGCTGTGGGGCCCAATCAAGGTTAAAGTCAGTCGCATGGAAGGTAGAATCTGCACGGTTTCCCCAGAGTATGAGGACTGTCGTAAAATAGCCGATGAACATCATATTCCTTTAAAATTAGTTCAGCAGGAAGTTTTAAAGATGTCTGCCAAGCTTTGGCCTGCTTTTTTATCGAGTAAAAACTAATTGATAACCCAGTTATAAAAAAATTCATTACCGGTTTATCCTTCACACAGCCTGACGGCTATATAAAAATACTGCAGTTAGCAGGAAAATAACAAAAAAGTGTGAAAATATATAATATAGCCACATAGGACAGCAGTTATATTTGGGATCTTTTTTAGCGAATCAAATTACATTCCTGGCACAAAAACACGGATCCCCGAGAGGGGCATTGAGGTTATGAATAAAGACAAGGATGATGTAGGTTTGAACCATTATAGGCAATATATGCTCAAAAATGTTGTGCCGGGTATGAAAATCGGACAACCGCTGATTACTGATAATGGTAAAATCGTTTTGCATGAAGGAACCATTTTAAATGAGGCATTGATTAAACGTCTCCATTATTGGGGCGTCACAGAACTGGTAATTCATGATGGTTCAGATACAAGCGGTTTTTTTCAAGCTGTCCCTATCCCTATATCTCAGGAACTGCAGCGCTTTACGAAAGATTATCAGGAAACGATCAAAGTTCTTTCGCAAGCGTTTCAATCGGTACGGTACTTTAATGAAGTTCCCCTGAACCAAATGAGAGAGTTGGCGAATGATTCAGTCAGCAACCTCGTAAATTCCGCAGGTGTGATGAACCATTTGCAAATGGTTCGCCACCAGGATGAGTACACTTTTCAGCATTCGGTGAATGTTTCAGTGATCGCGGGAGTTCTTGGAAAATGGATCGGCTATCAGGGACCAGAGTTGCAGGATATCATTTTGACCGGCTTATTGCATGATATAGGAAAGGCTAAAATTTCTTTGGAAGTATTGAATAAGCCGGAAAAATTATTGGCTGAGGAAATGCATCTCATGCAAACACATGCAACGTTGGGGTATAAATTATTACGAAACATTCCTGATTTACCGGATGAGGTGGTCGTCGGTGTTCTTGAACACCATGAGCGTATGGATGGCAGTGGTTACCCGCTCAAACTCGATGGAGGCCGGATACATCCCTATGCGAAAATCATTGCAGTGGCTGATGTATATGATGCCATGACATCCGACCGGATATACCGCCCCAAAGTTACACCATTTTTCGTGCTTGAAATGATGGCGCAGAAAATGTTCGACGAATATGATCCATCCGTATGCAGCGTCTTTCTGAGTCATGTCAGAGATTGTTTTGTTGGAAGCATTGTGCAGCTAAGTGATGGCCGGCAAGCGGAAATTATTTCTACAGGCCAGTTTCTTTTTACACGTCCGGTCGTTCGAACCGCTGATGGGGAATTTATTGATTTGGAAACGAATAAAGAAATTACGATCGCTTATGTGCTAAAGGCTTAATTAAGAAAAAATTTAACGATTGTAATGCTTCTAAATGTAATTATAGGGGTGAATGATTTGAAAGATGTTCAAAGTTTAGCCGATAAGCGTGGTATAGCTATTCAAAAAGTCGGCGTTAGTGACGTTCATTTGCCTTTCCTTATTCGAACCAAGGCGGGAGCTTTTCAATCTGTATTGGCAAAAATAAAATTAACGGTTGATCTTCCAGAGGAATTTAAGGGGACGCATATGAGCCGTTTTATCGAAACTCTTAGTGAATGGAGCCGCAAGCCTATTTCTTATCGTGAGATGGAAGCAATTTTGACCGACGTCCTTAAACGGTTGGATGCGAAAAGGGCGCATATTGATATTGACTTCAAATATTTTATTGAAAAACAGGCTCCAGTCAGCGGCTTGAAGAGCTTGATTGACTGCGATTGCTGTTTTTCCGGCGATTTAACCAAAGGAGAACATTTGGATTTTATTCTTGGAATGAAGGTTCCGTTTACCTCTTTGTGTCCATGCAGCAAGGAAATTTCATCTTACGGAGCGCATAATCAGAGGGGTCTTATGCAGGTTTGGGTTCGACATCAACATGGAAAGTTTATTTGGATTGAAGACCTAGCTGCTCTGATGGAGGCTCAAGGAAGCTGTCCGGTATATGCATTACTGAAACGTGAGGATGAAAAATATGTTACTGAGCAGGCCTATAATAATCCTAAATTTGTCGAAGACGTATTACGAGATTTAGTTTTGGCAATTCGTTCTTTACCTGGCGTATGCTGGTTCTCTGCGCAATGTGAAAATTTTGAATCCATACATAACCACAATGCATTTGCTTCGCATGTCGAACAAATTGGCTGAAATAGATTGAGTTAAGGCAAGTTCGGCGCAGACCGAACTTGTTGTTTTTGTTGCACTTTAGTGCGTTTTAGCTTGCTTGCAAGGTAAAACAAATAAACCACTTGCTCTGCAAGTGGAATGGAATCGCTTTAGCTATAAGGAAAAACCTCCCATGTTATACTGAAATCGGTT
>Ga0316604_10000486_pt1 | contig 48045 bp, 35 predicted proteins | sample OWC_soil_day20_C_FD_207650 | JGI IMG/M metagenome (GOLD analysis project Ga0316604, IMG submission 207650) | Wetland soil microbial communities from Old Woman Creek delta, Ohio, United States - OWC_soil_day20_CT | ecosystem: Environmental > Terrestrial > Soil > Wetlands | place: USA: Ohio...
ATTTCCGCCAACTCCGATTCCGACATCGGCGAAATCATCGCCAATGCCATGGAAAAGGTCGGCAAGGAAGGCGTCATCACCGTTGAAGATGGCAAGTCCCTGGCCAACGAACTCGACGTCGTCGAAGGCATGCAGTTCGACCGCGGCTACCTGTCCCCGTACTTCATCAACAACGGCGACAAGCAGCAAGCCCTGCTCGAAAACCCGTTCGTCCTGCTCTTCGACAAGAAGATCTCCAACATCCGCGACCTGCTGCCGATCCTGGAACAAGTTGCCAAGGCCGGCCGTCCGCTGCTGATCATCGCTGAAGATGTCGATGGCGAAGCCCTGGCTACCCTGGTCGTCAACAACATCCGTGGCATCCTGAAGACCGTTGCCGTCAAGGCTCCTGGCTTCGGCGATCGTCGCAAGGCCATGCTGGAAGACATCGCGATCCTGACCGGCGGTACCGTCATCGCTGAAGAAACCGGCCTGACGCTGGAAAAGGCTGTCCTGAAGGATCTGGGCCAGGCCAAGCGTATCGAAGTTGCCAAGGAAAACACCACCATCATCGACGGCGCCGGCGAAGCTGCTGCCATCGAAGCGCGCGTCAAGCAGATCCGTATCCAGATCGAAGAAGCGACCTCCGATTACGACAAGGAAAAGCTGCAGGAACGTGTTGCCAAGCTGGCTGGCGGCGTTGCCGTCATCAAGGTTGGCGCCGCTACCGAAGTCGAAATGAAGGAAAAGAAGGCCCGCGTTGAAGATGCCCTGCACGCTACCCGCGCTGCTGTGGAAGAAGGTATCGTCGCCGGCGGCGGCGTTGCCCTGATCCGTGCCCGCGCTGCCGTTGGCAAGCTGAAGGGTGATAACCACGATCAGGATGCCGGCATCAAGATCGTTCTGCGCGCCATGGAGCAGCCGCTCCGCGAAATCGTTGCCAACGCTGGCGACGAGCCGTCGGTCGTGGTCGACAAGGTGCAGCGTGGCAAGGGTAACTACGGTTACAACGCTTCCACCGGCGAGTACGGCGACATGGTTGAAATGGGCGTGCTGGACCCGACCAAGGTCACCCGCACCGCACTGCAGAACGCCGCTTCCGTAGCCGGCCTGATGCTGACCACCGAATGCATGGTTGCTGAACTGGCTGAAGACAAGCCGGCCGGCGGCATGCCTGACATGGGCGGCATGGGTGGTATGGGTGGTATGGGCGGCATGGGCATGTAATGTCCTGCTGAGCCTTCACGCTCAACGAAAGCCCCGCCTTGTGCGGGGCTTTTTGTTGGCAAAAAAAGCAGATAAATGCCAATTTTTAAGTATGTTGAATTAATCGAATTAAACGTTTCGGAATTGATTACGCGCTGTAAGTTAGCTGTAAGACGCCGCGCCTAAATTACGCTTCGCAGCAATGCCTCTATAAACAAAATCTGAGGAGCAAATCAATGCAAGACACACTAGATCGGGTCACCGCGAACCCGAAGTTCCACGAGTTTATTGCCATGCGCAGTCGATACTCGATCATCATGGCGATTATCAGTGCCGCCGCATACTACGGCTTCATTCTGCTGGTTGCTTATGACAAAGAGTTTCTGGCCACCAAGCTGGGTGCCGGTATGACCACCAGCATCGGTGTTCCGCTTGGCGTTGGCGTTATCGCCTTTACCATTCTGCTGACCTGGATCTATGTCCGTCGCGCCAACAGCGAATTTGATGACACCAACGAAGCCATCATTCGGGAGGCACAGAAGTAAGATGACTAAATTCACCAAGATTCTTTCCGGCCTTCTGGCCATGGCCCTTGCCGGTGGCGCCATCGCTGCCGGTGCCGACCTCGGCAATACCACCCAGCAGGCAACCAACTGGACGGCGATCGTCATGTTTGCCATCTTTGTTGGTGGCACGCTCTACATCACCAAGTGGGCAGCCTCCAAGACCAAGTCTGCAGCTGACTTCTACACCGGCGGTGGCGGCATCACCGGCTTCCAGAACGGCCTGGCGATCGCCGGCGACTACATGTCCGCCGCGTCCTTCCTGGGTATTTCCGGCCTGGTGTTCGCCAATGGCTTCGACGGCCTGATCTTCTCGATCGGCTGGCTGGTCGGCTGGCCGGTCATCACCTTCCTGATGGCCGAGCGTCTGCGTAACCTGGGCAAGTTCACGTTTGCCGACGTCGCTTCCTATCGTTTCTCCCAGACCCCGGTTCGCGTCTTCGCCGCTTCCGCTTCCCTGGTCATCGTCGCTTTCTACATGATTGCGCAGATGGTCGGTGCCGGTCAGCTGATCAAGGTGCTCTTCGGTCTGGAATACATGTACGCCGAAATCCTCGTCGGTTCCGTGATGATGATGTACGTGCTGTTCGGCGGCATGACTGCAACGACCTGGGTGCAGATCATCAAGGCCTGCATGCTGCTGGCTGGTGCGACCTTCATGGCCGTCTCTGTGCTGCTGCAGTTCGGCTTCTCGCCGGAAGCGCTGTTCGCCAAGGCTGTTGAAGTGCACTCCAAGAAGGATGCCATCATGGGTCCGGGCGCACTGATCAAGGATCCGATCTCCGCCATCTCCGTTGGTATGGCCCTGATGTTCGGTACCGCTGGTCTGCCGCACATCCTGATGCGCTTCTTCACCGTGCCGAACGCCAAGGAAGCCCGCAAGTCTGTTGCCTGGGCAACCACCTGGATCGGTTACTTCTACATCCTGACCTTCATCATCGGTTTCGGCGCCATCACCAACCTGGTGCAAAACCCGGGCGACTTCTACGTCGGCGGCGAAATTGCCAAGGGCCTGAAGGGCGGCGGCAATATGGCAGCTGTGCATCTGTCCAAGGCAGTTGGTGGTGACCTGTTCCTCGGCTTCATCTCTGCCGTGGCCTTCGCAACCATCCTGGCTGTTGTGGCTGGTCTGACCCTGTCCGGCGCTTCTGCCGTGTCCCATGACCTGTACGCCTCCGTGTTCAACAAGGGCTGCTCTTCCGAACAGGAACTGCGTGTCTCCAAGATCACGACCGTGCTGCTCGGCATCCTCGCTGTCTTCCTCGGTATCGCCTTCGAAAAGGAAAACGTTGCCTACATGGTGATGCTGGCCTTCGCGATCGCCTGCTCCTCCAACTTCCCGGTACTGTTCATGTCCGTGTTGTGGAAGAACTGCACGACCAGGGGCGCCGTTGTCGGTGGCTTCGTTGGTCTGGTCTCCGCTGCTGTGCTGACCATTGGCTCTGCCAGCGTATGGGAAGCCGTGATGCACAATCCGAAGGGCTCTGCCTGGTTCCCGTATCAGTCTTCCGCCATCTTCTCGATGACGGCTGCCTTCGTGACCATCTGGCTGGTGTCCATTCTGGACAACTCCGCACAGGCCAAGAAGGAACGTGCTTTGTACCCGTCTCAGCAACTGCGTTCCGAGACTGGTCTGGGTGCTTCGACTGCTTCTTCGCACTAAGACGACTTAATCTCGTCACAAAAAGCCCGGGGTTTCCCGGGCTTTTTTTCGTCTTGAATTCCGATGGGTATGAATGGCCAAGCCTTGCTCGCCGATTAATATGGGCGTGCTTGTGCGCTGCGGGAATCGCAGTGCGTTTTATTTGATAGACTGTATGGGTTTGGCGGGGAAAAAACGGTAGGGGGTACCCAGTGCAGGATCGGGCCACCCCCTGAGTCGTGGCAGAAGCCACCGACTCCGAGACCATAAAAGGAGAACAGCCCGCTCAGGATAATGCGACTGGCTTACAGAAATCTTACGCCTCCTAAGGCAACAATCGGATAAATGCGCATCCTTATCGCTGAAGACGACGCCATCATCGCGGATGGCTTATCCCGCTCCCTACGGCAGGGCGGTTACGCTGTGGACTGGGCACCCAATGGCATGGAGGCCGACACGGCACTGGTCACGGTATCCTACGATTTGCTGATTCTTGATCTCGGTTTGCCCAAGCTTTCCGGGCTTGAGGTGCTCAAGCGACTACGGGCGCGTAATTCGCAGTTGCCGGTGTTGATTCTGACGGCCCTTGATGGCACTGGCGATCGCGTCAAGGGGCTTGACCTGGGTGCGGACGACTACATGGTCAAGCCGTTCGAGCTGCCTGAGCTTGAAGCTAGGGTGCGGGCCTTGACCCGTCGCTCGGCTGGTACCTCGCCGACCATCCAGTGTGGCGCCCTGACTTATGACCAGGTTGGACGAGTCGCTCAGATACAGGGCCAAACCCTGGAGTTGTCGGCTCGTGAAGTTGGCTTGCTGGAAGTGCTGTTGAGCCGGATGGGGCGCTTGGTCAGCAAGGACCAGCTGGTCGATCATCTTTGTGGCTGGGGTGAGGAAGTCAGCCATAATGCCATCGAGGTTTATGTCCATCGCCTGCGCAAGAAGATCGAGCCGGGCGGCGTGAAGATCGCGACCGTTCGTGGTCTGGGTTATTGCCTTGAGCGTCCCCCTGGCGAATAATTCTTCGACGCCGCCATCCGAGACCGAGCGCTCGCTGTTTGGCGAGATCCTCGACTGGATGCTGGCGCCCCTGCTTTTTGTCTGGCCGCTGAGTATTGCCTTCACGCATTACTTTGCCAACAACGTCGCCAATTATCCTTATGACCAAGCCTTGCGTGAGCATGTGGCGGCGATCGCACGCCAAGTCAAACTGGTCAATGGCAAGCCGCAACTCTCCTTGCCGGCATCAGCTCGTGCCTTGCTGCGAGCCGACGAAACGGACAGCGTGTATTTCCATGTGGTGACTTTTGACGGGCGTTTTCTGGCTGGTGACAAGGAGTTGCCGTTGAGCCAACTGCCACTGGACGACGCCATGGTTTCCGGCGAAATCTATCAGCGAGACGCTGATTTCAAGGGGCAGGATCTTCGAATGGCTTATACCTATCTGGCTGAGCCGAACATGCCGAAGTCGCAGTGGGTGGTCATCGAGGTTGGCGAAACCACGGAAAAGCGCAGTCAACTGGCCAACAAGATTGTTGCCAGCGTTATCCTGCCGCAATTCATCATTATTCCGCTGGCGGTCATGCTCGTCTGGTTCGGCTTGTCTCGCGGTTTGCGGCCCCTGACTCGCCTGCGCCAGACGATCGACGCCCGGCAGCCGGACGATTTGTCGCCAATCGCCACGCGGCGGGTGCCTGAAGAGCTTGAGCCACTGGTCGAAGCCTTCAACGAAATGCTCGAACGAATGAAGCGCAGTGTCGAGGCGCAGCAGCGTTTTGTCGCCGATGCGGCCCATCAGCTACGGACGCCGCTGACCGGATTGAAGACGCAGGCCCAGTTTGCCATTCGTGAAACTGATCCCGAGGCATTACGTCACGCCCTGCGGCAGATAGCGACCGGGGTGGATCGTGCCGGTCGCCTGGTGAATCAACTGCTGACGCTGGCCCGTACCGAAGGCGGCGAGTTGGCGCAGCGCCGCCATGAACCGCTCGATCTTTCCCTTCTGGTGCGCGAGGTGGTTGAAGACTGGGTGACCGTTGCTATCGAGAAAGATATCGATCTCGGCTACGAGTCGGAGGGCCCGGCAATGATCAGCGGCAACTCCTTCCTGCTTCGTGAATTGGCCAAGAACCTGATCGACAATGCCTTGCGTTATACGCCGGCCGGTGGTCGCGTGACCTGTCGGGTTGTGGTTAACCCCGACACGGTACTGTTGGAGGTTGAAGATAACGGCGTCGGTATCAGCGAGGAGCAGGCTGATCTGGTTTTCGAACGCTTCTATCGCGTTGATGACGCATCGACCGAGGGCAGTGGTCTTGGCCTGGCCATCGTTCAGGAAATTGCCATGCAGCACGATTCGCGCGCCAGCCTGCGTCCAAATCCACTAGGCAAGGGGGCAATTGCCCGCATTGCCTTTGCGGCCTGGTCTCCGCCACCGTTGCCACCGCCGCCGCCAGATGATTTCTCCGAGCTTTACCGTCAGTCGCCACCTATTGGCACCTGAAGAGACGAATTGAATCACCGATCTCCGGAATATGCTCTGGCTAGTTGCAGAGCGCCGGTGACATCGCTATAATGCGCCCTCGTTTGGCCAATTAGCTCAGTTGGTAGAGCAGCGGATTGAAAATCCGCGTGTCCGTGGTTCGATTCCGCGATTGGCCACCAAAAATTTATAGCAAAAACGGCAACCCATTCAGGTTGCCGTTTTTCATTTCAGCGGGCAAATGTCTGCATGCCGGTGGATTGCCGGTGCGGCTTTTCCTGCCACGGTCGATTCGAAGTGCTTCACCATGCCCTTGCGGCATTTACAGGAGGCCTCTTGGCCAAACCCAATTATCAGTTCGAAAAGCGGCAAAGAGATCTTGCGAAGAAGAGCAAGCAAGAGGAAAAGCGGCGCCAGAAGCTGCTCGCCAAAGGTGGCGAGCAAGATCCAGGGGGGCAGCCAGATCAGCCTCAGGAGAGTGCCGACTCTCCATCTACACCGGTGACTGCCGGAGTTGAAGGCCAGTCTTGATCGGTTGCGACGAAGGCGCTCATACGCAGGCCAGAGGGCGCGTTCAGTCTATGGGTCCGGCGTTTGCCAGCGCGGCCCTTGCCTTGTCCGAAGCACTCAATCTGCCCAGCAGCGAAGCTGACTTTGTCTTGCAGCTCGGCCCGGAAGGCTTGCAACTGCAAGAGCTTGGTCCGCATGCACCGGGGCCGCTGTCGGTGGATTTTGTCCATGGTCCGTCGGCGCACCGGCGCTTGCAGGGCGGCGGCAGTGGTCAGATGATTGCCAAGGCCGTGGGTATCCAGCCAGGCGTTCGTCCCGACGTTCTTGATGCCACGGCCGGACTGGGGCGAGATGCCTTTGTGCTGGCGCAATTGGGATGCAACGTCAGGCTCATCGAGCGACATCCCGTGATCGCGGCCTTGCTGACGGATGGCCTTCAGCGTGCTCGCCTTGATCCTGATGTCAGGCCGATCATCGAGCGGATGCATTTGCAAACGGGCGATGCCATCCAGCTGATGAATGCCTGGGAGGGCGATCCGCCGCAGGTGATCTATGTTGACCCGATGTTTCCTCATCGCGAGAAAAGTTCGCTGGTCAAAAAGGAAATGAGCATGCTCCGCCCCTTGGTCGGTGACGATCTGGATGCCTCTACGCTCCTCGAGGCGGCGCTGAAATTGGCGACGCATCGGGTCGTGGTCAAACGCCCGAGAAAGGCGCCCAGCGTTTTCGGTCCAAAGGTAGGCTATGTGCTGGAAGGTAAATCCAGTCGTTTCGATATTTACCCCAAGAGGTCATTAAAACCCTAGTGAGGCTTGCTCATAATGAATGCACTAGCAAGTGCCTGAAAATCTGCGTGTCTGCGCTTCGCACTATTGCTACCAGCGTTGGAGCGGCTTCCCGGGATGGAAGCCGTTTTTGTTTTCAGCCTCCGGAATTCATGATGACGTTGCAATGCTGCAGTAACATTAGGTATTGATAATGCCGGCTTTTCCGAGAGACACGATCATGGACTTGTTGCTGTGGCGGCACGCTGAAGCCGAGGATGGTGAAGACGATCTGAAGCGGCGCTTGACTGAGCGAGGCGAGAAGCAGGCGCGAGCGATGGGGGCCTGGATTCGTCAGCATCAGCCCAAGGATCTGCGGATTATCGTTAGTCCATCCGTGCGAACTCAGCAGACGGCCGAGGCCTTGAAACTGCCTTTTGAAACAAATCGCAAAATTGGACCGGAGGCTTGCGTCTCGGAGTTGATTGCGGCATCTGGCTGGCCGACGGCGAAAGGCGCCGTGTTGATTGTCGGGCATCAGCCATCGTTGGGGCGCTTTGCCTCATTGCTGCTGGCCGGCCAGGAGTCGGAGTGGAGCATCAAGAAGGGCGCGTTGTGGTGGCTGAGTAACCGCGTGCGTCGCGATGAAACGCAGACCGTGCTGCGGGCGATGATTCCAGTCGAATTGCTGGACTAGACAAGGTCGCCGGATAGGCGTGAAATAAGTCCTTTGCATCAATCGATGGAGAGGGCATGGCTACCAACAAGAAAATAGCTGCAAGATTACCGGCAATCGCCGAAACCAAAAAGCCCAGATCGCGTCCGCCTCGCCAGCGCGCAGTAGCCAGCGGCGATATCGCGCCAACACTGACGCCTGACGGGATTGAGGGGTTTACCGTCCATGCGGCCGTCGATGGTGCCCAGGAGTCGAAATTGGGAGCGATGCGCGATGTGATCGCCGGAATGCCGCCGGAAGAGTCGGTTGCGCTGCTCAAGGGGCTGCTCAAGCAGCAGGGTGTGGTGGCCGAGGCGTTGCCGACCAGTCCGGACGATGAGTTGGTCAGGGACTGGCGCGAAGGGGGGTATCCCTACAAGAACCTGATGCAGCGCCGCAATTATGAGCGGCAGAAATATCGCCTGCAGGTCGAGTTACTGAAGCTGCAGGCCTGGGTCAAGGAAACCGGGCAAAAGGTGGTGATCCTGTTTGAAGGCCGCGATGCGGCGGGCAAGGGGGGCACCATCAAACGCTTCATGGAGCACTTGAATCCACGGGGCGCCCGTGTCGTCGCCTTGGAGAAACCGAGCGAAATGGAGCGTGGCCAGTGGTATTTCCAGCGTTACGTACAGCACCTGCCGACCAATGGTGAGATCGTGCTGTTCGACCGCTCCTGGTACAACCGTTCAGGCGTCGAGCGGGTGATGGGGTTCTGTACCGATCAGGAATACGCGGAATTCGTCCGTCAGGCGCCGGAATTCGAGCGCATGCTGGCGCGCAATGGCACGCATCTGATCAAGTTCTGGTTCTCGGTCAGCCGTGAGGAGCAGCGTCGCCGTTTCCGCGAGCGCAAGGTGCATCCGCTCAAGCAGTGGAAGCTGTCACCGATCGACATGGCCTCGCTGGACAAGTGGGATGACTACACCAAGGCCAAGGAGGCGATGTTCTTCCATACGGATACCGCCGATGCGCCGTGGACGGTGATCAAGTCGAACTGCAAGAAGCGCGCACGCCTGAATGCCATGCGCTATGTGCTGCACAAGCTGCCGTACAACAACAAGGATACGGATCGCATCGGCAACCTGGACCCGTTGATCGTCGGTCGCGCCAATGTGGTCTTTGAGCGCGGCGAGCACCAGGGGGTGCCGATTCTCTAGCTGATCACGTAGGAGGCGCAGCCGGTGGCGATGAGCTGACCGGTCTCGTTTTCCAGCGTCATTTGCACGGAGGCGATACGGCCGCCGAGTCGGGTTACCCGGCCGGTGGCCGTAAATTTTTTGCCGATGCCCTGATGCAGGTAATCGGTGCGCAGGTCGATGGTACCGATGCGGCCAAAGCGATGACCGACCTGTTCTGTCGTTTCGCCACTGAATTTCTCGGCAATGGCGACCGTAGCGGCCAGGCCGCCAACGGTGTCGAGCACGGTGGCGATCGCGCCGCCGTGTAGCCGGCCATGCAGGAAGTGGCCGATCAGATCCTGGCGCATAGCGAAGCTGATTTGCGGCGCAGCCGGATCGAGTGACTCAACCTTGAAACCGAGTAGTTCGTTGAAGCAGAGCTTGTGCTCGAAGACATCGCGCAGCGTGGCTTCGAGGCGGGATTGCTCTTCACTGGAGCGGCGGGCTTGCGGGGGCGTAGGGGTCATTGTCTGGACGGGGCGGCAGAGTCGGCTAGCGTTTGGTGGGCGGTCGGCCCAAATGGAATTCCAGGCGATGGCTGGCGGCTTCAATCAGGTCGCCATCTTGCAAGGCGACCGGCTCGCGGCCGATCGACTTCTGGTTTACGCGCGGCATCTGCGGGCCTTCGACGTGGGTGAGGTAAATTTTCTGTGGGCGGCGGGTCAGTACGACGAGTTGTTCGCCGGGGGTGCCAAATGTGGTCACCACGCGATCGAGCGCGACGTTCTCGCCGGGCAGGTGATGTCCCCGGCCCTTCTGAATCTGGACGTAGCCTTCGGGAAAGTACATCTTGTTGGGGCGGGCGCTGGGTAGCGACGTGATCGCCTTGCCGGCTTGCGCTTCAAGAGGTAGTGCCTCAATCAGCATGGTGCGATCCATGTTGAGCTCGGAGGAGACCCGCGAATTCAGGTAGCGCAGATGGTAGGCGCCGAGATGGATGATGTCGCGATGCTGCAGTATCTGGCGAAAACAAGCCTTGCCGTTGACCAGGATGCCGTAGTCGCCCTCAAGGCTTTCCAGGATATGGTCTTCACCGATGCCCACGATGTGAGCGCAGTGTTCGCCAACCAAAGGGTCGTTGATGACGATGTCGTTGTCCGCAGCCTGCCCGATGCAGAGGTTGGGCTTGTCGGTAAAAAACTGGTTGATCACGGTGCCGTTCAGGCTGAGCACGAGTTTTGCCATGATTCTGTCTCCCCTTCAGCGCTTCAGCCAGCTTAGCAGGCGACCGAGCAGGCCGGATTTTTCCTGCGCCGTATCAAGAACGCGCACGAGTGCCACTGAGATGTTGTCGGCTCCGCCGTAGTCGTTGGCAAGCTGGATCAGGTGTTGGGCAGCCAATTCCAGATTGGTTTTTAGCTGGTCCAGAATCAGCTCGATGTCGCTGTCCTCGACCATGTCGGTCAAGCCGTCGGAGCAGAGCAGGTAAAGGTCGCCGGCCCGTAGGGCTTCTTCGTGGATATGGACTGCGGTTTGCAGCTCGAGGCCGAGGGCGCGAGTAACGAAGTGCCGGTTGTGCGAGGTGGCGGCTTCGTTGGCCGAAATCAGGCCACTTTCGACCTGATCACGGAGCAGCGAGTCGTCGCGGGTCAGTTGCTGCAATTGGCCGTTGCGCAGGCGGTAGATGCGTGAGTCGCCGATATGCAGCAGCGCGGCATGCTCGCCATGCATCAGCCAGAGCGCGATGGTAGTGCCCATGCCCTTGCAGTTCGCGTGGCCGGCCGCCGTGGAGTAGATGGCACGGTTGGCCTCGCCGATTAACTGCTCGGCGAACTGATGTGGTCGCGGCTGGCGTGCGCCGGCACGAAATTGCTGGATCTTGATCGGCAGGCGTTCGCGGAGGGTGTCGACGGCGATCCGGCTGGCGATTTCTCCTGCGTTGTGGCCGCCCATGCCGTCGGCGACGACGGCGAATCCGTACTCGACATCGACGACAACGGCGTCTTCATTGAGTGCGCGCATCCGGCCGGGATCGGAAAGGGCGATGGCTTCGAGGGAAAAGCGTTGTTTGGTCAATTTGTCAGCGAAAAGCCAGTGAGGAGCGGGAAAACGCGCTGAAATATAGCATATCGGTTTTGCCTTTCTTGACACTATCTATCCCGGTAGACGATATTCAACCCTCGTCCGCACGCGGTATATTACATCGGCATTTTTTGACATGGCAATCGAACAACTGGGGCGATTCAAGATCACCGGAACGCTGGGGCAGGGAGCGATGGGCACCGTATACCGGGCTCACGATCCTCTGATCGAGCGTACCGTTGCGATCAAGACAGTTGCCTGTGCCGGTCTGTCTAAAGATGAGGCGCTTGCCTTCGAGCAGCGTTTTTATCGCGAGGCTAAATCGGCCGGGCGCCTGAATCACCCGAACATCGTGACCATTCACGATGTCGGACGCAATGAAAGCCTGGCCTTCATCGCCATGGAATACCTGAACGGGCAGAGTCTGCGCGAACTGCTCGATTCCGGTGTCGTCCTGCCGCCCGAGCGGTGCACTGAAATTGCCGCCGATGTGGCCGATGGCCTGGCCTTTGCCCACGCCAATGGGGTTGTCCATCGTGATATCAAGCCGGCCAATATCATGGTCCTTGATAACGGTTCGGTGAAGATTTCCGATTTCGGCGTCGCCTTGATTCCAAGCGGTTCGACGACCGTCGAGGGGACCGCGTTCGGTTCGCCGAAATACATGTCGCCCGAGCAGGTGACCGGCCAGAAAGTCGATGGCCGTTCTGACATCTTTTCCCTTGGTGCTGTGCTCTACGAGATGCTGGCTGGGCGCCCTGCCTTTGACGGCGAAGAATTGACGGCGGTGCTTTATCAGGTGTTGCACGCGGCGCCGCCTTTGCCGTCAAGTTTCAATCCCGAATTGCCGCGAGTATTCGACCGTCTGATCGCTAAGAGCATGGCGAAAGATCCGGACAAGCGCTACCAGAACGCGACGGATTTGGCGGCAGATCTGCGCAAATGCCGGCGCATGCTGCGTGAAGCCAAGAAAAAGGCCGAGGGCGATGACCAAGTCCGTAACAAGCGCCAGGGGCGCGATGCTTCGTCACCCGCTTTGGTCAAGGTTAATCCGTCCCCGTGGCTGACGGCTGCGGCACTGGCTTCCGTGGTTTCGATCGTTGGTGCGCTGTTCTGGTATTACGGAAACAAGCCAAGGTTCGAGGCAGCGCCGGCGGTTAGCGTCGCGGAAAATGCCTCGTCGCCACTGCTTCCCGCCCCTGAAAGCCTTGCGCCAAAAGTACCTGGGGTGGCTACTGAAGGGGGTAGCAAGGCGGCCAAAGCAAAATCCGAGAGTGCGGCATCGGTTCCTGTGGCGCTGGCCGATGGGGTGGTCCGCTTGGCAATTGCGCCGTGGGGCGAAGTCTTTGTCGATGGCAAAATGGCCGGCGTCTCCCCGCCGTTGAGTGAAGTACGGCTGTCGCCGGGCAAGCATCATGTCGAGGTGCGTAATACCAACTTCCCGCCACATCGGCAGGTAGTCGAAGTGGTTGCCGACAAGAACATCCGCATCAAGCACAAATTCCAGTGAGTCTTTCCATGTTCCTTCCGACTTCTCTTGCACTTTCCCGTTTTACGGCCCTGTGCATGGTCGTGTTGCTGTGTGCTGCCTGCGCTTCCCTATCCGCTCCCAAGACCGAGGGGGGCGGCAATCAGAAGGCAGGGGTGGGCAATCAGAAGACCGGGAGTGGGCAGGCGAAAAGCGTTCCAACGGCTCCGCAAGCGCTGAGCAAGGCGCAGCAGGAGTTGGCCGCCGGTATCGCCAGCTATGAAGATGGGGCTTACAAACAGGCCGCCCGGCAACTGCAGAATGCCCTGGCCCTGGGGCTGGACTCCGGTGCTGAGCAGGCGCGGGGACACAAGTATCTGGCTTTCATGCACTGCGTGGGCAAGCGTCAAAAACAGTGCCGCGAGGAGTTTGGCAAGGCGATGGCAGCCGATCCCGCTTTCGATCTGACCCCGGCGGAAGCTGGGCATCCGACTTGGGGACCAGTGTTCCGCAAACTGAAGGCTGCGCGTAAGGCGCCCTAGACTTCCGTTAGATGAAGAAAGGGCGACAGTGGAAACCATCGCCCTTACCGAACGCCAAGAATGGATTAGCGTCGTTACTTCTTGCGCGGTGCCGGAACATCCGTACAGGTGCCGTGCGCCACTTCGGCGGCCATGCCGACCGTTTCACCCAGCGTCGGGTGTGGGTGGATGGTCTTGCCGATATCGACCGAGTCGCAGCCCATTTCGATGGCCAGACAGACTTCGCCGATCATGTCGCCAGCGTTCGGGCCGACAATCGCCCCGCCGATGACGCGATGCGTTTCGGCGTCGAAGATCAGCTTGGTGAAGCCGTAATCGGCACCGTTGGCGATGGCACGACCGGAGGCTGCCCACGGGAACTTGGCGGCTTCGATCTTGCGACCATCCTTCTTGGCCTGATCTTCGGTGACGCCAACCCACGCCACTTCGGGATGGGTGTAGGCGACACTCGGGATCACCGAGGCGTCGAAAGCCGATTTCTGGCCCGCCGCTGCTTCGGCCGCGACGTGTGATTCATGCACCGCCTTGTGGGCCAGCATGGGCTGACCGACGAGGTCGCCGATGGCGAAGATATGTGGCACATTGGTGCGCATCTGGGCATCGACGTTGATGAAGCCACGCTCGGTGACTGCCACGCCAGCCTTGTCGGCACCGATCTTGTTGCCGTTCGGCGTGCGGCCGGCGGCTTGCAGGATCATGTCGTACTTGACCGGTTCCGGCGAGACGCCTTCGCCCTCAAACTTGACGTAGAGACCGTCATCCTTGGCATCGACAGCCACCGTCTTGGTCTTCAGCATGATCTTGTCGAAGCGTTTGGCGTTCTGCTTCTCCCAGACCTTGACGGCGTCGCGATCCGGGCCTTGCATCAGGCCATCCATCATCTCGACGACATCGACCTTGGCGCCCAGCGTCGAATAGACCGTGGCCATTTCGAGGCCGATGATGCCGCCGCCGATGACCAGCATCTTCTCCGGCACGAAGCGCAGTTCGAGCGCCCCGGTCGAATCGACAATACGCGGGTCCTTCGGAATGAAGGGCAGATGCATGGCGGCCGAACCGGCGGCGATGATGCATTTCTGGAACTTGACGATTTTCTTGGCGCCGGTCTTGTCCTGGCCCGTGCCATCGGTCACTTCGACCTCGATGTGGTGCGGGTCGATGAACGTACCGTAGCCGCGCACGATCTCCACCTTGCGGCCCTTGGCCATGCCGGCCAGACCACCGGTCAGCTTGCCGACAACCTTGTCCTTGTGGGCGCGCAGCTTATCGATATCGACGGTCGGCGCGGCAAAGGTGACGCCGAGATCGTTGGCGTGCTCAGCTTCTTCCATGACGGCAGCGACGTGGAGCAGGGCCTTGGACGGAATGCAGCCGACGTTGAGGCAGACGCCGCCGAGGGTGGCGTAGCGCTCGACGATGACCGTCTTCATGCCGAGGTCGGCCGAGCGGAAGGCCGCCGAGTAACCGCCGGGGCCGGCGCCGAGGACGAGCATTTCGCACTCGATGTCGGCACCGCCGGCATGGCTGCCGGCGACCGGGGCAGCAACCGGCGCCGCTGCAGGAGCGGGAGCGGGGGCGGCGGCTTGCGGGGCCGGGGCAGCCGCCGCAGCTCCGGATTCGACCTTGATCAGCAAGGAGCCTTCGGCCACCTTGGCGCCGAGCTGAACGAGCACTTCCTTGACCAGACCGGCGACCGGCGACGGTACATCCATCGTCGCCTTGTCGGATTCCAGCGTGCAGATCGCGTCATCCACCTTGATGCTGTCGCCGACCTTGACGAACAGGTCGATGATCGGCACTTCGGCGAAATCGCCGATATCGGGAACTTTGACTTCTACCAGATTGCTCATGGTCATTCCCCTTTACAGCGCGACGCGACGGAAGTCGGCCAGCAGCTGGGCGATATAGACATTGAAGCGGGTCGCCAGCGCACCGTCGATGACGCGGTGGTCAGCGGTCAGCGACAGCGGCAGGACGAGGCGCGGCACGAAAGCTTTGCCGTCCCAGACCGGTTTCATGGCCGACTTGTTGACGCCGAGGATGGCGACTTCCGGTGCATTGACGATCGGTGCGAAGTAAGTGCCGCCGATACCGCCCAGGCTGGAAATCGTGAAGCAGGCACCGGACATGTCGGCCGGCTTTAGCTTGCCGTCACGCGCCTGCTTGGCCAGATCACCGGATTCCTGCGCCAGTTCGAAGACCGACTTTTTGTCGACATTCTTGACCACCGGGACAACCAGGCCGTTCGGGGTATCAGCCGCGAAACCGATGTTGAAATACTTCTTCAGCACCAGATTGTCGCCGTCGAGCGAGGAATTGAATTCCGGGAATTTCTGCAGGCCCTTGACGCAAGCCTTCATCAGGAAAGCGAGCATGGTTAGCTTGGCCCCGCCACCCTTTTCGTTTTCCTTGTTGAGCAGGACGCGGAAGGCTTCGATATCGGTGATGTCGGCATCTTCGTGATAGGTCACGGCCGGGATCATGACCCAGTTGCGCGACAGGTTCTGGCCGGAAATTTTCTTGATGCGCGACAGCGGCTTGACCTCGATCTCGCCGAACTTGGCGAAATCAACCTTCGGCCAGGGCAGCAGATCGAGCCCGCCACCGAGGCTGGCACCGCCGCCAGCAGCAGCCGGTCCGGCCACAGCACCGGACATGACGCCCTTGACGTACTTGGTCAGGTCTTCCTTGACGATGCGGTTTTTCGGGCCGGTCGCCGGCACCTTGTTCAGATCGACACCGAGTTCGCGGGCATAGGCACGGACCGATGGCGAGGCGTGAACCTTGCTGCCAGCGGCCAGTGCCGGGGCCAGTGCGGCCGGGGATGCGGCTGCCGGAGCAGCAACAGGCGCGGCAACGGGAGCCGGAGCAGCAGCTTGCGAGGCAGCGGCCGGAGCCGAGGCACCACTTTCAACCTTGATCAGGACCGTGCCTTCACCGACCTTGGAGCCGATCTGGACGAGCACTTCCTTGACCGTACCGGCGACGGTGGACGGAACATCCATCGTCGCCTTGTCGGATTCCAGCGTGGCGATCGCGTCATCAACCTTGATGGCGTCGCCAACCTTGACGTACAACTCGATGACCGGGACTTCGGCGAAGTCGCCAATATCCGGCACCTTGACTTCAACCATGCCACCACCGGCTGCAGGCGCAGCAGCGACCGGTGTAGCAGCGACCGGTGTAGCAGCGGGTGCTGGTGCAGGCGCTGCGGCTTGCGCCGCCGGAGCTGGGGCGGCTGCCGGTTCGGCCGCAGCGCCGCCGGTTTCAACCTTGATCAGCAGGGCGCCTTCGCCGACTTTGGAGCCGAGCGAGACCAGCACTTCCTTGACGACGCCGGCAACGGTGGAAGGAACATCCATCGTGGCCTTGTCGGATTCGAGGGTGACGATGGCGTCGTCAACCTTGATGGTGTCGCCGACTTTGACGAACAGGTCGATGACCGGAACGCTGTCGAAATCGCCGATATCGGGGACTGTGACTTCAATGATTTGGCTCATGTTGTCTCTCCCTTAAACGCTCAGCGGATTCGGCTTGTTCGGGTCAAGGTTGTACTTGACCAGAGCGGCGGCGACGACTTCGCGCTTGACTTCACCGTTGTCGGCCAGCGCCTTGAGGGCAGCCAGCGTGACCCAGTGACGATCAACTTCGAAATGGTGACGCAGCTTCTCGCGGGTATCCGAACGGCCGAAACCATCGGTGCCCAGCGTGACGTACGGTGCCTTGACGAAGGGGCGGATCTGCTCGGAGAACAGCTTGATGTAGTCGGTTGAGGCGATGACCGGGCCCTTGGCGCCAGCCAGCTTCTCTTCGACGTGCGACAGCTTCGGCGCTTCCAGCGGATGCAGCATGTTCCAGCGCTGGACGTCCTGACCGTTGCGGGCCAGTTCGTTCATGCTGGTACAGCCCCACAGGTCGGCCTCGACGCCCCAGTCCTGCTTGAGCAGGTCGGCGGCGGCGATGACTTCGCGGAAGATGGTGCCGGAGCCGAGCAGCTGAACGCGCGGGGCAGCCGAATCGGCGCCCTTCTTGAACAGGTACATGCCCTTGATGATGTCGGCTTCGGCGCCGACCGGCATTTCCGGGTGCTCGTAGTTCTCGTTCATTACCGTCAGGTAATAGAAGACGTCTTCCTGCTCCTGGAACATGCGGCGCATGCCGTCCTGGGCCACGACGGCGACTTCGTACTGGAAGGTCGGGTCGTAGGAAACGCAGTTCGGGATCAGGTTGGACAGGATCAGGCTGTGGCCGTCTTCGTGCTGCAGGCCTTCGCCGTTCAGTGTCGTGCGACCGGCGGTACCGCCGATCAGGAAGCCGCGGGCGCGTTGGTCGCCGGCAGCCCAGCAGAGGTCGAGGACGCGCTGCATGCCGAACATCGAGTAGCAGATGTAGAACGGAATGGTCTGCACGTTATGCACGGAGTACGAGGTGGCGGCGGCGATCCAGTCGCTCATCGCGCCGGATTCGTTGATGCCTTCCTGCAGGACCTGGCCGGTCTTCGACTCCTTGTAGAACATCAGCTGGTCGTGGTCTTCCGGCACATAGTTCTGGCCTTCCTGGTTCCAGATGCCGACCGAGCGGAACATGCCTTCCATGCCGAAGGTGCGGGACTCGTCCGGCACGATGGGCACGACGTTCTTGCCGACATTCTTGTCCTTCAACATCATGTTCATGATGCGGACGATGGCCATCGTCGTGGACAACTCGCGGCCTTCGCCGGATGCCTTCAACAGGGCTGCAAAGGTGTCGAGTGGCGGGATGGCCAGCGGCTCAGCCTTGCGGCGACGCTGCGGCAGGAAACCGCCGAGATCCATGCGACGCTGGCGCATGTACTTGTATTCCTCGGAATCTTCCGGGAAGGTCAGGTAGGGCAGTTCTTCCAGCTTGTCATCGGGCACCGGCAGGCCGAAGCGGTCGCGGAAGCGGCCGATCTGCTCGATGTCCATCTTCTTCTGCTGGTGGGAAATGTTCATCGCTTCGCCGGCCTGGCCCATGCCGAAACCCTTGATGGTCTTGGCCAGGATCAGCGTCGGCTGGCCCTTGTGGGTGACGGCGGCGTTGTAGGCGGCAAAAATCTTGAAGATGTCGTGGCCGCCGCGGTTCAGTTGCCAAACCTGGTCATCGGTCCAGTCAGCGACCAGTTCCTTGAGCTCCGGCGTGTTGAAGAAGTGTTCGCGAACGTAGGCGCCGTTCTTGGCCTTGAAGGTCTGATACTCGCCGTCGCACAGTTCCATCATGCGCTGCTTCATGATGCCCTTCTTGTCGCGCTGGAACAGCGTGTCCCACTGCGTGCCCCAGATCAGCTTGATGACGTTCCAGCCGGAACCGCGGAACTCGGATTCGAGTTCCTGGATGATCTTGCCGTTGCCACGCACCGGACCGTCCAGGCGCTGCAGGTTGCAGTTGATGACGAAAATCAGGTTGTCGAGCTTCTCGCGACCGGCCATGCCGATGGCGCCGAGCGATTCGACTTCGTCGGTCTCGCCGTCACCGAGGAAGGCCCAGACCTTGCGATCACCGGCCTTGGCCAGTCCGCGCGAGTCGAGATACTTCATGAAGCGGGCCTGGTAGATGGCCTGGATCGGGCCGAGGCCCATGGAAACGGTCGGGAACTGCCAGAAGTCCGGCATCAGCCACGGGTGCGGATAGGACGAAATGCCCTTGCCGTCGGTTTCCTGGCGGAAGTTGTCCATCTGCTCGGCGGTCAGGCGGCCGAGCATGAAGGCGCGGGAATAGACGCCCGGCACCGAGTGGCCCTGGAAGAAGATCAGGTCGCCGCCGGACGGATCATTGATGCTGCGCCAGAAATGCGAAAAACCGACGTCGTACAAGGCGGCGGCTGAAGCGAAGGAGGCAATGTGGCCGCCGACGTTGGTGTCCTTGTTGGCACGCACGACCATGGCCATGGCGTTCCAGCGAATGTAGGAGTGAATCTTGATTTCCATGTCGGCGTTGCCCGGGTACTTGGGCTGCTGGTGGGCCGGAATGGTGTTGATGTATTCGGTATTGGCCGAGTAAGGGATGTCGACGCCCTGCAGACGGGCTTGGCCGATCACCTTTTCAATCAGGTAATGGGCGCGGGTGGGACCTTCCTGGTTGATCACGCCGTCGAGGGCGTCCATCCATTCTTTTGTTTCCTGCGGATCTACGTCAGCGGGGTCAGGCAAGGCATTCGGTTGTTCGGCCATGGTTTGTCTCCTAGGTTGCATTTCATTCTGTTTTGCCTGTTGAGCAAAACAACTTTAGCTCGTTACGAGTCGGTTCGCGAGCCCGTGTTTTCCCTAATCATCGTTCCGCATTGTAAAAACAAAATTCGCATCGTGCAATATAGTCGAACGCATACCTAGCATTTTTCGTGCATGTTTACGGCGCGCTTTGAGCGGGGAAATGCAGTGGGGCGGCAATACCACCTGCCGCGGCAATCCTTGCGGGTTGCGAAGGCCTAGAGCGTGGCCCAGCGGGCCAGCGTGCTGCCGAAGAAGGCGGTGGCGAGCAAGGCGATTGGTGCGATGCCGATGAAGATCTTCAAGACCCGCTTGATAAATGGATGAGCGACATGCGACTCGATGAAGCAGCGGGCGACCACGGCCCCCTTGATCCACATGATGGCCGCCACCAGCAGCGGTAGCAGGCGGATGTCCCGGAACCACTCGCTGAGCCCCAGGCTGAGCAGTGTCAGCGTGACGAGTGCCAGCCAGGCGGTGGTCAGTTGGCGGATATGATTGGTTTTCGTGTCCATGTTCAGGCCAGCACGTAGAACAGCGGGAAGATGACCAGCCAGATGATGTCGGTGGCGTGCCAGTAACAGGCCAGCGCTTCCAGTCCGGCGTAGTCCCTGGATGAATAGCCGCGGAATAGCAGTCGGGCCAGCACCCACAGGATGCCAAGGATGCCCCAGGTGGCATGCACCAGATGGGTGAAGGTCAGGTAGTAATAGACAGTGAAGAAGATGCCTGATTCGCCGTTGATACCGTGCGCCAGGTTCCAGTTGATTTCCAGCGCCTTGGTCAGCGGGTAACCGAGGGCGATGATCAGCCCTGCGACCAGCCAGATGACGGCGGCGCGATGCTTGTCCTGACGGATGGCGTTGAGCGAGCAGGCAATGAAGTAGCTGCTGGTGATCATCAACAGGGTGATGGTCGTGCCGGAAATGACTGAGAGCTTTTGTGCCCCGGCGTGAAAGGCATCGGGAAAATGAGCGCGGGCGATGAAATAGACCGCGAAGAGCACGGTGAACTCGACAAACTCGCAGGTAATGCCGGCCCACATGCCCTTGTTGCCGGGAATGCGGCGGGTGCTGTCTTCCGGCGGGGGGAGTTCGTCGATGGTGATGGCGGTCATTTTTTTGCCAAGGGTAGGGTGGCTTTCATTGTTCCGTTACGCCTTGTTCCGGGCATTGATGTTCATCAACGGATCCGGTTCATGTGACACGAAACAAAAAGATTCGATCACTTGCTTTGTATCAAATGGTCAACAAATCACCTTTCTATAATCATGGGTTTCGCATTGCGCTTTCGAGGAGTCGATATGGCGGCAGTCATGCCCGCACCGGCAGCAAGCCGGGTTCTGATGTCTGGTAATGAAGCGGTCGCCCGCGCGGTATGGGAGTCCGGCGTCAAGGTCGCTGCGGCTTATCCCGGCACACCGTCGACCGAGATGCTGGAAGTGATCTCGACCTATCCGGATCTCTACGCCGAGTGGTCGGTCAATGAGAAGGTCTCGCTGGAAGTCGCCATCGGCGCCGCCTACGCTGGCTCGCGTTCATTCTGCTGCATGAAGCATGTCGGCATGAACGTTGCCTCCGATGCGCTGATGACGCTGACCCTGACCGGCGTGGTCGGTGGCCTGGTGATCGCCATCGCCGACGATGTCGGCTTGTCTTCCTCGCAGAACGAGCAGGATTCCCGTTACTGGGGCCGCTTCGCGCATGTGCCGGTGTTCGAGCCGGCCGATTCGCAGGAAGCCTACGAAATGACCAAGCTCGCCTATGAGCTGTCCGAGAAATTCCAGGTGCCGGTCATCCTGCGCATGACGACCCGGATCAATCACGTCAAGTCACTGGTCACGGTCGGCGAGCGGAATGAGTACGTCGGTGCTGGCTTCAAGAAGGAGCCGGCCCGTTTCGTGATGGTGCCGGGCAACGCCGGCAAGCGTATTCCGCTGATGTTCCAGCGCGATATCGCCTTGCGTGCCGAGGCTGAAAAGTCGGCCCTGAATTTCATCGAACCCGGTTCCGACAAGCGCGTCGGCTTTATCGCCTCCGGTCCGGCCTACATGCACGTCAAGGAATCCTTCCCCAACGCGCCGGTCCTCAAACTTGGCTTCTCCTGTCCGGTGCCGTTCGAGAAGTGCCGCGAACTGGCGGCCATGGTCGAGCAGGTGGTGATCGTCGAGGAAGTCGAACCGCTGATTGAAACCGAACTGAAAGCCCAGGGCCTGAAGGTCATTGGCAAGGAAATCCTGCCCCTGCAGGGCGAGTTGTCGCCGAACGTATTGAAGCCGGCCATCGCCAAATTACTCGGCGAGCCCGTGCCGGTGATGGACTCCGTGGTCCCGATGAAGGTTTTCCCCCGGCCGCCGACCATGTGCGTCGCCTGTCCGCACCTCGGTGTCTATTACACGCTGTCGCAAGTGCGCAACCTCAACATCTCCGGCGACATCGGCTGCTACACACTGGGTGCCGGCCATCCGTGGAACGCGCTTGATACCTGCGTGTCGATGGGCGCCTCGATGGGCGTCGCGCTGGGCATGGACAAGGGGCGCGGTGAGGCCGACAAGGACAAGCGGATCGTCGCCGTGATCGGCGATTCCACTTTCCTGCACATGGGCATGCAAGGCCTGCTCGACATGGTCTACAACAAGGGCAACGTCACCGTGCTGCTGCTCGACAACCGGGCTGTCGGCATGACCGGTGGTCAGGACAACCCGGGCAACGGTCGCGACATCTACGGTGACGATTCGCCGCGCGTTGATTTCGCCAAGCTGGTGTCGGCGCTCGGCGTCAAGGAAGAGCGCATTCACAAGGTTAACCCGTACGAGTTGCCGGTCCTGTTCAAGACTATCCGCGATGAAGTGAAGGTGCCGGACGTTTCGGTGATCATCACCGACCAGCCCTGTGTGCTGATCAAGGATTACCACAAGCTGAAACCCTTCGAAGTGATCGAGGACAAGTGCACCGGCTGCGGTAACTGTATCGATGTCGGCTGCCCGGCCATCCACGTCACGCGGCGTGCCAAGGAAGTGAAGCCGAGCGGCCGCGAGGTCGACCTCGCCTTCGTCCGTATCGAAAGCTCGGTCTGTACTGGCTGCACCCTTTGCGTCCAACCCTGTGCACCGGGCGCCATCGTGCATTACGCTCCGGTCTCGCCGATCCAATTGGTCACGAAGGGCTGTTCAGCATGAGCGAAAATACCAATATCCTCGTTGTCGGCATCGGCGGCCAGGGCGTCATGACGGCGACCGAAATTCTGGCCGAAGCTGCCATCGCCTTGGGTCACGACGCCAAGAAGACTGAAGTGGCTGGCATGGCGCAGCGTGGCGGGGTGGTTTCCTCACACCTGCGTTTCGGCAAGAAAGTGCTGTCGCCGCAGATTACGCCGGGCACGGCCGACGTCTTGCTCGGCTTTGAGTCGGCCGAGGCGATGCGCTGGCAGCACATGCTGAAACCGGGCGGCATCACGCTGATGAACACGGCCAAACTGGTGCCGCCGGTCGTTGAGCTTGGTCTGTTCGACTATCCGGAAGATCCGCTGGCCGAGATCAGGAAGTGCGGCAACAAGGTCGTCGCTTTTGACGCCACGACCATCGCACAAAATTTAGGCGATATCCGCCTCGGCAACACGGTCATGCTCGGCGCCATTGCCGATCAGCTGCCGTTCGGCGCCGAAGTTTTGCTCGACTGCGTGCTCAAGCGTTTCCAGCGCAAAGGCGAGAAACTGGTCGAACTGAACCGGCGTGCTTTCGAGGCTGGACGGGCGGCCGTTGGAGCGGCCGAAGCAGCCGTCGCCTGATTCTGGTAAAATCCATCAAATTCAAAGGGAAAGGCAATCGCCTTTCCCCTTTTCATTTTTGTTGGATGCGACGATGACAGCTCAAATTATCGACGGCAAGGCGCTGGCCGAAGAACTTCGCCAAGGCTTCAAGGCACGGGTCGAGGCTCTGACGGCCAAGGGCCACAAGCCAGGTCTGGTGGTCATTCTGGTCGGGGCTGACCCGGCCTCCGAAGTTTATGTCCGCAACAAGGTCAATGGCTGTCTGGCCATCGGCATGCACTCCGAGAAGATCACCTACGACGCCACGATCGATCAGGCCACGGTGCTCAACAAGATTGCCGAGTTGAATGCCGACCCGAATATCCACGGCATCCTCGTTCAATTGCCGCTGCCCAAACACTTCGATGAAGAAGCAGTCCTCGAAGCCATCTCGGCCGAGAAGGATGTTGACGGCTTCCACGCCGAAAACGTTGGCGCACTGGCCCAGGGCAATCCGCGCTTCATTCCGTGCACCCCTTACGGCGTGATGAAGATGTTCGAGAAGGGCAACGTTGACCTGACCGGCAAGGAAGCCGTCGTCATTGGCCGCTCCAACATCGTCGGCAAGCCGATGGCGCTGCTGCTGATCAACGCCGGTGCGACCGTTACCGTCTGCAACTCGCGCACCAAGGATCTGAAGTTTCACACCAGCCGCGCCGATATTCTGGTTGCTGCTGTCGGCAAGCCGAAATTCGTCACTGGCGACATGGTCAAGCCAGGCGCCGTCGTCATCGACGTCGGTATCAACCGCCTGCCCGACGGCAAACTGTGTGGCGACGTCGATTTCGCCTCCTGCCTGGAAGTGGCTGGCCAGATCACCCCGGTCCCCGGCGGTGTCGGTCCGATGACCATTACGATGCTGCTCGCCAACACCATCGAAGCGGCCGAACGAAAGGCCGGACTATGAACGCCGTGCAACAACCCGTCGTCGGTATCGTCATGGGTTCCGATTCCGACTGGCCGACCATGCAGGCCGCTGCCGTCATCCTCAAGGATTTCGGCGTGCCCTTCGAGGCTCGCGTCGTTTCCGCTCACCGCACCCCGGATCTGCTATTCGATTACGCCGCCATGGCTGGCGAGCGTGGCCTCAAGGCAATCATTGCCGGGGCCGGCGGTGCCGCCCACCTGCCGGGCATGTTGGCCGCCAAGACCATCGTGCCGGTGCTCGGCGTGCCGGTGCAATCGAAAGCCCTGTCCGGTGTCGATTCGCTGCATTCCATCGTCCAGATGCCGAAGGGTATTCCCGTCGCCACCTTCGCCATCGGTGAAGCCGGTGCCGCCAATGCTGCGCTGTTTGCCGTTGCCATGCTGGCCAACGAGAACCCAGCGTTGAACGCCAAGTTGCAGGCCTTCCGCCAGGCTCAGACCGAAAAGGTCCTGGCCATGAAACTCCCCGGGGTTTAAGCGCGCATCGCCATGCACCATCTTTACCTGGCTGTCGCCATCGTGGCCGAAGTGATCGCCACTTCGGCGCTGAAGGCTGCCGAAGGTTTCACCAGGCTCTGGCCATCGGTGCTGGTGGTGGCCGGTTACGCCATCGCCTTTTACTGCCTGTCCATCCTGCAAAACCTGATGCCGGTCGGCATTATCTACGCGATCTGGTCCGGGGTCGGCATCGTTCTCGTTTCGCTGGTCGCTGTTTTTGTATACGGCCAAGTCCTCGATCTGGCGGCGATGCTGGGCATTGCCCTTATCGTCGCCGGGGTCGTTGTTCTTAACGTTTTTTCCAAAACTGTTCCTCATTGATGCCGGTAAAGTCTGCAATGATTCTCCCTCCAGCTACCCTTGGCATGCTCGGTGGCGGCCAGCTCGGCCGCTTCTTCGTTTCGGCCGCTCACGAACTGGGCTATCAGGTCTGGGTGCTCGATCCGGACAAGAATTCGCCGGCCGGCCAGATCGCCGAACGCCATTTTTGTGTTGATTACAACGACTATGCGGCGCTTGACGAGTTTGCCGCCGGTTGTGCCGCAATCACCACCGAGTTTGAGAACGTACCGGCCGATACGCTGGATTATCTGGCCAAGTTCGTGCCGGTACGCCCGTCGGCAGCGGCCGTCGGCATTTGTCAGAACCGCATCGCCGAAAAGTCCTTCCTGCGCGACAACGGCCTGCCGCACGGTCCATTCGCCGCCATCCGTTGCGAAGACGACATTCGTAATGCCGATACCTCGCTGTTTCCGGCCATCCTGAAAGTGGCCCGCTTCGGCTACGACGGCAAGGGGCAGGCCACGGTCCATAACCGCGAGGAAGCGCTGGTCGCCTTCGCTCACTTCAAGGGCGAACAGTGCGTGCTGGAACAGCGCCTGACGCTCGACTACGAGGTCTCGGTCGTCCTCGCCCGTGACGAGCGCGGCCGGGTCGCCTGCTTCCCGACCGGCGAAAATCAGCACACCAAGGGCATCCTCGACGTTTCCATCGTGCCGGCGCGCACCACCGGTTGCGTCAAGAGTGATGCCGAGGAGGTCGCTGCCCGTATTGCTGAAAAGCTCGGCTACATCGGCACCATGGGCGTCGAGTTCTTCATCAGCCGCGGCCAGTTGATCGTCAACGAAATGGCACCGCGGCCGCACAACAGCGGCCACTACACCATTGACGCCTGCGTGACCGACCAGTTCGAGCAGCAGGTGCGTGCCCTGTGCGGCTTGCCGCTTGGCGAGCCGCGGGCGCACTCGGCCTCGGTCATGGTCAATCTGCTCGGTGACCTTTGGTACGACGGCGAAACCTACCGCGAGCCGGACTGGGCCAAGCTGCATGCCGTGCCCAACTTGAAGCTGCACCTCTACGGCAAGCACCACGCCCGCCCGGGACGCAAGATGGGCCACTTCACGGTGATCGGGGACAACGCCGAGGCCGTGCAAAAGGCCGCTCTGGCTGCCCGTGCCGCCATCGGCATCAGGGACGAATGAGCCCGACAGAGGCCGATTATCAGCGCGCAGTGGAACTGCTACGCGCCGGCGAGCTGGTCGCCATGCCGACCGAGACCGTCTACGGCCTGGGGGCGGATGCAGCCAACCCGGCTGCGGTGGCCAAGATTTTCGCTGCCAAGGGGCGACCGGCCGATCATCCCCTGATCGTCCATCTGTCCGGCCACGATGCCGTCGACCGCTGGGCTGAACAGGTGCCTGCCGTGGCCTGGGAGTTGATGGAGGCTTTCTGGCCCGGCCCGTTGACCGTGATCCTGAAAAAGCAGGCCTGGGTTCCCGACGCCGTGACCGGCGGCCAGGATACCGTTGGCCTGCGCGTGCCTGGCCATCCCGTTGCACTCGAACTGCTGCGTCGCTTTGCCGCTGCGACTGGCGAGCATGCCGGCATTGCCGCCCCGTCGGCCAACCGTTTCGGCCGCATCAGCCCGACGACGGCTGCGCATGTCGCCGAAGAACTCGGCGACGCGGTGTCAATGATTCTCGACGGCGGGCCATGCGCCGTCGGCATCGAATCGACCATCGTCGACTGCTCGCGTGGCGAACCGGTCGTGTTGCGACCGGGCCACATCTCGCCGTTGCACCTCGAAGCCATTCTCGGCCGCCGTCCGGCCATTGAAACCGCGGTCGGCGCGCCACGGGTTTCCGGCTCGCTTGAAGCTCACTACGCGCCAGTGACCCCGCTGCGCATGGTGGCTGGCGAACGCCTGCTCGACTTCATCAACGCCCAGCGCCATCGTGGCGGCAAGTGTGCCGTGATCAGTGCCAATCAGCCCCCGCAGGCCGGCATGCCGCACGCCTGGCGCCTGATGCCGGCCGATCCTGTCGGCTATGCCCACGATATCTATGCCGCTCTGCGCGACATGGACCACGCCGGGGTCGATCTGATCGTTGTCGAAGCAATACCGGAAGACGCTGCTTGGGCTGCCGTTGCCGATCGCCTGCGGCGGGCGGTGGCCGGAGCCGGGCAGGCCTGAACACATTCCGGTTAGTCGTCGGCAGCCTGCGTCAGATTTCCAGCAGTTTCTCCAGCTTGGCGGCGCAGATGAAGTCGTTTTTCGACAGGCCGCCGATGGCATGCGTCCAGTAACGGACGCGGACATCCTTGTAACCCACGATCAGTTCCGGGTGATGATTCTCCCGGAGCGAAACCCAGGCGATGGCGTTAACGAAGGCCATCGCCTCGTAGTGATTACGAAAAACATAAGTCTTGTCCAGTCGCTGCCCGTCGAGTGTCCAGCCGGGCAGCGTGTCCAGCATGACAGCGGCGACAGAGTTTTCCAGCGGAGCAATGCCGCCTTCGCATGGCGTGCATTGCCGATCGGCCAGGTTGCAACTCGTTGCCATGGTGATTGCTCCTGTTGAATCCTCCGAAATCAGAGTGCGAAGTGCCAACTTGGTTCCTGTGCGCTCGCTGCTTTGATAAGCGAAATGGAGTGCGCTAGAATCACACGACGTTGGGGGGGTAGCTCAGCTGGGAGAGCGCCGCGTTCGCAATGCGGAGGTCGTGAGTTCGATCCTCATCCTCTCCACCATCGACAAATAAAAAAGGCCTGATTTTTCAGGCCTTTTTATTTTGTTCCCCGCTTAGGGTTTTCCCTTGAGGTGCTTGTAATGTGTCGAAATTCGCCGAATACTGGGTGTCCGGGATGAGCAATAAATCAATAAGCCACCCCGTGAGTATGAGCTTTCTGAAGTTCCACCGAATGGAGGATCGAGACATGACTTTGGCTGCCAAAGTGCGTACGCACAAAATTTCAAAAGATGTCACCTTGAGTGTTTCCGGGTACAACCTGATTGGCCCGGATTCGCCGGCGATCGAGGCGATGACTGATTTTCTGAGGGTCAATGTCGTCGCCATCGCCGCAGATGCATCGGTTGTCCTGGCCAACGCCAGGATGATTTCGCGCGGGGTTCGCCTGCTGATGGTGGCTAATGGTGATGATCAGGTGGATGGTTTGATCACTGCGCGGGACATTCTTGGTGAAAAGCCGATGCAGGTCGCCCAAGCCCGTGGCTGCAAGCGGGACGAGTTGCTGGTGGCCGACCTGATGACGCCGATCGGCCATGTCGACACCCTGTATCTGAACGAGGTGCTGCATGCCCGCGTCGCGGATATTCTCGATGCGCTGAAGCGGCTTGGCCGCCAGCACATGCTCGTCGAGGATGTCGATCCAGTCACCGGCTTGCCGCGGGTTCGTGGCCTGTTCTCGGCCACCCATATCGGCCGCCTGCTCGGTGTGCCGGTGCTCGGCTTCGAATTGGCCAGTACTTTTGCCGAGATTGAGGCGGCCCTTGCCGACTGAGGACTGTGCTCAGCCATGACCTCGGCTGAGGAGCTGCGGCAACTGGCGTCGGAATCGCTGCTCGCGCATTACGCCGAGTATTGCGAGGGGGCGGTGATTGTCGATGCTGCAGCGCGCATCGTCTGGATGAACGAGCGTTACCCGGAACGTCTGGGGATTGCCGTTCCGGCGTGCGTGGTCGGTCAGGAAATCGAGAAGGTCATTCCGAACAGTTTGATGCGGCAGGTGGTGGAAACCGGGCGGCCAATCATGCTCGACATCATGGAGTTCGGCGAGGCGGCCTTCGTTGTCACCCGCTTGCCCTTGCACGACAAGGCGGGCAAGGTGGTCGGCGCCGTCGGCTTCATGCTCTATGACGATCCGCGCCAGATGGCATCACTGATGGCTCGCTACCAGCGATTGCGCAGCGACCTGGCCGAGGCCCGGAAAAAATTGGCCGAGGCGCGCAGGACAAAATACACCTTCGCCAGTTTCGTCGGCACCGGAGCGGCATGCAGCGTGGTCAAGCAGATGGCCCGGCGGGCGGCCAGGACGAGCGCCTCGGTGCTTATCCTTGGTGAGACCGGCACTGGCAAGGAGTTGCTGGCGCAGGCGATCCATGCTGCGAGTTCGCGGGCCGATGCATCCTTTGTCGCGGTCAATATTGCGGCGATACCCGAAACGCTGCTCGAAGCGGAGTTCTTTGGTGTGGCGCCGGGCGCCTATACCGGCGCCGAGCGCAACGGCCGGGATGGCAAGTTCAAGCTGGCCGATGGCGGCACGCTGTTTCTCGATGAAATTGGCGACATGTCGCCAGCCCTCCAGGCCAAGCTGCTGCGAACTTTGCAGGAAGGGGAGTTCGAGCCGGTCGGTTCGAATCGTCTGACAACGGTTGATGTGCGGGTGATCGCGGCGACCAGCCGCAACCTGGAAAAAATGGTTGCCGACGGCTTGTTTCGGGCCGATCTCTATTACCGCCTCAATGTCATCACCTTGAATACCCCGCCGCTACGTGAACGCCTTGAGGACTTTTCCTTGCTGGCCGACTACCTGGTCGACCATGTCTGTCGGCAACAGGGGATGCCCCCGCGCGGGATCAGCGCCGGGGCGATCAATCGCCTGTGCCGGCACGACTGGCCGGGCAATGTGCGGGAGCTGGCCAATGTGCTGGAGAGGGCGCTGCTGATGTCGGATAGTGACACGCTGGAGGCCGACGATCTCGAGGCGGTGATGCCGGCGGTACCGCTCGACTCGCCGAAAGTGGTCAGCCTGCGTCCGATTGGCATGGCCGAAGCCGTGGCGCAGGCCGAGCGCGAGGCGATTCGGTTGGCGCTGCGTCATGCGCGGGGCAACAAGGCCGAGGCGGCGCGGCAGCTCGGCATTTCGCGCGCGGCCTTGTACGAAAAAATTTCAGCGCTGGGTGTCGACGCCGAGTCGGCTTGACCTGTCTGCCTGCCTGGACACCCTGTCCGGCCAGGCAAACAGGGGGCTTATGTCACGGTAGTCCAGTTTTCAAGAAATTCCATATTGTTCAATGAGTTGATTAATGTGGCACGCCTCGTGCACATGTTCCGGCTTTACAACAATTCATCGAGGAGACAATCGTGGACTTTCTGATCGTGCTGGCGTCGCTGGCTTTCCTGATGTTCGTGGCCTATCGGGGCTACAGCGTCATTCTTTTTGCGCCGATTGCGGCATTGGGGGCGGTGCTGTTCGTCGATCCCAACCTGGTCGCACCGATGTTCACCGGCCTGTTCATGGACAAGATGGTCGGCTTCGTGAAGAACTTCTTCCCGGTCTTCCTGCTCGGGGCGGTGTTCGGCAAGGTGATCGAGCTTTCCGGGTTCTCAAAATCGATTGTCGCCGCGGTGATCAAGCTGATTGGTCGCGAGCGGGCCATGCTGGCCATTGTCGTGGTCTGCGCCTTGCTGACCTACGGCGGTGTCTCGCTCTTCGTGGTCGTCTTTGCGGTCTATCCGTTCGCGGCAGAAATGTTCCGCCAGGGCGGGATTCCGAAGCGTCTGATCCCCGGCACCATTGCGCTGGGAGCCTTCACCTTTACGATGGATTCGTTGCCCGGTACGCCGCAAATCCAGAACATCATCCCGACCACCTTTTTCAAGACCGATATCTACGCAGCGCCGTGGTTGGGGGTGATTGGTGCCGTCTTCATCCTGATCTGCGGCCTGAGCTATCTCGAATGGTGTCGTCGCCGTGCGGCTGCAGCCGGTGAAGGCTATGGCGACGGGCACAGCAACGAGCCGGAGCCGTTCGAGAATGAAAAGCTGGTCCATCCGCTGATTGCCATCCTGCCGCTGATCATGGTCGGCGTGATGAACAAGGTGTTTACCACGGCGATTCCGGCCCTGTACGGCGAGAAGGTCTCCTTCATTCCGGCCGTGATCGGCAAGGCGGCGCCGGTGGTTCAGCAGACCAAGGCAGTGGCCGCCATCTGGGCGGTCGAAGGTGCCTTGTTGATCGGTATTGCGACGGTTTTTGTGTTTGGCTGGAAAATGGTGTTCAGCAAGTTCGGTGAAGGCAGCAAGAGCGCCATCGGCGGTGCCCTGCTGGCGACCATGAATACCGCTTCCGAATACGGCTTCGGTGCCGTGATCGCTGCACTGCCCGGTTTCCTGGTCGTGGCCAATGCCTTGTCGGCGATTCCCAATCCGCTGGTCAATGAGGCGATCACCGTGACCGCGCTGGCCGGCATTACCGGCTCGGCTTCCGGCGGCATGGGCATTGCGCTGGCGGCGATGGCCGAAACCTTCATTGCCAACGCGCAGGCGGCCGGCATCCCGCTCGAAGTCTTCCACCGGGTGGCCTCGATGGCGTCCGGCGGCATGGACACGCTGCCGCACAATGGTGCGGTGATCACGCTGTTGGCGGTGACGGGCCTGACCCATCGTCAGTCGTACAAGGACATCTTCGCCATTACCTGCATCAAGACGGCAGCCGTCTTCGTGGTGATCGCAGTCTTCTACGCCACTGGTATCGTTTAACAAGAACAAATACGGAGGAGACACGACATGCCAGAATCACGTCATCCCATGGCCGCTTCATTGCGTGCGTCCGACACCGGCAAGGTGGTCTCGGCCCGCGATGCGGTGCGCCTGATTCGTGATGGAGACTCGGTGGCGACCGGCGGTTTCGTCGGCATCGGGTTTGCCGAGAATATCGCGGTGGCGCTGGAGCAGCGCTTTGTCGAGAGCCAGGCGGCCGACTTGCACGGCCAGGGCAGCCCGCGCAACCTGACCCTGGTCTATGCGGCCGGGCAGGGCGATGGCAAGGACCGGGGCCTCAACCACCTCGGCCACGATGGCCTGCTGGCCCGCGTCGTCGGCGGGCATTGGGGGCTGGTACCCAAGGTGCAGGCGCTGGCGGTGGCCAATCGCATCGAGGCCTACAACCTGCCGCAGGGGGTCATCACCCACCTGTTCCGCGACATTGCGGCCGGCAAACCGGGGACCATCACCCGGGTCGGGCTGGGGACTTTCGTCGACCCGCGTTTCGGTGGCGGCAAGCTGAATGACTGTACCAAGGTCGATCTTGTCCGGATCATGGAAATCGACGGCGAGGAATACCTGTTCTACAAGGCCTTTCCGATCAATGTCGGGATCATTCGTGGCACGACGGCCGACCCGGATGGCAACATCACGATGGAAAAAGAGGCGCTGACCTTGGAGGCGCAGGCCATTGCAATGGCGGCACGCAACTCCGGCGGGGTGGTCATCGTCCAGGTCGAGCGCATTGCCGAGCGCGGCACGCTGAACCCGCGGCAGGTGAAGATTCCCGGCATTCTGGTTGATTGCGTGGTGGTGGCGGAAAAGCCGGAATACCACATGCAGACCTTCAGCGAGCCGTACAGCGCGGCTTTTGCCGGGGAAATCAAGGTTCCGATGTCGGCCATCGCGCCGATGGAAATGAGCGAGCGCAAGATCATCGCCCGGCGGGCGGCGATGGAGCTGAAGGCCAACGCCATCGTCAATCTCGGTATCGGCATGCCGGAAGGCGTTGCCAATGTGGCCACCGAGGAGCGCATCATCGACCTGTTGACCTTGACCGCCGAACCCGGCGTCATCGGCGGGGTGCCAGCCGGCGGTCTCAGTTTTGGCGCGGCGACCAATGCCCAGGCGATCATCGATCAGCCCAGCCAGTTCGATTTTTACGACGGCGGCGGGCTGGACATTGCTTTCCTGGGGCTGGCGCAGGCCGACAAGCAGGGCAACCTCAATGTCTCCAAGTTCGGCCCCCGGCTGGCCGGTGCCGGCGGCTTCATCAACATTTCGCAGAATGCCAAGAAGGTCGTCTTCGTCGGTACCTTCACGGCCGGCAATCTGGATGTGGCCATCAAGGACGGCCAGTTGCAGATCGTGGAAGACGGCAAGTCGATCAAGTTTGTCGACGAAGTCGAGCACCGGACTTTCAGCGGCCCGGAGGCGGCCCGGCGCGGCAAGTCGGTGATCTACATTACCGAACGCTGCGTCTTCCAGCTGACGCCGCAAGGCCTGCAACTGATCGAGATCGCCCCGGGCGTGGACCTGCAGCGCGACATCCTCGACAAGATGGAATTTCCTCCGATCATCGATGGCCAGCCGGCCCTGATGGACGAGCGCATCTTCCGCGAGGAGCCGATGGGCATTCGTCCGGAGTTGCTGGAATCCCCACTGGCCGAGCGGCTGACTTTCGATGCGGCGCAGAACCTGTTCTTCCTCGACTTTTCCGGTCTCAATGTGCGCAACGGAGACGATATCCGGCGCATCGAGGCAGCAGTCGATGCCGCCCTCGATCCGATCGGCCACAAGGTCAATGCCATCGTCAATTACGACCGTTTCAGCATCCTGCCGGAGTTGATCGACGACTACATCACCATGGTCAAGGGCGTGGTCGATCGCCATTACCACGATGTCACCCGCTATACCTCGAGCACCTTCCTGCGCATGAAGCTCGGCGAGGCGCTGGAGAAACGACAGATTGCGCCCAAAATCAGCGAAACGGAGGCCGAAGCGAAGGAGCAACTGGCGAAACCGTGATGACCGAAGGGTCATTACGGCGCTGACATAGATCCGGGCCGCGGTATCATTGGCGGATTGTTGCCCTGCAAAAGGGCTTCTTTCTGGACGTGGCGGACACAGGTTTGGGCATGGAAAATACTTCTTCGGGTCGGCTTGCCGGGCGTAAGACCCGTATTGCGCTGGGGCTCGCCATGTTGGCGGCCGCCGGCGCTTTCTTTTGGTCGCGCTCCGGGACGCCGACCCCCGTCGAGGCGCCAAAATCTGCCGCTGCGGTGCGGCCGGCCCTGACCGTCCGCCTGACTTTGCCGCAAACGCTGGACTGGCCGCTGGTCCTGCCGGCCACCGGCAATGTCGTGGCCTGGCAGGAGGCGGTGATCGGCGCCGAAATCGCCAATTACCGGATCACCGAGGTCCGTGTCCAGGTCGGCGATAGCGTCAGAAAAGGCCAGGTCATGGCCCGCATTGCCAGCGATACCGTGGCCAGCGAACTGGCCGAGGCGAAAGCTTCGGTGGCCGAACTGGAAGCCAGTGCCGCCGAGGCAAAGGGCAATGCCGAACGGGCCACGGAATTGAGAGAGAAAGGCTTCTACAGCTCACAACTGAATACCCAGTACCAGACGGCCCTGCACACCGCGCAGGCTCGTCTTGCTGCGGCTCGGGCTCGTTTGCAGGCGGCTGGTTTGCGGATGGACAAGACCGATGTGCTGGCCCCTGACGATGGCGTCATTTCGGCACGCAGCGCGACAGTGGGTTCGCTGACCCAGCCTGGGCAGGAGTTGTTCCGCTTGATTCGCGGCGGGCGCCTGGAATGGCGGGCCGAAGTGCCGTCGTCCGATCTCGGCCGGGTCAAGTCCGGCGTGGTGGCGACATTGACCGCGCCGAGTGGTGAAAGCGTCAAGGGAACGGTGCGGGCGGTGGCGCCCAGCGTCGATCCGCAAACCCGCAACGGCTTGGTCTATGTCGATTTGCCGATGTCGAGCGCCATCCGGGCCGGCATGTTCGCTCGCGGTGAGTTCGAACTGGCGCAAAGCCCGGCTCTGACACTGCCGCAATCGGCGGTCGTGCTGCGTGAAGGCTTCGCCTACGTCTTCCGCCTGGAGGGCGAGGATAGAGTGGCTCAGACCAAGGTGATGCTCGGCCGGCGAGTTGGTGAGCGCGTCGAGGTGGCCTCGGGGCTGGCCAGCAATGCGCGGGTGGTTGAATCCGGGGCCGGCTTTCTGGCCGATGGTGATGCCGTCAAGGTCGTGACGGGCCCGGCCCAATGAACGTTTCGTCCTGGTCGATCCGGAACCCGACGCCGGCGATTCTGTTCTTCATCATGCTGACGCTGGCCGGCCTGATGGCCTTCAAGGCGATGAAGATCCAGCAATTCATGGATATCGATTTGCCGACCGTGACGGTCACCGCCAGTCTGCCCGGTGCCGCGCCGGCCCAGATGGAAACCGAGGTGGCGCGCAAGATCGAGAATTCGGTGGCGACGCTGCAAGGCATCAAGCACATTTACACCAAGGTGCAGGATGGCACGGCCATCGTGACGGTCGAGTTTCGACTGGAGAAGCCGACGCAGGAGGCGGTCGACGATGTCCGCGATGCGGTGTCGCGGATCAGGGCTGATCTGCCGGGGGACATCAAGGATCCGGTGATCAGCAAGGTCAACCTGTCTGGCGCCCCGATCCTGACCTACACCGTGGCGTCCAGCCGGATGGATGACGAGGCGCTGTCCTGGTTCGTCGATAACACGGTGACCAAGGCGCTGCTCTCGGCGCGCGGTGTCGGTGCCGTGTCACGGGTCGGCGGCGTGACACGGGAAATCAGGATTGAACTTGACCCGGCCAAGCTGCTGGCGCTGCGGGCAACGGCCGCCGATATCTCGCGCCAGTTGCGGCAGATTCAGCAGGAGGCTTCGGGGGGGCGCTCCGATGTCGGCGGTATCGAACAGTCGGTGCGCACCATCGCCACGGTCAGGACGGCCGAAGAACTGGGGGCCATGGACATCGTGTTGACCGATGGTCGGCATATCCGGCTCGATCAGCTGGCCAGCGTCAGCGATACGGTCGGCGAACAGCGGACGACGGCGCTGCTCAACGGCAAGCCGGTGGTCGGTTTCGAGATCACGCGCAGCAAGGGAGCGGGTGAGGTCGAGGTGTCGGACAGCGTCAAGGCTGCGTTGGCCAAACTGAAGACAGGGCACCCGGACATCGAGATTACCGAAGCCTTCAATTTCGTCGATCCGGTCATCGAGAACTACAACGGTTCGATGAAGCTGCTGATCGAAGGCGCACTGCTTGCCGTGCTGGTCGTCTGGCTTTTCCTGCGCGATGGCCGGGCGACGTTTGTGGCCGCCGCTGCGCTGCCCTTGTCGGCGATCCCGACCTTCGCGGCGATGTACCTGATGGGCTTCACACTTAATGTCGTCACCCTGCTCTCGATGTCGCTGGTCGTCGGTATTCTGGTCGATGACGCGATTGTCGAGATCGAGAACATCATGCGCCACCTGCGCATGGGCAAGTCGCCGTACCAGGCCGCCATGGAAGCGGCCGACGAGATCGGCCTGGCGGTGATCGCCACCACCTTCACGCTGATCGCCGTTTTCCTGCCCACAGCCTTCATGAGCGGCGTGGCTGGCAAATTCTTCGTGCAATTCGGGTGGACCGCGGCCATCGCCGTCTTCTTCTCGCTGGTCGTCGCTCGCATGCTGACGCCGATGATGGCCGCCTACCTCCTGAAGCCGGTCAGCCACACCGAAGCGACACCGGGCTGGCTGAAGCGCTATGAGGGCTGGGCGGCCTGGTGCCTGCAGCACCGCATCGTGACCCTGCTCGCTGCCGCCGCCTTCTTTGTCGGTTCCTTCATGCTGGTGCCGTTGCTGCCCAAGGGGTTCATGCCACCGGACGATCTGTCGCAGACGCAAATCTACCTGTCGCTGCCGCCGGGCGCGACCTTCCAGGAGACGCTGGCCGCCGCCGAGCAGGCGCGGACCATCGCCGAAGCCAATCAACATGTGAAGCTGGTCTACACCGCCGTGGGCGGCGGCAAGGCAGGCAGCGATCCCTTTGCGCCGGCCGGTGCGGCCGAAGTCCGCAAGGCCACGCTGACGCTGAATCTGACGCCGCGCGGCCAGCGTTCCGGCACCAGCAAGCAGGCGATTGAAAACCAGTTGCGCCAGGCATTGACGGCGATACCCGGTGTGCAAGTGAAGGTTGGACTGGCTTCGGGTAACGCCAAATACATTCTCGTGTTGGCCAGTGAAAATGGCCCGCTGCTGTCGGAACATGCCCGCGTCGTCGAACGCGAACTGCGGACGATTCCCGGTCTCGGCAACATCACCAGCACGGCCAGCCTGGTCCGTCCGGAATTGGTCGTCCGCCCGGATTTCGCCCGCATGGCCGATCTCGGCGTCACTTCGGCCGCCATCGCCGACACCTTGCGCATCGCCACGGCTGGCGATTACGACCAGGGCCTTGCCAAGCTCAACCTTGCTCAGCGCCAGATACCCATTGTCGTCAAGCTGCCGCCGGCTGCCCGCACCGACCTTGCCCTGCTCGAACGCCTGAGTGTGCCCGGCGCCCACGGCCCGGTCATGCTCGCTAACGTCGCGGCGGTCAGCATCGGCGGCGGCCCGGCCGAAATCGACCGCTACGATCGCCTGCGCAACATCAATTTCGAAATCGAGCTGAACGGCCAGCCGCTCGGCGAGGTTGAGGCGATGGCGCTCAAGCTGCCCAGCCTGGCCAAACTGCCGCCCGGGGTGATCCAGACGACGGTCGGCGATGCCGAGGCGATGGGCGAGTTGTTCACCAGCTTCGCCCTGGCCATGGCGACCGGCGTGCTCTGCATCTATATCGTGCTGGTCCTGCTGTTCAAGGATTTCGTCCAGCCGGTGACCATCCTGGCCGCGCTGATCCTGTCGGTGCCAGGGGCTTTCCTGGCCTTGTTCATCACCCAGAAGGCAGTGTCGATGCCGTCGATGATCGGCCTGATCATGCTGATGGGGATCGCCACCAAGAATTCCATTCTGCTGATCGACTACGTGGTGCTGGCGCGGCGCGAACACGGCCTGGATCGCTGGAGCGCCTTGCTCGATGCCTGCCGCAAGCGGGCGCGGCCGATCGTGATGACCACCGTGGCAATGGGCGCCGGCATGATGCCGATCGCGCTCGGGCTGGGGGTCGATCCCAGCTTTCGCGCCCCGATGTCCATTGTGGTCATTGGCGGCCTGATTACCTCGACCTTCCTCAGTTTGCTGGTCATCCCGGTGGTGTTTACCTATGTCGATGACCTGATTCTCCTGGTCAGGACCAAGTTCAGTTCGTCACGACGCCGACGACTATCGCCTGAGAGATAGCCGCCTGGCCTGATATTGGTGATAATCGGGCCGATCAATTTTCGCTTGCAGCCTGTCCAGTCGCCCGGAATGTATTGGCTGGCCAGACTGAAGCGATGACCAGACAGGACTCACGGTGGCTGAATCACCCCCCGCAATTTACGGACAACTCTCCCTCAGGGCCAGATTCTGGCTGGCGCTGATCGGCTGTCTGGCATTTATCTGGCTGGTGACCTTTTATGAACTGGATCGCCGTCAGATGGGCGATCTGCACGAAGTCGAGCACTCGACCGAGTTCCAGGCCCAGGCTTATGCCGAGAACACCCTGTCCCTGATCAAACGGCTCAACGAAATCCTGCTTGATCTACGGACCCGCTGGGATGGCGACCCCGCCAGTTTTGCCGCTGCGGTTCAGCATCGCCAGGACTACATGGCGGATATTGCCTTTCAGGTGGCGGTGATCGATGAGCACGGCTGGCTGGCCTATTCCAATCTCGGCGCCCCAAAGGAACGTCTCGATCTCAGCCAGCGCGAACATTTTCGGGTTCATCTGGATGGCCGTGATCGCTTGTTCATCAGTAAGCCGCTGAAGGGCAAGGTGTCCGGAAAATGGTCGATCCAGTTCACCCGGCCAATCATCGCCAAGGATGGTTTCAAGGGAGTTCTGGTCGTTTCTGTCAGCCCGGACAACTTTGCGTCATTCCGGGAAAAGCTGGCGCCCGATGCCGTGATCATCATTGTCACCGACAGCGGCGACATCATGGCTCGCCAGCCGGATAACGATATGGCCATGGGCAAGCGGATTTCTGGAACGCCGTATCTGCAAGCCCAGGCACCGGTTTCCGGAAGCTTCAGCCGCCAGGCGCAACTGGACGGGGTCAAGCGGATTTATGGTTTTTACCGCTTGCCGGAATATGGGCTCAGCTTTGTCGTCGGTCATTCCGTCGACCGCGTTCTGGCGCCCTACCGCGCCCATCGCGTGGTGATTGTTTCTGCGGCAAGCGCGATCAGCCTGGCGATCGTGATTTTGCTGCTGCTGCTCTTTCGAGCCCTTTCCTTGCGGGCCGACATGGAAAAGCGCCTGCAGGACAGCCAGGCCATGCTGCGCTCGGCGGTCGATACGATCGGTGAGGCTTTCGTCATTTATGACCAGAACGACCGACTGGCCTATTGCAACGAGCAGTATCGCGCTTATTACCCGACCTCGGCGGACTTGCTGGTCCCCGGGAAAACGTTCGAGGAAATCATTCGTGCCGGCGCCGAGCGCGGCCAGTACCCGGAAGCGATCGGCCGGATCGATGCGTGGGTGGCCGAGCGTCTGGCGGTACATCGCAGTGGGAATAGCGATCTGATCCAGGCGCTGGACGATGGCCGCTGGCTGAGAATTCGCGAGCACAAGACACCGGAAGGTTTCATCGTCGGCTTCCGTATCGACATTACAGCCGTCTATGCCGCCAAGGAGGCCGCCGAGGCCGCCAATGCGGCCAAGAGCAACTTCCTGGCGATGATGTCGCATGAAATACGGACTCCGATGAACGGCATCCTGGGCATGGCGCAACTGCTGCTGTTGCCGGACTTGTCGAAAGAAGAGGGCAATGAATACGCCCGGACCATACTCAATTCCGGCCAGACCTTGCTGACCTTGCTCAACGATATTCTCGATTTTTCCAAGATCGAGGCGGGCAAGCTTGAGTTTTCCGCTGTCGCCTTCGATCCTGCCCAGCTCGTTCGGGAAACCGTGACGCTGTTCACCGGCGCGGTGCGCGAGAAAGGCATCGTGATCGACACCGATTGCCAAGGGACAGGAGGGGCTCGCTATCGGGCCGATTCGACCCGCCTGCGCCAGATGCTGGCCAATCTGGTCAGCAATGCGGTCAAGTTCACCACGCAGGGATTTGTCCGGGTTGATGCCCGCGAAATCAGCCGTGACCGAGGAACGGCACTTCTGGAGTTTTCGGTCAGTGACAGCGGCATCGGTATTCCCGTGGACAAACAGTCCCTGCTGTTCAAGCCTTTTTCCCAGGCGGACAGTTCGACGACCAGGGAATATGGCGGAACGGGTCTTGGTTTGTCGATCGTCCGTCGCCTTGCCGAAATGATGGGGGGCGAAGTTGGCGTCGAGAGCGAGTCCGGACAGGGGGCTCGATTCTGGTTTCGCATCAGGGCAGAATTGATTGCCGCCGGTGCGGAGTGTCGTGAAGCTGAACGAGCCTCTGTCGGCGATTCGCGGACGAGGGCTGCGAGCGAATCGCCGAGGCGGATCCTGGTGGTGGACGACAATATGGTGAACCTCAGGGTCGCCCAGGCCATGTTGCGCAAGCTGGGTATCGACGCCAATGCGGCGGAGAATGGCCTTGAGGCGACGCAGGCGGCCACCGCTGCGGAGCGCCCGGACCTGATCCTGATGGATGTCCAGATGCCGCTCATGGATGGTCTTGAAGCGACGCGAAGAATCCGCGCCTGGGAACAAGCCAACAACCAGCCGCGCTTGGTCATCGTGGCGCTGACGGCCGGGGCATTCGCCGAGGATTACGAGCATTGCATCGCGGCCGGCATGGACGATTTTCTGGCCAAGCCGATCAATCATGATCAGTTGCAGCAACTGCTTGGCAAATGGCTGGGCAGCGAGCGCCCTGGGCGCTAGGGTTTTTGTCCCGCTGGCGGGCGGGCTTTGTCGACCGTGGTATCCCGCCCGAAAGTCAGTGTGTAGAACACATCTAGTGCATTGTCGCTGCCGGCGCGGCCGATCACGGCGATCTGGCGGGTCAGGTTGACGGTCAGCTTGACGATGCCTTCGGCACGGCCCAGCGTCTGCTCGTAGGAGAGCAGGGCATTGGATGACAGGCGCTTGCCGACGCTGAGAATCTGCTGGCCGGTCGTGCTCGTCGTATCGACACTGTTGCCACCGGCCACCCGGCTGATCTGCTGCCGCCCCCCGGTGTCGCCCAGATTGCCCTGGCGCACGCCGAATTCGTCGAAGCCAAAAGTTTTCTTCAGTTGCTGGATGACGTTCCCGGAGTCGTTGCCGAGCAGGCCGCCGGCGGCGGAAAAGAGCAGTGTTGCATCGCCCGCCCCCATCTGTTCCGGGCCGTGGCCGAGGACCAGCCAGGCGAGTTTTTCGGCATCCGGCAGCTCCGGATCGGACACCAGCTTGACCACCGGCTTCTGCGCCGTGCCGCTGATCTGCACGCCGGGCTCGACCGCCAGGCCCTTGCGCACGGCCCGGACATCCAGCCCCGGGTTGTCGAGCAGACCGTTGAAGTTCAGCATGCCGCGCTCGATCTCCAGTTTCTGGCCATAGGCATCGAAGCGGCCGTCCCGGGTGCGGATCGTGCCGCTCGCCCGCGGCAGGTCGCGGCCACGGGCGGTGATCCGGATTTCGCCACTCAGACGGCTGGACAGGCCGGCGCCGTTGAAGCGGAAATTGCGGCCGAGGTCGGTGGTGATATCAAGATTGAGCTTGGGACGCAGCGTGGCAGCTGCCTTGTCGCTGCCGGAGCGCTTGACGATCACGTCGTCGGACAGGCGAGGCGTGCCGCTGGGCGCCAGTTGCCAGTAACCGGCATCGACGGCCAGCTTGCCCTGGGCGCCCAGGGTGCCATCCTGCCAGGTCAGCCGGCCATCGCCGGAGACAGCCACCCATTGATCCGGCAACTGGTAGGCACCGAGCCGGTCGAGGTGGATATCGAGGAAGGCTTTGTCCTGGGCCTGGCCCTGATCGATCCGCATTTCGCCGGTGACTTCGAGCCGCCCGGGTTTTTGGGTCAGCCCGGCCAGATTGTCGCGCGCCTCAAGGCGCAGCGGGCGGGGTAGCGCCTGGAGCAGGCTGTCGAAACCAAGCCGGTTGATGCGCAGCAGGTTGGCGCGCAAGTCGACATCGAGCTCGCCGTTGGCCAGGTTGAGGCCTTGCCCAGGCAGGCGCAGGGCCAGTTTTTCGCCCCGGAAGCGGCCGCTGCTCAGCGGGGCGGCCGGCGTCCCGGCCAGTTGCAGTTCGCCAGCCAGGCGCCCCTCGCTCTGCCAGCCTTCGCCGATCAGCTCGGCCAGCCAGCCAAGATCGGCAATGTCGCTCTTCAGGCGGCCTTGCCAGCGGGCTTGCCGGTCGAGCGACCAGGCCCCGCGCATGGCGGCGCTCAGTTCGCCATCGACTTGCCCGATCCGGCTACCGCGGGCATTGAGGCTGGCGCGGAGTTGTCGGGCATCGGCGCTGGCCTGCAAAGTGGCTTGCCAGTCGAGTGGGTCGCCGGCCAGCCGGATCGGGCCGATGCTCCAGCCGGTCGCCGCGAGCTTGATGGGGGCGGGGGCGTCGAGGCGGAAATTGCGGGCCTGGTCGGTGCTGTTCAGGCGAGCCTCCAGCAGCTTGCCTTGCCAAGTACTGTAGTCACTGCCCAGACCGCCCTCGGCGGCGAGCGTCAGTCGATTTTTGCCGGCCACTTCGGCGCTGGTATTCAGCTGGTGCGACTGGTTCGTGCCGTTGCCCTGAAAGCGGATGAGCTTGAGCAGGCTGGGCTGGTCCGGCATGTCGATGCTGGCGATGTTGATGTCGAGGAGCAGCGGCGAGCTGGCTTCGCTGCCGGCCTCGCTTTTCAGGCTCAGGTCGTTGAGGCGGATGACGCCGGGCAGACCGAGCCGGGCGGCATTCAGTGTGCCGGCGAGCCTGGGATTTTGGGCCCCGCCAGTCAGGTCGAAGCGGCTGCTGAGGCCGCCTTCCAGTCCGTAGGGGGCGAGTTGCGGGGCTTCAATCTGTACGCTCAGCAGGTCGCCGGGCTGACCATAGGCGCCGTGGGCGGTCAGCCGGTTGACGCCGGAAGCGAGCTGGATGTCGGCCTGCGGAATCCGCGGCCAGGCAACCCGGATCTGGCCTTGCCCGGACAGGGGCTGGCCGGCCAGCCGGCTATCCTTCAGCGTGAAGCTGCCATCGATCGTCGGCTGCGCTGCCAGTTGTCCGCTGGCCTTGAAGCTGGCGTTGATCTGGGCACTTGGTAACCGGGCGAAACGGCTGGGGTCGAAGCGCAGCAGCTCGCCTTCGGCAGCAAAGCGGCGCGGGTTGGTCAGATCGAGTTCGCCATGGGCGTTCAGGCGGGCATCGCCGGCGGCCAGTTGCAGTTGGGGCAGCTCGACCCGGCCATCGGCGTGGCTGGCTTCGACGAGCAGGCTGAAGGTCTTGTCTTTCAGCGCCATTTTCAAATCCTGGCGCCTGGCACCCAGGGTCGTGGCCAGCGGCCCGTTCAGTCGGGTCGGGCGCAGTATCGAGGCGATCCGGGAGGCATCCAGCCGGCTGGCAGTCAAGGCCAGTTTCAGCGCGCCATCCTGCCATTCGCCGCTGCCATCGAGATCGCCATCGCCGGGCAGGGCGGCATGCAGGCTGGCGAAGCGCGCCGTGTTGCCCTGCCAGTCCAGCGTGCCGGCCAGGGTGTTCAACGGCAGGCGCTGGCGGTCGAGCGGGCCGGGCTGGTGGTTGGTCAGGCCGAAGCTGCCGACGATGCCGTCGCCCTGCGGCTGGACATCGGCCGTGATGCTGAGCCGTGCTTGTGGCGCGCCGGCCAGCCAGATGGCCGGGTCGATGTCCTCGAGCAGGATGCGGGCGCTGGCAAAAGCGGCGTTGGCAAAGGGAGTGAGCACTACCTCGGCGTGGCCGGCAATGCCTTGGCTGGCGACGGCGGAAAGGCTGATCCGTTCGAGTTGGCCGCCTGCCGTGGCGCTCATTGTCAGGGCGCGTTCATCGAGCCGGCCGGCGATCTCGGCGCTCGCCTCGAGGGCGAACGGGGGGGCGCCATCCAGCGTGGCGCGAGCGCTGGCCGTGATGCCGGCGGTCTGGGCATGAAAGTCCTCGAGGCGGTGCTGGCGGCCATCGCTGCTCAGGCGGGCGGCGAGATCGGTGGCCGTGAAGGCCTCGCCGTAGGACAGCGTGGCAATGGCCAGTTTTTGTACCTCGACGGTCAGCGGCAGACGCAGATCGGTTGGCGCGATGCTTGGGCTGGCGCTTGGCTGGTTGGCGATGTGCAGGTGGCCGACGGTGAGTTCGGCAATTTCCAGTGTGCCGCGCAACAAGGCCGAGGGCGACCAGTCGAGATGAATTTGCGTCGCTTCGATGTCGAGAGCAGCGCTCTGCCAGTGCAGGCGGCCAAGGTCCAGCGGTCCGCTCAGCCGGCCGCTGGCTTGTTCGATCTGCAACTGCCCACCGGTCAGGCTGGAGGCCAGCCCTGTGGTCGCTTGCAGACCGCTTTCACTGGTCGTCAGCCAGGTGGCGGAAGCGATCAGGATGACGGTACTGGCGAGGAGGAGTTTGCGGCGCAGCATGTCAGAACGGAATGGCCAGCGAGAAATGCAGTTGGACCTGGCGGGTCCGTTCGCCATAGGCCAGGTCGACGCCGATCGGCCCGGCCGGGCTGCGCCAGCGGGCGCCCAGGCCGTAGCCAATCGCCAGTCGAATATCCTGCAGCGAATCGACCGCATCGCCGGCATCGACAAACGCGGCAATGCCCCAGGCCTCGTCCAGCCAGTGCGTCACTTCGGCGCTGGCGATACCGAGGTAGCGGCCACCAACCGTCGCGTTGCCTTCCTTGATGCCCAGGCTCTGGTAGGCGTAGCCACGCACCGAGCTGGCCCCACCGGTGCGGAACAGGTAGTCCTGCGGGATGCGTTGCCGCGAATCGGCCAGCGTGTAGCCGATTTCCCCGCGCAGGGTCAGCGTATCGACACGACCGAGCGGGATGTAATGCTGGAAGCGGGCGTGGACACGGACGAAATTCTGGTCGGAAAGGGCGGCTTTCGAACCGCCGCCGATCTGTCCCTGGAGCACGGTCCCGTTCCGCGGTTCGATCAGACTGTCGACATGACGCCAGGTCCACGTGCCGTTGGGTACCAGCGCTCGGCTGGTCACCGGCGATGCCCCGTCCGGGTCGCGTTTTTCGTTCTGCCAGTTGAGCGACAGGCGTTGTTCGACGCTGCCGCGCTGCTGGATGGTTTGGGCGCCAAAGGCATAACGCTCGGTCTTCAGGTTCTGGATGTCGGTCGCTTCGGCCATCACTCCGACGCTGTGCCGGCGGTTGCGCTCGTCCGGCGGCAGAAAAACGTCGGCATAGGCGGTCTGCCGCTTCTGTTCCAGCCGCAGGCCGCTGTCCAGTTCCCAGGCCTGAGCGAACAGATTGGGCGTGTGGTAATTGAATTCGACCCGGGCCCCGGTATTGGAACTGGCGCCGGCGCCGAAGGAAACGCGGTGCGGCGAACGTTCGCGAACGCGAACCAGGATGGGGGCGGTCGCCGTGCCGTCGTCATGCACCTCAACGGCGTCCCGGTCGAGCATGGTCTGCACCGAGGCAAAGTAGGGCGTTGATTGCAGCGTCGTCTGCAGGGCGTTCAGCTTGTCCTCGCGATAGGGCTGGCCGGGCTGCACGCTACGGTTGTAGCGCTCGATCAGTTCGGGCGAATAATTTTGCAGCCCCTCGACGTGCAGCGGGCCGAAACGGTAGCGTGGGCCGGCGTCGTAGTGGGCGCGCAGGTCGGCCCGGTGGGCTTCGGTGTCGATACTCGCCTCGCTGTCGAGCAATTGGGCATCGGCGTGTTCGACGGCGAGCAGGCGGGAGAGAATCTGCTGCTTGGCCGTGTTCCAGTCCTCCTGGCGAAAGGGCTGGCCAACCGGCAAGGCCCAGTCGTCGATCAGTGCTTTCCGGGTGCCGGCTTCGACCGGGCCATCGATCAGCAGATCGAGACTGTTGATCGTGGTTCGCAGGCCGGGGTCGAGCGTCAGCTTCAGCCCGTCACCCTTTTCGGCAAATTCGAAGACCGGCGAGAAATAGCCCTCGGTGGCCAGGATTTCGCTGAGCAAGCCTTGCAGTTTGCCCGGGCTGCCCGCCTCGTCGGGCAGATAGGGCGCGAGCAGCTTGGTGATGTTATCGGGGGCCTGCAGATCAAGTTCACCCGCAACCACTGGTTGGGCCAGGCAGAGCAGCAACAGGAGAGGCAGGCGGCGGGCGATCACGCCGTCATTTTACGCGTCGACGCTGGCTTGGCGTGGTGGCAGCAGGAAACTGCGCGGTTGCAGGCGAAGTCGGACCCAGAGGGCCTTGAGCAAGGGCCCGCCATGCTCGAACTGGATGCCGCGGGCGCGCATGGCGGTGCGCAGGGCCAGCATGAAACTGACCGCCAGATTGGTAAAGCCGATGGCGGCGATGCCGAAGGCGGCCCAGGCAACGGCCTTGAGCGGCAGTTCGAACTGGAAGCCGGTCAGCGCGTAGCCGAGGTTGGCCGAGGCAAAGGCGATGTGCCGGATATCGAGCGGCAGGCCGAGGATGGTGCCAATCACACCGGTCGAGCCGAGCATGCAGCCGAACAGGAAATTCCCCATGATGCCGCCGAGCCGTTCCTGGATGTAATTGCCGATGCGGCCCGCCCGCTCCTGACCAAACAATGCCCGTAGCCAGCGCAGGCGAGCCAGACGCGGGCCGATGTCGGCATAGGCGGCACGGTTGTCGAAATAGCCGGTGATCAGTCCGGACAGGAACAGATAGAAGCCGGCGATGGCGGCATGCGGCAGGGCCCAGCTCAGCGGATCGAGATCGGCCAGCAGGTGGGCCCCCTTGTCGACGGTGATCGGTGGTACATCCGCCAGAAAACCGAGGCCGAGCCCGACGGCAATGGCCACCGGCAGGGCGACCATGACATTGCCGGCGATGGCCGCCAGCTGGCTGCGGCTGACGGCGGCGATCACGTCGACCAGGCGCTCGAGGTCGGCGCTGCGGTTCAATTTCAGATCGCCGATCAGGCTGGCCAGCGTCTGTGCGGTCATCGCCGGCTGCTTGGTCGCCACCGTCATGCCGAGCAGGAAGATGGTGACGAAACCCAGGCCGTAGATCATGCTGAACATGAAGGCCTCGCCGAACAGCGGCGCATGCAGTGCCGCCGCCTTGATCTTGAGCAGCGCCATCAGGCTGATCAGCACCCCGGCGCCAGCGGCCGAACGCCACATCCGGCCATAGTCGGCGGGTGTGTCGCAGATGTAGTGCTCGCCGGAGCGGGCGGCATTTTCGGTGACGCGTACGGCGAGCAGATGTGACAGCTGGCCGATGTAGAAGCGCAGGCTGTTGCGGCGGTTTTCGGCCAGGAAAGCGGCGTGGGCAAATTCAACCCAGGCCTGGATGGCTTCGCCCCGGGCGGTCGATTGCTCGCCGGCTGTCAGAATGGCGGCGAGGTCGCGCAGGCGTTCGAGACTTTGCTCGCTGCGGGTCAGCAGATAGGACAGATGCAGACTGGTGCCGATCGTCAGCGCCCGCTTGCGTATCCGCTGCAGGGTGTCCTGGCACTGGTCGGCGATGACCAGCAACTGGCTGCCGTCATCCGGGGTTTGTTCGGGATCGTTCAGCGCGGCGCGGAAGGCATTGACGAAATCAAGCGCCTCGGCCGACAGGGCGACGAAACGTGGCGTGTCGTCGTCGAAATTGGGCGAAGCGCGCATCAGCTCGCTTTCCACGCCCAGACCGCTGACCCGGTGGGCGAGCAGCAGCATGCCATCGAGCATCTGCTCCTGAATGCTGCGCCAGTCGATGGTGCGTAATTCCTCGGCCGGCGCGATCAGTTCCCAGAAGCGTTGCGAGGCCTCGGCCGGGATGTCCTCCAGCCAGCGCCAGTCGCTGGCCCGGTCGTAAATGACGTGCAGGCAGTCCTTGAGCCGCCTTTCATCGGGAACCTCGGGCAGCAGGCGGCTGCCCAGGATGCGCCACCATTCCGAAAAGAAGCCGGTGCCGGGCAGGATGCCGCTCTCGGTGAAAAAGGTGACCAGCCGGCGGGTGGCGATGAAATGCACGATATGCCCGCGAAATGCCGCACGCAGGCTGGCATCGGATTCCAGCTGCTCAAGCATGGCCAGATAGCGTTCCGGTGCGGCGTGGTCGCGCCGATTCTGCGGGCGCAGCACGGCAACCAGCTGCCGGGTCAGCTCCAGCGTATCGGCCTCGGCATCGCGGAAGCGCTCAAGCGCATTGGCAATCGGGTTGCCGAGGGGGGCGGTTTTACCGAGAAACCAGTAGAGGCAGGCGCGCAGTTTTTTGATCATTTTGTCGGTGCCATGGTGAGACGATTATGTCGCCGGACTAGGCATGTTACTTGAGATAAAGTCCTTGCGATGTACGTGACAAGTGGTTGAAGTGTGACTATTCGTAATAGAATTGGTAGTGTTTGAATTGCTCCACCTTCCTAATTAATTACCGGGACTGCTGAAAAATGAATATCGTCAAGAAATCTCTGGTTCTGGCCCTGCTGGCTGGCATCGGCTTCTCCGCTGTTGCGCAAGAGCGCGTTTACCTGATCGACCAGCGTGACGTCGTCGCCAAGAGCGGCTTCGGTCTGTGCTGGCGCGATGGCTACTGGACCCCGGCCGCTGCCGCTGCCGACAAGGCCGGTTGCGAG
>Ga0316604_10000487_pt1 | contig 48004 bp, 63 predicted proteins | sample OWC_soil_day20_C_FD_207650 | JGI IMG/M metagenome (GOLD analysis project Ga0316604, IMG submission 207650) | Wetland soil microbial communities from Old Woman Creek delta, Ohio, United States - OWC_soil_day20_CT | ecosystem: Environmental > Terrestrial > Soil > Wetlands | place: USA: Ohio...
CGATAACATTCAAATGGCAATCGAACTGATCACTCCGATCGCAATTGAAGAAGGCTTGCGCTTTGCTATTCGTGAAGGCGGCCGTACTGTTGGCGCCGGCGTGGTTACCGAAGTTACAAATAAATAATCAATTTAATAAGTCAGGGCAGGGATGACTAAAGTATCCCTGCCCGAAATCACGAGCATGTTAGAAGCGATGATGTGGAAGGTTGCCCTACTATTAGGGGGAATTTCCACAGAGAATGTCCGTTCATGAAACCGGGCGATAAGGAGGAAATATCATGGCCAAACAACAAAAAATTCGGATACGTTTAAAAGCATATGATCACAAAGCGCTGGACCAGAGTGCTACAAAAATCGTCGATACAGCAAAACGCACAGGTGCGTTAGTTTCTGGGCCTATTCCGCTCCCCACGGAAAAAAATATTTTTACGATTTTACGTTCACCTCATGTCAATAAAGATTCTCGTGAGCAATTTGAAATGCGCACCCACAAGCGTCTTATTGACATTCTCGAGCCGACCTCAAAGACTGTAGATGCATTGATGCGTCTCGATCTGCCGGCTGGAGTGGACATTGAAATCAAGCTGTAGGAGGAGGTGGAAATAATGACTAAGGCAATTTTGGGTAAAAAACTGGGTATGACGCAAATTTTTTTACCGGAAGGTACTGTTGTTCCGGTAAGTGTGGTTGAAGTTACTCCCAGCGTTGTGCTGCAGAATAAAACTATTGAAACAGACGGCTATTATGCAGTGCAATTAGGCTTTGGCACTGTTAAAGATAAAAAAGTCACCAAACCGATGCAAGGTCACTTTGCAAAGGCCGGTGTAAAGCCGGTGAAATTTATTCGTGAAGTACGATTAGCTGCAGATTCAGAGTATACTGTCGGTCAGGCAATTGCAGTTGATATTTTTGCCGAAGGTGAATTGGTAGATGTTGTCGGTACTGCCAAAGGAAAAGGTTTTGCCGGTAGTATTAAACGTCACAATTTCGCACGTGGACCAATGGGACACGGATCGAAATCGCATCGTGAGCCAGGCACAATGGGCGCCAGGACTTGCGGCGGCGGCGGCAAGGTATTCAAAGGCAAAAAACTTCCTGGGCAAATGGGCGGTCAAAAAGTTACTGTACAACGCCTCAGTGTTGTACGAGTGGATGCCGCTCGTAATTTAATCTTAATTAAAGGTGCTGTTCCTGGACCCAAGGGTGGAAATCTTGTGATTAAAAACACCGTTAAAGTGGGGAAATAAGCGCTTATACCGTTTCAGGTAGGAAAGGAGGACGTGCTATATGCCGAAAGTAGCTGTATATGATATGACGGGAAAACAAACCGGCGAGATAGAACTGAATGATAATGTTTTTGGCATCGAAGTAAATGAACCGGTGTTGCACCAAGCTGTAGTCATGCAGCTTGCCAATCAGCGGTTAGGAACTGCTGCCACAAAAACAAGAGGTTTTGTACGCGGTGGCGGAAGAAAACCTTGGAAACAAAAAGGGACCGGCCGGGCTCGTTCCGGTAGTATTCGTTCCCCATTGTGGGTTGGCGGGGGTGTTGTATTTGGCCCGCAGCCGCGCAGTTATGCGATCAGAATGCCGCGTAAAGTAAGAAGATTAGCGATTAAATCCGCTTTATCCGCAAAATTGGGTTCCGGTGATTTGATTATTGTTGATACGATCAATTTTGCTGAGCCAAAAACCAAACTTGTCATTAATATGCTTGCAGCGCTTAATGCCGCTGACAAAAAAGCATTGATTGTGACTGGACAACAGGATGAAGTGGTGGAAAAATCGGCCCGCAATATACCAGGCGTGAAAACGATTGTTTCAAATTGTTTAAATGTTTACGACCTGTTATACCACGGTAAATTATTAATTACAAAAGAAGCAGTCTCCAAGATAGAGGAGGTGCTGGCATAATGAGCGATTTACATGATGTTTTGATCCGTCCGCTTATTACGGAAAAAGCCACTGATATGATGAAAGAGGATAAATACACATTTGTTGTTCCTCTAAAAGCAAACAAAGTGGAAATTCGTCAAGCGGTAGAACATGTATTTAAAGTAAAAGTATTGGCTGTCAATACTGTTCGGGTTATGGGCAAAATGAAACGAATGGGTAAGACTCAAGGGAAACGGCCTGACTACAAAAAAGCCATTGTGAAATTGGCTCCCGGTCAGCGGATCGAATTCTTTGAAGGCGTATAAAATATCGTGGTGAAAAGGAGGGGCACCAATGGCAATTAAGAGTTTCAAGCCTTATGCTCCGGGCCGCAGGTTTATGACTGTTGCCGGTTTTGAAGAAATAACAACCGATAAGCCGGAACGATCTTTGGTTGAACGTCTGCAAAAGCATGGCGGTTGCAATCAACAAGGTCGTCGGACAGTCAGACATCAAGGTGGCGGACATAAGCGTTTATACAGAATAATCGATTTTAAACGTAATAAAGATAGCATTCCAGCTCTTGTGGCAACGGTGGAATATGATCCAAACCGTTCCGCACGGATTGCATTACTGCATTATGTTGATGGAGAAAAACGCTACATTTTGGCTCCTAATGGACTAAAAGCCGGGGACACTATCGTAAGCGGTCCGGAAGCGGACATCAAAGTCGGCAATGCGCTGCCAATCAAAAACATCCCGGTTGGTACTTTAATTCATAACATTGAATTAAAAATTGGCAAAGGCGGCCAATTGGTTCGTTCGGCTGGCGGATCGGCTCAACTCATGGCTAAAGAAGGCGATTATGCGCTGCTTCGGCTACCGTCCGGCGAGTTGCGCAAAGTTCACATTAATTGCAAAGCAACGATTGGTCAAGTCGGCAACTTGGAGCATGAAAATATTACGATCGGTAAAGCTGGTCGCTCACGATGGCTAGGCATCCGTCCGGCAAACCGTGGTGTTGCAATGAACCCTTGCGACCATCCGCATGGTGGTGGTGAAGGACGTTCGCCTGTTGGACGCAAGCATCCGGTTACTCCGTGGGGTCAACCTGCTCATGGCGGAAAAACTCGTCCGAGCAAACCTTCTGATAAATTTATCGTAAAAAGAAGGACGAAATAGTTCTTAGTTGTATAAATTGAGAAAGAGAAAGGAGGCCTATACGGTGTCCAGATCAATTAAAAAAGGTCCTTACATTTTGGAAAGCCTGTTGAAAAAAATGCAGGCTATGAATGCTAAAAATGAAAAGAAGGTTGTTAAAACGTGGTCTCGCAGTTCCACGATACTTCCTCTTTTTGTTGGGCATACCATTGCCGTGCATGACGGACGCAAACATGTACCTGTATATGTAACGGAAGATATGGTAGGTCATAAGTTGGGAGAATTCGCTCCTACCCGTACTTACAAAGGTCATGGCTCACATACGGAAAGATCGACATCATTGAAATAGTCGCCGAGAGGGGGTTAATATATGGAAGCTAGGGCAGTTGCCAGACATATCCGCATTGCGCCTCGCAAAGTTCGCATTGTTATTGATTTGATCCGTGGCAAGAATGTGAATGAGGCGTTTGCTATTCTGAAACATACCCCAAAAGTTGCATCTGAAGTGCTTCAAAAAGTTTTGAAGTCAGCAGTTGCAAATGCTGAACATAATTATGATTTGAATACTGATAAATTGTACGTTTCTACTGCGTATGCCGATCAGGGTCCTACCCTGAAACGAATACATCCCCGGTCACGCGGTCAAGCGTTCAAAATTTTGAAGCGTACCAGTCATATAGTTCTTGAAGTGAAAGAAAGATAACAGGCGAAGGAGGGAAATCTAGTGGGGCAAAAAGTACATCCGCATGGTCTTCGTCTCGGTATCATTAAAACCTGGGATGCGAAGTGGTATGCCGATAAAGATTATGCTAAGTTTTTGCATGAAGATATAAAAATTCGTGAGTTCATCAAAGAAAAACTCTATGCCGCAGGTTTATCCCAAATTGAAATTGAGCGGGCGGCGAACCGTGTTAAAGTAACGATCCATACTGCTAAACCTGGTATGGTCATCGGTCGTGGCGGCGCCAGTATCGAAGACTTGAAGCGGGACCTGAAAAAATTGACCGACAAAAATATTGATGTCAATATCGCTGAAATTAAACAAGCAGATATGGACGCCACTTTGGTAGCAGAAGGCATTGCAGCCCAATTGGAAAAACGTATTGCTTTCCGGCGGGCAATGAAACAAGCTGTTACCCGGACAATGCGCATGGGCGCAAAGGGAATTAAAGTTATGGCCGGCGGTCGTCTTGGCGGAGCTGAAATCGCACGTACAGAAGGATACAGAGAAGGTAGTATTCCTCTGCATACTTTGCGGGCTGATATCGACTACGGGACGGCGGAAGCTCGGACAACTTACGGACGCATTGGTGTGAAAGTCTGGATATACAAAGGTGAGGTATTGCCTGAAGGAAAGAAGGCCGCTGCCGTTCGTGAAGGGAGCGAAAAATAATGTTAATTCCGAAAAGAGTGAAACACCGGAAGCAATTTCGGGGCCGTATGAAAGGCAAAGCAAACAGGGGCAACACTCTTGCACACGGTGATTTTGGTCTAGTGGCTTTAGAACCGGCTTGGATTACCAATCGGCAGATTGAAGCCGCTCGTATCGCAATGACCCGTTATATCAAACGGGGCGGTAAAGTTTGGATCCAAATTTTCCCGGACAAGCCTATTACCGCTAAACCGGCCGAGACTCGTATGGGTAGCGGTAAAGGATCCCCAGAATATTGGGTTGCGGTTGTTAAACCAGGCCGTGTGATGTTTGAAATGGATGGCGTTAGTGAAGAAGATGCCCGGGAAGCTATGCGTTTAGCTGCTCATAAACTTCCAATCAAAACAAAATTCATTAAACGCGGTGAAGTGGCTGCAGCGCAAGAAGAAGTGGGTGGTGAAGTAGATGAAGGTTAAAGACATCCGCGAATTGAGCAATAATGAATTGGATCAAAAAATAGCCAGCCTCAAAGATGAATTATTTAACCTCAGATTTCAGCTTGCTACTGGCCAATTAGAAAATCCGATGAGAATTCACGAGGTCAAAAAGACTATTGCTCGTGTTAAAACTATTCAGCGGGAACGCGAATTGAAAAGTAAAGAAGCGTAATCTTTAAACGATAGTACGGGGAAGGAGGCTCATAGAACGTGACAGAAAGAAATGATCGCAAGACCCGTATCGGCAAGGTCGTCGGTGATAAAATGGAGAAAACTGTCGTTGTGGCAGTTGAAAAACTGGTGCAGCATCCGGTTTATAAAAAGTCGATAAAACAAACAACGAAATTCAAAGCGCATGACGAAGCAAATGAAAGTCATGTTGGCGATGTCGTAAAAATTATGGAAACCAGGCCGCTTTCGAAAGACAAGCGCTGGAGAGTTGTGGAGATTATCGAGAAAGCAAAGTAAAATATTGGTTCCGGATAGCGGTATAATGACTGTTCGGATTTGGAGCCTCAAGAGGGAGGGATAGCGATGATACAACAGCAGACAATCTTGAATGTTGGCGATAATACCGGAGCGAAAAAGATCATGTGTATCCGTGTATTGGGCGGTTCTTACCGTCGGTATGCTAATATTGGTGACATCATTGTTGCTGCAGTAAAAGACGCTTCGCCAGGTGGCGTTGTAAAAAAAGGTGAAGTTGTAAAAGCTGTAGTAGTTCGTACGCAAAAAGGCCTGCGTCGTGTAGATGGTTCATATATTCGTTTCGACGAAAATGCCGCAGTGATCATTAAAGATGACAAAAGCCCTAAAGGAACACGTATCTTTGGGCCGGTGGCGAGAGAACTTCGGGACAAGGACTTCATGAAAATTATCTCATTGGCGCCGGAAGTAATCTAGAGTTAAAGGGGGGTGTCCGGATTGTCCGAGACCCATAAATTGCACGTCAAAAAAGGCGACACAGTCGTTGTATTGTCTGGCAAAGATAAAGGCAAAAAAGGCAAAATCATCGAAGCACAGCCGAAAAAAGACCGGGTTGTGGTCGAAGGCGTGAACAAAGTGAAACGCCATACCAAAGCGACCCAGAAAGCGCCTCAAGGCGGTATTCTTGTAAAAGAAGCGCCTGTATATTCCAGTAAAGTAATGCTGGTTTGCCCATCTTGTTCTCAACCGACAAGAATCAAGAAAACAGCATTAGCAACCGGAAAAATGGCGCGAGCTTGTAAAAAATGCGGTGAAATTGTAGATAAGGATAAGTAAAATGCGCGGAAAGGAGGCAACTGCACATGGCCAGATTAAAAGATAAATTCAATGAAGAAGTAGCTAAAGCCCTAATGGAAAAATTCGGTTATAAAAATGTAATGCAAATTCCCAAAATCGAAAAAGTAATCATTAATATGGGAGTTGGCGAAGCCGTCGGTAATCCAAAGGCATTAGATGCTGCCGTAAACGATATGACGATCATTGCCGGTCAAAAACCGGTGGTTACGCGGGCAAAGAAATCAATTGCCGCTTTTAAGATTCGTGAAGGAATGGCGATCGGAGCCAAAGTGACTATGCGTGGGGATAGAATGTATTATTTCCTCGATAAATTATTTAATATTGCACTGCCGCGCGTACGTGACTTCCGTGGGATCAGCCCGCGTTCTTTTGATGGTCGCGGAAATTACACCCTTGGCATTAAAGAGCAGTTGATTTTCCCAGAAATCGAATATGATAAGATCGATAAAATTCGGGGCATGGATATTATTATCGTCACGACTGCAAAGACCGACGAAGAAGCCCGCGAATTACTCAAATTAATGGGTATGCCGTTTAGCGCTTAAGAAGGGGGGATATTCATGGCCAAAAAGGCCTTAGTTGAAAAGTGGAATCGTGGCTCGAAATTTAAAGTGCGTGAATACAACAGATGCAAAATATGCGGTCGTCCGCATGGGTATATGCGTAAATTTGAAATGTGTCGGATTTGCTTCCGCGAATTTAGCCTGAAGGGTGCAATTCCGGGAGTAACGAAGGCTAGCTGGTAAGAACCAACAGAAAGGGGGTTTGTTCAAATGGTAATGACCGATCCAATTGCCGATATGTTGACACGGATTCGCAATGCCAATTCGGTTTATCATGATAAAGTAGAGATGCCTGCTTCAAAAGTTAAGCAAGCTGTAGTTCAGATTTTAAAGGAAGAAGGCTTTATCAAAGATTTCGAATTGATTAAAGACAGCAAACAAGGTGTATTGCGTATCAGTTTGAAATATGGTCCGAACCGGGAAAAAGTAATCGGCGGCATTAAAAGAATTTCTAAACCGGGCTTGCGGGTTTATGCAAAGAAAGACCAACTACCGCGTGTGCTTGGAGGTCTTGGAATTGCATTAGTATCCACTTCGCAAGGGATTATGACCGATAAACAGGCCCGTAAAAACGGATTAGGCGGCGAAGTGCTGGCTTTTGTCTGGTAATAACTTCGGGAAATAGGAGGTGCAAATATGTCCAGAATCGGAAGAATGCCTATTGCCATTCCTGAAGGTGTTGTATTTAAGATGGAAGGCAATGTGGTATTCGTTAAAGGGCCCAAAGGGGAATTAAGCCGCGAACTTCATAGCGATATGATCATTGAAGTCGAAGGTCAGACAGTGAATGTTAAGAGACCTTCCGATAACAAACAACATAGATCGTTGCACGGCTTAACTCGAACTTTGGTTTCCAATATGGTTATTGGTGTTACTCAAGGATTTTCAAAGACTTTGGAAATTGCCGGTGTCGGTTATCGGGCGGCAAAATCTGGTAATAAACTTTCCTTAACATTAGGTTTTTCTCATCCGGTAGAATTAGATCCGCCTGAGGGGATCACGATTGATGTTCCTGCTCCTAACCGTATTATTGTCAATGGCATTAATAAAGAAGTGGTTGGTTCAATTGCTGCGAAAATTCGTTCTTATCGTGAACCTGAACCGTATAAAGGAAAAGGGATTAAGTATGCAGGCGAAGTTGTTCGTCGCAAGGTTGGTAAGGCAGGCGGCAAGAAGAAGTAAGATTTTAACGGAAAGGAGTGAATACCTTGCTTCGTAAGGAGAATAAAAATAAGTCCAGGCAAAAGAGACACCTAAGAATGCGCAAAACCGTATTCGGGACGGATCAACGACCGCGGTTGAACGTATTTCGTAGTTTAAATCATATGTATGCGCAAATTATCAATGACGAAACTGGTACGACTTTAGTTGCTGCCAGTACATTAGATAAAGATGTTGCGGAGAGCATGGAATTCTGTGGCAATGTCGCAGCGGCGAAAGCGGTAGGTACTGCAATTGCTCAACGTGCATTAGCTAAAGGCATTGAAAAAGTCGTGTTTGACCGTGGAGGCTATATTTACCATGGCAGAGTAGCGGCAGTGGCTGAAGCAGCGCGTGAAGCAGGATTGCAATTTTAGAAAGAAGGAGGGACATTAATGGCCAGAATTGACTACACCAGTCTCGATCTTAAAGAGAAGGTTGTATTTATAAACCGTGTTTCGAAAGTTGTAAAAGGCGGTCGGCGTTTTTCTTTCAGCGCTTTGGTAGTTGTTGGCGATGGTAACGGCCATGTTGGCTTTGGATTAGGTAAAGCTGGCGAAGTGCCGGAAGCAATTCGCAAAGGCGTAGAAGACGCCAAGAAGAACCTGATTAAAGTTCCGTTGGTTGGAACCACAATTCCTCACCAAATTGTAGGCGAGTTTGGCGCTGGCAAAGTGCTCCTTAAGCCTGCTTCTGAAGGTACAGGCGTTATCGCTGGCGGACCAGTTCGCGCCGTTCTTGAATTAGCCGGAATACATGACATCCTGACAAAATCGTTGGGATCAGCAAATGCCAATAATATGGTGCGTGCAACCATTACCGGTTTAGAACAGTTAAAACGTGCGGAGCAAGTTGCAGAACTTCGGGGTAAAACGGTACAGGAACTTTTGGGTTAAGGAGGAAACACTATGGCTAAGCTTAAAATTACTCTTACCAGAAGCCTGATCGGCAGACAAAAAGATCAACGAGCCACCGTGCAGGCTTTGGGATTAGGTAAAATGCATAGTTCGGTTATTCAAGATGATAATCCGGTTATTAAAGGAATGATCCACAAGGTTACACATCTTGTTACAGTGGAAGAAATACAAGACTAGTTCAAGGAGGTGTTACTGATGAAATTACACGAATTGTCTCCTGCACCCGGTTCTAAAAAAGTGCGAACCCGTGTCGGACGTGGATTGGGGTCTGGTCTCGGCAAGACTTCCGGTAAAGGACACAAAGGCCAAAACGCTCGCTCTGGCGGCGGTACGCGTCCTGGGTTTGAAGGTGGTCAGAAGCCTCTTTACTTACGGTTGCCGAAACGCGGATTTTACAATAAATTCGGCAAAGAATTTGTAGAGATCAATGTTCGTGATTTGAACCGTTTTGAGAATGGAACAGAGATTGATCCGGTTGTTATGATCGAGTCCGGCTTAATCAAGAATATTCGCGACGGCGTACGTATTTTGGGTAGTGGTGAATTGGAAAAGTCACTCACTGTTAAAGCAAATGGGTTCACTAAATCGGCGGTAGAAAAAATCCAGGCTGCCGGCGGAAAAGTCGAGGTGATCTAGGTGCTTGCAGCCCTGTCCAATATACTCAAGATTACTGAGCTCAGGCAGAAAGTTTTGTTTACGCTGGCGATGTTTTTAGTATTCAGGGCCGGTACCCATATCCCCGTTCCAGGCGTGAACGCTTCGGTTATTGAGCAACTGTTTAACAGCGGTAATTTGTTTGGCCTGCTTGATCTATTTTCCGGCGGTGCGTTAAGCAAATTCTCAGTCTTTGCAATGAGTATCACTCCGTATATTAATGCATCGATTATTATGCAATTGTTGACAGTTGTTGTTCCCAAGTTTGAACAGTGGGCTAAAGAAGGCGAAGAGGGACGCAAGAAGATTACTCAAATCACACGGTATGGTACAGTTTTGCTGGGTTTTATACAGGCTATAGGAATGGCGTTTGGATTAAAGGCTGCAATCATTAATCCGGGAATAGGTTCAATCCTGCTGATTGCGCTGACATTGACCGCTGGAACTACATTTTTGATGTGGTTGGGTGAACAAATTACCGAAAAAGGTATCGGTAATGGGATATCTTTAATTATATTTGCAGGAATCGTTTCTCGTCTGCCTGATGGAATCAGTGTTATTTACCAGTATCTACAGGCTGGCACAATCAGTATATTCAATGTTATCTTCTTTGTGATTATCGCGCTTGCTATGATTGTTTTTGTCATCGCAATCCAACAGGGGCAGCGCAAAATACCCGTTCAGTACGCAAAACGGGTGGTTGGCCGTAAAATGTATGGTGGGCATTCTACCCACATTCCGCTGAAAGTAAATCAAGCGGGGGTTATTCCGATAATCTTTGCGTCATCCGTGCTCATGTTCCCGGTAACCATTGCCCAGTTTATTGAGGTTTCCTGGGTAAAGACTGTTGCAGATTGGTTCGCGTGGGGTACTCCGTTGCAGACAACGCTGTATGCGCTCTTGATTATTTTCTTCACGTATTTCTACACTGCGGTTACCTTGAATATATCGGATATGGCAGAGAACATGAAAAAATACGGTGGTTTTATTCCTGGATACCGTCCGGGGAAACCCACCGCTGATTATTTAGACCGAGTGATGACCAGGATCACTCTTGCTGGATCGATCTTTTTGGCCTTGATTGCGATTTTACCTAACTTTGTGGTTTGGGCTACGAATATCCAAGGAGTGTATTTTGGCGGCACTGCACTGTTGATTGTGGTCGGTGTGGCGCTCGATACGATGAAGCAACTTGAGTCGCTTGTCTTGATGCGGCATTATCAGGGCTTCATGAAGTGATGAAGGAGTGCGAGGAAACTATGCATATTCTATTGATGGGGCCGCCTGGCGCCGGAAAAGGGACTCAGGCGGAAAGACTGGTTGAAGAGTTTCAAGTTCCTCATATTTCAACCGGTGATATGTTTAGAGCTGCGGTAAAAGAGGGATCGCCCCTTGGGAAGCAAGCCAAGGAATACATGGATGCCGGTCAATTAGTGCCGGATGCAGTAACAATTGGCATTGTAAAAGAAGGTTTGGCGAAACCGGAATGCAAGAAGGGTTTTATTTTAGACGGGTTTCCACGGACGTTGGAACAGGCCAGTGCGTTAGATGAAGCATTAAATGAACTTGGAATTACGCTAAAACGTGTGATTAATATCAATGTACCGGCTAACGAACTTTTGGCGAGGATCACCGGGCGGCGTATTTGCCGGAAGTGCGGTTCCACCTATCATGTGATGTTTAAACTGCCATCAAGTGAGGGCGTTTGTGATAAGTGTGGAGCTGAACTGTACCAACGGGACGACGATAAAGAAGCAACAGTGAAAAAGCGTCTGGATGTATATGCAGCCCAGACGGAACCGCTGATCTCCTATTACAAAACAAAAGGGTTATATGCCCAAATCGATGGTCTTCAGAATATTGATAAAGTGTTTGCAGATATTGTTGCTAATCTGAGAGGCGAATAGGATGATCATTCTAAAGTCCGACAGAGAGCTTGGATATTTGAGAGACGCTGGGAAAATAGTAGCAAAGACGCTGGAAGAAATTCGCCAAGTAGTCCAGCCTGGGATTACGACCCTTGAGTTAGATCGAGTGGCGGAAAGATTTATAAAAAGTTGCGGCGCGATACCGGCATTTAAAGGGTACCATGGATTTTCCGGCAATATTTGCGCATCGATCAATGAGCAAGTAGTACACGGAATTCCAGGCTCAAGAAAGCTGAAAAACGGAGATACGATTAGTATCGATGTTGGTGCTGTAATCAATGGTTATTACGGGGATGCAGCAATCACTCTCCCTGTTGGTGAAATTGATGCAGAAGTACAGCAACTTTTGGATGTCACTGAGCAGTCTTTGTACAAAGGAATAGAGCAAGCTGTGTTAGGTAACCGCTTAGGCGATATTTCCCATGCGGTTCAAAAACACTCAGAAGCATACGGATATGGTGTTGTGCGCGATTTTGTCGGGCATGGCATTGGAAGAAGTATGCATGAAGATCCCCAAATACCGAATTACGGCCTTCCCGGCCGCGGTCCAAGGTTAAAAACTGGTATGACGTTGGCAATAGAACCGATGATCAATATGGGGACATATGAAGTCAGAACATTGAATGATGGTTGGACCGTTGTAACTGCCGATGGAAGCCGGTCGGCGCATTTTGAGCATACTATCGCCATTACACCGGACGGACCGGAAATTCTGACAAAACTGTGATAGGGCAACGATCTGTATTAATTGAGTTGTTTTCCAGTATAAATTAACCATGGAGAAGGGACTATGCTCCGGGATGCCGGTAACGATTAGAAGCTTTGAAAGCGGGCGAGGGGGGAGATCTCGTGTCCAAGCAAGATGCGATAGAAGTAGAAGGTACAATTATTGAATCATTGCCGAATGCAATGTTTCAGGTTAAACTAGAAAATGGCCATGTTGTTTTGGCGCATGTTTCCGGCAAAATTCGGATGAATTTTATCCGGATTTTGCCAGGTGACAAAGTGACGGTGGAACTTACGCCTTATGACTTGAAACGTGGCCGTATAACATACCGTTTTAAGTAAGTTAAACCTATGAGAGGGTCGCTCCACTAAAAGGAGGTAGTATTTTAAATGAAAGTCAGACCATCAGTAAAACCCATTTGTGAAAAATGTAAAATCATTAAGCGCAAGGGAAATGTAATGGTTATTTGTGAAAATCCTAAGCACAAACAAAAACAAGGGTAGGGGAGGTGCATGAGAAATGGCACGTATTGCCGGAGTTGATTTACCAAGAGATAAGCGGGTTGAAATTGCTCTAACATACATTTTTGGAATCGGTTTGACGTTCTCGAAAGAAATATTAGCGGCTACAGCAATTAATCCTGACACACGGGTTCGCGACCTGACAGAGGAAGAAATTTCCAAACTGAGAGAACAAATTGATAAGAATTACAAAGTAGAAGGTGACCTTCGCCGGGAAGAGTCATTCAACATTAAACGATTGATTGAAATTGGTTCCTATCGCGGGAAACGTCATCGCGCCGGATTGCCGGTTCGGGGACAACGCACAAAAACAAATGCGCGTACTCGTAAGGGACCGAAGAGAACAGTCGGTGCAAAACGTAAAAAGGCGTAAAGGAGGTATATGAAGAGTGGTTGCAAAGAAAGTTGCAAGACCCAAACGGAGAGAACGAAAAAATATTGAACATGGGATAGCGCATATTCGTTCTTCCTTCAATAATACAATTGTGACGATTACCGATACGAAGGGCAATGCATTGTCCTGGGCGAGTGCTGGTGGCCTCGGTTTCCGCGGCTCAAGGAAAAGCACGCCATTTGCTGCGCAGATGGCTGCAGAAACAGCAGCTAAAGCAGCTATGGAACATGGTTTGAAACAGGTTGAAGTATTTGTAAAAGGTCCTGGATCAGGCCGGGAAGCTGCAATTCGTTCCTTACAGGCAACAGGCTTGGAAGTCAATTTGATTAAAGATGTTACGCCTATTCCTCATAATGGTTGTCGTCCGCCCAAGCGGAGAAGAGTATAGAATTTTTCGGGAGGTGTTAAATAAGAATGGCAAAATATACAGGACCAGTATGTAGACTATGCCGCCGGGAAGGGGTCAAATTGTACCTCAAAGGCGATAAGTGCTATAGTGATAAATGTTCTTTCACTCGGCGCGGTTATGCTCCAGGTCAGCATGGACAGGGCCAGGCCAGAAAAAAGGTTTCCGAATATGGAATTCAATTGCGTGAAAAACAAAAAGCACGACGTGTATATGGAATTTTAGAGCGACAATTCCGTAACTACTTTGAAAAAGCAGAACGTCAAAAAGGGATTACCGGTGAAAATCTTCTGGTTATGTTGGAGAGAAGACTCGATAACGTAGTTTATCGGTTGGGTTTTGCTGATAGCCGGGTACAATCACGTCAGTTGGTTCGACACGGACATTTTACGGTAAACGGTCGCCGAGTGGATATTCCTTCTTATCTTGTAAAAAGCGGTGAAGTAGTTCAGCTGCAGGAAAACAGCAAACAATCTCCGCTTTTTAAGGATATTATGGAAAGCGCCGCCCATAAAACTGTACCTGCGTGGTTAGAGTTATCTGCTTCGGATATGAGTGGAAAAATTGTACGCTATCCTACACGCGAAGAGATTGATATTCCAATCGAAGAACATCTTATCGTCGAATTGTACTCAAGATAACGCCCTCAAGCGTCGAGGTAGGTATCGTAATAGTTTGCGCAAAGGGGAGGGTTTGTTCGGATGATCGAAATTGAAAAACCGAAGATTGAGGTTGTGGAAAGCAGTTCCGACATGAGGTATGGTAAGTTTGTTTGGGAGCCTCTAGAGCGTGGCTATGGGATGACTCTCGGCAATAGCATGCGAAGGGTACTTCTTTCGTCATTGACCGGAGCAGCAGTCATTTCTGTAAAAATTGATGGTGTTTTACATGAGTTTTCTACAATTCCCGGAGTACGGGAAGATGTGACTGACATTATTTTAAATTTAAAAGATCTGCGCTTGAAAATGCATACTGAAGAACCCCAAGTTTTGCGTATTGATTACAAGGGTCCGGGAAAAGTCCTGGCCGGCAGCATTATTACCAATCCCGATGTGGAGATACTAAATCCGGATCTTGAATTGGCAACAGTGGCTGCTGACGGTACATTAAAAATGGAACTTGTAGTTGAACGGGGCCGGGGCTATATTCCAGCGGATAAGAATAAACGTCCGGATGACGTAATTGGAGTTATTCCGATTGATTCTATTTTTTCGCCGGTTCAAAAGGTGAACTACAGTATTACGGATACTCGCGTTGGAAACGTAACGGATTATGATAAGCTAACACTGGAAGTTTGGACTGATGGCAGTTTGCGACCGGAAGAGGCAGTCAGTAAAGCGGCTGGAATTTTGGTAGCACATTTAAAACTTTTCCAGAATATTGCTGGCAATCTTCCGGAAGAAGAAGGCGCAGAAGGACCGTTTGCTGAAATTGCCGAGGATCCAGGAGTAAAAACCATGGAAATGAATATCGAGGATTTGGATCTATCGGTTCGTTCCTATAATTGTCTTAAACGTGCTGGTATTAATACTGTTGCAGAATTGGTACAGAAGTCGGAAGATGATATGATGAAAGTACGTAATCTCGGCAGGAAATCATTAGAAGAAGTAAAAAAGAAGTTGGTTGAACTAAAGTTGGCACTGACTCAAAACGAAGAGTAAGGGAGGGAAGATTATGGCCTATAGGAAATTAGGACGTGATTCAAGCGCGCGTAAGGCACTGCTGCGCGGTATCCTGACTTCCTTCTTTGCATACGGGCGTATTGAAACAACGGAAGCGAAGGCAAAAGAAATCAGTTCATTAGCTGATCAATTTATTACCTTAGCCAAACGCGGCGATTTGCATGCACGCCGTCAAACGTTGTCATACCTCATGGATGAAGAAGTAACGAAGAAGTTATTTGAGACCATAGCAGCGAAATATGCTGATCGTCAAGGCGGGTATACGCGGATCATGAAAATTGGACCGCGCCGCGGTGATGCAGCACCAATGGTAATACTAGAGTTAGTATAATCAATGTGAGGGGCGGCCAACGGTCGCCCCCTATTGCTAGTCCATCAGCAAAAAAATATGCGAATGGATCCAAGTGCAACCACGGCTTTCGCCGTCGCTAACAAGCTCGGCGCAAGCCGGGTTTTCTAAATTTAGAGAGGCAAGTTATGGGAGAAATGATTAAGACAGAGCAATTATGCTATGAGTATCGCGGACCAAACGAAAGCAAAGTAACAGCGCTTTCAAATATCAATCTATCGATTCAAGACGGTGAATTTGTGGCAATAATAGGGACAAACGGGTCTGGAAAATCGACGTTGGCTAAACATTTTAATGCATTGCTCCTCCCTTCCGGCGGGAATTGTTATATAAATGGTTTAAATACACGCGACGAAAAATACTTATGGAATATTCGACAGAATGTTGGCATGGTGTTTCAAAATCCGGACAACCAAATTGTGGCTACGATTGTGGAAGAAGACGTAGCATTTGGACCCGAAAATCTTGGTATCGCTCCGGCCGAAATTGCTCAACGGGTCGCGGAAGCCTTGAATATTGTTGGAATGACTGATTATCGTCAACATGCGCCCCATTTGTTATCAGGAGGTCAAAAACAGCGTGTGGCCATCGCCGGCGCGTTGGCAATGCGCTCTCGCTGTCTGGTGTTTGATGAACCTACTGCCATGCTGGATCCGCGCGGACGAAAAGAAGTATTGCAAACTGTCAAAAAAATCAATGAAAAAGAGAAAATCACCATTGTTTATATTACTCATGATATGGAAGAAGCGTTGCATGCCGATAAGGTGATAGTAATGGATCAAGGCGCTATTGTACTGGATGGCCCGCCAGAAGTGGTATTTAGCCAAGTCTCTCTTTTGAAATCTCTGGGATTGGATGTTCCTTTGGCAGCCGATATAGCACAGGAACTGCGCAACCGCAACATGTTAATACCCCGGAAAATTATTTCCGATGAAGAATTGGTGGTGGCGCTGTGTCCATAAAATTAGAAAATGTCGTTTATACGTATATGCAAGGGACCCCATATGAACGTGTTGCACTGCAAAATATCAACCTAGAGATACATCCAGGCGAGTTTATTGGGATTATTGGTCATACTGGATCAGGAAAATCCACATTAATCCAGCACTTTAACGGACTTTTAAAACCAACTTCCGGCTGTGTAAGGATTGATGATATTGATTTGCATCAGAACAAAAAATTAGCCAAGCAGGCAAAAAGAAAAGTTGGGATGGTGTTCCAGTATCCTGAACATCAGCTGTTCGAGGAAACGGTATTTGCAGATATTGCTTTTGGGCCTCGTAATCTGGGATTATCAGAAGAAGAAGTTGATTTTCGTGTTCGGAAAGCGATGCAATTTGTCGGCCTGAACTATGATACGGTTGCGGATCGATCGCCGTTTCAACTTAGTGGCGGACAAATGCGTAGAATAGCGATTGCAGGTGTCATTGCAACAGAACCGGAATATCTCATTTTGGATGAACCATCAGCAGGACTTGATCCGCGAGGACGGCGAGAAATATTTTCTCAAATTAAAAACCTGCACGCTGCTGCCGGAAACGCGGTTGTTTTGGTGACGCATAACATGGAAGATGTTTTGCAGGTGGCTACGCGCTTGATTGTCATGAGTGAAGGACGAATTTTACTGGATGATAAGCCGGAAACTCTCTTTTGGAACTATCATGAACAACTGGTATCGGTCGGTGTTGATGTACCTCATATTATCTCCTTGTTAAAAAAATTACGGGCGGCAGGATTAGCGGTCGGCGAATGCCAATTAACCGTAGAAGCGGCAGCAACAGCGATTTGTGAAGCGTTGGGAGGGCAAAGCCGTGCTGAATAATATTACTTTTGGACAATATTTCCCAGGAAATTCTTTCTTGCATCGGCTTGATCCCCGGACCAAAATTGTAGGAACGCTTTTATTTATCAGCAGCATCTTTTTAGCGGAAAAAGTAACTGCTTATGTTGTAATACTGGTTTTTACCTTGTTAGCTATTGCAGTATCGCGCATCCCGCCACGTTTTGTTTTTCGTTCTTTTCGTCCTTTGTGGATTATTTTGGTATTTACGTTGGGAATTCATATGTTTTCAACTCCTGGACTTGTACTGTACGCGTGGGGACCATTGACTCTTACGCAGGAAGGCCTTCGTCAGGGCATTTTAATGAGTGCCAGACTGTTGTTTTTAATCATCATGTCTTCCCTGTTAACATTTACTACTTCGCCTATTGTCTTAACGGATGGGATCGAAAGACTGTTATCCCCTTTTCGCAAAATCGGTTTTCCCGCCCATGAATTAGCGATGATGATGACGATCGCTTTGCGATTCATTCCAACATTATTGGAAGAGACGGATCGAATCATGAAAGCGCAAATGGCAAGGGGAGCTGATTTCAGTTCCGGAACGATAGTGCGAAGAGCGCAGAACATGATTCCCTTGCTAATTCCGTTATTTATCAGTGCCTTTCGACGGGCTGATGAATTAGCGACGGCTATGGAAGCTCGCTGCTACCGCGGAGGCGAAAACCGCACCAGAATGAAAGAGTTGGCGCTGAGTTGGCTGGATGGAATTGCCGCATGCGTGTTCTCGCTTTTGCTGTTTCTTTTGGCGTATTTAAGGTGGTGGCACTGACATGGCCCAAAAGACACGCAATATCAAACTGACGATTTCTTATGATGGGACTGCATATCATGGATTTCAGTGGCAGGCAAATGCGGTTTCTGTTCAAAACGTATTAGAAGATCGATTGGCACTGATTTTTGGGCATTCAATCCGGGTTGTCGGATCGGCGCGGACTGATACTGGAGTCCACTCCTATGGGCAAGTGGTTAACTTGGTCACTTCCGGGTCCATTCCCACGGAACGAATTCCATTGGCGGCAAAAAAAGTATTGCCGAAAGATATCGTTGTTTGTAAAGCAGAAGATGTCCCGGACAAGTTCCATGCACGTTTTGATGCAAAAAGCAAAATCTATCTTTACCGGATTAATGACAGCGGGAATCCAGACCCTTGGTTGCGAAATTATGTTTGGCAAATGAACCATTCTCTTGATGTCGATGCAATGGATGAAGCGGTGCAAATGGTGGTTGGAACGCATGATTTTTCGGCCTTCCGTTCGGCTGGCAGCAGTGCAAGGGATCCTGTCCGGACAATATTGAGTGCCGCTTGCCGGCGAAACGGGAGGGCCATTGAATGCGAATTTCATGGTACGGGATTTTTGTATCACATGGTTCGTAATTTAGTAGGGACTTTGGTAGAAATAGGAATGGCGCATCGCCAAGTATCTGAAATGCAGAACATACTTATGAGGAAAAGACGGGAAGATGCAGGGCACATTGCCCCACCTCAGGGCTTATATTTGGTTAAAGTATTGTATGATTAACTCCGGATTAGGAAAGATTTAAAAATTATGGTCAGGTTCACTTGACATTGACAGGCAGATTTATTACAATTACCGTATGAGATTTTTGCCATGACTTCCCTTAGCCCCGGAGCTCATTGACAAATAAGATCAAACCCTATGAAGTTCTCGATGAGGAGGGATATGAATGAGTACGTTTATGGCGAACCCGCAAAATATAGAGCGTAAGTGGTACGTCTTAGATGCCGAAGGAAAAACACTAGGAAGATTGGCGGCAGAAGCAGCTAAAATTCTTCGCGGTAAAAATAAACCGATATTTACACCGCATGTTGATACTGGTGATTATGTTATCGTTGTAAATGCAGCGAAGGTTGTTCTTACCGGTAAAAAGTTGATTCAAAAAACTTATTTTCGTCATTCCGGGTATCCGGGCGGTTCCACTTTCACTACTGCCGGAACCTTGCTAGCTACGAAACCGGAGAAAATGATCGAGTTTGCTGTCAAAGGGATGCTGCCGAAAAATCGGCTTGGCAGTCAAATGTACACCAAACTCAAAGTATATCGTGGCGCAGAACATCCGCATGCCGCACAACAACCGGAAGTCTTAAATATTGACATCCGGTAAAGACCGGAAAGGAGGAACGTGAAATGGCATTAGTAAATTATTACGGCACAGGCCGTAGAAAAACTTCGGTTGCCAGAGTTCGTCTGGTTCCGGGGGAAGGCAATATTGTTGTTAATGGTCGTCCGTTAGTAGAGTATTTTGGTTTAAAAACGCTTGAATTAATTATTAAGCAACCGCTTAACATTACGGATACGATTGGTAAGTATGATGTCTTGGCTCAAGTTGGAGGCGGCGGCACTTCTGGACAAGCTGGCGCAGTCCGTCACGGAATAGCCAGAGCGTTACTGAAGATTGATGGTGATTTTAGACCGCCATTGAAAAAAGCTGGATTGCTGACTCGTGATCCAAGAGAAAAAGAGCGTCGTAAATACGGCTTGAAGAAAGCCCGTAAAGCGTCTCAGTTTTCAAAACGTTAATCTTTACTTGCAGAAGCTTGAAGCAACACCATGTTGTTTCAAGCTTTTTGTGTTTTATGGGGCCTTATGGGGCCGGCGAAGTCAAACTTCAGGGAGGATTTTTGCGCTTTATCTATAATATAATACACGCTGGGATTTCGGTGAGGAATAGTTTCTAATTTGGCATCCGTTTGATACGGTGTGTACAGATATTGTGGAATTAGGATGATTATGCCAGCAGAAAACAGTAAACGGAGGAATCAGTGTGAAAAAAATTGTTGTTCTTTGTATTGTGATGACATTGCTGGCGTTTAGCGGCGTTGCACTAGCCAACCTGGATGATACAAAAAGCTCCATTGCCCAGACATATGGAGAGTATCGTTTAGTGGTGGATACCGACAATCAGCCCTGGGCCAAAGCGGAATGGGAAACGAAAGGTGTGCAGCGAGCAAAAGCGGCTTCTTATGTGCATTATTTTAACCGCAATGAAATAGGTATGCAGATGGAAGTGCAATACGAAAGCGATAAACAGGGTGCTTTTGCTGTTCTTCAACGGTTTACGCCTAATTCTGCGATCAAAATAAAAGAGTTGCGTACCTATTTTCCGGAATTAGTGAGTTTGCTTGACTCGCCAAAAGGGGAATATTTTTCAACGTACAGCGAAGTAACGCGCAATTTTCAGGAACTGGCGTCGCCTGTGACGTTAGGACTGGTTGTTAAGTTGTCGCCGGCTCTCAAGGGTGATAAATATTATACCCTGATTGCTTTCAACATCCAGGATGAAGGCCGTTTTGTTAACGATCCAAAGTATATTGATGGTGACACGTACATTCGCGAATTTGTCGTCCAACGGGTTCTGAGGACCGAAACTTCTGAAAAATTATATTCAGAATGGCTTTCAATAAAAAAATTCTTTTAAGCCTAGATACGTCCCTTATGCAATAACAAAACCAAGAGGCACTGCAACGGTAAGCAGCTTCTCTTGGTTTTTGTCTGTTTAAAAGAGAAAGTCCAATTATTTCGCAAATTTTAACGGGGCTGCCTTAGCCTCCTGCGCTTGCATGGGACCAATATAACCATTGCGGACCATTGCGTTTAGAACAAGCGCCTGCCGTTGTTTGGCGGCTGTCATATTTACATATGGGGAATAAAGGGATGGAGCATTCGGCAATCCGGCAAGTAAGGCGCTTTCGGCCAGGGTCAATTCAACAGGAGATTTGGCGAAATAATTTCGTGTCGCATCTTGGATCCCATAGGAACCTGATCCAAAGAAGATCGTATTGAGATACATTTCTAAAATTTCTTCCTTAGAATATTGGAGTTCCATATCGATGGATAAAAGGGCTTCTTCTAATTTACGGGTCACGGTTTGTTCCTGTGATAAAAACAAATTTTTCACCAATTGTTGGGTGATGGTACTCCCGCCTTCGACAATCGATCCTTTTTGAATGTTTACAAGCGACGCTCGCAGTATTCCTTCAATATCAATTCCAATATGGCTATAAAATCGGTTGTCTTCAATGGAGATCACTGCCTGTTGCAATGCTATGGGAACTTGTTGCAACGGTAATCGTTTTTGATTACCTGTCTTCGCAGCAACTGCGGACTTTAGAAAAAGCAAACGGTATGTTTTCCCTGCTAAATTTGAGCCATCGGTGAATAAAGGCGAGTTCGTTTGCGGGAGGCTGGGAATCATTTGTTTGACAACGGCGCTTCCGCCGGCCCACCAATACGCTGCAAAAAATATGAGAGCTAAAAAGAAGATAAAGCGTCCAAGACGCATTTCTACTCCTCCTTGAAGTGTCCGATTAAGATTGGATCGTCGCTTATGACAGTATTGTAACGTACTTACGGTGATTTGGCTATAGCGGGCAATTAGTGAATAACAGCGCAGCAAAGCAGGATTCAGATATTTTAGTGTGGAATGCAGATAGTTGACAGTAAATCGATGGTTCGCCGGCACAGGGCAAATGTTATGCAATCGCATGGCAGATGCATGTGCGAAGGGAGAATGAGCATGAACCGTTTAGTCGGATGCGCTCTGATGCCACATCCGCCCATGATGATACCGGAGATCGGCAAACAGGAAAGAAATCATGTTCATGAAACGGTTGCAGCAGCCCGAAAAGCTGCAGACTTTCTACAGTCCGCCAATCCTCAGACTGTCATTATTATCAGTCCGCACGGAGCGTTATTTCCGGATGCAGTCGGCATTAATGTGCATCCGCGTCCGCGCGGAAGTTTTGCCGCCTTTGGGGTCCCAGACATCTCCATGGGCTTTGAAACCGATGTTTTGCTGGTGCAGAAAATCCAACGGGAAACGGATCGCCTGGGAGTCAATTTATTGGAACTGGATGATGAGCTTGCCAAAACGTACCGGTTTTCGCTGCAGCTTGATCATGGAGTTCTTGTGCCATTATATTATTTGCACAAAGCTGGTTTTCGCGGGCAGATTGTTCATTTGACAGTTGGATTATTATCCTATGAAGAAATGTATACTTTTGGCAAGGCAGTACAGATTGCAATACAAGCGAGCGGACGAAAAACGGCAGTGGTCGCCTCTGGAGATTTATCTCACAGGCTTACGCAGAATGCCCCAGCGGGATACCATCCGTTAGGAGCGGAATTTGATCAACAAGTGGTAGGCGCTTTAACCAACATGGATGTGAAGGCGTTGTTCAAGTTAGATCGAACCCTTGTGGAGAATGCAGGCGAATGTGGTTTGCGGCCGATATTCTTTTTGATGGGTGTACTAGGCGGACTGAATGCACAAAGTGAGATGCTGTCTTATGAAGGACCGTTTGGCGTTGGGTATGCAGTATTTCTTTTTCGGGTTCCGCAATAACTTATCGTATAATGAAATAAAGGCAAGGTGAGATAGGATGACGACGGAAAGTTACCCAGTCAGTTTGGCACGGGCAAGTCTTCAATATTATTACGGGCAGGGTCAAATGATGCCTGTACCGAAGAACATTCCTGCTGCTTTTCAGGGACGTGCCGGAGTTTTTGTATCGTTAAAGAAACAAGGCGGATTAAGAGGCTGCATTGGGACATTTTTGCCGACGCAAGAAAATATTGCTATGGAGATCATTGTGAACGCAATCAGTGCAGCTACTGAAGATCCGCGATTTTATCCGGTAACGGCGGAAGAATTGCCCGAACTAAGCATATCGGTTGATATTTTGGGTGTTCCGGAGGCAGTTGGCGGACAAGAAGAGTTGGATCCTGCACGTTATGGAATTATTGTATGCAATGGGCCGCGCAAAGGGTTGCTGCTGCCGATGCTGGAAGGTGTTGACACCGCAGAGCAGCAAATCGCAATAACCAGGCAAAAAGCCGGAATAAGCTGTAATGAACCAATAGAAATTTATCGTTTCACGGTGAACAGATATTGTTAAAAAATGCAATTGAAAGAAAGTGAACCGAAAATTAATTAAAATGCTCACAACAAAACTATTGAATTATTATACATACATAGTGTATACTTATGCTTATTCGAAGCTTGGACAAAAAATCAGGCGCAATGCAAGCGCCATTAAATCCATGCTGATTAAAACCGAACAAATATTGGAGGGAATAGATTATGTTTCATGCTATACCAGACGGGATCACTGCTCCTAAAGGGTTTACTGCTGCGGGGGTAAAAGCCGGTATTAAGAAAAGCGGTAAAGAAGATGTTGCGGTTATATACAGTTCGGTCCCGGCTTCTGTTGCCGCCGTATTCACTACGAATACGATGGCGGCTGCACCGGTTATTATATCACGGCGAGCCGTGGAAAAAGGTCGTGCACAGGCAGTGGTTGTTAATTCCGGCTGTGCTAATGCGTCAACAGGTCCCCAAGGAATGGTGGATGCACAGGCCATGGCCCACATTACCGCATCGCTGCTGAACCTTGATGATGCAGCTGTTGTAGTGGCTTCAACTGGAATTATTGGCGTTAATTTGCCGATGGGCAAAATTGCTGACGGCATAAAACAGGCGGTTGAGGAACTTTCCGTAGACGGGCATGCCGCGGCTCTGCAAGCGATTATGACAACAGATACTCAGCCAAAAGTTTGCGCTTATGAATTTAAACTAAACGGGGTACCCGTTCGTATTGCCGGTATGGCCAAAGGTTCTGGGATGATCCACCCTAACATGGCGACGATGTTGGCATTTATTACAACAGATGCTGCAGTTAGTCCGCCTGTTTTACGGCAAGCGTTGAATGAGGCAGTTGCTTTATCTTTCAATATGATTACGGTTGATGGCGATACCAGCACGAATGATATGGTTTGTGTATTGGCTAACGGATTGGCCGGGAATTCTGAATTGACGGCGCCAAACGATCCTCAATATAATGAATTCGTCACTGCGTTGCGGGAAGTTTGCACCTATTTGGCGCAACAAGTGGTCCGTGATGGTGAAGGAGCTACAAAATTTCTTGAGATTAAGGTCCAGGGAGCGACAACGTTTGCTGCAGCAAAGCAAGCTGCAATGGCTGTTGCAAAATCTCCACTGGTGAAAACCGCTTTCTTTGGCGAAGACCCAAACTGGGGACGGATATTATGTGCAGTAGGTTATTCCGGAGTTGGAGCGGAACCGGAAAAGACTTCGTTGGCGATTGGCGATTTAACGATTGTAACGGCCGGTATGGGGACCCAGGTGGATACCGAAGCGTTAAAAAAAATAATGGCAGAACATGATATTGTCATTACAATTGATTTAGGAATGGGATCGTCAGAGGCAACCGTTTGGACATGTGATTTTTCTTATGAATATGTTAAAATTAACGGAGAGTATCACACATAACATTCGGGGGGAATGAAAATGACAAATTCAATTCAACAAGCGGCCACCCTATTAGAAGCGCTGCCATATCTGCAGAAGTTTTACGGGAAGACCATCGTAATTAAGTATGGCGGAAACGCGATGATTAATAGTGATTTGAAGCGCAGTGTGATCCAAGACATCATCTTGATGAAATACGTTGGGATCCGTCCGGTCTTGGTTCATGGCGGCGGTCCGGAAATTACGGCTATGCTAAAGAAGTTGGGGAAACAGTCCACATTCATATCCGGGCTTCGTGTGACGGATGAGGAGACCGTGGCCATTGCCGAAATGGTATTGGTAGGAAAAATTAATGCAGAAATCGTAAGTTTGTTAAATACTGCCGGCGCAAAAGCAGTTGGGTTGAGTGGGAAAGATGCCAATTTGCTTGTGGCAAAAAAACATTTGGCTAAAGTCCATGAAGCAGGAGAGATCCGTGAAGTGGACATTGGGTTTGTTGGCGATATTGCCCATGTGAATACGGGGATTATTGATACCTTGCTGGAAAATGATTATGTTCCCGTGATTTCGCCAATCGGTTCAGATGAAAATGGCCAAAGCTATAATATTAATGCCGATTATGTAGCAGGCGAACTTGCGGCAGCAATCGGAGCGGAGAAGCTTTTGTTATTAACCGATGTAGAAGGCATTTACCGTGATTATTACGACAAAGGGTCGTTCATCTCCACGTTGGCGCTTGACGATGCACGTGAGATGATTACTGCAGGAAGTATTGACGGCGGTATGATACCAAAGGTTGAAGCTTGTGTAAGGGCCTTGGCGGGCGGTACGGCAAAGACTCACATCATCGATGGCAGACAACCGCACTCGTTATTGCTGGAAATTTTCACCGACCGCGGAACCGGCACGGAAGTTGTCCGATAGCAATTGGCAAATGGCGGTGGATCATCAACCATCAACCATAGGAGGGAAAAGAGTGAATAAAGAACAAATCGTAGCGGCTGAAAAACAGTATTACATGCCTGTTTTTGCCAGAAACCCCATTGTGCTTTCGTATGGCAAGGGACCTTACGTATATGATAATGAAGGAAATAAATATCTTGATTTTCTGGCTGGGATTGCAGTTAACCTGCTGGGACATGCCCATCCAAAGTTGGTTTCAGCCATTGCTGAACAAGCCGGCAAGCTAATCCATTGTTCAAACTTGTACTATACGGAGGTCCAGACTTTACTGGCCAAAAAAATAGCGGAAGTCAGTGGGATGGACAAGGTTTTCATTTGCAATAGCGGGGCTGAAGCGAATGAAGGGGCCATGAAACTGGCAAGAAAGTATGCGAAAAAAATACATCCGGATAAGATTGACATTATTACTGCGGAACATTGTTTTCATGGCCGTACGCTGGCAACATTAACGGCTACGGCGCAGCCAAAATATCAGAAAGGCTTCGAACCATTGCCGGCTGGGTTCAAATATGTTCCTTTTAACAATTTTTCCGCATTAGAGGCGGCAGTTGACGATCAGACCTGTGCGTTGATGCTGGAACCGGTACAGGGAGAAGGCGGCATCAACATGCCGGATGAAGATTATCTTGCCAAAGTGCGCACTCTTTGCAATGACAAAAAGATTGTGTTGATTTTCGATGAGATCCAGTCCGGGATGGGCAGAACGGGAACAATGTTCGCTTGTCAGCAGTATGGGGTTAAACCGGATATTATGACCGTAGCGAAAGGGCTCGGCGGCGGCGTGCCAATCGGCGCTTTCATGGCAACGAATGAAGTCGCAAATGTGTTCTCGCCCGGGGACCACGGAACCACGTTCGGTGGCAATCCATTAGTTTGCGCTGCTGCGAACGCTGTTTTGGCTGCGATCGATGAAGAAGGTATTTTGTCCAATGTGCAGACAGTTGGCGCTTATATGGCGGCGGCATTACAGCAATTAAAAAACAAATATCCCGCTATCATTCAGGAAATACGCGGAAAAGGGCTTATGCTTGGGATGCAGTTAAATCAGCCGGGGGCTGATATTGTAGCAGGATGTCTGAAAAAAGGATTAATTATTAACTGTACAGCTGGCAATGTGTTGCGCTTCGTGCCGTCATTGAATATTACAAAACAGCATGTAGATGAATTTATTCTTATTTTAGACAGCGTTTTGCGGGAAAAACAATAATTTCATTCTGTCACAATCAAGCCGTATGCTTTAGTACAATGATTGATGGGGGTTTTATTTTGAGTTTGCAGGGAAGAGATTTACTTTCCATACATGATCTTTCAACCCAGGAATTAAACGATATAATGGCATTATCCAAAAAATTGAAACAGCAGTTGAAGCAGGGCCAGGAGCATCATCTGCTGAAAGGCAAAACATTAGGGATGATTTTTGAAAAATCATCTACTCGTACCAGGGTATCCTTTGAAGTTGGAATGTGGCAATTAGGCGGCCAAGCCTTGTTTTTAAGTTCCAGAGATCTTCAGATTGGGCGCGGCGAGCCGGTAAAGGATACTGCAAGGGTTTTGTCACGTTTCCTGGATGGGATCATGATCCGGACATATTCGCATGCGGAAGTCGAAGAATTGGCCGAATATGCTTCGATACCGGTGGTTAACGGTCTTACGGACCTTATGCATCCTTGTCAGGCTTTAACTGATATTTTTACAGCAATGGAGCATAAAGGGGATTTGAAAGGACGTAAGATGGCATTTATTGGTGATGGAAATAACATGGTTCATTCGCTAATGCATGCATGTGCAAAAGTGGGGATGGATATTGCCGTGGCTTCGCCTATGGGGTATCTGCCGGATCCGTTGATGGTTGCGGAAGCGCAAGCCGATGCACAAATGACCGGCAGCAAGATTACGATTGTTCAAGATCCTTTCGCCGCGGCGAAGGATGCAGATGTTTTGTACACGGATGTATGGTCGAGCATGGGGCAAGAGGCTGAGCAGATCATCCGGCAAAAGGCTTTTGCGGGTTTTCAGATCAACAGTGCAATTATGGATGTTGCGCGGCCGGATGCCATTGTTCTTCACTGTTTGCCTGCCCACCGGGGCGAGGAAATTACGGAAGAAGTATTTGAGGGACCTCAGTCGGCAGTCTTTGATCAGGCTGAGAACCGTTTGCATGTTCAAAAAGCGATTATAGCCTTATTGCTGGCTAAGTAAAGCGGAAAAACATATCATATAATGGAGGGAATTTTATAATGAGCGATATAAAAAAAGTAGTGCTGGCTTATTCCGGCGGCCTCGATACGTCGGTGATTATTCCATGGCTTAAGGAAAACTATCAGTGCGAGGTCATTGCAATGTGCGCTGATGTTGGTCAAGGCGATGAATTAGCACCGGTGCGGGAGAAGGCGTTGAAATCCGGTGCGAGCAAAGTGTATATTGAAGATCTTACCCAGGAATTTGTTGAAAGCTATGTATGGCCAACCTTGAAAGCGGGCGCTGTATACGAAGGAAAATATTTGCTGGGAACATCTTTTGCCCGGCCGATTATTGCCAAAGCATTAGTAGCTATTGCAGAAAAAGAAGGCGCTGACGCGATCGCTCATGGCGCAACCGGAAAAGGGAATGATCAGGTTCGGTTCGAACTCACTGTAAAAGCCCTGGCGCCCCATTTGGAGATCATTGCTCCTTGGCGGCTCTGGGATATTCGCTCGCGTGAGGACGCAATTGATTATGCAGAAAAACATAATATACCTATTCCCGTCACAAAAAAACGTCCCTACAGTATGGATCGCAATATATGGCATCTCAGCCATGAGGGTGCAGATCTGGAAAACCCGTGGAATGCGCCGCAGGATGACGTATATATGGTTACTAAAACGCCGGAACAGGCGCCGGATGTACCGACCTACGTTGAGATTTCGTTTGAGAAAGGGATCCCGGTTGCTGTTGACGGAGAAAAAATGCCGGCGGTGGCTTTGCTGGAAAAATTAAATACGCTGGGTGCAATGAATGGGATTGGTATTGCTGATATCGTTGAGAACCGATTGGTTGGCATGAAGTCGCGCGGAGTATATGAAAATCCAGGTGGAGCAATCTTATATTATGCACACAGGGAATTGGAATATTTGACGCTTGACAGGGCAACGATGCACTTCAAGGAACAAGTCGCAATCAAATATGCTGAGCTGGTATATGACGGAATGTGGTTTGCACCGCTTCGTGAGGCATTAGATGCGTTTGTTGATGAGACTCAGCAGACAGTGACCGGTGTTGTTCGTTTGAAGCTGTATAAAGGGAATATTATCAGCGCCGGATCCAAGTCGCCATATTCTCTTTATAGTGAAGAATTCGTCACTTTTGGACGTGATGAGGTGTACAATCAGAAAGATGCCGAAGGATTCATCAATTTGTTTGGTTTGCCATTGAAAGTTCGGGCGTTGATGCAGAAAGAGGCGAAAAAAATATGACCAAGATGTGGGGAGGCAGGTTCGCCAAAAATACGGATGTAATGGTGGAGGAATTTACCTCCTCCATTTCTTTTGATCAGCGCATGTTTCAGGAAGATATCGCCGGCAGCATCGCCCATGCACGAATGCTGGCGTATTGCGGCATTGTTCCGGAGGAAGATGTTACGCTCATCGTTGCCGGGTTGCAAGATATTTTAGCCGATATTGAAGCCGGTAATTTCGAGTTTTCTACTTCATTGGAAGATATTCATATGAATATTGAAAAAAGATTAACAGATAGGATCGGGCCGATTGGTGGAAAACTGCATACCGCCCGGAGTCGAAATGATCAGGTTGCCTTGGACACACACATGTACTTGAAAAAAGAGATAGGTATGATTGCTCAGTTGCTAAGCGAGATGCAGCAAGCCATAGTTGAGGTTGCGACGGAGCATTCTCAAGTCATCATGCCCGGTTACACGCATTTGCAACGGGCGCAGCCGATCTTGTTTTCCCATCATCTGATGGCGTATTTTTTCATGTTGGTAAGAGATTTTGAACGGCTGGAAGGAGTATGGAAACATACGGATCTAATGCCGCTTGGCGCAGGAGCCTTGGCGGGAACTACCTTTCCCATCGATCGTCACTTAGTTGCTGAACGGCTGCATTTTAATGAAGTATATGCCAACAGTATTGATGCAGTCAGCGACCGGGATTATATTTTGGAGTTTCTGAGCTTTGCCTCTATCTTGATGATGCATTTAAGCCGCTTGAGCGAAGAAATCATTCTCTGGTCCTCTACTGAATTTTCGTTTATTGAATTAGATGACGCGCACTGTACCGGCTCGAGCATCATGCCCCAAAAAAAGAACCCGGATGTTGCCGAACTCGTCAGAGGCAAGACCGGCCGGGTTGTCGGGCACTTGATGGCTATGCTAATGACGTCAAAGGGGCTGCCGTTAGCTTATAATAAGGATCTGCAGGAAGACAAAGAAGGCCTTTTTGATACAATTGATACAATTAAATTTAGTTTATCCGTTTACGCTGCGATGTTAAAAGCGATGAAAGTCAACAGCGACCGGATGGGCAAGGCTGTTCGTGAAGATTTTTCAAATGCTACCGACATGGCGGATTACCTGGTAAAACGGGGTTTGCCGTTTCGACAAGCGCATGAGGTAGTAGGTAATTGTGTAAAGTACTGTATTGATCAGGAGAAACGGTTATTGGATTTGTCACTGGAAGAATTTCGAAGTTTTTCGGACTTATTTGCGGAAGATATTCTGGAAGCAATCCAGATTGAGACCTGTATTGCAGCACGAAACTCGTACGGTGGAACATCGTACGCGCAGAATGGACAAGCGCTTGCAAAAGCAAAAACAATTCTATCGAATCAACAAATAGTTCTTGACATGTATACAAAAAACAACCTATAATTATGGTAATGCTTTTGGCATGGGCATTTTGGGAATGGTATTTCTTGTATACTATTCCCAAATTGCCTTTATCCATTTAGAGCGAAGCGAAGCTACCCATTTTAAGGAGGTTTTTAGTATGAGTAAGATCGCCGTAACAAGAGTCGGCAAACCGGGCGTTCTCCCTGATGAGGACAAATTAGGTTTTGGACACTATTTTTCCGACCATATGTTTGTAATGGATTATGAAACGGGAAAAGGATGGTATGATCCGCGGATTGTGCCTTATGGGAAGTTTTCCCTTTACCCTTCATCGATGGTATTACACTATGGCCAAGCCATATTTGAAGGAATGAAGGCGTTCCGAACTATCGATAATCGCATCGTTGTGTTCCGCCCGGAAGAATATCTGAATCGGTTTAACCGTTCCGCAGACATTCTCTGCATTCCGCGCACAGATGTGTCTCAAATCAAAGAAGCGCTTTTTCAATTGTTGGAGTTAGAAAAAAATTGGGTTCCGGGAAAATTTGGAACGTCGCTCTATATCCGGCCGTTTATCATTGCGGATGATGCCTATGTTGGTGTTAAGAGTTCGGACAAATATAAATTATTTATTATTTTATCTCCTTCAGGCGCATATTATGCTGCCGGCTTTGATCCGGTGAATATCAAAGTCGAAGACAAATATGTAAGAGCAGGCATTGGCGGTCTTGGCGAAGCAAAAACGCCGGCTAACTACGCTGCCAGCTTGCGTGCACAGGAAGAAGCCAAAAAAGAAGGTTTCACGCAGGTTCTCTGGCTTGATGCAGTGGAACGGAAGTACATTGAAGAAGTTGGCACGATGAACATCTTCTTCAAAATCAATAACGAAATTATCACTCCTGCGCTGGATGGAAGTATTCTAGGTGGGATTACCCGCAAAACGGTGCTTGAATTATCACGGGCGTGGGGAATGAAGGTTGCAGAACGACGTATTTCTGTGGATGAATTATTTGCCGCCCACGAGAACGGCCAATTGGAAGAGGTATTCGGCTCAGGAACTGCTGCGGTTATTTCCCCGGTGGGTGAACTTTCCTGGAAAGGGAAAAAGATCGTTATTAATAATAATAAAACGGGTGAATATTCACAGAAACTCTTTGATTATATTACGGACTTGCAATACGGCAAGTCGGAAGATAAACTTGGCTGGATAAGCGAAGTAGCAAAATTGTAAAACAGCTAAAAACCTCTCGTGCGAAGTGCGGGAGGTTTTTTTCTTTTGGAAAAGGTTCATAACTTTTGCTCCTTAAAAGGTTTTCACAAAGTTTGGGTAGAATATAATGTATGGAATTATGGGTGAGGAGTAATGCTTATGCTGCCACAAATGAAAGGCATGTTATCTACAATTTCTTTTCTCGATCTATTCGAGATTTTAATTGTGGCTATTGTTTTATATAAATTGTATATTATGATCAAGGATACGCGCGCGCTGGCATTGTTGAAAGGGTTAATTGTTCTGATCATAGTTACGTTGGTCAGCAAGGGTCTTGGACTGAATGTGATTTACTGGCTATTGCAGAAAACAATGACAGTCGTACTCGTTGCCTTGCCGATTGTTTTTCAACCAGAACTTCGCCGTGCATTAGAACAATTGGGTCAGGGGAACTTGTTCGGTAAAAATATATTGTTAAATCCGGAAGAAACAATGTCATTGTTAAATGAACTGTCAAAAGCATTAACTGTTTTGGCTAAAAATAAAATTGGCGCGTTGGTTGTGATCGAAAGGGAAATCGGACTCAACGATTACATTGCGACCGGCCTGAAAGTCGATGGCTTGGTTTCCAGTGAATTTTTGATTAACGTTTTTATACCCAATACTCCCATGCATGATGGGGCAGTGATTATTCGCGGTAATCGTGTCATGGCCGCTGGATGCTTGCTGCCGTTATCGGAAAATCGGGATTTAAATAAAGAACTTGGAACTCGGCATCGGGCTGCAATTGGCATTACCGAACAGACGGATGCAATTGTCGTGGTTGTTAGTGAGGAAACCGGCATTATTTCCGTGGCTCGCGGTGGACAATTATTGCGATATTTGGATGCGGAGGACTTAAAAGATAAACTAAAACCATTATTTGCCAGAAAAAAATCAGCGTTCAGTGATTTCTTTAAATGGGGGTCTTCTGCGCAATGACAAATATGCCGCAAAAAAATTTAGCTGCCAAAATTTTGGCTTTGATCATGGCGATTATCCTTTGGATATATGTAATGAATGAACAAAATCCGCCGGTTGAAGTGAGCTTTTCGATACCGTTGGAAATCCAAAATTTGACAACGCCTTATACGGTTGCGGAGGCTCCTGAAACGGTGCGGGTGAAAGTTCGCGGCTTGCGTAAAGTGGTAGCCTTTGTATCTTCCGAAGATATAAAGGCTTATTTGGATTTGCGCGGGGCATCAGAGGGCCGGCAGGCGGTTAAAGTTCATGTTGTCATTCCACCTAATTTAGAATTGGCAGAAGTCAATCCAGACCAAGCAATCGTCCGGATTGATACAGCAGCGGCTCGTCAAATTCCGGTCGAAATTCATTATTCCGGGGCTGTTGCTGCCGGGGCAATGGTTGGCCGGGCGGCGGCAGCGCCTGTTCAAGTCGCTGTTCAGGGACCAAAATCTCTTGTAGATACGGTTGACAGAGTGATTGCGACAGTCGATTTGAATGGCAAAAATGCTGACTTTACAACTGAGACGCCGTTAAAAGCAGTGAGCAGAGATGGCAAACTTGTAGACGGGATCTCTTTTACCCCGTCTAAAGTCGCTATTGCAGTTACCATGTCGAAAGTGCCCAATAAAAAGACAGTAGAAATAAAACCGCAGACTTACGGTGACGTGGGATCCGGTTTTGTGTTGAAGCGTATTGCCGTTGCGCCTGAAACCATTGAAGTGCAAGGATCCAGCCAGGAGTTGGAGAAAATTGATGCGGTGTCTACTCTGCCGATTAATCTCAGTGGCCTCACGAAAGATAGCACTCAGGAAGTGAAACTGCAATTAAAAGAAGGAATTACTGCAGCACAGATGTCTGTAACGGTGCATATTTATCTTGCGGCAGGATCTGCGGCGCCAGGAACTAATCGTTAAAGGAGAAAGTAAAGCATTGTTGCGAATTGCGAATTTCCGGGTATCGATTGATGACAGTACTCCACTGGTTCAATTAGTATCCAGAAAATTAAAAATTCCCCAGCAGGAAATCTGCGGGGTATCGATTAATCGAAAAGCATTGGATGCCCGACGAAAGAAAAATATCTGTTTTGTGTATTCACTTGATGTCCGCACAACCTCTTTTGAAAAACGAATTTTGGCAAAGCTGGGAGAGAACCGAGACGTCACTTTGGTGGATGAAACGATACCAGAGGAAGAACTTTTTTGCGGTAAGACACTCCTCGATCATCCTCCCGTTGTGATTGGCTTCGGGCCTGCCGGCATGTTAGCTGCATTAAAATTAGCAGAATATGGCTTTCGGCCTTTGGTTTTGGAACGTGGCCGCAATATTGACCGACGGACTCAGGATGTTGCGAATTTTTGGCGGACAGGCAATTTTGATGCAGTCTCGAATGTTCAATTCGGTGAAGGCGGTGCGGGCACTTTTTCCGACGGAAAACTGACGACCCGGGTACATGATCCGAGGATGCGCGAAGTTCTCGAATTATTCGTAGCCGCTGGCGCTCCGGCCGAAATTTGCTATCACCACAAACCACATATTGGTACGGATAAATTACGATCTGTTGTCAAGAATATCCGAAATAAAATTATTCAACTTGGCGGACAGGTTGAATTTGAATCGCAGATTACGGATTTAACGATCCGGAATGGGAAATTGCTTGGAATCACAATCAATGGATCGCAGGAAGTGCCCTGCAATGTGGTTTTGGCAGGAATTGGCCATAGCGCCCGTGATACCTATCAAATGCTATATTCTCGCGGCGTAGCAATGGAAGCAAAGCCTTTTGCGATCGGTGTGCGTATTGAACACCCGCAACACATCATTGATTTGGCCCAATACGGTAGTTCGGCCGGCCATCCGGCGTTGGGGCCAGCGGATTACGCATTGGTTTATCATTCGGCCGGAAGTGGACGAACAGCGTACTCTTTTTGCATGTGTCCCGGTGGTTCGGTAGTGGCTGCGGCTTCTGAAGACGGCGGTGTTGTCACAAATGGGATGAGCCTGTATAATAGAAACTCGGGGATTGCCAACAGCGCATTAGTGGTGAATGTGAATGCGGAGGATTTTGGTCCCGGTGTGCTAAGTGGAATTGAGTTTCAACGTCATTACGAGCAATTAGCTTATCGGTTAGGCGGTGGCAATTATTCTGCGCCGGTACAGACCGTGAAGAATTTTCTTGCCGGAACCGTTAATCACAGTAAATTTTTGGCGAAACCAAGTTATCGGCCCGGTGTAACGGCTGCAGATTTGCGAGGATGTCTGCCAAATTTTGTTTCAGCTACGCTGGCAGAAGCGCTGCCGGCTTTTAATGGAAAGATAAAGGATTTCGCTCATGGTGATGCAGTGATGACCGGCGTGGAAACGCGCACGTCAGCGCCGGTTCGTATTTTGCGAGCAACCGGTGGCCAGTCGGTCAATGTGTCCGGGTTATATCCGATTGGCGAGGGCGCCGGATATGCGGGCGGAATTATGAGCGCAGCGCTGGACGGTTTAAATGCCGCTATTTCCATTATCAAGGAATATCAATCATAATCCGTGATATACGCAGGAATACCAATTTTGAGGGGAGCACTACAATGGGAAAACTTTTTGGCACAGACGGAGTGCGTGGCGTTGCAAATACTGAATTAACAGCAGAATTGGCGTATCTATTAGGAAGAGCGGCAACTGCTTTGTTTGGCAAAGAACACGAACGACCTGTTTTTATTATTGGTCGTGATACCCGCCTTTCTGGGCAAATGCTGGAATCTGCATTGGCAGCAGGAATCTGTTCTGCCGGTGGACAGGTGATTTTACTGGGAGTGATTCCTACTCCGGGAGTCGCTTATTTGGTTCGCCATTTGAAGGCGCAGGCAGGAGTCGTTATTTCTGCCTCTCATAATCCATATCCTGACAATGGAATTAAGTTTTTCGCCGGAAACGGATATAAACTTTCTGATGCAATCGAAGAACAATTGGAACAGCTGGTATTGTCGGGTGAAGACACCATGCCGCGACCAACCGGTTCAGGGATTGGAACTGTGGAGTTCCGGCATGATTTGGTCAATGATTACATGAAATATGCTGCTCAGACAGTAAACAGCAATTTTGCAGGCGTAAAGATCGTTATGGATTGCGCCAATGGGGCCGCTTTCGAAGTTGGGCCGGCGGTATTTCGCCGCTTGGGCGCTGAAGTGATTGTTATTCATGACCAGCCCAGTGGAACCAATATCAATGACCATTGCGGATCAACGCATTTGGAAGGATTACAGGCCGCAGTGAGGGAACACCAGGCAGATATAGGGCTTGCGTATGATGGTGATGCGGACCGCTGTTTGGCGGTTGATGAGCAAGGCGAGGTAGTTGACGGAGATCAGATTATGGTCATTTGTGCGTTGCAATTATTGCGCGAAAATCGCTTGCCTGACAAAACTCTGGTGACAACGGTAATGAGTAATATTGGGTTGCACCAGGCGATAAAGAAAGCAGGCGGTAAAGTTTTAGTTACAAAAGTTGGAGACCGCTATGTCCTGGAAGCCATGCTGGAAAAACGCCTGGCATTAGGCGGCGAGCAATCCGGTCATATTATTTTTGGTGAATATGCCACCACTGGAGACGGATTGCTTACTTCTTTGCATTTGGTAGGTTCTCTGCGAGCCAGCGGACAGAAGCTATCAGCCATGGGACAATGCATGACTCGTTTTCCGCAGGTTCTTGTGAATGTCCGCGTCAATACGAAGCAGGGATGGGAAGAAAATCCGGTTATCGCGGATGTTATACAAGAGGGCGAAAAGAAATTGGGTGAGACCGGGAGAATTTTGGTCCGGCCATCTGGGACGGAACCGCTTATCAGGGTAATGGCTGAAGGGCCGGAACTTTCGGAGCTGCAGAGAATTGTTGATGAAATTGCTGCCACAATACGCACAGAACAAGCCTGAGTTGACCATATGATCTTCTTGTATTAGAATGGTAACATATATGCAGAGGAGCACTATAGTGCTCCTCTGCATATATGAAATGAGAAAGGAAGTGGTGCTTAGAGGGACATACTCTTATCATTACAATAAAAGCGCTGGTGCTTGTGCGAACAAGCAGACGAGGAAGAGGTTCATCGAAATTTGTCAGCGGATGCCTCTCGGTTACTGCAACCGTAAGCAGTCGACAAACCCATCGGGTGACCGGTGAAACAAAACGGCTGTGGCAGAAAGGTATTATGAGGAACGTGTAGGAGGAGTTTAGTTATGTGTGGTATTGTTGGCTACGTTGGACCAAACCAAGCTGCGCCATTTTTATTAGAGGGACTTACAAAATTAGAGTACCGCGGGTATGATTCAGCGGGCATCGCTGTGATGGATGGCAGTGAAATTAAGATAGAGAAGAGTGTTGGACGCTTAGGAGCGCTACAGACAAAACTGGAACAGAATATGCTTCAGGGGACGATCGGGATCGGGCATACCCGTTGGGCCACTCATGGGCGTCCGTCGGATGTCAATTCTCATCCTCATACGGATTGCAGTGGTAAGTTCGTTGTTGTACACAACGGAATTATTGAAAACTATTTGGAATTGAAAGAAAAACTGATCGAACGAGGCCATGTATTTTTATCAGAAACGGACACGGAAGTAGTCGCCCATATGATGGAAGAATATTATTCCGGCGATTTTGAGGCGGCCGTAAAAAAAGTTTTGGCGGAGATTAGCGGTTCTTATTCCTTGGTGTTCCTATCGGAAAATGATCCGGATAAAATTATTTGCTCCAAACAAGACAATCCGCTTGTGATTGGGCTTGGAAATGGCGAGAATTTCATTGCCTCCGATATTCCGGCTATCATTAACCGTACACGGCGGACGTATATTCTCAGCGATGGCGAAATGGCTGTGATTACGAAGGATTCCGTTTGGGTGATGAACCGTCAAGGCGTTCCGGTAACAAAAAAAGTATTTGAAGTGAACTGGGATGCAGAAGCAGCGGAAAAAGGCGGCTACGAACACTTCATGATCAAAGAGATTTATGAACAGCCCAAGGCGATCCGTGATACTATGATGAGCCGGTTAGCCAAGGATGACAGTCACATTATCTTTGACGAACTCAAATGGACCAAAGAAGATGTTGCGGCGATCAATAAAATTGCTATTGTGGCTTGTGGGACGGCGTATCATGCTGGTGTTGTCGGTAAATACTATATCGAACGGATGGCGCGCATTCCGGTTGAAGTGGATATTGCTTCCGAATTCCGATATCGTTCGCCGTTAATTGACGAAAACACGCTGATGATTGTCATCAGTCAATCAGGAGAAACCAGCGATACCTTAGCGGCGCTAAAAGAAGCAAAACGGTTGGGCGCTCGTACGTTAGCGATTACGAATGTTGTCGGCTCATCGGTTTCCCGGGAGGCGGATCAGGTGATCTACACTTGGGCCGGTCCCGAGATTGCTGTCGCGTCGACGAAAGCATATACAACACAATTAATTAGCGTTTGTTTGTTGGCCACTTATTTGGGCGATTTGCGGGAGACTTTGCCCGCAGATGAAATGCAAACAATTATTAAGGGCCTCCGCCAGCTGCCAATGCAGGCACACGAGCTGTTGGAGAATGTCGAACCCATTAAAACTTTCGCTGAATTGTACGGATTTAAAGAAGATGTTTTTTTCATTGGCCGTTCCTTGGATTATGCAGTAGCATTGGAAGGCGCCCTGAAGCTGAAGGAGATCTCTTATATTCATGCTGAAGCGTATGCGGCTGGCGAACTCAAACATGGAACGCTTGCGTTGATCATTGAAGGGGTCCCGGTGATTGCTTTGGCCACACAGCTGGATGTATATGAGAAAACCTTGAGCAATATTAAAGAAGTGAAAGCACGGGATGCAATTGTCATCGGCATCGCTTTTGCCAACGACGATAAGATTTGCAAATATGTAGACCATATTATCTGCATTCCGGAGACCAGCAAGTTTTTGGCGCCTGTTTTGGCAGTCATTCCATTGCAGCTTTTGGCATATTATGCTGCGGTAACGCGTGGCTGCGATGTGGATAAACCACGTAATTTGGCAAAAAGCGTGACGGTCGAATAATAAAAAGATGAAAAGAACACCACCTGGCGATAGCTGTACAGCTAATGCCAGGTGGTTGTTATAATGAACAGGTGGTGGACGCTGTATGCGGAAAATTGTTTGCATTGGAGATAGCCTGACGTTTGGACATCAAGTCAGACGCGCGCAAAGCTGGCCGGCTCTTTTGAACAGCAAAATTGGCGCTGAAGTCATCAATAAAGGAATTTGCGGAGATACAAGCGGAGGGCTTTTAGGACGATTTCAGCCGGATGTTGTTGGCCTGCGTCCTACGCATGTGATTATTATGGCTGGAGTAAATGATCTGATGTGGCAGACTCCGCTGGGAGTGGTCAAAGCGAACCTCTCCGCCTTAGTATTCCAAGCTATGCAGTATGGCATCAAGCCTTTTCTTGGCGTGCCGATCCCGGTCGTAGCGGCTTTAGCCCGCAAACATTGGAGCTTTATGCCCGATTGGGAACGAATTAATGAAGAAATCAATCTGCTGCGTCAATGGATTTTTGATTTTTCAACAGGTTTTGGCTGTCAATATATTGACTTTTACCAGTTGTTTGTGGACGCTGATGGCCGTCCGTTACCGGATTTTTATCTTGATGGTCTACATCCAACAGCAGACGGAAATCAAATGATGGCGGATTTCGTGAAATTATAGATCGTTCAAGTTCGTTTCATGATTTGCAGGATATTAAAAACGGCTGATTGCTTCAGCCGTTTTTAATATCCTATTCTTTTAGAACCGTCAGATTTAACCTGAAGGATAAGATGCTATTGTACTGTTATTTCACAACAATTAACAGCATTTTGAAATTTTCGTTTGCTTCCAGCCCATGCGGAACATTTGACGGCATTACGATGACTTGTCCCTTTTCGGCGACTTGTGTTTCTTCTCCAATGGTGATTTGCGCTTTGCCATCCAAGATATAAACCATGGCATCGCCGGAAGAAGAGTGAGTACTAATTCCTTCATTTTGCGCAAAAGCAAAAAGCGTTACGCTCACGGTTTCATTTTGTACGAAGGTTAAGCTAATCACTTTTCCCGGCTGGTAGTCAACCAGGTTTGCCAAATCCAGCGCTTTACCGAAATCAATATTCTTGAACAATTTTTTTTGCATGGTATCGCCTCCTAATGATATTTGCTGCTAATTCCATTATAACTGATATTACGTTATTTTCTGTGATAATGATCACATCTTTGTATTGAATTCCTATGCGGATTGCAAACCGGGAGGAGTCTGCTGCATTCGCAGCGAAACAATCGATCATAAAGAGGGAGGCGAAAAAAATGCAATTTCGTTGCAAACAATGCGGCAGAACGTATCCTTTGAACGGGCTGCAGTATAAGTGTGACTGTAACGGTTTATTTCAATTGGCAAAAGAACCGGGAGACAAAATTGCCGATCTAATATCTCTTGGTGAAGTGAAAACGCCGATCATTGTGTCTGCGATTGATGAGATTGATGTTCATCTTAAGTTGGATTATATGGCGCCCACCGGATCGTTTAAGGATCGCGGCGCCCGGGTATTGATCAGTCAATTGAAAGCAATCGGCATCAAGGAAGTTGTTGAAGATTCTTCGGGTAACGCAGGGGCTTCGATTGCCGGTTATTGTGCGGCGGCGGGGATCCGCTGTCACATATACGTGCCGGAAAGTACTTCGCCAGGAAAAACAAAACAGATCAGCGCGTATCAATCTGACTTGATACGAGTGCCGGGGTCGCGGGACGACACGGCACTCGCCGTTCAAAGAGCTGCAGAACAAGTTTACTACGCTTCTCACGTATATAACCCACTGTTTTTTGAAGGGACAAAGTCAATTGCTGCTGAAATTGAAGCCGATATCGGAATTCCGGACTACGTAGTTGTTCCGGCTGGAAACGGGACTATGCTGCTGGGGGTATATTATGGGTTTCTTGAATTAGGTCGATTGCCAAGATTGATTGCAGTGCAAAGTGCCGCTTGTTCTCCTGTTTATACCCGCTATCACGGACTCGAAACTATGGCGGTTTCTGGAACGATTGCCGAAGGAATTGCGGTGCAATGCCCGGCGCGTATCGATGAAATGGTCGAAGCGATCCGAAATAGCGGCGGCGACATTATTACTGTAACGGATGAAGAAGTTCAGGACGCTTGGAGTTTATTAGCCGGTCGCGGGATTTATGTGGAACCAACGGCAAGTGTGGCTGTTGCAGGGATGCGCAACTATTTTTCGATACGCAAAGGACCATTTGGAAAAATCGTTGTGCCGCTTACCGGAACGGGACTGAAAAAATAACCTGATTTTTGATGATTTTGCGTTTCGTTTGCATTATAGCGTGGTACGGATTATAATGATGTAAGCTGTTAAATAGTGGAACGCTGATACCTGTATAGAATGGAGCTCTAAACGGTCTATGGTTATGACATTTATTAAAAAGCCAGTCGTGCAGGCTGGCTTTTTGTTAGGACTTGTGGCAACTGCGCTGTTTTTTACATATGGCTTTGGAATTCAAAAATTAACGCCGGAAATTTTGCGTAATTTTATTGCAGCGTGCGGATGGTGGGGACCCGTCATTTATGTCGCCTTGTACACAATCCGTCCCCTGTTCTTTTTTCCTGCTTTAATTTTCAATCTGGCCAGCGGTTTGCTTTTTGGTCCGTGGTGGGGAACGGTATATCTGGTTATGGGCGGTTCTTTAGGCGCGTATCTATGTTTCGGAATTACACGATTTTTGGGACAAAAACGCTGCTCAGCACTGTGGGGTAAATCGCTTTATTTACAGAACTGGAATGAAAATGCGGCAGAATCAGGGTTTCGCACGATCCTGATGATGAGGATTGTACCGCTGTTTCCGTATGATCTGGTCAGTTATGCCGCTGGTTTATCGAAGTTGCGTTTTTTTGACTATGCGTTGGCAACTACGATCGGGATGCTGCCCGGGGCCTTTGCCTATAATTTGCTGGGATATTCGCTGAATGAATTATTTTCGACAACTTTTTTTATTGCTATTGCGGCCGTCGCTTTGGTGTTTTTCGGACCGCTCATTTATACGGAATACAACAGACGGAGAGCACGGGTGCGAAACAGTAATGCAAGACCGTAGCTTCTTATTGACATGCTTTGAAATAAAGTATATAATAAGCTTTAGCGTTGGTGAATGGAGAAAAGACATTATCCGGTTTCACGGGTTATGTCTTTTGTTTTTTTGAAAAATATACTTCGCTGAACAACAACTAAAAATACATAAGAAGTGAAATGGAGAGATCTAGTAATTTGAGTACATTTAATGAATTAGGACTGAGTCAGGATATTATTCGCGCAGTTGTGAATATGGGATTTGAAGAAACAACCCCTATTCAAGAACAAACAATCCCGGTCGCCCTCGCAGGCAAGGATTTAATTGGGCAAGCCCAGACAGGAACAGGGAAGACTGCTGCGTATGGTATTCCTTTAATTGAAAAAATCAACAAATCAGCCGGAACCATTCAGGGTCTGGTATTGGCGCCTACCCGTGAATTGGCAATCCAGGTTGCCGAAGAGTTAAATAAAATTGGTCAATTCCGTGGCATTCATACGCTGCCGATTTATGGCGGACAAGATATTGTTCGGCAAATCAAAGCGTTGCAAAAACGACCGCACATTGTTGTTGCCACTCCGGGGCGCTTGATGGATCACATGCGTCGCCGTACCGTGCGCCTGCAAGATGTTTCAATGTTAATTTTGGATGAAGCAGATGAAATGTTGAATATGGGTTTTGTTGAAGATATTGAAACCATACTGCAGGAGGTTCCGGAAGAACGGCAAACCTTGCTATTTTCTGCTACCATGCCTTTGCCGATCCAAGTTTTGGCAAGAAAATTTATGACGGACCCGCAAGTGATTGCAGTGAAAAGCAAAGAAGTCACTGTTGCAAATATTGAACAAATTTATTTCGAAGTAAATGAGCAGCAAAAATTTGATGTGTTTTGTCGCCTGCTCGATGTCCATGCGCCGGAGGCCGCGATTGTCTTTGGCCGTACCAAAAAACGCGTTGATGAAATGACGGAAGCGTTAAATAAACGCGGATATTCGGCCGAGGGAATCCATGGAGATTTGACTCAGGCCAAACGAGACAGTGTTCTGCGCCAATTTCGGGAAGGTACGATTGAAATTCTGGTAGCGACTGACGTTGCTGCGCGCGGGTTGGATATTAGCGGTGTAACGCACGTGTATAACTTCGATATTCCACAAGATCCTGAAAGTTATGTTCACAGGATCGGCCGTACGGGCCGTGCCGGAAAAACCGGAATGGCTGTTACCTTCGTTGTTCCCCGGGAAATGGGCCATTTACGAATGATTGAACGGCAGACGAAACGGACGATTATTAGACAAAGAGTTCCGAGTATGAATGACGTTCTGGCCGGCCAACAGCGTCTGGCGGTTGAAAAAATTGTCCAAGTCATTCAAGAAGGTTCGTTTGGTCTGTACCGCGAACTTGCCGAAGAATTGTTAAATGAACACGATTCAGTTGCATTAGTAAGTGCAGCTTTAAAATTACTGACGAAAGAACCTGACGCCACTCCGGTTCGTTTAACAGAATCAGCTCCTATGCGCTCCCGACGTTCACCGGAAGGGAATTTCCCCCGCAGCGGAAGTCGGAACACTTCTTCCGGATTTGCTCGCGAACGGAGTTCCTATCAGGGAAAGCCAAATAAAGACAGACGACCACGATAAGTATTGTTTTATTAATAACCTTATTCTTTGAATAGGGTTATTTTATTTTTTAGAACAGATAGGATTATCGATAAAAAGAGAGTAATATTCAGAGTGTAGAACATATCTTATGAAGATGGAGATGATCGGTCATGGAGATTTTAGAAAAAACCGGCAAAGCTTTACAAGCCGTACGGGATAAAAAACCGCTTGTACATCATATTACCAATTATGTAACGGTAAATGATTGTGCGAATATTACTCTTTCTATTGGTGCTTCGCCGGTTATGGCCGATGACGTAACCGAAGTGGCTGAAATGGTTTCCTTTGCTTCCGCATTGGTTCTGAACATTGGGACGCTGCAAACGCGGACGATCGAATCCATGTTGGCGGCCGGAAAGGCAGCGAAAGCGAAAGGGATCCCCATCATCTTTGATCCGGTTGGGGTCGGGGCGACCAAGCTCCGTACGAAAACCGCAGAGCGGATTATTTGTGATCTTGCTCCCAATGTAATCCGGGGCAATATGTCCGAAATTAAGGTGTTGTTAGGCGTTGAAGCAGGGATTAGAGGCGTTGACTCCATCGCGGATGAACAAGATGCGGTTGAAGTCGTGCAGCGCTTGGCAGAACGATTAAGATGCGTGGTCGCTGTAACCGGGAAGACAGACGTTGTTGCCGGTGGTGGACAAATTTACACGATTGATAATGGGCATCCGATCATGGCTCATGTAACTGGTACCGGCTGCATGGCCACTTCACTGGTTGGATCTTTTTGTGGAACGGCAAAAGACGACGTCAGTGGAACCGTAGCCGGGATTTTGGTGATGGGGCTGGCTGGAGAATATGCTTTTTCATCTTTACAGGGCGAAGAAAGTGTTGGAACGTTCCATACGAGATTATTCGACGAAGTATACAACATGACAGCAGAGAAAATTTTAAAGGGCGGGAAAGTAACACAACTTAAATGACACTAGATCCCTTCGATCAGTAAAAAGTAGTCGATTGGACGGAAATATATTAGAGAAAATGGTGACATGATTGATTATAATAAATAAAGCAATTTTGCATATACTCGATTTAAACTCTGGAATGACAGTTTTTTCTGAACAGGAATTAGAAATAAAAAATGACAGTGTGATTACGTTTTTAATCAAGCATATTGAAAAATCGTATCATGATCAGAACTCAAAATCTGGCGCATTTCAATCCGATAGCAAATTCAAGAAGCAACTGGCGGACTACATTGATGGCAAACTGGATTTTATTAATTTTTCCGGAATGATTGCTCAAACAATGCATTCCGCTATTTCCCAGGCAGAGGTGTTAGATTCTTCCGATTTGCTTGTTTGTGATTTTACGATAGATGACAACCGGTTTATTGGGATCTTAAAATGCAATAATCGGGTTGGATTTACCCATCAAGTCATAAAAACGGCAGAAAAAATCAAAAATGAAATTATTAATCATTATGCTATTTTGCCTAATCTTTCGCAGAAGATTGATGAATATGCATTTATCGGGGCGGACTCGTTTGACATCAAATTTATTGATAAGAAGCATCTTATCAATGGTCAAGAGACATATGTGCTGCCGGAAAAAATTTTAGAATGCAGTTCCGCCGTTTCCCCGAATAGCACGATTAAGTTGGTAAAAGCGATTACCCGCAAAATCGCCGAAAACCATGGACAAAGCAGCGTGGCCGCGATTTCTAAAGCAAAAAATTATATGGTGGAACATATGGAAACATCAGAATTTCTTGATCCTGTGGAGTTAGGGAAGACAGTCTTTCGTTCTTCGCCAATCATGCAGCAAGAGTATGTGGAAGAAGTGAAAAAATCAGGAATTTCTGAAGTGGTAAAGATGGATCGGGACTTTTGCGTGAAAAAAGGGAAAAATCATAAAATCAAAACGGATACGGGAATTGAAATCACCTTTCCGGTAGATTATTTTGAAAACAAGGAGTACATGGAGTTTGTCAATAATCCGGACGGAACGCTTTCGATTGAGCTGAAAAATATTGGTAAAATTATGAATAAGTAGATTCGCTGTTTGAAATCATTCACTTGTTATCATTACGACAAATCAATCAAAACAAGCTCTTGCCCAGTTTTTATCACTGCGCAAGAGCTTGTTTTGATAACCAGGTCAAATTTTCTGCAGACGGTGTAGCCGACCGATGATAAATTGTCGAAAAAAACAGATAATTATTGCCTTCGCTAATAACATATGCTAACCTACAAGTGAAAACGAATTCAATTGTAGACGACAAAAAAATCTTACACGATTATCCGGCGAAACTTTGGCATAATTACGAACGTTCTACCGTTGTATGAAATAGAAAGGGGCGAATGTGATGTTGGTTAGTATTGTGTTTTTTCCGCCGATTAAAGAAGGGAAAGATGAAGAATTTAGAAAGTGGTTTGCATGGAGTAATGAAGAATTCGCAAAACAAAAAGGGTTTATTGGACGCAGATTGTTGGCGCCCCGCGAAGGGGGAAACTACGCTGCGATAGTGGAACACGAAAGTAATGAGACTTTCCAAGCTATGCATAGCAGTCCTATTCATGATGAAGCACAGCAAAAAGTCCTGCCATTGTTCGACGGCTATCCCAAACCTCATTTCTACGAGGTGGTCAAGCTATAAATCAAAAATTTGGTTGGGAGCGTGTTGCAATGAAGATGCAAGTGTCGACTAAAGTAAGTTGGGTAGGAAAAATCGATTGGGAAATCAAAAAATTTCATGGGGAAGAATATTCCACCCATCACGGATCCACGTACAATTCGTATCTTATCGAGGATGAAAAGACCGCATTGGTAGATACAGTATGGCTCCCGTATGCCAAGGAGTTTGTCGCCAATCTGCGCAGCGTCATTACACTGGAACGCATCGACTACATCATTATGAACCATGGTGAACAAGATCATAGTGGGGCGTTGCCGGAACTCATGCGCCACATTCCCGATGTTCCAATCTATTGTACTGCGAATGCGGTGAAATCCTTGCGCGGGCAGTATCATCAGGATTGGAATTTTCAGATTGTCAAGACCGGTGATCGGCTGAGTCTTGGTAAAACGGAATTGACCTTTGTTGAGGTGCCGATGCTTCATTGGCCGGACAGTATGATATGCTATTTATCTGGTGAGGAAATTTTGTTCAGCAATGACGCTTTCGGCCAACATTATGCTGCTCAATCTCTGTTTAATGATGCTGTCGACCCAGCTGTGCTGGCGAGCGAAGGATTGAAGTACTATGCCAATATTCTCACCCCGTTTAGCCGTTTTGTTACGCAAAAGATTGAAGCTTTGGGGGCGCTCAATCTTTCAATAAGGACGATCTGCCCTAGTCACGGGGTAATTTGGCGTGATGACCCTATGCAAATTGTAAACAAATATTTGCGCTGGGCGGCTGATTACCAAGAAAATCAAATCACCATTCTTTATGATACTATGTGGGAGGGCACTCGCCTGATGGCCGAAGCCATTGCTGTGGGGATCAAAGAGGCAGATCCTGTTGTTACTGTGAAATTGTTGAATACTGCACGACGTGATAAGAACGATATCATTACCGAGGTGTTTCGATCCAAAGGTATTCTTGTTGGTTCATCCACGATCAATAAGGGAATTCTTTCTTCCGTTGCCGCGATTATGGAAGAAATCAAGGGGCTTGCTTTTAAACAAAAAAAAGCTGCTGCTTTTGGGACGTATGGCTGGAGCGGTGAAGGGCCTAAAATCTTAGGGAGATTGCTCGCGGAAGCCGGTTTCGCCGTCATGGAGGGCGAATTGCGCAGCTTGTGGAACCCGGATGAACAGGCAATTACTGTTTGTCGCGAATTCGGCCGGCGGTTTGCGGAATATAGTCGATAAAGATAGCGATGCAATAGACTATCGGAGGTGACTGAGGTGCAAGCAACCGAAATCCTGAAAGAAGAACATCATGGAGTTAAACTCTCGTTGCGCATCCTGGACCAATTGTGCGCGCAACTTACTGCTGTTCCTTTCGAGCAGGCGACTGTGTACTCCGGTGACTTAGCACAGTTAATTGATTTCTTCAGAATCTTTGTCGATAAGTGTCATCATGCCAAAGAAGAGGAGGTGTTATTTCCGGAACTGCTGAAAGAGGAAGCATCGAGAACAGCAGAATTGGTGCAGATCTTGCTGGCAGAACATGTTGCCGGCCGGAATCTGGTTGCCCAAATGGCGGAGGCTCTAACAAGCTGCCAGGCGGGAAACAGAAACGCGATATCTGCTTTAATGGAGGCGGCGAGAAGCTATGAGCAACTTTTAGCCGAGCATATTGCCAACGAGGATCAGGATCTGTACCCGATGGCAGATACTATGATTTCCGCAGACGAACAGGAAGAAATGGCGGAGGCTTTCGAAAAAATTGAAACAGAACGCATTGGCCTGGGAACACACGAGAAATTTCATGTCATGCTCAGCGAATTTAAGACAAAGTACCTGCAAAAATAAAAATTTGGAGGGATAGTTGATGGGAGATATGTTTTGTTTTCAGTGTGAACAGACTGCTGGTGGAAAAGGCTGTACCAAAGCCGGAGTATGCGGCAAATCGGCCGAAGTAGCGAACGAACAGGATGAACTTACCTGTGCGATGATTGGACTAG
>Ga0316604_10000489_pt1 | contig 47920 bp, 47 predicted proteins | sample OWC_soil_day20_C_FD_207650 | JGI IMG/M metagenome (GOLD analysis project Ga0316604, IMG submission 207650) | Wetland soil microbial communities from Old Woman Creek delta, Ohio, United States - OWC_soil_day20_CT | ecosystem: Environmental > Terrestrial > Soil > Wetlands | place: USA: Ohio...
CTGTGCCTGTGCCTGTGCCTGTGCCTGTGCCTGTGCCTGTGCCTGTGCCTGTGCCTGTGCCTGTGCCTGTGCCTGTGCCTGTGCCTGTGCCTGTGCCTGTGCCTGCGGATCGGGAGGCGACGCCGGCTGCGCGGCGGGGACACGGGGAGCGGCTTGCTGTTCTTCGCTACGCGGCGTGCGTAGCGGCAACGCAGGCAGCGGCGCTGCCGTTGCTGCGGGTATTGGCGCGGGAGACGACGTCACTGCAGGCGTTGCGGCGGCCGGTGCGACCGCACGGGCCGGAATTTCCTGCGCCGACGCGGCCGGTTCGACGACCGGCGGCTCAGCCGGGCGCTCTTCAACGACCGGTGCGTCAACTGGCGTGACGGAGGGGGCGGCGACCGGCACGACTTCGCTGCGCGCAGCCGCAGCAGGGGCGGGTGCTTCGGCAGGCTTGATCGGCGGCAAGCCGAGCAGCGTCGGATCAACGCGCAGCGGCGTCTGAGCTTGAGCCTCGGCGCCACAGGCGCCGACGACGACGCTGACAAAACCGCAATAAAGCAGCAGCGCGAGTGGTTTGCGCCGGGAAGGAAAATTCATCCGGAACCATCAGTAAAAAAATGCAGCTGACTCGGGTTGTTTCCGATGGCGCGGCGACCAGCGGGACGAGTGTTAAAATCGTCGCATTTTAGCACCTAAGCACAAGGAGAAGCGGCATGCCGCGTACCGTTCTGCTGCGCGACTGGCTCGATCGCCACTTCTCGCCCCAGTACCCCAATCAACAGCTGGCGCTGGCGCCGGCATCGGCCGACGCCAGTTTCCGGCGCTACTTCCGCGTCACCCTGCCCGACGCCAGCACCCGCATCGTGATGGACGCGCCGCCCGCGCACGAGGACTGCCGCCCCTTCATCAAGGTCGCGGCGCTCTTGCGCGATGCCGGTGTGCATGTTCCCGAACTCTATGCGCAGGATCTCGCGCAAGGCTTTCTGCTGCTCTCCGACCTCGGCAACACCACCTACCTCGAGGTGCTCGACGCAGACACTGCGCCGGCGCTTTACCGCGACGCCAACGCGGCGCTGGTCGCCATCCAACTCGCCAGCCGGCCCGGCGTGCTGCCCGACTACGACCGCGCGCTGCTGTCGCGCGAACTCGATCTATTCCCCGACTGGTATGTCGCGCGCCACCTTAACGTCGCGCTCGACGACGACCAGCAGGCAAGCCTGCGCGCGGTGTTCGCCAAAATTCTCGACAACAACCTGGCGCAGCCGCAGGTTTTCGTGCACCGCGACTACCACTCGCGCAACCTGATGGTTTCGGGGAAAGCGCATCCGGCCAATCCCGGAATCATCGACTTTCAGGACGCGGTCTACGGCCCGATCACCTACGACCTCGCATCGCTCTACCGTGACGCCTACATCCACTGGGAAGAGGCGCAGGAACTCGACTTTGTGATCCGTTACTGGGAAATGGCGCGTGCTGCCGGCCTGCCGGTGCATGACGATTTCCACGATTTTTACCGCGATTACGAGTGGATGGGCGCGCAGCGCCAGATCAAGGTACTCGGCATCTTCGCGCGCTTGAGCCAGCGCGACGGCAAGCACGGCTATCTCAAGGACATGCCGACGGTGATGAGCTATCTGCGCCGAACCTGCGAGCGCTATCTCGAACTGCGGCCGCTGGCGCGATTGCTCGACCAGCTCGAAAAGAAGCCGGTCGATACCACGTTTTCATTCTAATGAAAGCCTTCATTCTCGCCGCCGGCCGTGGCGAACGCATGCGACCGCTGACCGACCACACGCCCAAGCCGCTGCTTTGTGCCGGCGGCAAACCACTGATCGTTTGGCATCTCGAACGGCTGCGGGAGAGCGGCTTTCGCGAGGTGGTGATCAACCTCGCACATCTGGGCGAGCAGATCGAAGATGCGCTCGGCGACGGCGGCCGCTTCGGTCTCGCGATCCGCTATTCGCCCGAGCCGCCCGGCGCGCTCGAAACCGCGGGCGGCATCGCCAACGCGCTCGAACTCTTGGGCAAAGAACCGTTTCTGGTGGTCAATGGCGATGTCTGGTGCGACTGGGATTTTCGCCGCGCCCATGCGTTGGCCGAGCGCCAACCGCAGGCACATCTGGTCTTCGTCGACAATCCGCCACAGCACGCCAGCGGCGATTTCTGCCTCGACGGATCGACCGTCAGATACGCCAGCAGCGGCAGCGGACCGACGCTGACCTACGCCGGCACCGGCGTTTTCTCGCCATCCTTTTTTGCCGATGTCGCGCGCGGCACGGTGATGAAAATGCGCCCGCTGCTCGACGCGGCGATCGCCCAAGGCATCGTCACCGGGGAACATCACGCTGGCCGCTGGGTCGACGTAGGAACGCCCGAACGCCTCGCCGAACTCGACGCCCAACTGAAAGCACATTCATGAAGCACCAACCCTACTCGGCGCGCCGCAATGCGCTCTTTGAACTGATCGGCGACGGCGTCGCGGTGATCCCGACCGCGCCTGAACGCGTTCGCAATCGCGACTCGCACCACCCCTACCGTTTCGACAGTTACTTCTGGTACCTCTCGGGATTTCCCGAACCCGAAGCGGTGATCGTTCTGGTCGGCGGCAAGGAGCCCCGAGCCATCCTCTTTTGCCGTGCCAAGGATGAAGAACGCGAAGTCTGGAACGGATTCCGCTACGGCCCGGACGCGGCGCGCGACGCTTTCGGTTTTGACGAAGCGCACGACTTTGCCGAATTCGAACAGCGGCTTCCCGGACTGATCGCCAATCGCAGCGCGCTGTGGCACGCGCTCGGTCACGACCCGGTGTGGGACGCAAAAATCGTCGGTGCGCTCAACACCGTTCGCGCGCAATCACGTTCCGGCCAGCGCGCGCCGGGCCAACTCCACGACCTGCACGGCCCGCTCGACCGCATGCGGCTGCTCAAGGACGCTCACGAAATCGCGATCATGCGCCGCGCAGCGGCAATCGCCTCGGCCGGACACGTGCGCGCGATGCGCGCCTGCCGCCCCGGAATCGCCGAATACGAACTCGAGGCCGAACTCAGCTACGAATTTCGCAAACGCGGCGCCGGCGGCCACGCCTACTCGCCGATCGTCGCTGGCGGCCACCACGGCTGTGTGCTGCACTATGTCGAGAACAACACGCTGCTCGCCGAACACACGCTGGTGCTGATCGACGCCGGCTGCGAGCTGGAAGGCTACGCGTCAGACATCACGCGAACCTTCCCGGTAAGCGGCTGTTTCTCCGGTGTACAGCGCGACGCCTACGAAATCGTTCTGGCAGCGCAGCGCGCTGCGATCGCTGAAGTCCGCCCCGGCGCACCGTTTTGCGCCTACCACGACGCCGCGCTGCGCGTCCTCGTGCAAGGAATGATCGATCTCAGACTGCTGACCGGCAGCATGGACGGCCTCATCGAAAGCGAAGCCTACAAGCTCTACTACATGCACCGCACCGGGCACTGGCTCGGACTCGACGTGCACGACGCCGGCGACTACAAGCCGGACGGTGACTGGATCGCTCTCGCGCCCGGAATGGCGCTGACCGTCGAACCCGGCCTCTATATCCGCCCAGGCGCCGGCGTTCCCGAACACCTGCACGGCATCGGCATTCGCGTCGAGGACGACATCTTCGTCACCGAAACGGGCTGCGAAGTCTATACCAGAGCGCCGAAGACCGTCGCCGACATCGAGGAAGTGATGCGCCGTGACTGATCAGCACGCACTTCACACCGACGTCGCGATCATCGGCGCCGGCCCGGTCGGCATGGCACTGGCCGTGTCGCTCGAAGGCAGCGGCCGACGCGTGCTGCTGCTCGACGCGCGGCCACCTAAAGCCTGGGCGAGCGACCCGCGCGCGCTGGCGCTGGCGCACGGCAGCCGGCAACTGCTCGAACGGCTGCAGGCGTGGGACGCTGGCGCGGCAACCGCAATCAACGAAATCCACGTCTCGCAGCGCGGCGGTTTCGGCCGAACGCTGCTTTGTGCCGACGACTACGGCACCGCGGCGCTCGGTTACGTGATGCGCTACAAAGACCTGGCCGCGGCGCTCGCGGCGCGGATCGCGCCCGAGCAACTGCGCTGCGAGTGCACCGTCGAGGCCATCGAAGCGACGTCAGGGCAGGCCACGCTGACGCTGTCTCAGCAAGGCGCGACGCAACGCGTCACCGCCGGCCTCGTCGTCCATGCCGAAGGCACACCGGCGAGCGACCCCAACGTGAGCGTTCGCGACTACCGCCAGCACGCGATCATCGCCCAGGTCAAGCCAACCGCACCCCACAACCATCGTGCCTGGGAGCGCTTTACGCCCGACGGCCCGCTGGCACTGCTGCCGCTCGGCGACGACTACTCGGTGGTATTCACCGTGCCGTCGGAAAAAGTGGCCGCGCTACTCGAACTCGATGACGACGATTTTCTGGCGACGCTGCGCGAGCAGTTCGGCCGACGCGCGGGCTTCGTCGGCACCGGTGCCCGCTCAAGCTTCCCGCTCGCGCTGCGCGTTCGCTCGCCGATCGTGCAGCAAAGGCAGATATGGATCGGCAACAGCGCGCAGACGCTGCACCCGGTTTCCGGCCAGGGCTTCAACCTCGGCCTGCGCGACGCCGCCGAACTGGCCGCCGCGCTGCTCGAAGAACAAGGCGACTGCGGCGATGCAGCGACACTCACCGCGTATGCGCGTGGCCGCCAGACCGACCGGCGCTACAGCATGGGCTTCACCGACGGCATCGTTCGCCTGTTCTCCAACGACTTCGCGCCGCTACGCTGCGCGCGCGGCCTCGGCCTGCTGGCGCTCGACCTCGCGCCACCGCTGCGCCATTTCGTTGCCAAGCGAATGATCTGGGGCGCACGCGCCTGGCCCTGAGCTTTTTAAGCAGAAAGGCGCAATTCAAACCACAACGACATGCCCCGCAGGAAATACCCTTGGGGTACAACGGGCACAACGAAGAACGTCGGTTTGGGAAAGTTCTATGCGTCACCCACAGGGTGACTCCAAAAACCGATTTGGCCTATTGCTTTTCCGCCGTGTTCGTTGTGTTCGTTGCGGTTAACTGCGTTTTCTAGGTTTAATATTCTTATAAAGGAATCGCCATGACCATCACCGAGCAAGCGATCAAAGCCTTGACACCAACCGGCAAGCTACGCGCTTCGATCAACACCGGCAACCCTGTGCTGGCCAGCAAGAACGCTGCAGGTGGCCAGCCGACCGGCGTCTCGATCGATCTGGCGCAGGCTTTCGCCGACCGGCTCGGTGTAACGCTCGAACTCACCGTTTTCGAGACCGCAGCCAAGTCGGTCGACGCACTAGGATCGGGACTGGCCGACATCGGCTTTTTCGCGATCGACCCGCTGCGCGGCGAGGAGATCGCCTTCACCGCGCCCTACGTGCTGATCGAGGGCAGCTATCTGGTGCGCGACGACTCGCCGATCGAGTCCAACGACGACGTCGACCGCGCCGGATACCGCGTCGCGGTCGGACAGGGCAGCGCCTACGACCTGTATCTAACGCGCCAGCTCAAGCACGCGCAAATCGTCCGAGCGCCGAGCGCGCCGGCCGTCATCGACCTGTTCGTTGAACAACAGCTCGAAGTCGCTGCCGGCGTCCGCCAGATGCTGGTCGCCGACGCCCAGCGCTTCCCCGACCTGCGCCTGCTGCCTGGCCGCTTCATGGTGATCCGCCAGGCGATGGCGACGCCCAAGGGACGCGGCGAAGCCGCGGCCGCCGTGCTGTGCGAGTTTGTCGAACAGATGAAGGCCGGCGGCTTTGTCGATGCCGCGCTGGCGCGTCACGGCATCGATGGCGCGGTGGTCGCCCCAGCGGCGTAAAGGATTGCTCCCTCATTTCGCCCGGCGCTTCGTTTTTCGCACAGAGTCGGCTAGACTTTGCCGCCTCCCGAGCGCGTCTCGCACCACCTTGTCAAAACCATGGCCAGAACAGAAAAGAAAAAACAGCTGATCGAATTCAAGGGAACCACCATGCCAGTGGTCACCGTCAGCCTGCGCTCGCTGCAAGCCGACGCGCTGAGTGCGGCGGCCAAGGTGCTGTTCGGCGACGATCAATTCTTCGACGGCGACGCCGCGCTGCTTGAACTCTCGCAGCTCGACGAAGTCCCAACGGCCGACTGGCGGCCGGTAAAAAAAGTATTCGAAGCGCACGGACTGCACGTCATCGGCGTTCGCGGCGGCAGCGACGAACTGCGACAGAGCGCCGCCGCTGCCGGACTGCCGGGCTTCGCCGCCAGCGAACGCGCGCCGCGCGCCGCGCCGGCGAGCAAGGCGCCTGCCGTCGAAACCGCGCCGCCGACGCAAATGGCGATCGAGCTGGCTCCGCCACCGCCCTCCGTTGAAATCGCGCCACCGCCACCGGCCGTACCGACGCTGGTCGTCGACCGCCCGTTGCGCTCGGGCCAGCAGGTTTATGCACGCGGCGGCGACCTCGTCGTACTGGCGGCGGTCAATGCCGGCGCCGAAGTCATCGCCGACGGCAGCATCCACATCTATGCGCCACTGCGCGGCCGCGCACTGGCCGGCGCCAGCGGCGCGACCGGAGCGCGCATCTTCACCACGCGTTTCGAAGCCGAACTGGTCTCGATCGCCGGCGTCTACCGCACCTTCGACGCCGGCGTTCCGGGCGATCTGGCCGGCAAGCCGGCGCAGGTCCAACTCACCGATAGTCCCGATAAAAAGCCGGGCGAGGCAAGCAACACGCTGGCCATCAAGCCGCTGCAAACGAGCTGATGCTCAAACCACGTAAAATGTTGCGCCAGCGCCACATCGCATCCGCATGTAAAATCACCCTTTTTTGATGGAGCAAGCACCTTGACTCGTATTGTCGTCGTAACCTCGGGCAAAGGTGGCGTGGGGAAAACCACCACCAGCGCCAGTTTCTCCTCGGGCCTCGCGTTGCGCGGCTTCAAGACCGCGGTCATCGACTTTGACGTCGGCCTGCGCAACCTCGACCTGATTATGGGCTGCGAGCGCCGCGTCGTTTATGACCTGATCAATGTGCTCAATGGCGAAGCGACGCTGACCCAGGCATTGATCAAGGACAAGCACTGCGGCAACGACAATCTTTTTGTTCTCCCCGCTTCGCAGACGCGCGACAAGGACGCACTCACCGAAGGCGGCGTCGAGAAGGTGCTCGAGGAACTCGCGCACATGGGCTTTGACTACATCGTCTGCGACTCGCCGGCCGGCATCGAACACGGCGCCGTGATGGCGCTGACCTTCGCCGACGAGGCGATCGTCGTCACCAATCCCGAAGTCTCGTCGGTACGCGACTCAGACCGTATCCTCGGTATCATCCAGGCCAAGTCGCGACGTGCGATTTCCGGCAGCGAGCCAGTCAAGGAGCACCTGCTGATCACCCGCTACTCGCCCAAGCGCGTCGAAGACGGCGAAATGCTCTCGTACAAGGACATCCAGGAAATCCTGCGCATCCCGATCATCGGCGTCATTCCCGAGTCGGAAATCGTTCTGCAGTCTTCGAACCAGGGGTCGCCGGCGGTGCACCTGACCGGTACCGACGTCTCCGAAGCCTATCTCGACGTCGTCGACCGTTTCCTCGACCATCCGCTACCGCTACGCTTCGTCGACTACGAGCGTCCCGGCCTGCTCAAGCGACTGTTCGGAGGGAAATAAGCATGTCCTTGCTCTCGCTGATCTTCGGCAACAAGCCGAAAACCGCCACCATCGCCAAGGAAAGACTGCAACTGATCATTGCCCACGAACGCAACGGACTGTCGAGCAAGCCCGATTTCCTGCCGGCGCTGCAACAGGAACTGATCGCGGTCATCTCGAAGTATGTCGCGGTCAACCCTGACGATATCAAGGTCATGCTCGAAAAACAGGGCAACTACGAGGTGCTCGAAGTCAACATCGTTCTGCCCGAGCCGAACACGACTCGCTGAACACCACCGCTATTCACCGGCAGCGAGTCGGCAGGCTCGCTGCCGGTGTTGTTTTCTGTCGACTCACAGCGATCGCGTCCGGCAATTGACTATTTTTTAGGCGGCGATCAGGGTAAAATCCGCCCCTTCCCCCGCGCTCGCTTACCCCACATGGAATTCGTCGGTTTTTCACTGCGTAACAATCTGTTCGTCGCCCCGATGGCCGGCGTAACCGACCGCCCCTTCCGCCAGTTGTGCAAGAAGATGGGTGCCGGACTCGCCGTCTCCGAGATGGTGACGTCCAACTCGCTGCTCTACGGCAGCGCCAAAACGCAGCGCCGCGCCAACCACGACGGCGAAGTCGAACCGATCTCGGTGCAGATCGCCGGATCGATCCCCGACATGATGGCGCAGGCTGCGCGACACAACGTCGAGCGCGGCGCGCAGATCATCGACATCAACATGGGCTGCCCGGCCAAGAAAATCTGCAATGTAATGGCCGGTTCGGCGTTGCTGCGCGACGAAGCACTGGTCGGCCGCATTCTCGCCGCGGTCGTCGCGGCGGTACCCGATACGCCGGTCACTCTCAAGATCCGCACCGGCTGGGACAAGAGCAACCGCAACGCGCTCGCCATTCTAAAAATCGCCGAACAAGCGGGGATCCGCGCACTGGCCATGCATGGCCGCACGCGCGCCTGCGGCTACACGGGCGACGCCGAATACGAGACGATCGCCGCGGTCAAGGCGCAGGCGTCGATCCCGATCATCGCCAACGGCGACATCACTTCGCCCGAAAAGGCCAGAGCGGTGCTCGACGCCACCGGCGCCGATGCGCTGATGATCGGCCGCGCGGCACAAGGCCGCCCGTGGCTCTTTCGTGAAATCGAGCACTTCCTGGCGACTGGAACGCACCTGCTGCCGCCGCGCGTCGCCGAAATCCACCAGATCCTGCTCGCCCACCTCGAAGACCTCTACGATTTCTACGGCATCGAAACCGGCGTTCGCGTCGCGCGCAAGCACATTTCCTGGTACACCAAGGGACTCGCCGGTTCGGCCGCCTTCCGGCACGGGATGAACCAGTTGCCCGACGTCGCGACGCAACAACAGGCGGTCAATGATTTCTTTTGCACACTCGCCGAACACAACGAACACCTGAGCTATGCCCAGACTGATAACGACAACGACAGTGAGGGACTCGCCGCATGAAACGAAGCAACGACATTTCAGCCTGCATCTACGGCGCGCTGGAAACCTATTTCAAGGACCTCGACGGCGAAATGCCCGGCCCCATCTACGACATGGTACTCAAGAGCGTCGAACGTCCGATGTTCGAACTAATCCTGCAGCAGGCCGGCGGCAACCAGACGCTGGCCGCGAGCATGCTCGGAATCAACCGCAACACCCTGCGCAAGAAGCTTGTCGATTACAAGCTGGTGTGACTCCTTTTTGAACTCATAGAAACCCATCATGAAAATCCGTCAAGCATTGATCAGCCTTTCCGACAAGCGCGGTGCGCTTGAATTTGCCCAGGGCCTGGCTGCCCAGGGCGTCAAGCTCTTATCCACCGGCGGCACCGCCAAGTTGCTGCGCGATGCCGGACTTGCCGTCACCGAGATCGGCGACTACACGGGATTCCCCGAAATGCTCGACGGCCGCGTCAAGACGCTGCACCCGAAAGTCCACGGCGGCATCCTGGCGCGCCGCGACCTGCCGGCGCATCTGGCGACGATCGCCGCGCACGACATCCCGCTGATCGACCTCGTTTGCGTCAATCTCTACCCCTTCCGCGAAACAGTCGCCAAACCCGATGTGACGCTCGAAGACGCGATCGAGAACATCGACATCGGCGGACCGGCGATGGTGCGTTCGGCGGCCAAGAACTATACGGGGGTGGCGATCGTCACCGACCCCGAGGACTACTCTTCGCTGCTCGCCGAAATGAAGGCCAACGACGGCGCGCTGACGCTCAGCACACGCTTCGGTCTGGCCAAAAAGGCGTTCACGCATACCGCGCGCTACGACGCGGCGATCGCCAACTGGCTCACCGCGCTCGACGAAACGAACAACCCGCAGACGCTCGCGACCTTCCCGCAAAAACTGCAGCTCGCTTTCGACCGCGTCGAAACGCTGCGCTACGGCGAAAACCCGCACCAGCAGGCCGCCTTCTACCGCGACCCGGCGCCGCTGCCGGGGTCGATCGCCGCCTACACGCAGTTGCAGGGCAAGGAACTCTCGTACAACAACATCGCCGACGCCGACGCCGCCTGGGAATGCGTCAAGTCATTCAGTGCGCCTGCCTGCGTCATCATCAAGCACGCCAATCCGTGCGGCGTGGCGATCGACGGCACGCTGCTGGCGGCCTATGAAAAGGCGTTCCAGACCGACTCGACGTCGGCATTCGGCGGAATCATCGCCTTCAACGGCATCGTCGACACCGACGTCGTCGCGGCGATGAGCGCGCGCAAACACTTCGTTGAAGTGCTGATCGCCCCAGCCTACACCCCAGCGGCCAAGCAACTGCTGGCTGCCAAGCAGAACCTGCGCGTGCTTGAGTTGCCGTTCGACGCCAACTCGCCGAATCGCCACAACGATTTCGAAATGAAGCGCGTCGGCGGCGGCCTGCTGGTGCAGACGCCCGACACCTTCGCCGTCAAGGCGTCCGACCTCAAGGTGGTGACCGATGCTTGCCCGACCGCCGCACAGATCGACGATCTGCTCTTCGCCTGGCGAGTCGCCAAGTACGTCAAGTCGAACGCCATCGTCTTCTGCGCCGGCGGCATGACGCTCGGCGTCGGCGCCGGCCAGATGAACCGCGCCGACTCGACGCGAATCGCCGTGCTCAAGGCGGCCAACGCCGGGCTCGCGGTCGCTGGCGCCTGCGTCGCTTCGGACGCCTTCTTCCCATTCCGCGACGGCCTCGACATCCTCGCCGAAGCCGGCGCCAAGGCGGTGATTCAGCCCGGCGGATCGATCCGCGACGACGAAGTCATCAAAGCCGCCAACGAACACGGAATCGCCATGGTCTATACCGGCGCCCGTCATTTCCGCCACTAAGAACAGCTGCCCTATGAAACTACTTGTCATCGGTTCCGGCGGCCGCGAACACGCGCTGGCCTGGCATCTGGCCAAGACCTCGGGCCTGCAGAAAATCTACGTCGCGCCCGGCAACGCCGGTACCGCGCACGAAGCCGAGCTCGAGAATCTCAACCTCACCGACCCGGTCGAACTCGCCGATTTCGCCGAACGCGAAAACATTCACCTGACGATCGTCGGCCCGGAAGCGCCGCTCGCCGCCGGCGTCGTCAATATCTTCAGGTCGCGCGGCCTCAAGATCTTCGGCCCGACGCGCGAAGCCGCCCAGCTCGAAAGCTCGAAGGATTTCGCCAAGCGCTTCATGGCACGGCACCACATCCCGACCGCCGCCTTTGAAACGTTTTCCGACAAGACGCAGGCGCACGATTACGTCGAGCGCCAGGGCGCGCCGATCGTCGTCAAGGCCGACGGCCTGGCCGCCGGCAAGGGCGTCGTCGTCGCCATGAGCCTGGACGAGGCACACCAGGCGATCGAGCACATGCTCGCCGGCCCCGGCACACGCGTCGTCATCGAGGAATTCCTCGACGGCGAGGAAGCCAGCTTCATCGTCATGGTCGACGGCAAGAACGTTCTGGCGCTCGCTTCCAGCCAGGATCACAAGCGCATCTTTGATGGCGACACCGGCCCCAACACCGGCGGCATGGGCGCCTATTCGCCGGCGCCGGTGGTCACCCCGGCGGTGCACGCCAAGGCGATGCGCGAGATCATCCTGCCGACGGTGCGCGGCATGGTCGCCGACGGCATCCCCTACACCGGCTTCCTTTACGCCGGACTGATGATCGGCCGCGACGGTTCGGTCAAGACCGTCGAATTCAACTGCCGCATGGGCGACCCGGAAACGCAGCCGATCATGATGCGCCTGAAATCCGACCTGCTGACGCTGCTCGAACACGCCGTCGCCGGCAAGCTTGACCGGGTCGAGGCCGAATGGGATCGCCGCGTCGCGCTCGGCGTCGTGCTGGCGTCGGCCAACTATCCGGCCAGGCCGCGCCTCGGCGACGTCGTCAGCGGACTGCCGGAGAACACGCCGGAGATGCACGTCTTCCACGCTGGAACCGCGCTGCACGAAGGCCGCACCGTTACCTCGGGTGGCCGCGTGCTGTGCGTCACAGCGCTCGGCGACAACGTCAAGCAGGCACAGAAGCACGCCTACGACGCGCTGGTCGGCATCCACTTCGACGGCATGCAGTACCGCCGCGACATCGGTTACCGCGCGATAAAATGATCCCGCGATGATCATTGCAACCATAGACCGAACCACAACGACACAACGCGCACAACGATGTAATTCCATGTTTTTCCGTCGTGCTCGTCGTACCCCACGGGTATTTCCTTCGGGGCATGCTCGTCGTGGTTAATTTTCTTTTCGCATGATCGCTGCGACGACGCTCGAAGCCTACTTCAACGGCCTGCAGGCGCGACTGATTGCGGCGGTCGAGGCCGTCGAGGGCGAAGGCGGCGGACGCTTGCGCCAAGATCCCTGGCGCAAGGAAGACGGAGCACCACTCGGTGGCCACGGGCTGACTGCGATCATCGAAGGCGGCCGCGTTTTCGAGCGCGGTGGCGTCGCCTTCTCGCACGTCAGCGGATCGGCGCTGCCCGCGTCGGCGACCGCCAAACGCCCCGAACTCGCCGGGCGCGCTTTCGCAGCAATGGGCGTTTCCTTGGTGCTGCACCCGCAGAATCCCTACTGTCCGACCGCACATATGAACGTCCGCGCACTGATCGCCAGCGGTGCCGGACAAACACCGGTCGGCTGGTTCGGCGGCGGCATGGACCTGACGCCGTACTACCCGTATGAAGAAGACATCCGCCACTTCCATTCAAGCTGCAAGCGCGCGCTCGCGCCTTTCGGCGACGAGCTGCATGCGCGCTACAAGGCCTGGTGCGACGACTACTTCTATCTGCCGCACCGCCAAGAGGCGCGCGGTGTCGGCGGGATTTTCTATGACGACCTGTGCGCCGGCGGCGAAGGCTGGGACGATCCTTTCGCGCGCAGCTTCGCCTTGACTCGCGCGGTCGGCGACGCCTTCGCCGATGCCTATCTGCCGCTCGTCGAAAAACGCCAGCACACGCTTTACGGCGAACGCCAACGCGATTTTCAGGCGTACCGCCGCGGACGCTACGTCGAGTTCAACCTGGTCTGCGATCGCGGCACGCTGTTCGGGCTGCAGTCGGGCGGGCGCACCGAGGCTATCCTGATGTCGCTGCCGCCGGTAGTCAAATGGCGCTACGACTGGCAGCCGGAACCGGAAAGCCCCGAAGCGCTGATTTACGAAATGCTGCTGCCGCGCGACTGGGTTTGATCGTTCGGCCGATCGGCCGCCACGCGGTAATGCACCATCGCCTGTTCGGCGCGATCGGTCTGCTCGAACAGGCGAGCGAGTTCAAGGCGCAGTTCGCGGCTGTCGGCGATCGACAGCGCCGCTTCGAGATAGGTCTGCGCCTTGCCCCATAGGCGCTGCGCCAGGCACATCCGGCCGAGCGCCAGCAGTAGTTGCGAATCGTCGCGGTGCTCCAGCAGCCAGCGGTCGGCGCAGGCAAGGCGCGCCGTCGGGTCACCGCCCGCAGTGCGCCCGTAGAGCGCGACCAGAGGCGAATCCCATTCGCGGTCGAGTTGCGCTTCGATCAAGGACAGCGCCTGATCGTCGGCGGCGAGCTCGAGCAACGCTTCGGCATAACAGTAAGCGAGCCGCGGGCTCGCTTCGCGCAACGGCATCGATCGCTGATACGCCTGCAACTCGACTAGATCGCCGCGTCGCAGGCGAATGTTCTCCTGATGCGCCTTGAGCTTGATCTCCTGCGCCAGCTCGGGCAACAGCGCATGGCGTTTTTCGAGCAAGCGAGCGATGCGCAGCACCTCGTCCCAGTGGCCGCAGCCCTGCTGCGCGCGCAATTCGAGGCGCAGCGCCGCGATGTGCCGGCCGGAAGCTTGCTGCACGCGTTTCAAGGCAGCGACGGCGTCATCGAAATGCTGCATCTCCAGATGCATTTCGGCTTCGAGCATCAGGCACGCCGGCTGCATTTTCGGATCGCCCTGCGCCGCGCGGTCGAGCCAGGTTTGCTGCTTGTCGGGCTCGTGCAAGCGCTGCGCCGAACGCGCCGCGAGCAGGGCGGCGAGCGCCGGCCGCTGGGCAGCAGAATGAGCCTCACTGGCCCTTTTGAGCGCCTGGCTGTAACGCCCTTCAAACATGAGACGCGCGATGTCGTAAAACGACGCGGCGGCTTTTTCGCGCCGCCGGCGCTCACGAAACTCGCGTACGCGGCGCGGCAGCGAGAGCGTCAGCGCCGCCGCCCGCAACACCGCGTAAAGCAGCACAAATCCGCCCAGGATCAGCACCATCGCGAAATTGAGCGAGATCTCGGCACGATACGGCGGCAACACCAGCAGCAGGTAGCCGTCGTTGAAATGCGCCGCCAGCGCGATGCCGACGGCCAGCGCAAAGAGCGTCAGCAGCCACAGCAGGCCTCTCATTTACGTTCCTTGCCGAGCTTGAAATTCTTGATCGCCGACAGGCTCTCGTTGAGGTTGGGCAATTCGATGTTGATCTCGGTCGCCGCAAGCCGCTTGAGCGATCGCTGGGCGGTCTGCACCGATTGATCATGGCCGTCAAAATAGCGATCGACCCAGACGCGCGCCTGCGCCAGCTCGTTGCGGAAAGTCCATTGATCGTGCGCCAGCAGCGCCAGACGCGCGTTGAGCAGACGCAGCTTGAGATTCTCGCGCAGGAAGAAGACCTGCTGCGGCGCCAGCAGCGCGGGTTCGTCGCGGTCGAAACGCTGGATGCGGATCAGGCCGCGCAACTCGCCCCAGAACTCCACCGCCAGCTGCTGCCAGAAAGCCAGCGAATCGGCGGTCGCCGTGACGGCCAGGGCCGCCGGCTTGCGCTCGTCGCGCGGACGGGCATCGACCGCTAGCGGCAGCGTATCGACCGCCGAGATGACGCTTTCCAGCTGCAGGTTCATTCCCGGCAGATCAATCTGCGGCAGCGCACGCAGCCGGTCCAGATCGCGCGCCAGGACCTTGCGCAGGCCGATGAACTGCGGACGGCTGCTGCCGGCCAGACGCGCGTCTGCCGACTGCAAGGCGAGCACCGCGCCCTGTACGTTGGCGGCCAGTTGCAGCTGCTGCGCGGCGAGCGTCACGCCCTGCTCGACTTCGGCCAGCGCCCACTCGTCGCGACCGCGCGCCAGATCCTGATAAAGGCTTTCGAGTGTCGCCTGCTGGCTTTTCGACTCGGCGAATTTGGCGTCGAGCTCGCCGTATTTCTCCTGCAGCACGGCGAGCTGCTCCTGCGCCTGCTTGGCCAGCATTCGGCTCTCGCGCGCCAGCGTATCGCTCGCGGACAAGCGGCGCGCCAGTTCCTGCTGGGTGTCGGCCAGCCGCAACCGCGTCTCGACCCACTGCCAGCCGGCCAAAGCGAGCGCCAGCAAGGCGATGATCAGCCACGGATTTTTCCACGCACGGCTCGCCGGCGGTGAAGCGGGGGCAGGCGCTGGGGGTGGCGCGGTAGACGGTTGATCAGCAGTATCATTCATGGGCAAACCAATTATAAGCACACAGGCTCTCGATAATGCCGGCATCGGCCGGCGCGCTTAGCACGACGCGCGACAGGCCGAGTTCCGCGGCCACTTGCGCGATACGCTGATGCGGAACGAAGAGCGGCAGGCGGAACAACTGCGCAAAGGCGTCAGTATCGAGCAAAGCCAGAAGGTTGCGCAAACCTTCGCTCGACGAAATGGTCAGTGCATCGAGCTGCCTGTTGCGCAACAACGACACGATCGGCTCGCCGTCGGCCGGTGGCGAACGGTGATAGCAGGTCACCGCGTCGACGCTGGCGCCGCGCTGGCGTAGCGTTTCGGCGAGCAGTTCGCGTCCGCCGTTGCCGCGCAGCAGCAACACGCGCTTGCCGGCCACCGCTTCAGCGGCAAAAGCCGGCAGTTCGAGCAGCGCTTCGGAATCGAAACGCCCGGCCGGAGAGATGACGTTCGCAATACCCTGCGCCGCCAACTGCACCGTAGTGCTCGGCCCGATCGCCGCCGCTTGCAGGCCGCGCGGCCAGCGGCACGCCGCCAGGATCTGCGGCAAGGCGTAAGCAACCGCATTGGGGCTGATAAAAATCGCGAACGCATAATCGTCGAGCTGTTCGATGGCGCGCTGCAAGGGCACCGGATCGTCCGCAGCGCCGATCTCGAGCAGCGGGAAAAACACCGCCTGACCGCCCTGCGCAGCGATCATCTGCGCGAGCTTTGCGGCCTGCTCGGCCGGACGCGTCACCAGGATTCGCTTACCCTGCAACGTCATTGAGCCGCCGCAAGCGACGCCAGGATTTCCTGCGCGCCCTGATCGCGGAGCCGCTGCGCCAGCGCCCGGCCGATCGAATCAGCATCACCCGGCGCACCACGCAGCTCGCCGCTGATCATTTGCCGGCCGTCGGGCGTCGCGACAAAACCGCGCAGCCACAGCTCGCCGTTGTCGAAAATTGCGTAGCCGCCCAGCGGCACCTGGCAGCTGCCGCCGAGCGCGCGCGAGAAAGCGCGTTCGGCACGAACGCAGGCCGTCGTTTCATCGTTGTTGAGCGGCGCTACCCAGGCTGCCGCGTCGATGTTGGCCGACAGCACCTCGATGCCGAGCGCGCCCTGCCCGGGCGCCGGCAGCGACTGCTCGGGCGTGAGCAGCGACCTGATTCGCGCGGCGAGGCCGAGGCGGATCAGACCCGCCGCGGCGAGAATGATCGCGTCGTATTGCCCGTCGTCGAGCTTGCGCAGGCGCGTATCGAGATTGCCGCGCAGCGCTTCGATTTTGAGCTGCGGATAAGTGGCGCGCAGGATCGCCTCGCGCCGCAGGCTCGAGGTGCCGACCACGGCGCCGGCCGGCAGCGCCGAGAGTTCATCGTAGCGGTTCGAGACGAAGGCATCGCGCGGGTTCTCGCGCGCCGTGATGGCAGCCAGCGCAAAACCTTCGGGCATTTCCATCGGTACGTCCTTGAGCGAATGCACGGCGAGATCGGCGCGCCCCTCGACCATCGCCACTTCGAGTTCCTTGATGAACAAGCCCTTGCCGCCGATCTGCGACAGCGGCCGGTCGAGGATCTGGTCGCCGCGCGTGCTCATTCCGAGAATCGTCACTGTCCGCTGCGGATACAGTTCAGCGAGCCGCGCCTGAATGTGTTCGGCCTGCCACAGCGCCAGGCGCGACTCACGCGAAGCGATGACGATGGGTGGAACGGCGACGGATTTTTTCTTCAAGGCCAGTCCTCAACGGAAGGGGGAAACCCCCACGAAAACAGCGCGAATTCTAGCATGCGGCCCCTTGCCGCCGAAGCGCGAAGCCCCTGGAGAACACGCAGAGCATTCGCCCGCGGGCTAAGCTTGTCGAAGCCCCTGGCCGCCCCGTTCGGGCTGCAATGCCTCATGGTTCGACAGGCTCACCACGAACGGAGTAGGCGAACGAAATAAACGCCCTAGACACCTTTGGCATACGACTTGACCAGCGGCCACTGCCGCCGGCTGACCGGCAATCTCTCGGGAATACCGCGCAGAATCGCCTGCCATTGCGTGTCGGCGTCTTCGGCGTCGCTCTTCTCGAAACCGGCGATTGCGTCGCGCGCGACCAGCGCGCTACGGTGCAGGCGGATGAAGCGCTTTGAAAACTCGTCTTCGAGGCGTGTCAGCGATTCGTCGAGCAGATATTCGCGGTTAACGGTGCGCGCCGTGACGTATTTGAGCTCGGCGCGGAGATAAAGAATGTCAGTGAGCGGAATGAGCAGCAGTCGCCCGCGCTCGTGACAGGAAAGGTGGGTACGCTCACCCTGCGGCAGCTCGGCGAGCACCTGCGGCGGCGGTGCCGACCGCCCCAGGCGAACCTTCTGCAGCGCCGCCGCCAGCCGCTGCGCGCGCACCGGTTTGACCAGATAGTCGATGGCGTTGAGCTCGAAGGCATGAACCGCGTAGCTGTCGTAGGCGGTGACGAAAATGATTCCCGGCGGCTTCTCGAGCTGGGCAAGATGGCGCGCAAGTTCGATGCCGTCCATCGTCGGCATGCGGATATCGACCAATGCCACGTCGACACCCGTGCCGGCACCGGCCAGCGCGGCGACCGCCTCAAGAGCGAGCAGGCCGTTGGCCGCCTCGGCGACGACGCTGTTCGGCTGCTCGCCAGCGACGTCGCCGAGCAGGTCGCGCAAGCGCGCGCGCGCCGGCGCCTCGTCATCGACAATCATCACCGACAGCGACGCGCGAACATTCACGACTCAGTCCTCCGACAAGGCAAGACGATATGCACCCGGTATTGACGTTGACCGTTTTCAAGAACCACTTCTTCGGCCTCCAGATGCGCCTCGAGATCATAGTAAAGCGCCAGACGCTCGCGGATATTGGCCAGCGCCAGGTGGTTGCCGCCCTGCGTCGCTTCGCCGCCGCGACAGGGATTGGCGAGGTCAACATGCAGTTCGTCGCCGCTGCGCGCAAAGCGGATATGTATCGTTGCCGGCTCGTCCGACGGCTCGACGCCATGATAGACGGCATTCTCGAGCAGCGGTTGCAACATCAGCGACGGCACTTTGAGATCGGCGGGAACGTCGACGATTTCCCACTCGACATTGAGCCGATCGCCAAGGCGCAGTTTTTCGAGGTTGAGGTACTGCCGGCACAGCGAAATCTCGTCGGCCAGCGGCAAGAGGTCGCGATGGTCGCGCATCAGCACGCGGAAGAGCTCGGCGAGCTCTTCAAGCGCGGTCTCGGCGCGCCTGGGCTCGGCACGGATCAGCGAGAGAATGGCGTTCAAGCTGTTGAACAGGAAATGCGGGCGGATGCGCGCCGTCAGCGCCTGCAATCGCGCCTCAGTGAGCGCCGGTGAAAAGGCCTGGGCGCGCAGCGCGAAATAGAAGAGCAGGCTCGCGGCGACCAGCGCACCGAGCAGCGCCGCGCGCGCCAGACGCGACCAGCCGCCATCGTCGATCCCCATGAAACGCCAGAAATCGAGCAGTAGAGCAGCCGACGACGCGGCGAGCGCGATCACCAGCGCCTGCCCGAGCGAGCGCGGCAAACGACGCAGCACATTGCCGGCGAACGCCAGCAACGCAAGATTGAAGAGCAGCAGCGGCTGCACCCAGGCCGCCAGGTCGACGTAGCGCTGCAGCGCGTCGCCGAGCCCGACGCCCTGCACCAGCGCCGCCGCCGCAGCCAACAGGTTGACGCCGAGCAGAATGCGCAGCATCACGCCGCAGTTGCGAAAGTCCGGCAGCGGCAAGCCCGCGGGGTTTTGCTTTATACTCGGCATCTTTGTGGGGCCTGTCCGGGGTTCCATGAGCCATTCTAGCCCACGAACCTGCTTTGATCATGAACCCAGCACAGCCCAAAACTCCCCCAGCCTCCGCCCCGGCAACCCAATACACCTGGGCCGGCCGCTTCTCCGAGCCGATGTCGGAACTCGTCAAGCGCTATACGGCGTCGGTCGGCTTCGACCAGCGCATGTGGCGCCAGGACATTCGCGGCTCGCTGGCACACGCCAGGATGCTGGCCAAGCAGAAAATCATTTCGAGTGCTGATCTTGCCGACATCGAACGCGGCATGGCGCAGGTCGCCGCCGAGATCGAGAGTGGCGAGTTCGAGTGGTCGCTCGACCTTGAGGACGTGCACCTCAATATCGAAAAACGACTGACGACGCTGGTCGGCGACGCCGGCAAGCGCTTGCATACCGGCCGCTCGCGCAACGATCAAGTGGCGACCGACATCCGCCTCTACCTGCGCGACGCGATCGACGACATTCTGCTGTTGCTCAGAGAATTCCAGAACAACCTGCTCGACCTCGCCGAGCGCGAAGCGGCGACGCCGATGCCCGGCTTCACGCATTTGCAGGTCGCCCAGCCGATTACTTTCGGCCACCACCTGCTGGCCTGGTTCGAAATGACGCGGCGCGACGGTGAGCGCTTTGCCGACGTTCGCCGACGCACCAACCGCTTGCCGCTCGGTGCCGCGGCGCTGGCCGGAACGACCTATCCGATCGACCGCGAACAGGTCGCTCGTGAACTTGACTTCGACGGCGTCTGCGAAAATTCGCTCGACGCGGTTTCCGACCGCGATTTCGCCATCGAATTTTGCGCCGCCAGCGCACTGCTGATGATGCACTTCTCGCGCATGTCCGAAGAACTGGTGCTGTGGATGAACCCGCGCTTCGCCTTCGTCAAGATCGCCGACCGCTTCTGCACCGGCAGCTCGATCATGCCGCAGAAGAAAAACCCCGACGTCGCCGAGCTCGCGCGCGGCAAGACCGGCCGCGTCTATGGCCACCTGACGGCGCTGCTGACGCTGATGAAAGGCCAGCCGCTGGCTTACAACAAGGATAATCAGGAAGACAAGGAACCGCTGTTCGACGCCGTCGATACCGTCTCCGACACGCTGCGTATCTACGCCGAGATGATTTCCGGCGTCAGTTCGCGCCCGGACAATATGCGCGACGCGCTGCGCCAGGGCTTTGCCACTGCGACCGACCTAGCCGACTATTTGACGCGCAAGGGATTGCCGTTTCGCGACGCGCACGAAGCCGTCGGACTCGCCGTGCGACGCGCCGAAGAGCTGGGCGTCGATCTGCCGCAACTCTCGCTTGCCGAGCTCAAGACCTTCTCCCCGCTGATCGACGACGACATCTTCGCCGTACTCACCGTCGAGGGATCGCTGGCATCGCGCAACCACCTGGGCGGCACGTCGCCAGAACAGGTTCGCACCGCCATCGCGCGCGCGCGCTCCCGTCAGCCGCGCGCCTGAGAAGACTGTTCAGCCGCCGTGCGCGGGCCAGCTAAACATCTTAGTGCGTGCAGCCCGGCGCCACGCCGCCGGGGCCCCTGAGGTCGGAGCGCTGGTAACTTGAGCGAACGATTCCCGTCGTCGCGTCGAAGAGCACGTCAAAGAATGCCAGGGCGTTCCAGCTGTCGCAGAATCGCCATTCCCAGACCAGCTCGTCGCGCGCCTTGAAATACGCCGTCCACTGCGGCTGCGACGGCCCGAGCAGACGCAGCACCGCCGCCTGGTCGCTCTTGCCGGGTTCGATGCGCGCGAAATGCGCCATATCGAGAACGCCCTCGATGCGCTCCAGACGGCCATCGGGAGCGATCCACGCCATGAACGTCTGGGTGCCTTCAGGGCCGCGCGGATACGCCAGTTGCTCGCGCCCATCGCCCCCCTTCCAACGCATTGCCGGCTCGCCCATGGTGGCGACCACTTCGGACAGCGTAGCGACGCCTGGCTTGAGATTGCTGCCGCTGTAACCGGCGCATGCTGAAAGGACGAGCACACTGCCGACCAACAGCAGACGCACCAGGAAACTTCGCTTCATTTCATCCTCCACGATTCAAGGGCTGTTGCGCCGGCCCGGAAAGCTCAGTCCGGCGCGGCGATACCTTCGAGCAACGCCTTGAGTTCGCCGCTCTGATACATCTCTTTCATGATATCGCAACCGCCGATGAATTCGCCGCGGATGTAGAGTTGCGGAACCGTCGGCCAATCGGAGAAGATCTTGACGCCGTCGCGAATCGCCGGCTCCTCAAGCACATCGACGCTGAAGAACAGCGGCAGATTGCAGGCTTGCAGGATCTGTACCGCGGTCGCCGAAAAACCGCACATCGGCGCCTGCGGCGTTCCCTTCATGTAAAGCACGACCGGGTTGGTGGTGACCTGTTCCTTGATCAGCTGTTGCACTTCCATTGAAAGCCTCTATATCGTTAAGTGGTGAAATTTAAATTGGGCTGACGACCCGGCTCAATACGGGTTTTGTCCGCCGCTGACGCGTTCGATCGATGCTTCGTCGCGCCAGGAATCGACTTCCAAGAACCCTGCCGCCGCCATCGACTCGCGAACTTTGACCGCCTGATCGTAGCCGTGTTCAATCAACAGCCAGCCGCCGGGCAGCAAATGGTCGCGCGCACCGGCGACGACGGCGTCGATGCACGCCACGCCGTCGCCGCCAGCGACGCCGTCGGTGAGCGCCACCTGCGGCTCGAACGGCAGCCCGTCGTGCGCCAGATGCGGATCGCCGTCAGCGACGTAGGGTGGATTGGACACGATCAGATCATAGCGCTCGCTGCCTAGAGGTCGATACCAGTCGCCTTCGACAAAGCGCACCGGCGCGCCGTGTCGCTGCGCGTTGGCGCGCGCCACGGCGAGCGCTGCAGACGACAGATCGACGGCGGTCACCGCGGCCTTCGGGAAGCGCAGTGCCAGCACGACGGCGACGATTCCCGAACCGGTTCCCAGATCGACGATTCGCGGCGCGCTCAAGAGTCGAGCCCGGGTGCTCGCCTGTTCGACCAGCACTTCAGTGTCCGGCCGCGGGATCAACACCGCAGGCGACACGGCGAACTCGAACCCACAGAAAAAAGCGCTGCCGAGCAGATAGGCGAGCGGCTCGCCGGCCGCGCGCCGCGCGACCAGCGCCGCGTATTGGGCGATCTGCGCGTCCGCGAGTTCACGCTCGGAATGCGCAATGAGATCGGCATGGCTGCAACCCGCCGCATATTGCAGCAGCTGCCGCGCCTCTTGCCGATCGATGCGCGAGCCCGCCTGCCGCCAGAGCGCGCCGATGGCGCGAGACGCCTCGCTCATCGCTTATTGCGGCTCGGCCAGTGCCGCCAGCTGCTCGGCCTGATGCTCGTTGGCCAGCGCGCCGACGAGTTCGTCGAGATCGCCGTCCATGATCGAATCAATCTTGTAGAGCGTCAGGTTGATGCGGTGATCGGTGATCCGCCCCTGCGGGAAATTGTAGGTACGGATGCGCTCTGAGCGATCACCGCTGCCGACCAGGCTCTTGCGCTCGGAAGCGATCTTGTCGTGTTGCTCGCGCTCCTGCGCATCCTTGATTCGCGCCACCAGCACCGACATCGCCTGCGCCTTGTTCTTGTGCTGCGAGCGCCCGTCCTGGCATTCGACGACGATGCCGGTCGGCAGGTGGACGATGCGTACCGCCGAATCGGTCTTGTTGATGTGCTGACCGCCCGCGCCCGACGCGCGAAAGGTGTCGATGCGAATCTCGGCCGGGTTGATCTGCACATCCTCGAGTTCGTCGGCCTCGGCCATCACCGCGACGGTGCACGCCGAAGTGTGGATGCGGCCCTGCGTTTCGGTTTCCGGAACGCGCTGCACGCGGTGCGCGCCCGACTCGAACTTGAGTTTCGAATAGACGCCGTTGCCGATGATTCGCGCAATCACTTCCTTGTAGCCGCCGACGTCCGAAGCGCTTGACGAAACGATCTCGACCTGCCAGCGCTGGCGCTCGGCATAGCGCGAGTACATGCGAAAGAGGTTGCCGGCGAACAACGCCGACTCGTCGCCGCCGGTTCCGGCGCGGATTTCGAGAAAGACGTTGCGCTCGTCGTTGGCGTCCTTGGGCAGCAACAACTTCTGCAGCTGGTCCTCAATCTGCGGCAGACGTTCCTTGGCCGAAAGCATTTCGGCTTCGGCCAGTTCCTTCATCTCCGGGTCGGCCAACATCTCCTGCGCCGATTGCAGATCGTCGTCGGCCTGCCGCCATTGCCCATAGAGCGCGACCACCGGGCCGAGCTCGGCGTGCTCGCGCGAGAGCTTGCGGTACTGATCCATGTCGCGCGTCGCCTCGCCGCTGGCCAGGATGCGGTCAAGCTCGTCGAGCCGGCCGACGAGATTTTCAAGTTTGTCGCGTATGCTCTGTTTCATAGTCAATCGATAAAAAGCTACTGTTCTGACCACAACGACACGACGGTCACAACGAAAAAACAAATGCCCAACAACTTACATTCTTCGTTAGTTGCGTTGTGCTCGTTGTGCCCGTTGTGGTCAATTTCTTTCAAGGCTTTCAAAGCCTCAATCGTGATGCAGGTTGAACAGCCTTGTTGCCAGCGCCTGCAGTTCGCTGCGGTCGCCTTCGGCCTGATGCAAAGCCTGCGTTGGCGCGTGCAAAAACTTGTTGGTCAGCCGCTGCGACAGCTGATCGAGGACACTCGCCGGATCGTCACCCTTGGCCAGCGCCTTGAGCGCGTGCTCCATTTCGTGGCGCCGCGCACGTTCGGCCGAATCGCGTAGCGAGCGGATCACCGGAACGGTTTCGCGCGTCTGTAACCAGGCCAGGAACGCATCGACGCGGGTCGCAATGATCGCCTCGGCGTCGACCACCGCCGACTTTCTCGACTCCAGACCAGACTCGACGACCTGCGCGAGATCATCGACGGTGTAGAGAAAAACGTCGTCTAGTTCGCCGACTTCAACTTCGACGTCGCGTGGCACCGCCAGGTCGACCATGAAAATCGGGCGGTGGCGGCGTACCTTGATCGCCCGCTCGACGAGACCCAGACCGATGATCGGCAGCTGGCTGGCGGTGCACGAGACGACGATGTCGAATTGCGCGAAACATTCGCCGACTTCTTCGAGGCGGATCGCGGTCGCGTCGAAACGGTTGGCGAGCTCGCGGCCACGATCGACGGTACGGTTGGCGATGACGATCTGCCTGGGTTTTTTCGCCGCGAAGTGCGTTGCGCACAGCTCGATCATTTCGCCGGCGCCGATGAACAGCACGTGTTGATCGGCGATGCGCTCGAAGATACGCTCGGCGAGCCGCACTGCGGCGGCCGCCATCGACACGATATTGCTGCCGATGGCGGTGGTCGAACGCACGTCTTTGGCCACCGCGAACGAATTCTGGAACAGCTTGTTGAGCGTTGTCCCCAGCGTCCCGACCTCTTTGGCGATACGCACCGCCTCTTTCATTTGGCCGAGGATCTGCGGTTCGCCAAGCACCATCGAATCGAGACCGCTGGCGACGCGAAAAACGTGGCGCACCGCATCGCGATCCGGATGCGTGTAAAGATACGGCTCGATGTCCAGATCGGGCAAACGCCGGTAGTCGCCGAGCCAGGCGATCACCGCCTGCGGCGATTCGGCCTCGACGTAAAGCTCGGTCCGGTTGCAGGTAGACAGGATCGCCGCCTCGTGCACGCGTCCGCCGCTCGCCAGGTCGGCGAGCGCCCGGCGCAGCTCTTCAGCATGAAACGCCAGCTGCTCGCGCACCGAGAGCGGCGCCGTGCGGTGATTGATGCCGAGAGTAAAAAGCGCCATGCAATGAGCGTCGGTTAAGGTTGGCTGTCGGCACGAAAGAAGACCGAAACGGCGGCAAATGGAACCGGCGATTATAGCACCCGCACCGGCGCTCCCCGGAATAACGCTGACCGCGCCGGTTATTCATCGATGAACAACCCATGTCGCGAGCATGGTAAGCAAGGCCCTGCTGTCTCTCAGAACACCGACCGGATCAGCGTTAGGAGACCGTTCTCGACGGCCCCAGGGCGTGTCGGAGGAAGCCTGAGCCGACCGCTCAAGTACTGAAAAATACCACGAGCGGCGTAGCAAGAATTCCCGCCTCGGTACGTTCGGAAACCTGAGCGGAACTCTTCATTACCCCAGGGACCATTTCTCATGTCTTGGTGAATTCTTATCATGCGCGAAGCTTATATCGACAGGATATGATTTGCGCCGATGCAGGTTAGTGATGTCTGTCCGAAACACCAAGATTGCAGCGAGAGATCGCTCAACGCACATACGAAAGGATCCACAATGAAATCTCATACCGGAGTTGGCCAGCGGACTGCAGTTGTCACAGGATGCGCCGCGCCTCGCGGGATCGGTTTGGCAGTAGCACGCCGATATGCTCAAGAAGGATGGGCGGTCGCAATGCTCGATATCGATGAAGTTGCTCTGAAGATTGCTGCAGAGAAAGTGAAATCCGAGTTCGGCCAACCAGTCCTCGCAATACACTGCAACATTGGCGACAAGAAGTCGGTCGATGCAGCGGCTCAGACCGTCAAGGAATCCAATATGCCCCCAGTCGGTGCCGTTGCCAACGTCGCCGGCATTGCTTCCCCATCGTCTTTCCTGGAACTCTCCTTGGAGGAATGGAACCGGGTCTACGCCATCAACTGCACCGGTTCGTTCCTCGTTTGCCAGGCATTTATCCCGCAAATGATCGCCGGCGGCTACGGACGCATCGTCAATATGTCCTCGGTCACCGCACAGCACGGCGGGGGCGTTTTTTCGAAGACGTCCTATGCGGCTGCGAAGGCGGGCGTTATCGGCCTGACGCGAGGCCTGGCCCGGGAGTTCGCGCAATATGGTATCACCGCAAACGCGATCTGCCCGGGTGTTGTCGATACCGACATCCGCGTCGGCTCAACACCTGAAAATGAGGCGAAGCTGTCCGAAGCGGTCCCGCTGAAACGCCAGTGCAAGCCGGAAGAGGTCGCGGCACTGTACGTATGGCTTTCCAGTGGAGACGCCGGATACATGACCGGGACGACGCAGAACATTAACGGAGGGGCTTATATCGCCTAACCGGCTCAAGACTCGAACAGCTCGGTCGCCGGCCGGAAAATGTCGAACAGCAGGACCGTCGAGAACGCTCCCCCAAACGATGATCTGGCCGGTGTTCTGAGAGACGGCAGGGCGTTGCTTAACATGCTTTCGACATGATTTCTTTCGCTGAAAAACGGGACGCCACCGCACGATACGTTTGGCGCGGTCTTTCGGGTCCTGGATGCCAAGGTATTCGAGGGACGGCCGGATCGAAACGCATCGGGCGGCCTTCGCTCGCGATGTGTCGTGGATGGACTCATCGATGCTCGGGGCATGGAAAGCCCTGGGCGGCGTCGGTCTGATCGAGACCGAGCAGGACATCAAGGGCAAGGTGAGCGTAGAGCGGCGCTACTTTATCGTCAGCACCGGCATCAAGACGGTCGAGCAGTTCGCTGACGCCGCACCCGCCCATTGGGGCGTTGAAGCCATGCACGGGGTTCTTGATGTCACTTTCCGCGAGGACGACTGCCGCGTCAGCAAAGGTCATGCTGCCCAAAATCTCAGTGCTATCCGCAAGTTCGCGCTCGCCGCCTTGCGTACCGACACCCAGCACCCAACCATCAGCCTGCGTCGCCGTCGAAAATTCGCCGACCGTCGCTCTGACTATCGCGCAACACTCCTCGGAATCAAACTTCCACAAACCGCTGCACCTTCTGCGTCATGACGTTTGCGTGTGCGATTGCCGTGTGACCGCGCCAGGCCTCGCCGCCGCCGTCGCCACGATCGATGCCAGGCGACCTGCCTCAAACGCCCTGCCCCGCTGCGACCTCGGCACGGAACCAGGCGACGAATTGCATCACTTCGACGCGGCTCGCATGCCGCTCTGGATAGACGATGAAATGCGCGCGCACCGGCAGCGACCAGGCCGGGTGAAAAACCGGGCGCAAACGTCCGCTGGCGATATACGGCGCTGCGATCCGTTCGCTTTCGAGCGCAATTCCCAGCCCCTGTACCGCGGCCTCAAGCGACAAGTTGGCGCGGTCGAAACGAAAGGCAAAACGCTCCGGCGCACCGATCAAGCCCTGGCTGGCAAACCAGGCGGGCCATTGCACGACGCTCACGGTCGATTGGATCAAGGGGCTATCGAGCATGTCCGCCGGCACGTTGATGGTCTGACGCGCCAGCAGGTCGGGACTGGCCAACGGCAGGATGCGTTCCTCGAAGACCGGTTCGACGACCAGATTGGGCCAGTCCGGGATGCCGTAACGGATGTCGACATCGACCTGGCCCAGAGCGAAATCCGAATGAACCGGCGAGGCCGACAGCGAAAAGGCGATCTCCGGATAGGTCCGCGCGAATCCGCTCAAGCGCGGCATCAGCCACAGGCTGGCCAAGCTCGGACTCGAATGGACGTGCAGCGTGTTGCGCACGCCCTTGCGCACATCGTTGGTGGCGTCGCCGATCGCGCCGATCGCCCCGGCGACCCGTCGGAGATAAGCCTCGCCGGCATCGGACAAGGCTATCCCGCGCGAAGTGCGCTCGAACAGCAGCACGCCGAGGAACTGCTCGAGATTGGCGATCTGATGGCTGACCGCCGAAGGCGTCAAGTTGAGCTCATCGGCGGCGCGTGCGAAGCTCAAGCGGCGCGCGACGGTCTCGAAACTGAGCAGCGCCGAAAGCTGCGGCAGGTCGGATCTCATGCCGAGTTACCGCATGAAGAAATTTCACTCGCGAATGAATTTATAGCGTTTGCGCTCATGTAAATCATCGCCGAATATTACCCTCGAATTCTCCCCAACGTCGACAAGGACTACTCAAATGTTACTTGCAGATCGCGTAGCAATCATCACCGGCGGCGCCTGCGTCTTCCTCGCCGGCAACCTGGCCAAGTACCGCACCGGCGTCACGCTCGACGTCAACGGCGGCATGCTGATCCACTGACATGACCAAGCGAATCATCTCGATCTCAGCCGCGCCGTACGACGGCTACGCTTTTCCACAAGTGCTGGAGAGCCTCGCCGCCTGCGGCGTCACCCACGTCGAGCCGGCGTTCATCGTCGGTTATACGGAAACTTTCGACGAGAGCGCCTTCACCACAGCCCAGGCCCAGCAATACGCGAGCTGGCTCGCCGACAGCGGGCTGGGCTGTTATGCTTTTTCCTCGCACATCGACCTCGGACGCGACGACGCGGTCGGCGTCTTCTGTCGCCGCATGGACTTTGCCGCTCGGCTCGGCGCCAAAGTGATCAATACCAACGCCGCAGCGCGCCGCAACGCCACCGGTTTTTTCAACCACATCAATGCGCTAGCTCGCCATGCCGAACTGTTGGGAATGATCATCGGCCTCGAGAACCCGGGCGACGGCAGCGACAACCTGTTCAATACCGCGAGCGACGGGATTCTGCTGCTCGACGCGGTCGGCGATACCAACGTGCGCCTCAACTACGACGCCGGCAACACCATCTCGCACCGTCCGCAAACCAGGGATGGCGGCGTCAATCCAGCGGCTGACGCGTTGCTGGCGATGCCCGCTTGCGCGCACGTCCATGTCAAGGACGTTCGCGTCACCGACGACGGCTATTTCTTCACGCCGATCGGCCAGGGTGACATCGATTGCGCCGCGATCCTGCGCGCGTTGGCGGCAACCGACCTGAACCTTTCGATCGAAATGCCGCTGCGCCTGCATCGCGCGCCCAACGCCCAGCCGCAGCGAAAACCAGAACCGGTGCCGCTTGCAGTGCTCGAGGCGGCGATCGGCGAATCGCTGGACTTCGTCAAGCGCCAGCTCGGCAGCGTAAAGGAGAGCGCATGAACCGCGTCATCAACGATCCCGACCAGGTGGTCGAGAACATGCTCAAAGGATTGCTGCGCGCCCACCCCGAGCTTGAGGCGACGATCGACAATCCGCGCGTAATCAAGCGCCGCAGTGCGCCACAGGCGGGCCAAGTGGGCATCGTCACCGGCGGCGGTTCGGGTCACGAGCCGGCGTTTCTCGGCTACGTCGGCGAGAACCTGGTCGACGCGGTCGCCGTCGGCGAGATTTTCTCGTCGCCGACCGCCAAGAGCTTCTTCGACGCCATCAAGGCCGCTGACGGCGGCGCCGGCGTCGCCTGCCTCTACGGCAACTACGCCGGCGACAACATGAACGTCAAGATGGCGCTCAAGATGGCCGAACGCGCCGGAATCCGCGTCATGACGGTCGTCGCCAACGACGACGTAGCCTCTGCCGCCAAGGGCGACGAAGCCAAACGGCGCGGCGTCGCCGGCGAAATTCTGATGTGGAAGACCGCCGCTGCGTGCGCCGCGCAGGGCGGAACGCTCGAGCAGGTGATCGAGGTCGCGCAGCGCACCATCGCCCAGACGCGCAGCATCGGCATCGGTTTAAGCTCGTGCACCATCCCGGCGGTCGGCAAGGCCAACTTCCATATCGCCGACGGCAGCATGGAAGTCGGCATCGGCCACCACGGCGAGCCCGGAATTGCCGTCAGCGCGATCACGCCGGCGGCCATCATGGCGCAGACGATGGTCGACGCCATCGTCTGCGACCTGCCGTTTGGCCGCGGCGACCGCGTCGCCGTGCTGATTTCAGGGCTCGGCGCGACGCCGCTGATGGAGCAGTACATCCTCTACGGCAGCGTCGCCGAGCTGCTCGCCCAGGCCGGCATCGAAGTCGTCGTTCCGCTCGTCGGCAACTTCTTCACCTCGCTCGAGATGATGGGCGTCACGCTGTCGGTGCTCAAGCTCGACGATGAACTCGATCGCCTCATGCGCTATCCGTGCGCGTCGATCGGCCTGACGGTCAGCAAGGAGCTTCGATGAAAAACGAGATCGAACTGGCCAACGCCGGCGCGGTAGTGCTCGACCTGATCGAAACGATCAACGAAAACCGTGCCTACCTCTCCGAAATCGACGGCGCGATCGGCGACGGTGACCATGGCATCAATATGAGCAAAGGCTTTTCGCAGTGCCGCGACGCGCTGCTCGCGCAGCCGACGCTGCCTGGCTTGGCATCAGCCTTCGACGCGCTGGCGATGACGCTGCTCGACGGCATCGGCGGCTCGATGGGGCCGCTCTACGGCAGCGTCTTCATGGGCTTTGCCGAAACGCTCGCCGGTCACCAGCGAATGGACGCGCAGCTCTTCGGCGCGGCGCTGGCGCGGGCCGTCGCCGACGTGCAATCGGTCGGCAGCGCCCAGGTCGGCGACAAGACGCTGATGGATACGCTGATTCCGGCGCGCGATGCCTACCTGGCGGCGCTGTCGCAAGGCGCCGATTTTGACGAGGCGCTCGGCGCGATGGTCGCCGCAGCAGAAACTGGCTGGAAGTCGACCAAGGCGCTGCAGGCGCGAATCGGCCGTGCCGCCCGCCTGGGCGAGCGTTCGATCGGCGTGCTCGACGCCGGAGCGACCTCGTGCTTCCTGCTGCTGCGCACGCTGGGCAGTTCGCTGCAGAAGCGCCTGGTTTAGTTAACCACCTGGATTTTTCTGATGATGTCGCCGATGCATATATGTTCCATGCATCCGACCTGCCGACGGATATCATGGGACCTTAACCCACACCAACGAGGGGGGATGCTGATTCACGGCTAGCAAGCTGTTTTGCCTCGCGTAGTGCCGTAGTTCTTTCAAAAAAACCTAGGAGGGTATTATGAATGACAACTTCAAGATGAATCGCCGCTCGTTCCTGCACACTGCAGGTGCTGTTGGTGCCGCCACGCTCTTGGGCGGCGCCCCGACGATCCTGCACGCTGCGCCGCTCAAGATGATGTTCGGTCACGGTGCGGCGCCAGGCAATCCGCGCTCGGTCGCGGCCGACAAATTCGCCGCACTGGTCAATTCCCGGACCGGCGGCGCGCTCGAGATCAAGGTCGCCGGCGCGGCCATGCTCGGCGACGACGCCGCGATGCTGACCAGCCTGCGCACGGGAACGCTGGCGTTCTCGGCCAACAGTCAGGGCGCGATGTCATCGATCGTCCCCGAACTGGCCGCGCTCGGTCTGCCTTTCCTGTTCACCAAGAGCTCCGACGGCGTCAAGATCCTTTCCGGCAAGATCGGCGACCAGCTCAAGCCGAAGTTCGACGCCGTCGGCCTGGTTCCGATCGGCTGGTGGGACAACGGCATCCGCCACATCACCAACAGCAAGCGCGCCATCGTCGTTCCGGCCGACCTCAAGGGCCTGAAGTTCCGCACCCCGCCCGACCCGGCAACGATCGACATCTTCCAGGCGCTCGGCGCGGCAACCACCCAGATCGCTTTCTCGGAACTGTACGTGGCGCTACAGCAAAAAGTGGTCGACGGCCAGGAAAACCCGCTGACCAACATCGCCAGCGCCAAGATCTATGAGGTCAATCCGTTCATCAGTCTTTCCGCACACAAATGGGAATGCACCCCGGTGCTGATGTCCAAGATGGCGTGGGGCCGGCTCGACGCCAAGACCAAGGACATCATCATGGAGTCGATGGCCGAAGCGACTGCCTTGCAACTGAGCCTGTCGGACGAATCGGGTCTGAAGCTCGAGAAAGACTTCCGTGCGAATCCGGCGCTGACCGTCAACGAAGTCGATCTTGAGGCTTTCCGCAAACAGACCGCACCGGTCTTCGACAAGTGGGCAGACAAGCCTTTCGGCGGATTCGTCAAGGATCTGCGCAAGACGGTTCTGGGATAAAACGACTATGGCCGAACTTAAAAAAACGGCCAGTGAACGCTCCGGCGCCATCCGCTTCCTGGATGGCCTGGACAAGTTCATCGGTCTAATCTGCAGGTCGGCCGTACTGGCGACCGGTTCTGCGCTTCTCGTTTCGATCATCGTCACCGTGATCGCCCGCTACGTGATCGACGTCGGCGGCATCGACTGGTCGGAGGAACTGCCAAGACAACTCTTCTCGTGGTTCATCATGGCCGGGGTGGTGCTGGCGCTGCAATCGGGCAACCACATCGCCGTCGACCTGATCATGAACTTTCTGGCCGCTCCGGCGAAACGCGTCCTGGTCACCTTCACGAATCTGCTGATCGGCGCGGCGTACGTCTACCTGTTCTTTACCGCACTCGAAGTCGCCGACATCGCCGCGGCGGAAATGAACCCGATGCTCGGAACGCCGAACAGCCTGCCGTTCTACGCGCTGGCTACCGGATCAATGCTGACGGCGATCGGCGCTTTTTCTATTGCCATCCGCGTTTTTCTGCTCGGCGCCGATGCCAGGCCTCAGGGAAGCGCCGAGGAGAGTGTCGTATGATCACCATTCTGATTGTCGCTTTCTTCGTTCTGCTGGCGCTGGCGGTCCCCGTCGGCCACGTCCTGGTCATCGCCTCGGGCGCTGCCATCCTCGCCGGACAGGAGTTTCCGGTGATGCTGGTGGCGCAGCAGATGATCAACCAGACGCTGTCGTTCCCGATGCTGGCGCTGCCGTTCTTCATCCTCTCGGGCAGCCTGATGATGAGCGGCCGGCTCGGCGAAAAACTGATCGGCTTCGCCACCGAACTGGTGCAGCGCTACCGCGGCGGCCTCGGGTCGGTGACCGTGCTGGGCAGCTGCGTCTTTGGCGGTGTTTCAGGATCGGCCGTGGCCGACGCGACGGCGCTCGGTGGCATGTTGATTCCCTGGCAGGTGCGCGAGGGCTACCCGCGCGGCTTCGCAGCAGCGAATAATTCGGCTGCGGCGACGATTGCCATCCTGATTCCACCGTCGATTCCGTTCATTCTCTACTCGCTGGTCTCGAACGCTTCGATTGCGGATATGTTCGTCGCCGGCGTCCTGCCGGGGCTGATGCTGACCGCCGGCTTTGTTACCGTGTGCAACGTCTCGGCGCGCGTCCGCGGCTTCCCGATGACCAAGACGCCGTTCGACGGCGCGAAATGCCGCAAGCTATTCGTCGAGGCGCTGCCGGCGCTGCTCATGCCGTTCATGATCCTGGTGCTGCTGCGCTTCGGTTTCGCGACGCCGACCGAAGTCTCGGTCGTCGCCGTGTTCTACGCCGTACTGGCTGGCCGCTTCATCTATAAAGACATGACGATGAGGCGCTTTTTCGATGCGCTGCTGGCCGCCGGCGTGGCGACCGGTGTGGTGATGCTGGTGATCATGGGCTCGGCGGTGGTCGGCTGGATGATGACCTACGCCCAGGTTCCCCAGTTGTTCGCCGAGTGGTGCCTGACGACGCTCAAGGCGCCGTGGCTGATCATCATGGCGATGATCGTCATCATGCTGATCGCCGGGATGTTTATCGACCTGCCGGCAGCGATTCTACTGCTTGGGCCGATTTTTGTTCCGCTCGCCGAGACGATCCACCTTGATCTGGTCCAGATGGGTCTGATGATGGTCCTGACGCTGGCCATCGGACTGTATACGCCGCCGGTCGGCACGACGCTGTTTATCAGCAGCTCGATCGCGCGCGTCTCCATCCTGAAAGCTTCGAAGGAACTGATCCCCTTCTATATCGTGGCGCTGGGAATCGCGCTCGCCTTCTCCTACATCCCGGCACTGACCTTGTAAGCCATCAGCTGCGGGGGCGGCAGACAGGAATTGCCGCACCCGAGCGGATTTTTTAACAACCAAGGACTGAATGAAAATGGAAAGAACTGCATTAATCAAATCAGTATCACAGGCGGCCTACCGTATTCGTCGCTATGCCTTGCGCATGGGCGAAGTTCAGGGTCAAGGCTACGTTGGCCAGGCATTGGGCCTGGCTGATATGCTGGCCGTCGCTTATACCCATGCGCTGAACTACCAACCGGAAGATCCTGAGTGGGAAGGCCGTGACCGCTTTCTGCTGTCGCATGGCCACTTTGCGATTGCCCATTACGCGGCGCTGATTGAAGCTGGAATCATCCCGCAAGACGAACTGGAAACCTACGGTTCTGATGAGAGCCGCCTGCCGATGTCCGGCATGGCGAGTTATACGCCCGGAATGGAAATGTCCGGAGGGTCCCTGGGACAGGGGCTGGTGATCGCCGTTGGAATGGCGCTGGGCCTGCGCCTCAAGAAGAATCCCGCCTTCGTCTACAACTCGATGTCCGACGGCGAACTGGATGAAGGTTCAACCTGGGAAGCGGCGATGTCGGCAGCTCATCACGGACTCGCCAACCTGATTTGCCTGGTCGATATCAACAACCAGCAGGCGGATGGAAATTCCAACAAGATCCTCGGTTTTGAACCGATCGCCGACAAGTGGCAAGCCTTTGGTTGGCACGTGCAGCGCGTCAACGGCAACGACGTCGAGGCTTTGCTGAACGCCTTCGACATTGCCCGCGAGCTGCCTGATGCCAAGCCGCGCGTGATCATTCTCGATACCTTGATGGGCACCGGCGTGCCTTTCCTGGAAAAGCGCGACAAAAACCACTTTATTCGCGTCGACGCTGCCGAGTGGCAGGAAGCGCTCGCCATTCTGGACGCTTCGCAAACGACAGGAGAAGCCCAATGAGCACCGCTGCCAAAAAGCCCCGTTTGACCACCTCGGCGATGATCGCCTCGATTGCCGGCGACGGACAACGCACCAAGCCCGCGCCGTTTGGACACGCGCTGGCAGAACTGGCCAAGACCCGCCCGGACATCGTCGGCATGACCGCCGACCTGTCCAAGTACACCGACCTGCATATCTTCGCCCAGGCGCACCCGAATCGCTTCTTCCAGATGGGGATGGCCGAGCAACTGCTGATGGGCGCAGCGGGGGGCATGGCCAAGGAAGGCTTTACGCCGTTTGCCACCACCTACGCCACCTTCGCTTCGCGCCGCGCCTTTGATTTTATTCATCAGGTGATCTGCGAAGAACACCTCAATGTGAAGATTGTCTGCGGCTTGCCGGGGCTGACGACCGGCTATGGTCCGAGCCATCAGGCGACCGAAGATGTGGCGATGTTCCGTGGCATTCCCGGGCTGACGATTGTCGATCCGTGCGACGCACTCGATATCGAACAGGCCGTACCGGCCATCGCCGAGCACCAGGGTCCGGTCTACATGCGTCTGCTGCGCGGCAATGTGCCGCTGGTGCTCGACCAATACGACTACAAGTTCGAACTCGGCAAAGCCAAGCTGCTGCGCGATGGCAAGGATGTGTTGTTCATCTCGACCGGGCTGATGACCATGCGAACGCTGGAAACGGCCAAGGCGTTGGCCGCCGACAAGGTTGATGTCGCCGTGCTGCACGTGCCGACGATCAAGCCCCTTGACGTAGCCACTATTTTGCGTGAAGCAGGGCGTGCTGGTCGGCTGGTGGTCGTCGCGGAAAACCACACGCTGATCGGCGGGCTCGGTGAAGCGGTGGCGACGCTCCTGCTGAGCAATGGCGTCACGCCACCTTTCCGTCAGATGGCGCTGCCCGACGAGTTTCTCGCTGCCGGGGCATTGCCCACGCTGCATGATCGCTACGGCATCTCGAGCGCGGTGATGGCTACCCGCATCAAAGGCTGGCTCGACTGATCTGGTCGGCGAAACCTCGCGGCGGGGACCGATCGACCAGGTGCTCAAGATGCGCCAACGCTGAGCCCGCTTGCCGCGGGTTCAGCAGCACTTGACGATCATCGATGACGAGTTTGCCTGGTCGTCGGCCTTGGGCTACTATTTGCGACCGTAAAGCAATGCTAAAGGGTTAAGCCATGTCACTGCCGCTACGCGCAATTGCCGTATTTCACGCTGTCGCGCGCAGCGGCAGCCTGACCAAAGCTGCCGCCGAACTGTTCGTCACCACCTCGGCTGTCAGCCAGCAGATCCAGAATCTCGAGCAACACCTCGGCACCACGCTGCTGACCAAGGCCGGACGCGGCATCGTCCTCACCGAAGCCGGCGAGCGCTACTTCGAAATGATCGCCGACGAGGTCGAGCGCATCACCGAAGCGACCTTGCGCATCCGTGGATTTCGGTCGCGCTCGGTGCTGACCGTGCGCTCGACGCCCTCGTTTGCCAGCAAATGGCTGCTACCGCGGCTGCGCGGCTTCCTTGATGCCAACCCGAACATCGAACTGCGCCTCAATGGCACCAACGAGCCGACCGATTTCACGCGCGAAGCCGTCGATGTCGAGATTCGGCACGGCGAGGGGCGCTGGCCCGGGCTCTTTGTCGAGGGCCTGGCCGAGGAATATTTCCTGCCGGTCTGCGCACCGGGCTATTGCGCAGCGGCCAGCATCGACGCCGCCGACGCTCGCCAGTACCGGCTGATCCACTCGGTCAAATCACAGGTCCAGTGGCCGCAGTGGTTTGCTCTCGCCGGCACCCCGCCGCCAGACGAACTGCAACGCGTTCTCTTCGACCGCAGCCACATGTCGATCGATGCGGCGGTCGACGGCGTCGGACTGGCACTCGAAAGCACGCTGATGATGTGGCGTGAATTGCGCGACGGCACGCTGGTCTGCCCGGTTCGCCTGCCGCCGAAAATTTCGCTAACGACGCAGTGGATCGTCTGCCCCTTCGACTATATCGAGAAAGCCAAAGTCCGCCTCTTCCTCGACTGGATGCGCGCCGAACGCGTGCTCTGGAGCACGCAGTTTTCAATTTAGAACGAGCTGAAACCGTTTAAGTTTTCTAAACGTTCGGGTCGTAAAACTCGCTTGTCGCTCGCCAAGTCGGTTCATAGAATGCGTCACAGAAGCCGCTGCAGCGGTCTTCATCGGCAAGGTTGGCGACCCGACCTGCGGCGTCTCACTGCGTGCAGTCAGCGACAAGCCACACTCTCATGAACGTTTAAATTAAGGACTCCCAATGAATCTCTACACCCTACTCAAAGCCCGATCGGACGCCGGGCGTCCGGTGCGCGTGGGCCTTATCGGTGCTGGCAAGTTCGGCTCGATGATCCTGAGTCAGGCGCGTCATATCGAAGGCATGCACATCGTCGGCATCGCTGACCTCGACGTCGGCAAGGCGCGCGCTTCGCTGGCACGAGTCGGCTGGGACGCCGAGCAGTACTCGGCCAAGACGCTGGGGGATGCGGTAAAGAACGGCAAGACCTGCGTCCTCGACGACGCCGCGGCGCTCGCCGCATGCGACGAAATCGAATGCATCATCGAAGCGACCGGCCATCCGATCGCCGGCGTGCGCCACGCGCTGGCCGCGATCGAAGGCAACAAGCACGTGATTATGGTCAATGTCGAAGCCGACTGCATGTGCGGTCCGCTGCTGGCGGCCAAGGCCAAGGCCAAAAATCTCGTCTACAGCATGGCCTACGGCGATCAGCCTGCGATCATCTGCGAACTGGTCGACTGGGCACGCGCCTGCGGCTTCGAACTGACCTCGGCCGGCAAGGGGATGAATTTCGAACCGCGCTACCGCTATTCGACACCCGACACGGTCTGGGGCTTCTTCGGCTGGACAGCAGAAGAGGTCGCCAAGGGCGACTTCAATCCGAAGATGTACAACTCCTTCACCGACGGCACCAAGGCCGCGATCGAGATGGCAGCAGTCGCCAACGGCACCGGACTCGACTGCCCGGACGACGGCCTGGCCTTTCCGCCGACTAGCCTCAACGATCTGGCCAAGGTCTTCCGTCCGGCCGCCGACGGTGGCCGCCTGCCGCGCAGCGGCCTGGTCGACATCGCCGCCAGCCAGGAACCCGACGGCCGCGAAGTCTTCAACAACATCCGCTACGGCGTCTTCGTCACCTTCAAGGCGCCCAACGAATACACCAAGGCCTGTTTCAAGCAGTACGGTCTGCTGGTCGACCCGTCCGGCTGGTACGGGTCGATGTGGCGCCCGTTCCACATGATCGGTCTGGAAACGGCCATCAGCGTGCTCTCCGCGGTGCTGCGCCATGAGCCTACGGGGTGCAGCAAGGAGTTCCGCGGCGACGCTGTGGCCACCGCCAAGCGCGACCTCAAACCCGGCGAGTTGCTCGACGGCGAAGGCGGCTTCGCGGTCTGGGCCAACGCCATCCCGGCGACCAAGAGCCTGGCCGCCGCCGGCCTGCCGATCGGTCTCGCGCAAAACGTCAAGCTCATCCGTCCGGTCGCCAAGGATACCATCGTCACCTTCGACGACGTGGTGATCGAACGCGACCTCGACGTGCTCGCGCTGCGCAAGGAAATGGAGCGTGCCACGCTGGCGCAGATCGCCCACGTCGCAGCGACCAAGTAAGCAGCATGACCAGCCAGTCTATGGCCAGCCGGCCCCTCGGGGCCGGCTATGTGGTGATCGCCGAATTCGTGGTCAAGCCGCAGTGCATCGACGACTTTATGGCGCTGGCACTCGATTTTTCCGACGAGTGCCTGGAGAGTGAAGCCGGATGCTGGCAGTTTGACGTCGTTCGCCTCGACACGACAGCGCATGGCGTTCTCTTCTTTGAAGCTTACGATGACCTCGCGGCTTTTGATGCGCACAGCCGATCGCCGCACCTGGCGCGTTTCAAGGCATCATTCGCGCCGCTGATTGTCGGCGAACAACCACTACGCAGGGGAACGCGCGGACACACGCGATCGGCCATCACTGCAGCACCGGACGAGAAAGTTTCGCGATGAACAAAACACTGAACGTAGGATTTATCGGCATTGGCATCATGGGTTACCACATGGCCCGCCGCATCGCCGAGCAGGGGCACCGTGTACGGGCCTGGAATCGCACGCAAGACAAGGCGCAGCGCCTGGCTGCCTTCGGCATCGAGGTGGAGGCCAATGCTGCTGACTGCGCACGCAACGCCGACGTGATGATCTGCATGCTCAGTTCCGGACCGGTCTGCGACGAAGTGCTGCTTGGCGAGCGCGGCGTTCTCGCCGCCATGAAGTCTGGCAGCACGCTGATCGTGATGAGTTCGATCCCGGTCGAAACTGCGCGGCATCAGGCCGAGGCGGCCAGAGCGCTGGGCGTCGATTATCTCGACGCGCCTGTTTCGGGCGGCGAAAAAGGCGCCGAGGCGGCCAAGCTGGCGATCATGGTCGGCGGCGAGGTCGAGGTTTTCGAGCGCTCTCGCCCGCTGTTCGAAACCATGGGGCGACCGGTACGCGTCGGCCCCACGGGGTCAGGTCAATTGTCCAAGCTGGCCAACCAGATGATGGTCGCCAGCACCATCACCGCGGTTGCCGAAGCCTTGCTCTTTGCCGAACGCGGCGGCGCCGACCCGGCCAAGCTGCGCGAAGCGCTGCTCGGCGGCTTTGCCGACTCGACCATCCTGCGCCTGCACGGGCAACGCATGATCGAAGGCAATTTCGTCCCCGGCGGCCCGGCCAAATACCAGCCCAAGGACACCAGCACCGCGCTGGCTCTGGCGCGCAGCATCGGCCTCGAACTACCGATGCTCGACCTGGTCGACCGCCTATACCGCGACATGGTCGAACACGGCGACGGCGACCTCGACCACAGCGCGATCATTCTCGAACTCAAGCGCCGGCAAGCTGGGGCAAGCGACACCTTGAGCTAGCCGAATTTTGCCGGCGATGATCAAGAGCCCGCAGAAGCACTGTCGATTGGCGACGACGCCAGCCAGCGTCGCCCAGCCAGCGTCGCCCAGCCATCGAGAAGTAGCAGCGAGCAGGCCGCAGCCGCGGACCTGTCTTACCTGAAGTTTCATCACGTTAGGAGAGATCACCATGAAATTCCCCTTCAAATGGCTCGCAGTTACTCTAGCCGCAGGTGCGTTCTGTATCGCACCGCCGGTCCTCGCCCAGACCCCGATCAAGTTGGTTCTGGCGCACGCCGTAGCCCCGGAAAACCCAAGAGCGATCGCCGCGCTCAAGTTCGCTGACCTGGTCAAGGAGAAGAGCGGCGGCCGCATCACCGTGCAGGTCGCCGGCGCCGCCCAGCTCGGCGACGATCTGACCATGCTCTCGGCGCTGCGCACCGGTACGCTCGACATGAGCATCAACTCGCAAGGGCCGATCGCTTCGGTGCTGCCCGAACTCTCGGCGCTCGGCCTGCCCTATCTCTTCTCCTCGCAGGCCAAGGCCTGGGAACTGCTCGACGGTCCGGTCGGCCAGGAGTTGGCGAAAAAGCTTGAGCCCAAGAACCTGATCCTGCTCGCCTGGATGGACAACGGCATCCGCCAGATCACCAACAACAAGCGGCCGATCACCAAGCCCGACGACCTCAAGGGCATCAAGCTGCGCACCCCGCCCGACCCGTCGACCGTCGACATGTTCCAGGCGATGGGCGCCAGCACCCAGCAGATCAACTTCAGCGAGCTCTACATCGCGCTGCAGCAGGGCGTCGTTGATGGCCAGGAGAATCCGCTGGCCAACATCCACGCCGGCAAGCTGCACGAAGTCCAGAAGTTCATCTCGATCACCAACCACAAGTACGAGTCGACGCCTTTCGTGATGAGCGGAATCACCTGGGGACGCCTCTCGGCCGACGACCGCAAGCTGATCAAGGACGCCGCACAGGAAGCCACCGTCATGCAGCGCAACCTGATGGCCAGCGCCGACGAGAGGCTGCTCGTCGAGTACCAGAAGATGCCTTCGCTGCAAGTCAATATCGCCGACCAGGGGCCGTTCAAGGCCGCCACCCAGGTCGTCTGGGACAACTGGGAGAAGAAGCCCTTCGGCGAGTTCGTCAAGACGCTGCGCGCCGCATCCAAGTAAGCGCAGGCCATTCGCCCGAGGAGGTAAGGTAGCGCGGCGTGACCGCGCTACCCGGGTCGAACCGTAACCGGTCATTCTGGGGGAACACATGTCAAACACATGCCATGCATCATCGGCGAGCCAATCGCCCGGCAGCGGGCAGCCTCTGCTCGTCGCTGCGGCGCACGCCATCGAAAGAGGGGTCGCCACGCTCTGCCAGGGCGTCATGCTCATCACCGGGCTCTTTCTGCTGGTTATCCTGACGGTCATCGTCGTGCTGCGCTATTCGAACGGCGGCAGCATCGATTCGGGCTCCGAGCTCTCGGCGCTGGTCTTTCCGGTCTTCGTTATGGCCGGCATCGTCGAGGCCGCGCGCACCGGCGCTCACGTCGCCACCCAGCTGCTGCTGCACGCCTGCAACGGCGCCTGGCGGGTCCGCCTGGTGGTGCTTATTCACGGCGTTACCGCCGCCGCTTATCTCTACCTGTCGTCGTTTGCCTATCGCAACGCGCTGATCGCCCACGACGAACTGAGCACCGTGCTACAGGTGCCGGGCAGCGTCGGTTACGGCTGCCTGGCGGCAGGCCTGGCTCTGGTCGGGGTGTGCAGTCTGACGGCCATCGTGCGCCACACCCTGGGTAACGAACAAGTCACTGTCAATCTCGCTGACGCGGGTCCGGGGGTCGTATGAGTCTGATTATGGTCGTGGTCTTCGCGGTATTGCTCTTCCTGTCATTTCCCGTAGCCCATGCGCTGGTCGTCGGCTCGACGTTGGGCATCATGTGGGGCAGCGATTTACCGCTGTTCGCCGTCATTCAGCAGGTCTTCTCGCCGACGCAGAGTTTCCCGCTGATCGCCATTCCCTTCTTCGTGATGTCCGGCGAGTTGATGATGAGCGGCAAGCTCGGCAAACACATGATCGATTTCGCCACCGATCTGGTCGGCCGCTTCAAGGGCGGTCACGCCCAGGTCAGCGTACTCGGCTCGACGCTGTTCGGCGGCGTCTCCGGCTCGGCCGTCGCCGACGCCACGGCGCTCGGCGCGGTGCTCGTTCCCTGGCAGAAGTCGCTCGGCTATCCCGGCGCCTTCTGCGGCGCCACCATCGCTGCCGCATCGACGATCGACATCCTGATTCCTCCGTCGATTCCGCTGATCCTCTACGCGCTGGTCTCCAACGCCTCGATCGGCGGACTGTTCTACGCCGGCATCCTGCCCGGCGTGATGCTCGCAGGCGGCTTCCTGGCGGTCTGCAACATCAGCGCGCGAGTGCGCAACTTCCCCTACGAGAAGAATCCGATCGCCTGGGGCGCGATGGTCAGGCGCGGACTGTTCGCCATGCCGGCGCTGATGCTGCCGGTCATCGTTCTCTTCTCGCTGCGCTTCGGCCTGGCTACCCCGACCGAGATCAGCACCATCGCCGTCACCTACTCGCTGCTCGTCTCAACCGTGCTCTACCGCGACATGACCTGGGCGCGAATCAAGCGCTCGATCTACTTCGGGGGCACCGCCACCGGCGTCGTCATGCTGCTGATCATGGGCTCGATGGCCGCCGGCTGGATTCTCACGCTCGACCAGATCCCCGTGCGCTTCATCGCCTGGGCCCAAGGCAGTTTCACCACCCAGGCCTCGGTACTGATGATGATGAACGGCATCATGCTCTTCGCCGGCATGTTCATCGACCTGCCCGCCGCCATCCTGTTGCTTGCCCCGCTCTTCGTTCCGCTGGCCAACACCTACGGCGTCGATCTCATCCAGCTCGGCATCATGATGGTCGTCAATCTCGCCATCGGCCTCTACTCGCCGCCGGTCGGCACCACCCTCTTCATCGGCAGCATGCTGGCCAAGGCCACCATCGGTCAGACCGTCAAGGAGCTCATTCCCTTCTACGCCGTCGGGCTCACCATACTCGGCCTCATCACCTACGTCCCCGCGCTGACCCTACATCTCTAGCCACGCGAGCCGAAGCCGACCAGACGAGCGCGCCAGCGCCTCGTCTGGTCGGCTTTTTCGTTCACGGTTGCCGCCGCTGGCCACGGCGCACGTCGCTCTTGAGAATCTTGTGCGACAACTCGCACACAACCACACGATGATTCCGAAAGTCCGCACATCAAGGCCGTCTCTTGCCCTCCGGAACGCGCCGAAAATGGCGTATTCGAGCCATTTTCCCTCTTGAACGCGGTCAATCACCGGCGGCACAGGTCTTGCTGTAGCCCTCCAGGGGCAATACATAAAACCATACTCAGGAGGACGCAATGAATAGCCATGCAACGACCATCGGAACCGCAGTCAAATCGCCGGGATCTGGCGCGGGCGACGCGCACCAAGCCTTTGCCGCGCGCTACGGACTGCTCTTGGCGATCGCCGCGCTGGTGCTGGTGGTCGCGCTACCCAACCCGCCGGGGCTGCCGATTGCCGGGCAATATATGCTCGGCATCCTGGCCTTCGCAGTGATCGTCTGGATGACCGAGGCGGTCTCGTACCCGGTCAGCGCCATCGTGATCACCACGCTGACCGCGTTCATGCTCGGCTTCGCGCCCAGCCTCTCCGCCCCCAACACTTTGATGGGAACCAGCAAGGGGTTGTCGATTGCGCTCGGCGGATTCAGCAATACCGCCTGGGCGCTGGTCGGCGGCGCGCTCTTCCTGGCCGCGGCGATGACCCGCACCGGGCTCGACAAACGCATCGCGCTGCTGGTGCTGGCCAAGGTCGGCGCCAAGACCAACCGCATTCTGATCGGCGTCATCTGCGTCGGATTCCTGCTGAGCTTCGTCGTCCCGAGCACCACCGCGCGCGTCTCGTGCATGGTGCCGATCGTCATGGGGATCATCATCGCCTTCGGCGTTCCGCTCAAGAGCAAGTTCGCCGGCATGCTGATGATCGCCGTCGCGCAGGCCGACAGCCTGTGGAACGTCGGCATCAAGACCGCTGCGGCGCAGAACATGGTCGCCGTCAGCTTCATCGAAAAACAGCTCGGCGTCACCGTCTCGTGGCTCGACTGGTTCATCGCCGCAGCGCCGTTCTCGGCGATCATGTCGGTGGTGCTCTACTTCGTGCTGATGAAGATGATGCCGCCGGAAAAGCAGGAGATCGAAGGCGGCCACGCGATCGTCGTCAAGGCGCTCGAAGAACTCGGCCCGATGCGCGCCGACGAGAAAAAGCTGATGGTCATTTCGCTGGTATTGCTCTTCTTCTGGGCCACCGAAAAAATCGTCCATCCGTTCGACACGGCGACGACGACGATTGCCGCGATCACCCTGATGTTCCTGCCGCGCATCGGCGTCATGCACTGGAAGGATACGCAGAATTCGATCCCCTGGGGCACCCTGGTGCTGTTCGGCGTCGGCATCAGCCTCGGTTCGGCGCTGCTCACTACCAAGGCGGCAACCTGGCTGGCGACGACAATCGTCGGTATTTTTGGCCTGCAGTCGGCGACCGCGCTGGTCATCCTGGCGATCATGGCGATCTTCCTGATCGTCATCCACCTCGGTTTTGCCAGCGCCACCGGCCTCGCTGCGGCGATGATCCCGATCGTCATCGCCGTGCTGCAGAGCGTCAAGACGCCGGGAATCAACGTCGTCGGGCTGACCATGATCCTGCAGTACGTCATCAGCTTCGGCATGATCCTGCCGGTCAATGCGCCGCAGAACATGGTCGCCTACAGCACCGACACCTTTGAGGTACGCGACTTCGTTCGCACCGGGATTCCCTTGACGATCATCGCCTACGGGCTCGTATTGGTGATGGGAGCGACCTACTGGAAGTGGCTCGGCTACGTCTGATGCCGGAAGATGACACGGCGGCGGCGAAATGGTACTAATCGCAGGCTCAGCAAACGGGTTCTGGAATGATCGCCATCAGTACCGCCGCACCGCCTCCCCCTCAGCGTTCGCCGCGCCGGTTCGGGCTGCGCTTGCTGGCCGCGTTGGCGCTCTGCTTTCTGGTCGGCTGGGGGGTCCGCGAGATGGTACTGGCGCGCCAGCTCGAGCTGTTGCGCGTGCAGACCAATCACCACACTGAATTTTATCGTCTGAGCCTTGAATCGCTGCTCTCGCGCAACGCGTCGCTGCCCCTGATCGTCGCCATGGAGTCGCGGCTCAAGACGTTGCTACAACACCCGGACGACGACAGCGCGCGACGCGACGCCAACGGCTACCTGCTCGACGTCAAGGACGGCGCCGACCTCAACGCCGCCTACCTGCTCGACAAAGGTGGGCTGACGCTGGCCGCCAGCAATTTCGACCAGCCTGGCTCGTATGTCGGCCACAATTATTCGTATCGGCCCTATTTTCGCGACGCCATGGCCGGCAAGCTCGGCACTTTCTACGGCATCGGAACGACCACCGGCGACCCGGGCTATTTCCTGACCGCTCCGATCGAGGATAAAGGCGAAAAAATCGGCGCCGCGACGGTCAAGGTCAGTCTCGAAAACTTCGAGTCGGCGCTGGCGCGAAGCGGCGATACGGTGCTGCTGGTCGACCGCCTGGGCGTGATCTTTCTAGCGTCGGTCGCCGAATGGAAATACCGCACGCTGACCCCGTTGACCGCCGACGCGCTGGCAAAGCTGCACGAGTCTCGCCAGTACAATGATCGGGAACTGCCGGCGCTCGACGTCAGCCTCGAACTGCAGGACGCGCATCAGTTGGTCCGCATGGCCTTGCCCAACGCCCCGGCGCAGGACTTTCTGGCGCAATCAAAAAAGGTCGGCCCGCTGGGCTGGTCGATCGTGCTGCTGACGGCAACCCGGCAGGAACGCCAAAATGCCTTGCTGGCCGGTGTCGCCGCGGGCTTTGCCGTGGCCTTCGCGCTGTCGATGCTGACCTATTTGCGCCTCAACGCCAAGCGCTTCAGCGAACGGCGGCAGGCTGAAGCGGCCTTGCGCCGGGCACACCACGAGCTTGAACAGCGCATCAGCGAACGCACCGCCGACCTGCTGGCGACCAATGCCTCGCTCGAGGACAAAATCGACGTACTGAAAACGACCGAGAGCATCCTGCGCGAAACGAGCGACCATTCGGTGCAAGCCGGCAAGCTCGCCGTCCTCGGCCAGATGGCGGCGGGAATCAGCCACGAAATCAATCAACCGCTCACTGCGCTGCACACTTTTACCGACAATGCGGTCGACCTGCTCGACCGCGGCCGATTCGGCGAGGTGCGCCAGAACCTCGAATTCATCAAGCAGATGGCGGTGCGCATGGGACACCTCGTCGGCGAGGTCAAGACTTTTTCGCGCAAACCGCCGACGCAACGACAAAAGGTCAGGATCGCCGAGGTGATCGATCAAGCGCTGATGCTGGTCGAACCGCGCCGCCGGCAAGTCGGAGCGACCATCGAGGTACCGCCGGTGGCCGCCGAAATCCAGGTCTGGGCCGATCAGCAACGACTCGAACAGGTGCTCGTCAATCTGCTGCGCAACGGACTGGATGCGCTCGCAGAAGCGCCCGACAAGCAAATCAAGGTGACCGTCAGCGACGACGACCGGCAGGTGCTGATGAGCGTTCATGACCGCGGGCCAGGGATTGCCGACGACGTCCGAGCGCATCTGTTCGAACCGTTTTTTACGACCAAATCGGCCGGCCAGGGACTCGGCCTGGGGCTCGCCATCTCGCGCATGATCGTCGCCGAGCTCGGCGGCCGGCTTGAGGCGCGCAACCACGAGGCGGGCGGCGCGCAATTTACCGTGATACTGGAGCAGGCATGAGCAGCGCGAATGAAAGCCAGACCAGCGATCTGCTGGTCTATCTGATCGAAGACGATGAAGCGGTGCTGCGCGCCTGCGCGCAGACGATGAAGCTCGCCGACCTCGAGGTGCGCTGCTTCGGCACCGCCGAGAACGCGCTGGCCGCCCTGCACGACGACCCGCCGGCAGCGATCGTCAGCGACGTGCGGCTACCCGGGATGAGCGGCCTCGAACTGCTCGACGAGGTCGGACGACGCGATCGCGAATTGCCAGTGATCCTGATCACCGGCCACGGCGACGTGAGCATGGCAGTCCAGGCGATGCGCGCCAACGCCTACGATTTCATCGAGAAGCCGTTCAATTCGGCACGATTGGTCGACGTCGTTCGCCGCGCACTCGAAAAACGCGCGCTACTGCTTGAAAATCGAAGGCTGCGCGAGCAACTCGGGAGCCTGCGCGAAATGCCGCTGATCGGCCACTCGGAAGGAATAGAGAAGGTTCGGCGAACGACCGACTCGTTGGCATCGACCGACGTCGACATCCTGATCCTGGGCGAAACCGGAACCGGCAAGGAGGTCGTCGCGCACGCGCTGCACGCCCAGAGTGGCCGCAAAGGCCCATTCGTCGCGCTCAACTGCGGCGCGCTGCCCGAATCGGTTTTCGAGAGCGAGATGTTCGGCCATGAAACGGGCGCCTTTACCGGAGCGGTCAGGCGCCGCATCGGCAAGATCGAATACGCGACCGACGGCACGCTGTTCCTAGACGAGATCGAATCGATGCCGCTGTCGCTGCAGGTCAAACTGCTGCGCGTGCTGCAGGAACGCTGTGTCGAGCGCCTGGGCAGCAATGTGGCGATCCCGGTCAACTGCCGCATCGTCGCGGCGAGCAAGACCGACCTCAAGCGCCTCTCGGATCAGGGCGCTTTTCGTGCCGACCTCTACTACCGGCTCAACGTCGTGAGCATCCAGTTGCCGCCGCTGCGCCAACGGCTCAGCGATCTCGCGCCGCTGATCACCTACTTCCTGTCGCAGGCCGGCCGGCGCTTCAACCGCGAACCGCCAGCGTGGACCGAGAACGACCTCTGCCGCTGGCAACAGTACGACTGGCCGGGCAATGTGCGCGAGCTCAAGGCGGTCGCCGAGCGCCTCTGCCTGGGCGTGGACGACGGACTCGAACTGCTGCCGGCCGCCAGCGTGTCATTGTCGGCGCGCCTGGAAAACCACGAACGCTGCCTGATTCGCGAAGCCTTGCGCAGCACCCGCGGCAACGTCTCGGACGCCGCCGAGCGTCTGCAGCTGCCCAGGAAGACGCTCTACGACAAGCTCAACCGGCACGCGCTCGACCCCGAAAGCTTTCGGGTAGCCGACTGATGCCAGATCAGCCACCTGCTGTGGCTGCTCGCCGCCGGTGCGCTGCTCGGCGGCTTCGGACTGGTCTGACCTCCCGGAAACACAATTAACCACGGAGCACACAGAGAACACGGAGAGAGACAAAGCACAAAGACGCCA
>Ga0316604_10000490_pt1 | contig 47887 bp, 44 predicted proteins | sample OWC_soil_day20_C_FD_207650 | JGI IMG/M metagenome (GOLD analysis project Ga0316604, IMG submission 207650) | Wetland soil microbial communities from Old Woman Creek delta, Ohio, United States - OWC_soil_day20_CT | ecosystem: Environmental > Terrestrial > Soil > Wetlands | place: USA: Ohio...
AGCGTGTGGTCGGTATTCATTTCGATGCCAAAACGCATGCGCAGCACTTTGGCTTCGCGCGGCGTCAGCGTGTCGAGCACGTCCTTGGTGATGAAGCGCAGGCTCGAATAGAGCGCCGCGTCGGTCGGCGCGAGTGTCGCCGCGTCCTCGATGAAATCGCCCAGATGCGAGTCGTCGTCGTCGCCGATCGGCGTTTCCATCGAGATCGGCTCCTTGCTGATCTTGAGGATCTTGCGGATCTTCTCTTCCGGCATTTCCATCTTCTTGGCCAGCGTCGCGGGATCGGCTTCGAGGCCGGTTTCCTGCAAAATCTGGCGCGAGATGCGGTTCATCTTGTTGATCGTCTCGATCATGTGCACCGGGATGCGGATGGTGCGCGCTTGGTCGGCGATCGAACGCGTGATGGCCTGACGGATCCACCACGTGGCGTAGGTCGAGAACTTGTAGCCACGGCGGTATTCGAACTTGTCCACCGCCTTCATCAGGCCGATATTGCCTTCCTGAATCAGGTCGAGGAACTGCAGACCGCGGTTGGTGTATTTCTTGGCAATCGAGATCACCAGCCGCAGATTGGCTTCAGTCATTTCGCGCTTGGCGCGACGGGCCTTGGCTTCGCCGGTCGACATCTGCTTGTTGATGTCCTTGAGCTCCTTGAGCGGGATACCGATGCGATCCTGCAAGGCCAACAGCTTTTTCTGCTCTTCCTTGACGTTGGGGGCATTGCGCGTGAGGATCGGCGCGTAGGCCTTGCTGCTCGAGGCCGCCAGCTCGTCATCGACCCACTCGAGGTTAAGCTCGTTGCCCGGGAAGACCTTGATGAAGTGCGGGCGCGGCATGCGCACGGTATCGACACAAATGCGCTGGATCTTGCGCTCGCAACCGCGGACTTCCTCAACCATGCCACGCACCGATTCGCACAGGCGCTCGATGGTCTTGGAGGTGAAGCGGATTCCCATCATCTCTTCCGAAATTTTTTCCTGCAGCTTCAGATAGGCCTTGTCCTGCGAGCCCTTCTTGACCAGCGCGGCATGCGCCTTGCCGTAGAGCGCCTTGATGACATTGAGCCGCTCCAGGCCTTCTTCCTTGAGCTTGAGCAGCGATGCCGCTGCGGCAGCGCCCTCGGCGGCTTCGCCGTCATCGGCTTCGTCGGCTTCGATTTCGGCTTCTTCGTCTTCGGCGAGCTCTTCGATGACTTCTTCAGCGCTCAAGTTGATCAGGCCGTCGATCAATTCGTCGATGCGCATCTCGTCGCACGAAATCTTGTCGGCGCAATCGACGATCTCGGCGATCGTCGTCGGGCACGCCGAAATCGCCTGGATCATGTGCTTGAGGCCGTCTTCGATGCGCTTGGCGATTTCGATTTCGCCTTCGCGGGTCAGCAGTTCGACCGAGCCCATCTCGCGCATGTACATGCGCACCGGGTCGGTCGTGCGGCCAAACTCGGAGTCGACGGTCGACAACGCCTGCTCGGCCTGCTCTTCAACGTCGGCATCGTCAGCAGCGACCGGCGCCGCGGCGTCGGACATCAGCAGTTGCTCGGCATCGGGCGCCTCGTCATAGACCTGGATGCCCATGTCGTTGAAGGTGCTGATGATGTTTTCGATCTGCTCGGCATCGACGACATCATCCGGCAGATGGTCGTTAACCTCGGCGTAGGTCAGAAAACCTCGCTCCTTGCCCAGCTTGATCAACGTCTTGAGCCGCGTCTTGCGCGTCTCGTCGTCGATCGGTGAAGGCTGACTGCCGATTTGCGCCAACAGGTCGGCTGCTTTAGCCTTTGCTGACTTGTTGCTTACTACCTTTTCCCTTGCCATGACCAATTCCCGGTTAGCGTTGTACTGGAAAAACCCTAGATTTTACCACAAGTTAGCTTGATCTATTCAGCTCGGTCGTGCGTCCGCTGGTGGTTGACGCAAGCACGTACTGTTGCTTCTCTTCACTCGAAAGCCCTGAGAGTCCAAGCTTTGCAACCTTCTGCTTCAAGACCTCGAACGTGCGCCGCGTTTCCGCCTCAAGCAGACGGTGAACCACCCCGTCGAACTCGGCATCGATATCTTCTTCAGCGAAAGGTTGCTGCATCAATTCGGCCGCCGCTTCACGCAAAATGCCCTCGTCTTCATTGCCACGCAGGCGTTCGAGCAAAGCCGCGTATGGCGGTGTCGGCTCGCCCGCCGCCAGGATCGTCTGACACAAATACCCCACCGCCCGCGCTTCCGCCGAGTTGGGCGCCAAGGCGCCAAGCGGCAGGCCTTTTGCCAGTTCCGGCTTTTGCAGCAGCAGCCGCAACAGCGGCCGCAGCAACGACGGGGCCTGCCTCGGCACACGCGCCGGCGCGGCCCGCACAATCGGCCGCAAGTCACACAAGCGCTCGACCTCCGGCTGAGAGAACCCGCTGGCCTCGGCCAAACGCTTAACCAACTGTAGCCGCAAAAGAGGCGTTTGCAAGCGCCCGAGCAGCGGCTTGGCCTCGGCCACCAGCTTGGCTTTGCCCTCAGCGCTGGTCATGTCGCAATGCGACGCCAATTCGCGCAGCAGAAACTCGGAAAGCGGCATAGCCTGCGCGATCAGACGCTCGAACGCCTCGGTCCCCTGGTTACGCACGAAGCTGTCGGGATCGTCGGTCTCTGGCAAAAAGACAAAACCGACGCTCTTCTGCTCAGGCAACGCTTCCAGACTGTTTTCCAACGCCCGCCAGGCGGCCTTGCGTCCCGCTGCGTCACCGTCGAAGCAATAGACGATGCGATCGACCTGACGCAGCAATTTCTGCACATGCGTTGCCGTGGTCGCCGTGCCAAGCGTCGCCACCGCGTTGCCGACCCCGTGCTGAGCCAGCGCCACGACGTCCATATAACCTTCGACGACGATCGCCGTGTCCTTGTCGCGCAGCGCCGCACGCGCCTGCGGCAGACCGAAGACTTCGCGCCCCTTTTCGAACAGCGGCGTCTCCGGCGAATTGAGGTACTTCGGCTTGCCATCGCCGAGCAATCGCCCGCCAAAGGCGATGGTCTCGCCCTTCTGGTTCATGATCGGAAACATCACCCGATCGCGAAAGCGGTCGTACAAACGCCCGTCGTCGCTCTTGCCGACCAGACCGGCGAGCTGCAGCTCGGCCGCGCCGTAATCATCAAAAGCGGCAGCCAGACTTTGGCCGCCCTCAGGGGCATAGCCGATGCCGAATTTCTGCGCGATTTCGCCGGAAACGCCGCGCCCCTTGAGGTAATTGATCGCCTTTTCGGAGCGCTTGAGCTGCTCGTAGTAGTACTTCGACGCACGCGCCATGACCTCGGTCAGGCCGCTGATTTTGGGGCCGTCGTGCGTACGCCGGCCTTCGTCTTCGGGAACCAGCAGACCAACGCGAGATGACAACTCCTTGATCGCATCAATGAAGCCGAGGCCCGAATACTCCATCAGAAAGCCGATCGCCGTGCCGTGCGCGCCGCAGCCGAAACAATGGTAGAACTGCTTGCTCGGGCTGACGGTAAACGACGGCGACTTCTCGTTATGGAACGGGCAACACGCCGCGAAGTTGGCACCTGCTTTTTTGAGCGGAACGTAGCCATCGATCAAATCGACGATGTCGACGCGATGTAGCAACTCCTGAATGAACGATTCGGGGATCATGACTGCGACCAGCAATGCGCGTTGCGGCGCAACGAAGAAAGCCGGAGCACTGGCTTATTCACCAGAGCAAGGCGCCTCGGATTGATCGCCGGCCGCCTCACTGCGGCGCCAGCGCCGCCTTCACCCGTTTCGAAACCTCGCTCATGTCGGCGCGTCCGGCCAGCTTCGGCTTGAGCACGGCCATCACCTTGCCCATGTCGCCAGGCCCAGCAGCACCCGCTTCGGCGATGGCGGCGGCAACCGCTGCGCCGATTTCCGCGTCGGACAGTCCGGCCGGCATGTAAGCGGTCAACAGATCGGCCTCGAAGCGCTCCGCATCGGCCAGATCAGCGCGTCCGGCAGCGTCGTACTGCGTGATCGAATCGCGACGCTGCTTGAGCATCTTGTCGATCACGGCAACGACCGCCGCGTTGTCGAGCACGATGCGCTCGTCGACTTCCTTCTGCTTGATCGCCGCCAACAACAGGCGAATGGCGTCGCGCTTACCCGTCTCGCCGGCGCGCATGGCAGCCTTCATGTCATCGGTGATGCGCTCTTTGAGGGTCATCGCAAATCTCCTTGGTGTACAGCGGCGGGGCTTCAGCTCGGCGCCAAAGCGGAAATGCCAAAAGCCGCCCATCGCAAAACGGGCGGCTGATTGGCAATCTGCAATCCGGTATTAAAAAAGCTTTGGCGGCAGAGTCTGGCTGCGCATGCGTTTGTGATGGCGCTTGACCGCAGCAGCCAGCTTGCGCTTGCGCTCGGCAGTAGGCTTCTCGTAGAACTCACGCGCACGCAGCTCGGTCAGCAGACCGGTTTTTTCAACAGTACGCTTGAAACGTCGAATGGCTACTTCGAACGGCTCATTTTCCTTCAGGCGAATGGCAGGCATTAACTCTATCCTAGTTTCAAAGATCGACAGAACACAATTGAGCCGGGCATTATAAACAAAGACAGCGCAAAACGCCAAGCTCTTTGTTGTTTCTTTTGTTTGGCGCCGGCCAGGGTAGAATGCCGGCCATGCTGATTCTTGGAATTGAATCGTCCTGCGACGAAACGGGAGTGGCGCTCTATAGCACCGACGCCGGTGGTGCGCTGCTCGCGCACGCTCTACACTCGCAGATCCTGATGCACCGCGAATACGGCGGCGTTGTCCCCGAGCTCGCCTCGCGCGACCACATCCGGCGCACCGTGCCGCTGCTGCGCAAGGTATTGCGCGACAGCGGCCGCGCGCTCGGCGAGGTCGACGCGATCGCTTATACGCAGGGACCGGGCCTCGCCGGTGCGCTGCTCGTCGGCGCCGCCTTTGCCGAGGGGCTGGCGGCTTCGCTCGGCGTCCCGACGGTGCCGGTGCACCACCTGGAAGGCCACCTGCTCTCGCCGCTGCTGTCACGTACGCCACCGACCTTCCCGTTCGTCGCGCTGCTGGTCTCCGGCGGACACAGCCAGTTGATGCGCGTAAGCAGCGTCGGGCAATACGAACTGCTCGGCGAGACGCTCGACGACGCGGCCGGCGAAGCCTTCGACAAGACTGCCAAATTGCTCGGCCTGCCCTACCCCGGCGGCCCGGCGCTCGCCGAACTGGCCGAGCGCGGCGAGCCTGACTCGGTCAAGCTGCCGCGACCGATGCTGCACTCAGGCGACCTGGATTTTAGTTTCAGCGGACTCAAAACGGCGGTACTGACCAAGGTTCGCGCCATTGAAACACTCGACGAGCAACAACGCGCCAATATCGCGCGCGGCTTCCAGGAGGCGATCGTCGAAGTGCTGGTCAAGAAATCGCTGCGCGCCGTGCGGCAAAGCGGGCTCAAGCGGCTGGTCGTCGCCGGTGGCGTCGGCGCCAACCGCGAGTTGCGCCGGCAACTCGACGCGGCGGCGGCAAAGCATGGGATTAGCGTCTACTACCCCGAGCTTGAGTTTTGCACCGACAATGGCGCCATGATTGCGCTGGCCGGCGCATTGCGCTTTCAAGCAGGCGCTTCGATCAAGCCGGCCGGCGCTTTCGCCGTGCGGCCACGCTGGCCGCTCGCTGAATTACACGCAAACGGCAACTAACCACAACGAACACAACGTTCACAACGAGATTCCTCGCGAGACGCCGTGCTCTTCTGCCCGCCATCGGCAGGAATGCTTCGTTGTGCTCGTCGCCCCAAGGGATTTGCTTCGCGGCGCGCCCGTTGTAGTTCAGCTTCTTTTTCCGGACCGAAGCACCGGCACCTGACCAGACTTTTTTCCACCGATTTTCGGTTCGGTTCCCGCCATCAGCCGTTGCAGGTTCTGCCAGTGCTTGCCGATCAAGGCCATGGCGATGAGGCCGACGGCCAACAGCCGTACGTCGCTACCCCACAGAAAAAAAGCGAAGAGCGGCGCCGCTGCGGCCGAGAGCAGTGCCGCCAGAGACGAGTAGCGCAGCAGCACGGCGATCGCCAGCCAACAGACAAGCACCGCCAGACCAAGCCGCGGGTCGATCGCCAGCAACACCCCGGCAGCGGTCGCGACGCCCTTGCCGCCCTTGAATTTGAGAAACACCGGATAGAGGTGGCCGAAAAAAACGGCGAGCGCGACAAAAACGGTCAGGCCATCGGCGAAGCCGTAGTCGGCGCCGTAGGTCTGCGCCAGAAAAACCGCGAGCCAACCCTTGGCCATGTCGCCGACCAGCGTCGTTGCCGCGGCGGCCTTGTTGCCGCTGCGCAGCACATTGGTCGCACCCGGATTCTTCGAGCCGTAGCTGCGCGGGTCGGCCAGGCCGAAGAGCCGGCTGCAGACCACGGCGAACGGGACGGAGCCCAGAAGATAAGCGAACAGCACGGCGAGCGCAGCGATCAAGGTATTGGACATGTGTGAATCCCAAAAACAGGAAGGAGGCCTGGGTTAGAATGCGCAGACTACCGGGCTCGGCGCCACCGCCCGGCCCCCGATTTTACACCGACCCGACCTCCCGCCGCATGGACATCATCTTTATCGACGACCTTCGCCTCTCGACATTGATCGGGATCTACCCGCGCGAAAGATCGGTGCCGCAGACCGTCGAGATTTCGCTGCAGATCGGCACCTCGACCGTCGGCGCCGGCGCCAGCGATGACATCGGCGACACCATAGACTATGCGGTCGTCGTCGACCGCCTGCGTAGCGAATTGGCAGCGCGGCATTTCAAGCTGCTCGAAAAACTCGCCGAATACATCGCCAGCCTGCTGCTCGACGATTTCGGCGCCCCCTGGGTGCGCGTCTCGATCGCCAAGATCGGCGTGATGCGCGACGTTCGCCGCGTCGGCGTAATCATCGAACGCGGCGAGGCCAGTTGATCAGCCTTTGAGCGCCGCTTCGACGACCGTCGGCGACAGCGCGCGCATCAGCTCGTGCGGATGGACGCCGACCAGGAAGCCGCGACGGCCACCGTTGATGTAGATCAGCGGCAGATCGAGGATGGTTTTCTCGATATAGATCGGCATCGGCTTCTTGGTGCCGAAGGGGCTGGTGCCACCGACCAGAAAGCCGCTATGCCGGTTGGCGACTTCCGGCTTGCACGATTCGATCTTCTTGCGGCCGACCTGGCGCGCCAACTCCTTGGTCGACACCTTGCAATCGCCGTGCATCAGCACGATCAGCGGCTTGCCCGCTTCGTCCTCCATGATCAGCGTCTTGATCACCGCGTGCTCGTCGACGTTGAGTTCGCGCGCCGAGACCTTGGTACCGCCGTGCTCTTCGTAGTCGTAGAGGTGATTGGAATGGGCGACGCCGTGCTGGTTGAGGAAAATGGTCGCCTGGGTTTCGGGGGCGTTAGCGGATTTCATGATCTTTCTCCTGAAGCTGACCGACCAGCATAACAGAGGCAGCTTCAGCCGCGCGGGTGGTGCTGCGCATGTAACGACTTGAGGCGCTCGCGAGCGATGTGCGTGTAAATTTGCGTGGTCGAAATGTCGGAGTGTCCGAGCAGTAACTGAACGACCCGCAGGTCGGCGCCGTGGTTGAGCAGGTGGGTCGCAAAGGCATGGCGCATGACGTGCGGCGACAAGCGCGCCGGATCGATTCCGGCCTGCAGCGCGTAGCGTTTGATCAGGTACCAGAAGGCCTGGCGCGTCATCGCCGCACCGCGCGCGGTGATAAAGAGGTCATTGCTCTGTCGCCCCTCAAGCAGCGCCGGACGTCCTTCTGCGAGATAGTGCCGCAACCAGTCGATCGATTCCTCGCCGAGCGGAACCAGTCGCTCCTTACTGCCCTTGCCGAAGACGCGGATCACGCCCATCTCGAAATTGACTTCGTGCAGTTTCAGGCCGACCAGTTCGGAGACGCGCAGCCCCGTGGCGTAAAGCGTTTCAAGCATGGCGCGGTCGCGCAAGCCCAGGCTCAGATCGCTCTGCGGCGCAGCGAGCAGCGCTTCGACCTGGGCTTCGGAGAGAACTTTCGGTAAGCGCGACGGCTTGACCGGCATGGCGATCTTGAGCGTCGGATCGGCGCTTATCCGATCGCGCGCCAGCAGGTAACGGTAGAAGCGGCGCAGCGTCGAAATGTAACGCGCCTGCGACGAAGCGCGCAGCGTCTGCGAGAGCGCCGCGACGAAGCGCATCAACGCCGCTTCTTCGACCTCGCACAACGCAGGCAGTTGCTGCTCGCCGAGCCAGTTCGAGAAATGCAGCAGGTCGCTGCGATAGCTCGAAAGCGAAGCCTTGGCCAGCCCGTCTTCGAGCCACAGCGTATCGCAAAAAGCGTCAATTTCGGCTAGGTCAGCGTGCTCGCCGCGCCCACCGCGATCGGTTTCAGTGCCCTTCATGCGCCAGCAACCAGCGCTTGATGTCGAGCAGAAAACCGCCGCGCTGCCGCGCAAAGCCGCCCAGGCCGCCATCGCCGGCGATCACCCGATGACACGGAACAACGAGCGGAAAGGGATTGGCGCCACACGCCTGGCCGACCGCGCGCGACGCGTTGTGCAGCGCCTTGGCAAGCTCGCCGTAGCTCTTCGTCTGGTGGCTCGGAATGGCCGCGATCTGTTCCCAGACACGCCGCTGAAAGGCCGTTCCCGAGGGACGTAGCGGCAGGCTGAAGACGAAACCCGGGTCGGCCAGATAGGCGCGCAACTGGCGCCTGGCTTCCGCCGCCAGCGCGTTCGCTGGCATTACTTCGGGGCCGGGTTCGAGATACTCGAGCGAATGGATCTCGACCTCGTCGCAGCGCAGTCCGATGCAAAAATCCGGCGCGGCAACGACCAATTGGTAGCAGTCAGGCAAAGTCATTTCGCCTCCCCTCAATAGTTTTTCAAGGACCTCAGCTGCGCACCTGGCCGCTGCCAAGAACGATCCATTTCTGGCTGGTCAAGCCTTCGAGTCCCACCGGGCCGCGCGCGTGGATCTTGTCGGTCGAGATGCCGATCTCGGCGCCCAGTCCGTATTCAAAGCCGTCGGCAAAGCGCGTCGAGGCGTTGATCATGACCGAAGACGAATCGACCTCGCGCAGAAAACGCAGTGCCTTCGAGTAGTTCTCGCTGACCATCGTTTCGGTGTGGTGCGATCCGTAGCGGTTGATGTGGGCTATCGCCTCGTCGATTCCGGCGACGACCTTGACCGAGATGATCGGCGCCAGGAATTCGGCAGCGTAGTCGTCGTCGGTCGCCGCAACGGCATCGGCAACCAGCGCCCGCGTCTCGTCGCAGCCACGGATTTCGACGCCCTTGGCGGTGAGCATCGCAGCGATCGGCGGCAGCAGGCGCGCCGCAACAGAACGCGCAACGAGCAGCGATTCGGCGGTATTGCAGGTACCGTAGCGCTGCGTCTTCGAGTTCTCGACGATGGTCATCGCTTTCTCGTCGTCGGCGTCGTCATCGACATAGACGTGGCAGTTGCCGTCCAGGTGCTGGATCATCGGCACCCGCGATTCGGCGAGCAGGCGCGCGATCAACCCCTTGCCGCCGCGCGGGACGATCACGTCGACATACTCGCGCATGGTGATCAGATGACCGACCGCAGCGCGGTCGGTGGTATCGATCACTTGCACGGCTTCGGCCGGCAAGCCGGCGACTGCAAGCCCTTCGTGCACCAGCGCGGCGATCACGCGATTGCTGCGGATCGCTTCGGAACCGCCGCGCAGGATCGCGGCGTTGCCCGATTTGAGGCACAGCGCTGCGGCGTCGGCAGTCACGTTCGGGCGCGCTTCGTAAATGATGCCGATGACGCCGAGCGGAACGCGCATCTTGCCGACCTGGATCCCGCTCGGGCGGAATTTAAGGTCGCTGATCTCGCCGACCGGATCGGGCAGCGCGGCGATCTGCTCGACGCCGTCGGCCATCGCGGCGACGCTTTTTTCGGAAAGCGTCAAGCGCTCGAGCATCACCGGGTCAAGGCCGGCATCACGCGCCGCAGCCAAGTCTTCGCGGTTGGCGGCGAGCAAGGCGGACGCTTCGCGCCTGATTGCCGCGGCGATCGCGCGCAAGGCGTCGTCCTTGACCCGGCTGTTGGCGCGCGCGATGGCGCGCGACGCGTCGCGCGCCTGGCGACCGACACACTGCATATAGGCTTGGAGTTCCACGGCTTACCTGCTTTCTACGACCAAAACGCGATTATAGCCAGCGATCGAATAAAAGCCTTAATGGAACCATCGGAAAGAGATACACTCTGACCGCTACGAAATCTTGCATCCAACCGACCATGACCCCAAAACTGATTATCCCCGCCGAAGTGAAAGTTTGTGCAACCTGCAGCTATTGGGACGGCGAACGAAAGATTGACCCCGAACTGCGCGTGATCGTCGTCGCCGAGAGCTGCGAAGGCGAATGCCTGGTACAGGAAAAATGCTGCCAGGGCCTCAACGATGAAGGCAAGTGGCGCGACGACTGCCTGTGGGAACACCTGGCGCCCGACGAAACACCACCGAACAAGGAATAATCGTGGCGTGCGCATTGGCGCACGCGGCCAAGCTTCAGCAGATCCCCAGTCCGAGACGCAAGAACTCATCCCAGGCGTCGCCAGCACCGGCAGCGCCCTTGATCAGGCGGTCGACGCGCGCTGCATGCGCCAGCGCCGCATTGGCCTGAGGGCCATCAATCCGCTGCAATGCGCGTTTGAACAAGGCTTGCCGCGCGCCCCAGATGCGTGCCTCCTTGAGCAGCACGTCGAGCGGCTGGCGCTGCTGCAAGCCGGCTTTGACCTGCGCCAACGCGCGCACCTCCTCGGTCATTGCCCACAGCACCAACGGCGGCGCTTCGCCTTCCTGCTGCAAACCGTCGAGCGTTCGCGTCAGACGCGCCACATCGCCTATCAGCAGCGCTTCGCGCAGCCCATCGAGGTCGTAGCGCGCGACGTTGAGCACCGCGTCCTGGACCTGTTGCAGCGAGAGCTCGCCGGCCGGATGGAGCAGGCCGAGCTTGAGGATTTCCTGATGCGCGGCGAGCAGGTTGCCCTCGACGCGTTCGGCGATGAAGCGTAGCGCGTCGGCATCCGCCTCCTGCTGCTGGCGACGCAGGCGGCCGGCGATCCACGCGGGCAATTGGGCGAGGTTGGGCGGGACCAGCTTGACGGCGACGCCGGCGTCGGTCAGCGCCTTGAGCCAGGCAGCCTTTTCGTCGCCCCAGTCGAGCCCGGGAAGCGTCACCAGCAGCACCGCGTCGGGCGAAGGATTGGCGCAGTAGTCCTGGATCGCCGCGCCGCCTTCGCGCCCGGGCTTGCCGGTTGGAATGCGCAAGTCGATCAGCGTGCGGCCGCCAAACAGCGACATATTGCCCGCCGCGTGGTGCAGTTCGACCCAGTTGAAACCGGCCATCGCGGTGAGCACGTTACGCTCATCGAAACCGCGTCGACGCGCCGCGGCGCGGATCGCGTCGGCAGCCTCGATGACCAGCAACGGTTCGTCGCCATAGACGACATAAACCGCTTTGAGCTCACGCTCAAGATGCGCCGCCAGCTGCTCGCCCTTGAGCAGCATGACTTACTCTGCAGCCGGCGGCGTCGGCTTGGCCGCTGCCAGACGACGCATCAACTGCTGCACCAGATCGGTTTCCATGTCACGCCAGAGCAGGTCTTCTTCCTGTGTCTTGGCCAGCACGTCCGAGTCGGCGTAGGTCAGATCGCGATAGAGCTCGACCCGGCCGGGCAGCACCAGATCGCGCCCCTTGTTGTCGACGACGCGGTAGCCATAGCGGTAGCGCAAGCGCTTTTCGCGCGCGCGACCCGAACTGGAATACGAGAGAATAATCGTTTCCTTGAGTTCCTCTGTCGGCAGAAAGGTCGCCTGCGCGTCCTGGGCGGTGTCGGCGAGGCGCGCCGACCCCGAGGCACGGATCGCGCGCTTGAGGCCGGCGACGATCAGCGAATAGTCGGTGCCGGAAACATAGATGCTTTCGTAGGGCAACGAATACGCGCCACGCAGTTGAAAGCCGCAACCGGCAACCAGCACCATCAGCACGGCGAGGAAGCATAGACGAAAGCGCATCTCCTGAGTCCTTTGCCGATTAGACGACGATATTGACCAGCCGACCCGGAACGACGATCAGCTTTTTCGGCGCCTTGCCTTCGAGATGCTTGATGACCGCCTCGCTTTTGAGCGCCGCCGCTTCGATGCTCGCCTTGTCGGCGCCGGCGGCAACGCGCAGGCTGCCGCGCAGCTTACCGTTGACCTGCAGCATCAACTCGATTTCGTCCTGCACCAGCGCCGCTTGATCGACCTTCGGGAAAGACTGCGTGCCCGCCGCCTGGCCCGGCTTGAGCTCGGCGTAGAGCGCTTCGCAGACGTGCGGGACGATCGGATAGAGCAGCAACGCGACGGCTTCGAGCGCTTCCTGACGGATCGCACGAACGTTCGCCGAAGCGGCGGGAAGCTTGCCGTAGGCGTTGAGCAGCTCCATCACCGCGGCGATCGCCGTATTGAACTGCTTGCGCCGGCCATAATCGTCGGCGACCTTGCCGATCGTCTGATGCAGCTGACGGCGGAAGGTCTTGAGCTCGGCGGACAACGCTTCTTCGCCTGTATAGGCACTGACCAGGCCATCACCGACGTGCTCGAAGACGATGCGCCAGACGCGCTTCAAGAAGCGGTAGGCGCCCTCGACGCCGGCGTCGGACCATTCGAGCGACTGGTCGGGGGGGCTCGCGAACATGATGAACAGGCGCGCCGTGTCGGCGCCGAACTCGTCGATCAGCGCCTGCGGATCGACGCCGTTGTTCTTCGACTTCGACATCTTCTCGATGCCGCCGATGGTGACCGGCAGGCTGTCGGCGCGTAGCGTCGCGCCGACCGGCCGGCCGCGCTCGTCGCTCGAAAAATCGACGTCGGCCGGGTTGATCCACTGCTTCTTGCCGCCCGCGTCCTCGCGGTAGAAGGTCGGCGCAACGACCATTCCCTGCGTCAGCAGGTTGGCGAAGGGTTCGCCGAGCGCGCTCTCGCCAAAGAGGCAGGTATCGCGCATCAGCTTGGTCCAGAAGCGCGAGTAGAGCAGGTGCAGGATGGCGTGCTCGATGCCGCCGATGTACTGGTCGATGCCGCCTTTGCACCAGTAATTGACGCGCTCGTCGACCATCGCCCGGTCGTTGTCCGGACAGCAGTAACGCAGGAAGTACCACGACGACTCGACGAAGGTATCCATCGTATCGGTCTCGCGCCGCGCTGCGCCGCCGCATTTCGGACACGTACATTCGTAAAACTCGGGCATCTTGGCCAGCGGACTGCCGGCGCCGGTCACCGTCACGTTCTCGGGCAACACCACCGGCAGTTGCGCGTCGGGAACAGGGACGTCGCCGCACGACGGGCAGTGGATGATCGGGATCGGGCAGCCCCAGTAGCGCTGACGAGAAATACCCCAGTCGCGCAGGCGGAACTGCACCTTCTTTTCACCAAGCCCCTTGGCCGCGAGGTCGGCGGCGATGGCGTCGACCGCGTCCTTGAACTTGAGGCCGCTGTACTTGCCCGAATTGACGCAATGGACGTCCTTGCTGCCGTACCATTCCTGCCAAGCGTCGGTCGAAAAATCAGCCTCCCTGCCGTCGATCTTGGCGCCGACCGACCGGACGATGGCGATGCCGTACTTCTTGGCGAAAGCGAAATCGCGCTCGTCGTGCGCCGGGACGGCCATCACCGCGCCGTCGCCATAGCCCATCAGCACGTAGTTGCCGACCCACACTTCGACGCTCTCGCCGGTCAGCGGATGCGTGACATAGACGCCGGTCGGCTTTCCTTTCTTTTCCATCGTCGCCATGTCGGCCTCGGCGACACCGCCGCATTTGCATTCCTCGATGAACGCGGCGAGTTCTGGGTTCTTCTTGGCGGCATGGGTCGCCAGCGGATGTTCGGCGGCCACCGCGACGAAAGTCACGCCCATGATGGTGTCAGCGCGGGTGGTGAACACCCAGAGCTTTTCCGATTTTCCGTCGAGTTCATAGGGGAAGGCGAAGCGCACGCCCTCGCTCTTGCCGATCCAGTTCTTCTGCATCGTCTTGACCTGCTCGGGCCAGCCGGTCAGTTGATCAAGGTCGGCGAGCAACTCGTCGCCGTAGGCGGTGATCTTCATGTAGTACATCGGGATCTCGCGCTTCTCGATCAGCGCGCCCGAACGCCAGCCGCGCCCGTCGATCACCTGTTCGTTGGCCAGCACGGTCTGATCCTCTGGATCCCAATTGACCGTCCCGAGCCGCTTGTAGATCAATCCTTTTTCATAGAGCCGCGTGAACAGCCACTGCTCCCAGCGGTAGTAGTCCGGCTTGCAGGTCGCCAGCTCGCGCTCCCAGTCGATGGCAAAACCGAGCCGCTTCAACTGCTGCTTCATGTATTCGATGTTGGCGTAAGTCCATTGCGCCGGCGGCACCTTATGCTGGATCGCGGCGTTCTCGGCGGGCATGCCGAAAGCGTCCCAGCCCATCGGCTGCATCACGTTGAAGCCCTGCATGCGGTGAAAACGCGAGAGCACGTCGCCGATCGTGTAGTTGCGAACGTGCCCCATGTGCAGCTTGCCCGAGGGATAGGGAAACATCGACAGGCAATAGTACTTGGGGCGGCTCAAGTCTTCGATGGCGCGCGCGGCGCCGGTCTTGTTCCAGTGCGCCTGGGCGGCGAGTTCGATCTCTTGAGGCTGGTATTTTTCTTGCATGGCGGGCAATGGTCAAAAATGGACTAAGCCGCGAATTATACGCGGTTTGCCGCGCTGTTCCGGGAGTGCCGATGGCGCCCGATGAAGGTCGCCGAGCAATGCTTGAACATCAGCTTTTGCTTTGGCTGCGAACGTTTGCGCCGCACCGCGAAAGCAGAACTCATCTAATTGATTGAGATAGGCTTTGTGATAAAGTGAGCAACCATTTGCCCTGCCGGAACAGTTCATGACCTTAGCTCAACAATTTGCCGTCTACAGCGAATGGCGCGCGCAGCTCTCGAGCGGCCTCGAAGCGTTCCGCAAATGCTTGTTCGACAACGAACTTTCCGACGCCCAGACCGACCTGCGCCTGCGCCAGCTGCTCGACAAATTGCACGAAGACCGCCTGCAGGTGGCCTTTGTCGCCGAGTTCTCGCGCGGCAAGTCCGAGTTGATCAACGCCATCTTCTTCGCCGATTACGGCAACCGCATGCTGCCGTCGACCGCCGGTCGCACGACGATGTGCCCGACCGAACTGATGTACGACCCGAGCAAGCCGCCGTCGATCGAACTGCTGCCGATCGAGACCCGCGAGCGCCATTCGAGCCTCAGCGAATACAAACGTTTCGCCGACCAATGGACGGTGCTGCCGCTGGACAGCGAATCGCCCGAATCGATGCAGCAGGCGCTGCACTCGGTCAGCGAAGTCACGCGCGTTTCGGCACAAGAGGCCGAAAGATACGGCTTCTCGACCGGCGACCAGAACTGCGCGGCGCTACGCAGCGCCGACGACGGCCTTGTCGAGATCCCGCGCTGGCGCCACGCCATCATCAACTTCCCGCACCCGCTGCTCAAACAGGGGCTGGTCATTCTCGACACGCCGGGCCTCAACGCAATCGGCACCGAGCCCGAGCTGACCTTGTCGCTGCTGCCCAATGCCCATGCCGTGCTGTTCATTCTGGCCGCCGACACCGGCGTGACGCAATCCGACCTGGCGATCTGGAACGATCACATCGGCGCGCCGGGAGGGCGAAAAAAAGGGCGACTGGTCGTTCTCAACAAGATCGACAGCCTGTGGGACGAGCTCAAGTCCGCAGCGCAAATCGACGCCGAGATCGCCAAACAGGCGGCCAGCTGCGCGGTCACCCTCGATCTGCCGATCGACCAGATCTTCCCCGTGTCGGCGCAGAAGGCGCTGGTCGCCAAGATCAACGGCGACGACGCGCTGCTGCAGCGCAGCCGCCTCCCCGCGCTCGAAGTCGCGCTATCCGAGGAACTGATCCCGGCCAAACAGGAAATCATTCACGAGGCGGCCGACGCCGAGTTTTCCGACATCTACCGGCGCACGCTCGGCCTGCTCGAATCGCGCCTCTCCGGCCTGCGCGAACAACTGGGCGAGCTCACCGAACTGCGCGGCAAGAACAAGGGCGTCGTCGAGTACATGATGGGCAAGGTGCGCATCGAGAAGGAAGAGTTCGAGTCCGGCCTGCAGCGCTACTACGCGCTACGCAGCATCTTCTCGCAACTGACCAACAAGCTCTTTGCCCACCTCGGTATCGACTCGCTGCGCACGCTGATTTCCAGCACGCGCGAGACGATGATCGAAGCGACGTTCTCGAAAACGCTGTCCGACGCGATGCAGAATTTCTTTTGCGTGACGCGCGCCAATCTCAAGAAATCGGACGGCGAAATCAGCGAAATCCTGACCATGATGGAAGCCATCTACAAGAAATTCGCAGTCGAGCACGGCCTCAAGCTCGGCACGCCGCACGGCTTTTCGCTGATCCGTTACGAAAAGGATATCGACCGCCTTGAAAGCTGGTGCGACACGCACGTGAACACCATGTTTCAGTTGATGACGCTCGAAAAAAGCAAGGTCACACAGCGCTTTTTCGAGGAAGTCGCACTGCAGGTCAGGCACGCCTTCGAACGCGCCAACCGCGACGCCGAAGCGTGGCTCAAGGCGATCATGGCGCCGATGGAAACGCAGGTCCGCGAACACCAGATCCAGTTCAAGCGACGACTCGAGAGCATCAAGCGAATTCACCAGGCGACCGACACGCTCGAGGATCGGATCAACGAGCTCCTGCACGTCGAGTCAGAGCTGGTCTCACAGCTGCGGGCGATCGGCAACGTCGCCCGCGACGTTGAACGCCAGCTGGAAGTCGGGTCGAGCCGTCTGCGTCACGCCGCCTGACGGCCCCATCCATGACGCCGCCGTACGCGGCGGCGACGCATCGAGACGGTAATCAGCCCGGGCGTTTATTGCCCGTCAGTTTGGTGTACTTGACCCACAGCTGATCTTCGTTTTCCACATGCGCGGGGTCCTTCGGAATGCAATCGACCGGGCAGACCTCGACGCACTGTGGCGTATCGTAATGGCCGACGCACTCGGTGCATTTGTTGGGGTCGATCTGGTAGATCTCCTCGCCCTGCGAAATCGCCTCGTTCGGGCACTCGGGCTCGCAAACGTCACAGTTGATGCACTCGTCGGTAATAATCAAAGACATAGTTGCTTTTCCTTCAGTTCATTGAAATTTTTCGGATACTCTTTTGGCCAGCCGCTGGCAAATGGCCGGATGGACAAACTTGCTGACGTCACCGCCGAGAATGGCAATCTCGCGAACCATCGTTGCCGAGATGAACATGTACTGCTCGCCCGGCGTCAAGAAGATCGTTTCGACATCGGGATAGAGGTTCCTGTTCATTCCCGCCATCTGAAACTCGTACTCGAAATCCGACGCAGCGCGCAGACCGCGCAGAATGACCTTGGCACACTTGCTGTGCAAGAAGTCCATGAGCAGGCCGTCGAAGCCGCAGACCTCGACATTCGGATACTGCGCCAGCAGTTCCTGGGCAATCTCGACGCGCTCGGCGAGCGAAAAGAACGGCCGCTTTGAACGACTCTCGGCGATGCCGACGATCACGTGATCGAAGAGATTGGCGGCACGCCGAACCAGATCCTCGTGACCCCGCGTCATCGGATCGAAAGTGCCCGCATAAATTGCCGTCCGCTTATTCAGCGTCTTCATTGGTCTCGCCTCGTCGCATCAAGTGATAACAAACCTGCCCGGCCCGACCACTGCGCACCGTACGCCAGTCGCCGCAAGCCTCCAGGCTGTGTTCGGCTTCGACGTAAAGCACGCCGTCAGCGGCCAGCAGGTCCGACAGCAACGGCGCCACACGGCCCACCCAACCCTGCTGGTACGGCGGATCGAGAAACAGCACGTCGAAACGTGAACCTGCCGAACGCAGCAAAGACGCGAATTTTACCGCATCCGCGCGAACAATCTCCACCCGCTCGCCGGCATCGAGCAAGCGCGCATTCTCTTCAAGCGAGGCCAGCACCTTCGGCGACTTATCGACCATCACCACCCGCTGCGCGCCGCGCGACGCCGCTTCAAAGCCCAGCGCCCCGCTGCCGGCAAAAAGATCGAGACAAGACAAGCCGGAGAGATCCTGTCCGAGCCAGTTGAACAACGTTTCGCGAACGCGGTCCGGCGTCGGGCGCAAGCCCTCGGTGTCCGGGAAAGACAGGATTCGCCGCCGCCATTGCCCGCCGACGATGCGCACAGTATTCAAAATCAGCCTACTTGCCAGAAAACCGCTACTTAACCACAACGATCACGACGAACACAACGAAAAGAGTCGATTTCGGGCCATTTACTCAAGGCGCGAACAATTAATTGGCTCCCGCCCTTGCCTTCATTACCCCTGGCGATTGGTCGGCTGGCCTGCCAGAGGCAATCAACGCCATCCCCCTGGCCGCCACGGGCCTCCGCCACCAGCAGCCCAGGGACGCTTCTGTTAAAATTTGCCCATCAGGTCAGCGGCGGGCGCATCTTAACATCGCCGCATTCAACACCTTCACCGAAAACCCTTGCGATCAGAAAGCCCCATGTTTTCCTTCCTCAAGAAGTCCGCAGACGCCAAGGACACTGCTGCGCCAGATGATGCGGCGCCCAAACCGGCCGAACGGTCGTGGCGCGAGCGACTCAAGGCGGGGCTGGCGCGAACTCGCGCGCAGTTCGGTGGAAAGCTCAAATCGATTTTCTCGCGCGGCAAGGTCGACGACGAGTTGCTCGAAGAGCTCGAAACGTTATTGCTGACCAGCGACGTAGGCCTTGAGGCGACTGCGCACCTGCTCGCCGAGCTCAAAGCGCGCGCCAAGCGCGACCAGATCGACACCCCGGAGGGAATCCAAGGGGCGCTCTCGGACGCACTGCACGAGCTGCTGCTGCCGCTCGAAAAACCGCTGGTCATCTCCGAAAAACGCCCGTACGTGATCATGATTGCAGGCGTCAACGGCGCCGGCAAAACGACGTCGATCGGCAAGCTGGCCAAGCACTTTCACGCCCAGGGCCTATCGGTGCTGCTGGCCGCCGGCGACACCTTCCGCGCCGCGGCGCGCGAGCAGCTGCAGACTTGGGGTGAGCGCAATCAGGTGACGGTGATCTCGCAGGAATCAGGCGACCCGGCGGCAGTGATCTTCGACGCCATCGCCGCTGCGCGTGCGCGCGGCATCGACATCGTGCTGGCCGACACCGCCGGCCGCCTGCCGACCCAGCTGCACCTGATGGAAGAGATCGCCAAAGTCCGCCGCGTGATCCAGAAAGCCGACCCGACCGCGCCGCACGAGACGCTGCTGGTACTCGACGCCAATTTCGGACAGAACGCGCTGGCGCAAGTCCAGTCCTTCGACAAATCGATCGGCGTCACCGGACTGATCGTCACCAAACTCGACGGCAGCGCCAAGGGCGGTGTGATCGCCGCGATCGCGCGCCAGTGCCCGAAGCCGATCCGCTTCATCGGCATCGGCGAAGGCATTGACGACCTGCGCCCCTTCGTCGCCCGCGACTTCGTCGACGCGCTGTTCGAATGACCGGTGAAATGCATTGAAAGACACGACAACCGCTTTCAACACGGAGTACACGGAGACACAGAGTTCACGGAGAAAAATCATGAATAAAACGATAGTCGATGAATTCATTTCACAATCGCTGTGTTCTCCGTGCCTCCGTGATCTCCGTCCCCCAGGGGATTTCCTCCGGGGCATGTCGAAAGAGCTTAAAAAATGATCTCCGCTAGTACCGTCAGCAAGCGCTATCCCGAGGGACTGCAAGCGCTCAGCGATGTCAGTTTCGAGATCGACGCGGGCGAAATGGTGTTCATCACCGGCCACTCGGGCGCCGGGAAATCGACGCTGTTCCGCCTGCTGGCGGCGATTGAGCGACCGACCTCGGGCAGCATCGTGGTCAATGGGCAAAACCTCTCAGCGCTGAGCAAAAACGCAATCCCCTACCTGCGCCGCAACTTCGGGCTGATCTTTCAGGACCAAAAGCTGCTCTTCGACCGTAGCGTGCTCGACAACGTGCTGCTGCCGCTGGCCATCGTCGGTCTGCCGGCGCGAGAAGCGGCGCGCCGCGCGCGCGCCGCACTAGACAAGGTCGGCCTGCTCGATCGCGAAAAGGCCAATCCGATCGCACTGTCGGGCGGCGAACAGCAACGGCTGGCGATCGCGCGCGCGGTCGTCAATCGCCCGGCGATCCTGCTTGCCGACGAACCGGCGGCCAATCTCGATGCCGAATCGGCGAATGCCATTCTCGAGATCTTTCGCGCCTTCCACCAAGTCGGTGTCACGCTGGTGATCGCCACCCATGATCCGCAATGGATGGCGCGCTTTTCGCCGCGCGTGCTGCAGCTCGAACACGGTCATCTGGTCGGAGACGCCGCATGAGCCACTACCTCGCGCAACACTTCGCGGCGCTGCAAAGCGCGCTGCGCCGCATCGCCAGCACACCGCTCAGCTCGCTGCTCTCGCTGCTGGTGATCGGCGTCGCGCTGGCGCTGCCGAGCGCCGGCTGGCTGATCATCGACAACCTCGGCGCGGTCACCGGCAGCGCTTCAGGCGTCCAGCAAATCAGCGTCTTCATGACGATCGACGCGGGCAAGAAGGACATCGGTGAAATCGAATCGCGCCTCACTGCGGCCAAGCCCGGAAACTGGCGCTTCGTCTCGCGCGACGACGCCTTGAAACAACTGCAAGCGTCCGAGGGAATGGCCGAAATCGTCGCCAGTCTGCCGAGAAATCCGCTGCCCGACGCCTTCGTCGTCGAACCGACCGATACCGAGCCGCAGGCCATGGAACGATTGGCCAAGACCTTCTCGGGCTGGCCCAAGGTCGCCCACGTCCAGCTCGATTCGGCGTGGATAAAACGCTTCGACGCCTTCCTGCGCATCGGCAAGCTCTCCATCACTCTGCTCGCCAGCCTGCTCGCCGGCGCGCTGGTGACGGTGACTTTCAATACCATCCGTCTGCAGATTCTGGCGCAGGCCGCCGAGATCGAAGTCGCCAAGCTGATCGGCGCGACCGACGGGTTCATCAGTCGCCCCTTCCATTATTTCGGCGCGCTGCAGGGCGCACTCGGCGGACTCTTTGCCGCGCTGCTGGTCGCGCTCGGCGGCCAGCTACTGGCCGCGCCGGTCGACGAGTTGATCGCGCTCTACGGCGGCAGCTTCGTATTGCACGGGCTGTCGGTCGCCAACGTCGGCGCACTGATGGCGATCGGCGCCGTGCTGGGGTGGCTCGGCGCGCAACTGTCGGTCGCCATCCACCTGCGGCGCCTCGGCTGAACAAGCCCGATCAGCGCCGCAAGCAAGCCTTAGGGTGCGTTGCGCAGACGCGCTTCGATCGCCAGGCCGATCGCCAGGATGCGCTTATCGGAGAGCGCCGGGCCGGCGACCATCAGGCCGACCGGCGCGCTGCCGGGCGCCTGGCAAGGAAGAGAAAGCGCGCAGCCGTCGAGGAAGTTGATCATCGTCGGGTTGCGCAGAATCAAGCCGTTGGCGCGGAAATAAGCCTCGTCGGAAGCGACCAGGTCGGCGATGACCGGCGCGACGACGGGAACGGTCGGCAGCAGCAGCGCGTCGTAACCGGCAATCGTCGCCTCGACTTCAGCGATCCAGCGCGTTCGCGCACCCAAGAGATCGATGTAATCGGCCGCCGACATCGCTTCACCGCGAGCAATTCGCGAAACGACGCGCGGATCGTAGCGTTCGCTAGCCCGCGCGATCAATGCGCGATGCCAGGCCCACGCCTCGGCGGCGGTGAAACCGCCTTTGGCGTTGATCGCCTGCGACTCGCTAAAAGCCGGAACGGCGATTTCGGTGACCAGCGCGCCGGCCGCCGACAGCCGGGTCAATGAAGCCGCGAACGATGTCGCAACGTGCGCGTCCATCCCGTCGAGAACGACCGTGGTCGGCACCGCCAGGCGCAGGCCGGCCAGCCGCGCGGCGACCAGCGGCGAAGCATCGTCGCCGGCGAGAATGGCGTCGAGCTGCGCGCAACACGCGACGCTCGCCGCAATCGGTCCGATCGAATCGAGATTGACCGAAAGCGGCAGCGCGCCGCGCGTCGACACGCGGCGCGCCGTCGGCTTGAAGCCGGTCAGGCCGCACAGCGCGGCGGGAATGCGCACCGAGCCGCCGGTGTCGGAACCGATTCCGGCGACCGCCATGGCGTCGCTCACCGAGACCGCGGCGCCCGCTGACGAACCGCCGGGGATGCGCCCGGTGGCGCGATCCCAGGGGTTTTTCGGCGTCCCGTAGTGCGGATTGATTCCCAGGCCCGAATAGGCGAACTCGGTCATATTGGTCTTGCCGACCAGCACTGCGCCGGCGGCCTGCAGCCGCTTGACGATCACCGCGCTCTCGCTGGCCGCCGGCTCGCCCTGAAGAACGACCGACCCGGCGAGCGTCGTCTCGCCGGCGACGTCGAAGAGATCCTTGATCGAGATCGGCAAGCCGTCGATCGCCGAGCGCGACAGACCGGCAGCGCGCAGCTTATCGGCAGCGCGTGCCGCGGCGCGCGCTTGGTCAGCATAGACGTGAGTGAAGACGCGCGCGCCCTCGCCTTGCGGCGCTTCGATTCGCGCCAGCGCCGCGTCGACCAAGTCAGCGGAGGTCGTTGGGCCGGCGCGCAGCGCGGCCTGATGTTGAACAATAGTGGTCATTGAATGCTCCCTGTAAGGTGGTCAGGCGATCTCGGGCAGCACCTCGATCGCATACCGGTGGCGCAGGCTACGCCCCGAGCGCGGATCGTACAACTCCATGGCGAACGACGGCGACGGCCGGATGCCGCCGATCGCGCCGACGGTACCGCAGCTCATCGCGCTGCCCGGCGGCAGTCCACCATAGCCGGCGATCAGGTCACCGGGCGTGCGCAGCGCGGCCAGCGTGCCCTCCTGATAGCGCACCTCCTTACCGTTTTCGACGATCGTCGAGCGGATCACCAGTTCGTCCCAATGATCGGCGACGTCGGCGAAGCGCCAAGCGCTACGGCCGACCGGCTTGGCGCACATCTGCTTGGCCAGCGCGACGCTCTGCGTCTCGACTTGGCGATCGGTATGGTCGGAGGTCAGGCTGACGTAGAGCTCGCCGTCGGCGACGAAGACCAGCGTCTCGACCTCGCCCGAGCCGTGCGGCCCGAGCGCTTGAATCGAACTGGCCTGCGTCAGCTGGTTTTCGGCGACGCGGTAGTAAAGCGGAACGGCGCTCGGACGCGGCACGCCGAGCGCCGCCAGCTCGACGATATGGTGCTCGATGGCGGCGAGATCGCGGCCGGCCCAGCCGGCGACGACGAAGGTCTCGATATCGACCGCCAGTTGGCGCGCCGGCGCGTTGCCGGTCGCTTCGACGTCAAAAAACAGTTTCATGGGATTCTCCTGCGAATAAATAGGTTTGAACCTAAAAAACACAGCTAACCACAACGATCACGAAGAAAAGACAATTACTTGCAACTTATTGATGAATCACCCAAAAGGCGATTCACAGAAACATCCCAAAACCAAGGGTCTTCGTTGTCCCGCGGGATTTGCTTCGCGGCATGTCCGTTGTGTTGTTGTGGTTCGAACTGCGGTTTCCAGGTTGAAGTCTGCGACGGCTCACTCGGCCATCACGCGCGGCAGCCACAGTGCGAGGTCGGGAAACAGCGCGAGCAGCAGCACCATCAGAAACAGCGCAAAAACGAAAGGCAGACTGCCGACGATCACGGCGTTGAGCGAGCCGCCCTTGCGCAGGCTTTGCACGACGAACAGGTTCATGCCGACCGGCGGCGTGATCAGCGCCGTCTCGACCAGCACGACGATGACGATTCCCAGCCAGATCGCGTCGTAGCCGAGCCCGGTCATGATCGGCGTGACGATCGGAATGGTGACGATCATCATCGACAGCGTCTCCATGAAGCAGCCAAGGATCACGTAGAAAACCACCACCACCACCAGCATCCAACCCGGCGACAGCCCGAGGCCACCGATCGAGCTGGTCAACGATTCGGTAAGCCCGGTCGCCGCCATCACGAAGTTCAAAAAACCCGCGGCGATGACGATCAGCATGATCATCGCCGTCGCGCGCATGGTGCCTTCGACCGCTTCGCGCAGCATCCTCAGCGTCAGTCGCCGGAAACCGGCGGCCAGCGCCAGCGCGCCGAGCACGCCGAGCGCCGCGGCCTCGGTCGGCGTCGCCAGACCGGCGTAGATCGAACCGACGACCATCACAAAAATGAACAACGGCGGCAGCAGGTGCTTGAGGCTCGAAAAACGCTCGCTCCAGCTCGCGCTGATCCGCTGACCGCCCCACTCCGGCTTGACCAGGCAAGCGACGATGACGGTCAGCATGAACAGCGCGGCGAGCGCAAAGCCGGGGATGAAACCGGCGAGATAGAGCTGCGGCACCGACGAGTTGGTCAGCACGCCGTAGATCACCAGATTGATCGACGGCGGGATCAGGATGCCGAGCGTCCCGCCCGCCGCAATGCTGCCCAGGAACAAGGGCTCGTTGTAGCCGTAACGCTTGATTTGCGGGATGGCGACGGTGCCGACTGTCGCCGCGGTGGCGACGCTCGACCCCGAGGTCGCGGCGAACAGCGTCGAGGCGCCGATGTTGGCGTGCATCAGCCCGCCCGGCAGCCAGGACAACCACAGGCTCATCGCGCCGTACATGCTTTCGGCGATTCCGGCGCGCAGCAGGATCTCGCCGAGCATGATGAACAGCGGGATGGCGACGAGCAGGAACTCGGTGTTCGAACTCCAGGCCAACTCGCCGATCGCTCGCGTCAGCGGCAGCATTGAAAAAAGCGGATCGAGCAGCAGCCCGAGCACGCCGAGCGCGGCGCCGACCGGAATCGAGAGCCCGATCAGCACCAGCAGCAGAACCATCGCGGTAGCGATCATGCGACATCTCCCCGAACCAGGCGCTCGCCGGCGATGGCCTCGTCGAGCGCTTCCTCTTCCGACGAACGCACGCCACACAGCGCCTTGATTGCCGCCAAATCACCGGTGACCAGCGCCACCGACGCGCGAATCAACATCAGCGTCAGCACCAGGCACATCCATACCAAGCCAATCAGCCACAAACCTTGCGGCACCCACAACGGCGTGCCGAGCGGGGTGTTGGCGGCGGAGTTCTGCACCCATGAAGTCTGTGCGACAAACGACGCATAGTAGGTCAGGATCACCATGAAGACTGCCAGAGCAACCAGAGAGATCCAGTCGAGCAGCGCCGCCAGGCGCACCGGCAGGTGCTGATAGAGCACGTCGACGCGAACGTTGCCGCGCTGCAGAACGACGAAGGCCAGCGCCCAAGTGGTACTGATGGCGAAAGCGTAGCCCGACAACTCGTCGGCGCCGCCGGTGGTGAAGCCGAAAAATTTTCGCGCGATGACGTCGAAGCCGATCAGGAAGACGCTGGCCAGCGTCAGCGCGCCGCCGAACCAGACGGCAACATGCGACAGCGTCTCGGCGCTGCGCAGCAGACGGCCGAGAACGGCAGTTGAAGAGGAAGCAGACATGGGTATCCCTCGTGGGTGTGACATGGGGTTGATCCACTGACGCGCGCCGCCGCATTCGGCGGCGCGCGCCGGGTTTTACTTCTTGGCGGTCATGCCGACCGCCTTGCCGATCGTCGCGTTGAAGTCCTGCACACAGGTCGCCGAGCAACGCGCCGCCCACTTGGGCAGCACGATCTCCTGCATCAGCTTCTTGAGCAGCACGCGATCGGCCGCCGTCGGCTGGACGATAACCATCTTGCCTTTGACCGGCAGCGTACAGGCGGCCGCTCCTGAATTGCAGTCGTAGCCTTGCTGCGTCTGCGCTGCGGCGGCGTCCCACATATTGTCGATCATCGACGTGATATTGGTCTCCAGGAAGGCCTGCACCTTCGGATCGATCTTGTTCCAAGCCTTCTGATTGACGCCATGGATCTGCGAGTTCCAGTTGATCGGCAGTGCGTAGAGATGCGTCGCGACCTCGAACCACTTGGCCGAATAGCCCGACAGCGAGCCGGTAATGGCGCAGTCGATGACCTTGTTCTGCATCGCCGGAACGACTTCGCCGAACGCCAGCGTGACGCCCGAACCGCCCAGCGCCTCGATGAACTCGGCCTGGGTGCGGCTGCTGGTGCGTACCTTTTTGCCCTTGATGTCGGCCAGGCTCTTGATCTCGGCGTTGCAGAACAGCACCTGCGCCGGATACGGCGACATGCCGAGGATCTTGATTCCTGATCCCGGGCCGTAAAACTTGGCGTAAACCGGAGCGAAGGCATCGACGACGGCGCGCGCGGTCTTGGCGTCGGGTGCCAGACCGGCGAGATCGACCGCCTCGTTGATCGGATTGTCGCTTGAAAAGTAAGACAGCGTCGCCGTGCCGAACTCGACCACGCCCTGCGACATCAGGCGCAGCAGTTCAGGCCCCTTGAGCCCCATCTCGTTGAAGCCCTTGATCTCGGCGGTAACCTGGCCGTTCGACAGCGTCGGAACGACCTTGGTCCAGAACGGTTTTTCATAGTCGTTGTAAGCGGAGAGATTGCTCAGACCGCCAACCACCTTGAGCTGGGTGCGCGGCAGCGTTTGAGCATGGACGGAGAAACTCAGCAGCGCGGCCAGAGCCGCGGTAAAAACAAAGCGCTTGTTCATGACGGTTGGTTCCTTATCAACGGGGGGTCTTGGGTCGAACCACGGACTCCCGTTATTTCCGCGGCACGCGAACTTCTGAAAGAACAGTGAAATTTCACTGCATTTTTAACATGCGGTTTATACTGTGTCAAGCCGCTTTCCCGGCCCCCCGGAGCGACGCAACGACTTCGCCCGGCCAAACAAAATGCTGCATGGGGTGTATTTTGACAAAACCAGTAAGACCCAGTCGGAAGATTCCGCCAAGAAAAGGACGATTGCAGGGCCTGTCGCAGAACGAACTCGCCTACTCCCGACTCAAGGAAAGAGTGACCACCCTGGCCTATAAACCGGGCGACTACCTCAACACCGCCAACCTGATGAAAGAGCTGACGTTCGGGCGGACACCGATCAACCACGCGTTGCACCGCCTGTCGAATGAAGGCCTGGTGCAGATCATTCCGCGCAAGGGGGTGATGGTCGCGCCGCTGTCGATCGACAGCGCACTCGAACTGATCGACGTGCGTCTGGCCAACGAGAGCCTGTGCGCGCGCTTGGCGGCCGCTAGGATCACCGCCGCCGATCTCGAGCAACTCACCGGCCTGGCGCAGCGCTTCGACGACGCGGTGCTGCGCCGTGACATGGACCAGGTGATCAACGCCGACCGACTGTTTCATGAGCAGATCGCGCTGGCCGCGCGCAACCAGATCCTGACCGAGATCCTCAAAGTGCTGCATGCGCGAACGCAACGATTCTGGACGATTTCACTGGCTGCCGAAGGCCATCTCGCCGAAGTTCAGGCCGAACATCGGCAGATCATCGACGCGCTGGCGCGTGGCGACGCCGTAGCCGTAGTTGCCGCGGTCGAAAATCATGTGTTGTCGTTCAAGCGAGCGCTGCTGCACAGCCGTTAGTGGCCTACCGAACAGACTTCTGCAAACGCGTGTTCTAAACTTTCACCGTCGTGGCGCGTAACGGCCAAGAGGCCGCGAACCCAAGGCCCCTACAAGGAGCATAAAAATGCAACTCATGCTGATTGCCGGAATCGTCTTCGCCATCGGCGCCGTCGTCTTTGCGCTGCAAAACAACTCAGCCGTCGTCGTCACGCTGGCGCTCTGGAACTTCGAGGGATCGCTCGCCGTCGTGCTGCTGGTCGCCGTCGGCGTCGGCGTGCTGATCACCGGTCTGGTGTCTACGCCGTCGGTAATTCGCGGGCAGTGGTCAGCAAGCCGTCTGCGCCGCCAGGTCGCCGAACTCGAACGCGAAGCCGTCGAACAACAAGCGCGCAACGCCGTGCTCGCCGCCGAACTCGAGCGGCTGACGCCGGCCACTACCGCAGCAGCAGAAGCGCCGGAAAAGCCCTATGTCGGCCTGCGCACGCTGCTCGCCGGTGACGACCAAGAGAAGCCGCCGGCCGGCTAACAAATGCGCGGCAACTGCTCGCCGACCAGCATGTCGACGATGCGCTGGCCACCGAAGCCGGTACTAAGCACGACCGTTCCGGCCGGCGCGGCGCAGACCTCGCCGATGATCGCCGCGTCCTTTCCAGCCGGATGCGCGTGCATCGCCGCCAGCACCGCGCTAGCGTGTTCGCCGGGGACGATGGCGATCAGCTTGCCTTCGTTGGCCAGATAGAGCGGGTCGAGCCCGAGGATTTCGCAGGCGCCGCGGACCTCTTCGCGCAGCGGCAAGGCATCCTCGTCGATGCGGATCGCGACGTTCGAGCTTTCGGCGAATTCGTTGAGCACCGTCGCCACGCCACCGCGCGTCGCGTCGCGCAGGCAATGGATGTCGGGGCAGGCAGCGAGCATTGCCGCGACCAGACCACCGAGCGGCTGACAGTCGCTCGCCACGTCGCAACTCACACCAAGCTGGTTGCGCGCGATCAGGATCGCCGTGCCGTGGTCGCCGAGCGTGCCGTTGATGAGCACCGCGTCGCCGACCCGGGCATTGCCCGCCGAGATCGAAACGCCCGCCGGCACGACGCCGACGCCGGCGGTATTGATGAACAGCTTGTCGGCCGCGCCGCGCTCGACGACCTTGGTGTCGCCGGTGACGATGGTCACGCCAGCCAGCTGCGCGGTGCGCTGCATGCTGGCGACGACGCGCCGCAGAACCTCGATCGACAGACCTTCTTCGAGCACCATCGCGCACGACAGGTAGAGCGGCCGCGCGCCGCTCATCGCCAAGTCGTTGACGGTGCCGGCGACGGCCAGCGTGCCGATGTCGCCGCCGGGGAAGAACAGCGGATCGACGACGAAGGTATCGGTGGTGAACGCCAGCCGGTCGCCGTGCAACGCGAGTTCGGCGAACGGAAAAACGGCCTGGTCCTCCATCGCCGCCAACTGCGGGTTGTCGAAGGCGGCTACGAAAACGTCTTCGATCAGATCGCGCATCGCCTTGCCGCCGCTGCCGTGCGACAGATTGACGTGGCTCTCGCGCAGTGTCCGCAAACGCCGACTGCTGGCTGGCCGGTTGACTGAAGCCTTATCGTCCATGCTGATCTTCCTTGGTCACTTTGCTGGCGGACAAGCCCGACGTATCGATCCGTCCGTAATTGTAGAAGGCGGCGCAGGCGCCCTCGGTCGACACCATCAGCGCGCCGAGCGGCGTCCGCGGCGTGCACGCCGTGCCGAAGATCCGGCATTGCTGCGGTTTGAGCAATCCCTTGAGCACTTCGCCGCACTGGCACGCTTGCGGGTCGGCGATCTTGAGGTTGGGCAGCGAAAACTTGCGCTCGGCGTCGAACGCGGCGTAACGCTGGCGAACGCGAACGCCTGAGTGCTCGATCGATCCCAGGCCGCGCCACTCGAAGAATTCGCGCAGTTCGAAGACCTCGGCCACCGCCGCCAGCGCGACCTTGTTGCCGTCGCGCGGAACGACGCGTCCGTACTGGTTCTCAACTTCGGCGCGCCCCTCGGCGATCTGCTTGACGACCATCCACACTGACTGCAGCACGTCGAGCGGCTCGAAACCGGCGATGGTGATCGGCTTGCCGTAATCGCGCGCGATGAAGTCGTAGGCGGCGCTGCCGATCACCATGCTGACGTGGCCCGGCCCGAGAAAACCGTCGAGGCGCAGATCGGGTTCATCGAGGATGGCCTTGATCGTCGGGATGATCGTGATGTGATTGCAAAACAGCGAGAAATTACGAACGTTTTCGGCGTCGGCCTGCAACACCGTCATCGCCGTGCTCGGCATCGTCGTCTCGAAACCGAGACCGAAGAAGATCACTTCACGTTCGGGATTCTGGCGGGCCAAGGCGAGCGCGTCGAGCGGCGAATAGACCATGCGCACGTCGGCGCCATCGGCCTTGGCCTTGAGCAGGCTCTTCTTCGACCCGGGAACGCGCATGGCGTCGCCGAAGGTGGTGAAGATCACCTCGGGCCGTTCGGCGAGCGCGACACAATCGTCGACGCGGCCCATCGGTAGCACGCAGACCGGGCAGCCCGGGCCGTGCACGAATTCGATTTCGTCGGGCAGAAACTGGCCGATTCCGTAGCGGAAGATCGAGTGCGTATGGCCGCCGCAGACCTCCATGATCTGCAAGGGCTGCCGCTTGGCGCGTTCAATGGTCGCGACCAGCGCATGAATCTCGCGCGACAGCGCTTGCGCCTTGCCCGGATCGCGGAATTCGTCGACGTACTTCATACCGGATTTCCCGCCGCCGACGCTTGCATGCTGTCGATCTCGCTCTGGTACTCACCCATCTCGCGCAGCAGCGCCAGCGTCGCCGCCGCTTCGTCCTCGTCGATGCGTACCATGGCGAAGCCGACATGCACGAGCACCCAGTCGCCGACGCAATCGGCGGCCGAATGCGCCTTATCGACGATGAAGGCGATATTGACCTCGCGCCTGACGCCGCCGACGTCGACTACCGCGAGCTTGCCCGCCGCATCAATGATTTCGACGATTTGTCCGGGGATCCCCAAGCACATGATGTTCTCCTATCCTTGCATTGAATCGGCCAGCGCCCGCGCCGCGGCGATCGCCGCCTGACCAAGCGCCAAGCCGCCGTCGTTGGCCGGGACCAGATGGTGCGTGAGCACCGTAAATCCGTGACGGTCGAGCCGTATCGACAACTGTTCGAGCAGCACGCGGTTCTGCAAGACGCCGCCGGACAATGCCACCGTTGTCGCCGCGCCGCCATCTTTGTCGCACTCGGCATGGTAGAGCGCCGCAACCATCCGCGCGATGACGATCGCCAGCCCCTGATGGAAACGCGCGGCGATCAGCGGGACTGGCGTCGCGGCGACGAGGTCGCGCAGTAGCGCCAACCACAGCGGCGACGGATCGATGTAAGGCAGACCGCCAACCGGTCGCGCGATCGAAAACGGATACGCCAGTTCGTATCCCTCAGCCAGCGCGCGCGCGTCGACCAGCGCTTCGAATTCGATCGCCGCCTGCCCCTCGTACCCGGCGCGCTCGCGGCAGACGCCAGCCGCCGCGGCGACCGCGTCGAAGAGGCGGCCGACCGAGCTGGCTGGCGGGCTGTTGAGTCCCTTGGCGAGCATCGCGTCGAGCAGCGCGCGCGGCTTGCCGGCGAGGAAAGCGCACAGCTCCAGCGCGCCGAAGTCGGCGGCAAAACGCGCCCAACCGATCGTCGTCATCAGCTGCGCGTAGGTGTTTCGCCACGGCTCGGCAATCGCCTGCGCGCCGCCAAGCATCGCCACCGGCTTGAAGGTCGCCAGCCGCCGGCTCTGCCGATAGTCGCCGAGCAGAAACTCGCCGCCCCACAGCGTGCCGTCGTCGCCGTAGCCCAAACCGTCGAGAACGACGCCGAGCACCGGCGCGCAGTCCGGCGCCAGACCGTTTTCAGCGAGGCACGCGGCGAAATGCGCGTGATGGTGCTGGACTTCGTCGAGCGCCAGCCCCTGCACTTGCGCCATGTCCAGGCCGAGCTTGCGCGACAGGTACTCGGGGTGGCGGTCGACGGCGATTCGACGCGCGGAAAATTCAAAGAGTTGCTGGTAGCTGTCGATCGCCCGCCGATAGTCCGCATGACACGCGGCGTCGGCAAGATCGCCGATATGCTGAGACAACACGGCCTGGCCGCCACGCAGCAGGCAGAAGGTGTTCTTGAGTTCGCCGCCGAGCGCCAGCACCGGCGGCGCTGCGGCAAAGCCGGCGGCGAGTCGCAACGGCGTCGGCGCGTAGCCACGCGCGCGGCGCAGCAGACGCGGCGCGCCGGCCATCACACGCAGCACCGAGTCATCGACGCGGCGCGCGATGGCGCGATCGTGCAGCAGGAAATAGTCGGCGATGGCGCCGAGCCGGGCCAACGCGTCGTCGTTATCGATGCACTGCGGTTCGTCGCAAAGATTGCCGCTGGTCAGCACGATCGGCCGCCCCATGCGCTGCAGCAGCAGATGGTGCAGCGGCGTGTTCGGCAGCATGAAACCGAGGCTCGTCATCCCCGGCGCGACCGAAGCGGCGACGCGCGCCGGCGCGTCGTAATCAAGCGAATCGACGTCGACGATGACGATCGGCGCCGCCGGGCTTTGCAGCAGCGCCGCCTGCGCGTCGTCGATCCGCCCGTAGCGGCGCACCACGTCGAGGTCGCGCGCCATCAGCGCGAAGGGCTTGCGTTGGCGTTTCTTGCGCGTCCGCAAGGTGGCGACAGCAAGCTCGTTGCCGGCATCGCAGGCGAGCTGAAAGCCGCCGAGGCCCTTGACGGCGACAATGAAACCGCGCTGGATCAGCGTGCATGCGGCATCGACCACGTCGAGCGCATCGAGCCCCGCCAATTCATCGCCACCGAGCACGCCGTCCGCGGCGCTGGCCAGCCAGACGCGTGGCCCGCAATCGGGGCAGGCGATCGGCTGCGCGTGAAAGCGGCGGTCGCGCGGGTCGCCGTATTCGGCGGCACAAGCGGGGCACAGCGCGAAACCGCGCATGGTCGTCGCGGCGCGGTCGTAGGGAATTGCCTCGACGATCGTCAGGCGCGGACCGCAATGCGTGCAGTTGGTAAACGGATAGCGGAAACGCCGCGCCAGCGGATCCTCAATTTCGGCAAGACACGCCGGACAGGTCGCAGCGTCGGCGGCGACGCCGGTGTGCACAGCTCCGACGCCGCTTTCGACGATGCGAAAATCAGCTTCAGGCGGCAACTCAGCCAGCGGCTCGCATTCGACGACGTCGATCCGGGCAAGCGGCGGCGAACGAGCGGGCAACTCATCGACGAAAGCGGCGAGCGAAACCGCCGCGCCGCAAACAACGATCGCCACACCGTCGCCGTCGTTGCGCACAGAACCGCGCAGCCGGTGCTCTCGCGCCAGATGCCAGACCATCGGGCGAAAGCCGACGCCCTGCACGATGCCGCGCACGCGAATGCGCTCGGCGCTTTCGGTGCCCACGGTATCTTCGCGCCTCATGCGGCCACCACCGCCGACCTCGGCGCAACGCTGGCGACGGATTGCGGCAAACGATCATGCCGATAATTCCGGTACGACTCGCGCAGGATCTCGACCGGATGAAGGACTGCAAACGGCAGCATCTGCTCGAACTGCACCCGGCAGCTCAAACAATCGCTGAGCAGCCGCTCGGGCGCAGCGGCCGCAAGCTTGTCGGCAAGGCACGCGCCGATGCTTTGCGAGGTCTCGTGAAAGGTTTTCTTGAAACCCATGATGCCGCCCTGACCGCAACAGTCAAAGTCGTCGCCGACTTGCCGCAGGTCGATCTGCGGCACCCGGCCGAGCAGTTTCATCCACGGCTGACCGATTCCCTGCTGGCGCTGATGGCAAGGCGCGAAATACGCCATCTTGCCGCTCACCGGCCCGAGCTCGGCGCAAAGCTCGCCGGAATCGCCGAGCTCGGCCAGGTACTCGCCCAGGTCGTAGCAATGGTTGGCGACGCGCAGCCGCGGCAGGCCATCGATCGAAGCGAAGTAGCCCTGGTCGCTGAACACCTTCCACGACATCATGCCGAGCAGCCAGGGTTGGCGGCCATGCGCCGAACGGCCGTTGGCGCGGCCGGTGAACGCCGCATCGTCGCGCGCCAGCCGGGCGCTGACCTCGGCCAGATCGCCTTGCGCTTCACCGGCCATCGCCTCGACCTGCGCGCGATAGTCCGGCGAATATTGAGCGCCGTCGCGCAACACCGTCTTGAGCAGATGGCCACAGCTCGGGCACGAACAGACGATGTCGAAACCGGCAGCGACGCAGTGCGCCAGCTCGGCGACGTTGAAGCGCGCCAGGTCGAAAGTAAACGCGCGGTCGCCCTCGAGCTGGGTCGGCATGCCGCAGCATTTCTGTTCGGGCAGATAGACCGCGACGCCGTTTTTGTGCAATACCTCGACGCTCGCCTTGGCAACCTCGGGAAAATAATAGCGCGCGCTGCAGCCGGCGAAATAGGCGACCTTGCGACCGCTCGTCTGCGGCTGCCGGAAGAGGTCGCGCTGCCGCGCCCAGGCCGAAAAACCGTCGCGCGGGAAAGGCGGCAAACGGCGTGCCGGATGGATGCCGATCACGCGCTTGACGCCGCGCGCCAGCGCGCCGTCGCCGACCAGCAGATTGGCCAGGCGCGGCATGGCGCCGCCGATCCGTCCGACGAGCCGCACATTCTCGATCAGGCGCACCGCGGCCGGCAGCCCGTCGCGCGCAACGAAGCCATCCCTGGCCTCGTTGATCCAGGTATGCACCGGCGCGCAGGGACAGATTCCACAGTTGGTGCACAGCGCGAGCAGCCGCTTCATTTCAAGCGACGAAATCGGCTCGCCGTCGGCGGCTTCGCGGTCGACCAGGCGATAAAGCTCGGGCATGAAGCGGCACGACGAATCGTCCATCAGCTCGCGGCAGTGTCCGCAGCCGGCGCAGCGCGCGATGACCCGGCGCGTCCGGGCTTCGGCCGAATCACTCGGCGGCGCGCAGGCGGCTGCCGCGGCGCTCATGGCGCGGCTCAGCCGCCCTGCCGACCGCGCTGACGCGCGGCGACGCCGGCTTGCAGCCAGGCCAGCCACGCGGCTAGGCCGCTTCTGTTTTTCGACGACAACTCGACGATCGGCAGATCGCCGCGCAGCGCGCGGATGTTGGCGCGCGCGCGCGCCACGTTGAATTCGTCGATATACGGCAGCAGATCGGTCTTGGTGATCAGCGCCAGATCGGCGGCATGGAACATCACCGGATACTTCGACGGCTTGTCGTCGCCTTCGGTGACCGACAGCAGCAACACGTTGGTGTGCTGACCGATGTCGAAATTCGCCGGGCAGACCAGATTGCCGACGTTCTCGATGAACAGGATGTCGATGCCTTCGAGCGCGATCTCGTGCAGCGCGTCATGAACCATGTGCGCGTCGAGGTGGCAGGCCATCCCGGTGGTGATCTGGACGGCCGCGACGCCGTGGCGACGGATGCGCTCGGCGTCGTTCTCGGTTTCCAGATCGCCCTCGATGACGGCGACGCGCAAGCCAGCGGGCAGCGCGTCGATGGTCGCTTCGAGCAGGCTGGTCTTGCCGCTGCCGGGGCCCGACATCAGATTGACGGCGAAAACGCCGTACTCGTCGAAATGGGCGCGATTGTGGTCGGCCTGGATGTCGTTCTCGTGCAGCAGGTTTTCGAGCACTTCGATGGTATGGGTCCCGTCGCCGTCGAGCAGGTGCCGGTTGGCGTCGGTTATATTGCAGCCGCAGTTGTCACACATGGTCGTTTCCTTGTTTGGCAGCCTCGCGGCTGCACGGTTTGATCGGCGTCTTTCAGCCGCCGAGTTGCCACATCCGCTGGCTCGCGTCGGGAGCCTCGCCGAGATTGAACTGGTGCCCCGCCGGTTTGTCCTTGATCGCGGCGATGATCGCCGCTTCGAGACCCGCGTCGGCCGCGCCGCTGCGCAACGCCGCGCGCAGATCGATGTCGCCGGGCTGTGCCATGCACAACACCAGCGCGCCGGTACAAGTGACGCGAACACGATTGCAGTCGTCGCAAAAGCCGTGACTCAAAGGCGTGATGAAGCCGACCCGGCGACCGGTTTCAAGAACGTTCCAGTAACGGCACGGCCCGCCCGATCCGGCGTCGCCGTCGGCCGGCGTCAGCGTCCAGCGCTGAGCCAGTTCGCGGCGCACCGCGTCGAGCGACAGGTAGTGCGCGGCCGGCATGCCGCCGAGCGGCATCCGCTCGATCAGCGCCAGATCGCAGCCGTGCTCGCCGCACCAGCCAATCAGCGAATCGAACCCGGCATCGTTGATTCCAGCCAGTGCGACGGCGTTGATGCGCACCGCGAGTCCGGCCGAGCGCGCCGCATCGATTCCGTCGAGCACGTCGGCAAGCCCCGGGCGCTGGGTGATCTGGCTGAAGGTCGCGGCGTCGAGCGTATCGAGCGACACATTGACGCGGCGCACGCCGGCGGCGGCCAGCGCCGGCGCGTACTTGGCGAGCAGCGTGCCGTTGGTGGTCAGCGTCAGTTCGTCAAGTTCACCAGCGGCGACGCGCGCACCGAGCCGCTCGATCAGGCTCATCACACCGTGACGAACCAGCGGTTCGCCGCCGGTCAGGCGCAGCTTGCGCACGCCAAGCCGGATAAAAGCGGCGCACAGGCGATCCATTTCCTCAAGGCTCAGCACCTCGGCCTTGGGCAGGAACTTGACCTCCTTGCCCATGCAGTAGAAGCAGCGCAGATTGCAGCGATCGGTCAACGACACGCGCAGATAGGTGATGGCGCGACCAAAAGCGTCGGTCAGCGCGGGCCGGTGGGCAATTTGGGCGAGAGGCGAAAGCTGGTCCATGTCGGTATCCGGTGGTCGGGCGGCTGCTGCTGCAGACCGCCCTCGTATCTGGTGCTCCCAGTATTGACGGCGCGAACCCGGCGCGCAATGAGATCGGGCGATCCAGCCAAGTTGCTGTGTCATTTTGAGACAGGCGCGATGGCCGGGCACCGCCCGCTCGCTGATCGCGGCGCCGACAGCCTGGCGCGCAGGGGGTCGTTTCATTTCTCAATGGCCCAGTGGCTGACGTATAGTGGCGGCCTTTGGCTAATTCACGATAAAGGACCAAGCAATGAAGCGGTTTACCACCCGTGGAACGCGCGGCATGACGCTGGCGCTGATCTGCTCGGCGCTGCTCGCCGGCGCCGCTGCTGCTGGCGAGCTCGATGCTTTCGCCGGCAAGAAAGGTAAGATCGACATCGCCGGCGGAACAGCGCACATTCCGGTGATGAAGGACGCCGCCAAACACATCATGCAGGCCAACCCGGAGATCCGCATCAGCGTCGCTGCCGGCGGTTCGGGAGTCGGCGTGCAGAAGGTCGGCGAAGGGCTCGTCGACATCGGCAATACCGGCCGGCCGCTGAGCACCGAGGAAGTCGCCAAGTACGGGCTCAAGTCATTTGCCTTTGCGCTCGACGGTGTCGCCGTCGCGGTCAGCCCGAAGAATCGGGTCGCCAATCTGACTGCCGAGCAGGTGCAGCAGATTTTCGCCGGCAAGATCAGCAACTGGAAGAGCGTCGGCGGGCGCGATGCGGCGATTCACCTGTACACGCGCGACGAGGCGAGCGGAACGCGCGAGGTGTTCTGGGAAAAGCTGCTGAAGAAAGGCGTGATCGTCGAAACGGCCAATGTCGTCGCCTCCAACGGCGCGATGAAGTCAGCCGTCGCCGAAGATGGCGACGCCATCGGTTACGTCTCGATCGGCCACCTCGACGAGACGATCAAAGCGCCGACGCTCGACGGCATCTCGCCGACGCAGGAAAACGCGCGTTCCGGCAAGTACCCCATCGTCCGCCAGCTCTACATGAACACCAAAGGGACGCCGCAAGGCCTCACCGCAGCCTTCATCACCTACGTCATGGGGCCCGACGGAACGGCGATGACGGCCGCTGCCGGGTATCTGCCGCTGCACTAAAATGGCTGCGCGCTTGCTCTATTGCGCCGCCGCCGTCTCGGCGCTGGCGGTGCTGGCGATCCTCGCTTTTCTGGTCTACTTTTCGTTGCCGCTGTTTCAAGGCGAACAGCTTGCCGCCTTGCTTTCGTGGCACTGGCGGCCGCTGCAGAACGAGTTCGGTATCTTGCCGATGATTGCCGCCTCGTTGGCGCTGGCCGTCTCGTCGATGCTGGTCGCTTATCCGCTGGCGCTCGGCGTCTGTTGTTTCGCGCACGGTCTCGGCCCCGACTGGGCGGCGCGACCGCTGCTGGTCGCGGTCCGTCTGATGAGCAGCGTGCCGACCGTGGTCTATGGGCTGGTCGCGGCTTTTTCGCTGGTGCCGCTGATCCGCGGCGCTTCCTCCGGATCGGGTTTTTGCTGGCTGGCGGCGCTGCTGACCTTGGCCGTGCTGGCGCTGCCGACCATTGTGCTGCTGCTCGACAGCCAGTTCCAGCGGGTAGAGAGCGAGATCAGGCTGACGGCAGCCGCGCTGGGTTTGACCCGCGTTCAGGAAATGCTGCAGCTGACGCTACCGCTGTCGTCGCGCGGCCTGGCGCTGGCGGCGATCCTGGGTTTCGGGCGCGCGCTCGGCGATACGCTGGTCCCGCTGATGCTCGCCGGCAACGCGCCGCAGCCGCCGCTCTCGCTGCTCGATCCGATGCGTACGCTGACCGCGCATATCGCGCTGGTGGTCGCCACCGACAGCCAGAGCGCCGCCTACAATTCGCTGTTCGCCTGCGGCCTGATCCTCTTCCTGCTGACGGTGCTGGTCAATCTCGGCCTACGCCGCATCCGAATGGGTGCCACAGCACATGGCTGAACGTCGCCTGGAGAATATTGCCGTGGTCTTCGCCTGGCTCTCGGCATTGCTGGTTCCGGCGTTGCTGGCGGTAGTCACGGGATTTCTGCTGCTGCGCGGCTGGCCGAGCTTGAAGGTCGCGCTCTGGTTCGGCGATACGCCGCCGCTGGCCGCGCTGCTGTACGGTGCACCGGTGTTCGACGGCATCTGGCCGGCGTGCCAGGGAACGCTCTATCTGATCGCGCTGGTCGCGCTGATGGCGATCCCGCTCGGCGTCGCCAGCGGCATTTTCCTCGCCGAGTACGCCAGCGGGCGAAGCAAGCGGCTGTTTTCGTTTTGCGTCGAACTGCTCGCCGGAATCCCGTCGATCCTGATGGGACTATTCGGCTTTGCGCTAATCCTGTTCTTGCGCCGAACCCTGGCACCAGAGGCCAATACCTGCCTGCTGCTTTCGGCGTTCTGCCTGATGCTGCTCGTCTTGCCTTACCTGATCAGCAGCACCCGCCTGGCCATCGAGAGTTTGCCGGATGCCTTGCGGCTGACCGGCGCCAGCCTGGGCCTGTCGCACTGGCAGGTCATCCGGCGCATTCTGCTGGCGGCGTCGGCGCCGGGAATTTTCAGCGGCGTCATTCTGGCGATCGGCCGCGCGGCTGAGGATACCGCGGTGATCCTGATGACCGGCGTCGTCGCCAACGCCGGCACACCGGGTTCGCTGAGCGCCAAGTACGAAGCGCTGCCCTTCCACATCTACTATCTGGCGGCAGAGTATCAGTCGCCGGCCGAACTGGCGCAGGCTTTCGCCAGCGCGCTCGTTCTGCTCTGCCTGACCGGGCTGCTGCTGCTCGCCGCCCGCCGTCTACAGGCACGTCTGGAAATCAAGTGATGGACCGATCAATGAAAGCCGCCATCCGCGTCGACAAGCTGTCGGTAAGTTTCACCGGCAAGCCCGTCATTCGCAGTCTGAGTCTGGAGATCGCCAGCGGCGGCCCGACCTTCCTGGTCGGCCGCTCGGGTTCGGGCAAGACGACACTGTTGCGTGCGCTCAACCGGCTCAACGAGTGCCTGCCCGGATGCGCAACCGGTGGCCAGGTTGAACTGCGGCTTGGCGAGCAATGGGTCGATGCCTATGCCGCGACGACGAGCATCGAGAACTTGCGCCGACGCGTCGGCATGCTCTTCCAGTCGCCCAATGTGCTGCCGCTGTCGATCTTGCGCAATATCGAGATGCCGCTCAAGGTGGCGCTTTCGCTACCGGCAGATGAAGCCGAAGCGCGTGCCGAGCAGGCCTTGCGCGAGGTGCATTTATGGGAAGAGGTCAAGGATCGCTTGTCGCAGGCCGCGTCGACGCTCTCCGGCGGGCAGCAGCAGCGCCTCTGTCTGGCCAGGACGCTGGCCCTCAGGCCGGAAATCCTGCTGCTCGACGAACCGACCGCCTCGCTCGACTTCAAGGCGGCCCAACGCATCGAAGATTTGCTGGTCGAGCTCAAGTCACGCTATACGCTGCTCGTCGTCTCGCATAGTCTGGGGCAGGCCCGGCGCATCGCCGAGTCGCTGTTTGTGCTGCACGACGGCGAGCGAATCGAGGCGCTGAGCAGGGATGTCTTCCAGGACCGGGATGCTCTTTTTTCGGTGATGGACGAGCTGATTTGACTCGACCGGGGTCTTCACGAAATCAGGTGGACGGGCAAAATTAGGCGACTGCTTGCCCTACATCGCCTCATAATGCCGCTGCACTTGAGCTTGAATCCGACTGACCACTGCGGCCTGCCTTCATCAATAATTCAAGAGGAAGATCTCGACCCATGTCGCTCGCCCCCCTTTTATTGACCCTCCTGCCGATCTTCATCATTCTGGCGATGCTGATGGTGTGGAAAAAGCCGGCTGATGTCAGCGGAATCGTCGGCTGGATCGCGATCTCGTTGATTGCGCTGTTTGCCTTTCAGACGAGCATTGAAGTCATCCTTCGTTCGACCGCGGCGGGAATCATCAGGTCGTTCTCGGTTTCACTGATCGTCGCCATGTCGCTGCTGCAGATGGCGTATATGGAAAAAACGGGCGCCCTCAAGCGGATCATCATTTTCATCAAGACCATTGCCCGAGAGAACCGCGCCGTCCAGATCATGATGATCAATATCGGCTTCGGAACGCTGATGGTTGCCGTGGGCGCAACCCCCGTTTCGCTGCTGCCGCCGATTCTCGTCGCCATGGGCTATTCGACGTATGTCGCGATTGCGCTGCCGGCGATCGGTTACGACGCGCTGTGCACCTACGCACTGCTCGGCGCGCCGATTGTGGTATTTGTCGATGTGGCCAACGGCTTTCTAGGCAAAGGGAACGAAATTACCCTTTCCGACGCCGGCCGGGTGTTCTTCATGTTCCTTCCGGTCGTCTCGACCATGATCGGCGTCAGCATGCTCTGGATTGTCGGCAAGTGGACTGCGCTCAAGGAAGGCTGGTTGCCGTGCCTGATCACCGGCGTCGTGATCGGACTCGTCTCCTACGTCACCAACCGCTACGACAATCTGGTCGTTCTCACCGGTGTTCTGTGCGGCCTGGCGGTGATCCTGGCGATGATCATCTACCTCAAGGCCAGCGGCCGGAAGCTGATCGACAAGAGCCTGCTCAGCGCAGAAGAACTGGCGTACGAGAAGAGCTATCCACTCTGGCGGGCGCTGAGCCCGTGGTTGATTCTGGTGGTGCTGATCGTTGCGCTCAACGTCCCCCAGGACGCCTTCAATTATCTCTATCGGGAGCTTCGCCTGCCGATCAACGGTCTGACCGCCAACGGCGCGCCGCTCGAAACCCGCGCGCTATGGCAGGCGTATACCTGGATTTTCGCCAGCGTCATTTTCTCGATTCCGTTCATCCGTCCGAGCAGCGCGCAGATCAAGGACTCTCTGCGCGTGTGGGGCAAGCGCGCACCGCGCCCGGTTTTTTCTGCGGCCATTTTCTTCGCCATCGGCGAGATCATGAACATGTCGGGGTTCAGCATGGCGACCAAGACGTTTGCCGTTCCGAGCATGGTCAAAGTACTCGCCGATTATTCGGCGCAGTACTTCTCCGACGCTTACGGCGCCGTCGTGGCGTATATCGGACTTTTCGGCGGATTTGTCACCGGCAGCGAGGCGTCGACGGTTGCCATGTTCGGCAAGTACACCCTGACCACCGCCAGGAATCTGAACATGGATAGCCACGGGATGATTCTGCTCATGGCCGGGCTGGCCTTCGGCGGCGGACTCGCCAGCGTAATCTCCCCGGCCAAGCTGCAGAACGCGGCCGCGTCAATCGACAAACTCGGCGCTGAGAATCAGGTGATCCGCACCGCATTTGTCTTCTCGCTGCTGCTGACCTCGGTCACTTCGCTCTTCGTGCTGCTGTTTCTCAGGCTAAGACTTGGCTAATTGCTCGAAGCGTAGCGCATGACTCGCGGCTAGCCTTTGACGTCGCCGTCCGCGGCGCTATCGGCTTCGAAGTTCTCGATATAGAGTTCCTGGCCCTGGATCACTTCGATGTCGATACCGGCGCAGGCCGGGCACTCGAAGTGGTAGCGCGGAACGTCGAACTCGGTCGCGCAAGTGCGGCAGCGGCCGCGCACGCCGAGCATGTCGATCACCAACTCGGCGCCTTCGGCGACGGTGCCCTCGGCAAACATCTCGAAGCACGAGCACAGCTGTTGCGGTTCGACCGCGCGCAGCCGGCCGACCTTGAGTTTGACCCGGATCACGCGGCTAGCGCCAACCCGTGCCGCGTGCGTTTCGATGATGCGCATCAGTCCCATGACAATCGCCGTTTCGTGCATCCCATTTTCTCCATCGACAGCGCTCGCAAAACCCCAAGCACCCATTGACCATGGCGCGTTTTTCTTCGTCCCGCGGGATTTGCTACACGGCATGGACTTCGTGCTCTTCGTGCGCTTCGTGGTTAAAAGTGCTTTCCCGAACCGATCTTCCATGGCGTCTTTGTAAGCGATCGCGGCTGCTTTGGCGAGTCCTTGCTGCCTAAAAAATAGGCTCTGTCACAAATTGACACAATCAATTTTCCAATCGGCCAGTTTGCATTGCCGCAGCATCTTCGAGCTTCGATACTACGATTAGCGTAACGCGACGAAGCGGTTTTTCAGCGCCGCTTCATTGATCGGAACTTAAGTGAAGGGATTCAAAGATGCTCGCCTCAACAAGCTTCGACCCCGCCATCACGGCCTGGCTCGGCGCCATTATTCTGCTGCTCGGCGAAATCCTCGCCCTGCTCTCGCTACGCAATCTGCCGCGACTGATTGCCATCTCGACGCTCGCTGAGGTCGGTTACCTGCTGCTCGGCGTCGGCCTCGGCGGTCCGGCGGGCGACACCGGCGCCGCGATGCACCTCGGCTACCAGTTGGTGATGCGTGGCCTGGTCGTACTGACCGCCTGGTGGCTGATCCGCCGCAGCGGCTCAGCGTCGCTCGACGACCTCGCCGGCAGCGGCCAGCGCATGCCGATCGCCGCCACGCTGTTCGGCTTCGGTATGTTCTCGGTGATGGGCTTGTCGCCGTTCAAGGGTTCGTTCAGCAAGTTTCTGGTGCTCTACGCGGCGATCGAACAGGGCCAGTGGCTGCTCGCCGCAGTCGGCACGCTGGCGACCATCATCGCCGCCGTCTACTACATCCGCGTCATCCAGCGCGTCTGCCTCGAACCGGCGACCGGCCCCTGCGAACTGCGCGCCGCGCCGTCCTGGCTGATCGCGCCGATCGGCTTGCTGACGGCTTTGACCGTCTATATGAGCATCTGGCCCGAGCCCTTCCTGCACCACGCCGCGTCGCTCGCCGGGGTACTTGATGTGACGCGCGTGCCGCAGTTCGAGTCGCCGTGGTCGACGCTGATGCTGGTGCCTTATCTCGGCGCCTTTGCGCTCTACGCCATCGGCCGCTTCTCAACGCGCCTGCGCGATGCCGCGGCGTTGCTCATCGCCGCGGCGACCGTCGTACTGACGCTGCAGGAACCCGGGCTCGATGCCGTTTCGCGCTTCTTCGCGCTGATTTTCGTCGCCATCGGGCTGCTCGTCGTCGTCTATTCGCGCGGCTACATGAAGCATGCCGAGCAGACCAACCGCTATACCTTCTTCGTCTTCCTGCTGATCGGTTCCTTGCTCGGACTGGCGACCGCCCACGAATTCGGCAACTTCTACGTCTTCTGGGAGCTGATGACCTGGAGCTCGTACCTGCTGGTCGTTCATGAGCAGACGCCGAAAGCGCTCAAGGCCGGCCAGGTCTATTTCGTGATGTGCGCCGCCGGCGCCTACATCATGCACTTCGGCATCCTGCTGGTGCATGCTCAGATCGGCAGCTTCGAGTTCGCCACCGTCGCCGAGCAGATCGATAAGTTGGCTCCCGGCGTCGGCTTGCTCGCCGCGCTGTGTTTCTTCGTCGGCTTCGCCGTCAAGGCCGGTCTGGTCCCCTTGCATTCCTGGCTGCCGCTCGCCCACCCGGAAGCGCCGTCGTCGATCTCGGCGCCGCTCTCGGGAATCCTGACCAAGGCCGGCATCTTCGGCATGGTCAAGGTGCTCTATGTGGTGTTCGGCGCGACGGCTCTCGCGCGCTTCGCCGGCGCCGGAATCGACCTGCCCATGGTGCTCGTCATCCTCGGTTGCGCGACACTGATCTTCGGCGAGGTGATGGCGCTGCTGCAGACCGAGATCAAGCGCATGCTGGCCTACTCGACGCTGGCGCAGATCGGCGAGATCGCCGCCGTTCTCGGCCTGGGTAGCGCGCTCGCGACCTCGGCCGCGCTGCTGCACGTGAGTAACCACGCGGTGATGAAGACGCTGCTCTTCTTCGCCGCTGGCGCCTTCATCCTGCAAAGCGGCAAGCGCCAGATCAAGGAGCTGGCCGGACTCGGCAAGGTGATGCCCATTTCCGCCGGCTGCTACGCACTGGCGACCATTTCGATCATGGGCCTGCCGCCGTTCTCGGGTTTCATCAGCAAGTTCCTGATGATCACCGCCGCCGCCGACGCCGGCCGCATCGACGTCGCCGCGCTGCTGCTGGTCGGCAGCGTCGTCGCCGCCTTCTACTACCTGCGCGTCGTTCGCGTGCTCTTTTTCCAGCCGTACCATGGGTCGGCGGTCAGAGAAGCGCCGGCGTCGATGCTGATCGCGCTCGCCGTGCTGGCCGCCGCCATCCTCTTCGGCGGCGTAGCACCGGGTGTCCAGCTCGACGCCGTGCGCGCCATCGGCGATCTGGTTGCCAGCCGCTCCGGATTGCCGCCCGTCGCGCTGCCCGACCTGACGCTCGACTGGCCGGCCGCTTCCGCCATCGCCGCCATTGGCGCACTGCTCATCTGGCTGGCCGGCAAGTACTCGCCGACCGCCGCGGCGCGCCTGGCGATCGCCGTTCCGCTCGCCGCCTTCGTCGCCGTGCTGGCGCAACCCGAGCGTTATGATTCGCTGTCCTTCGCTTTCGCGCTGCTGGTTTCCGGCGTCGGCACGCTCAACCTCGCCTACGCCACCGGCTACCTGGCGCACGGCCACGCCCAGCCGCGCTTCTACGCGGCCTTCGCACTGCTCATCGCCGGCCTCATCGGCATGGCCGGCAGCCACGACTTCTTCAACTTCTTCGCCTTCTGGGAGCTGATGAGCAGCTGGGCGCTCTACGTCGCGCTGGTCCATGAAGAGACCGGCGACGCGCGCCGCGAAGCGATGAAGTACTTCATGTTCAATACCGTCGGCGCCTGCTTCATGTTCCTCGGCATCGCCATGCTCGGCACGGCGAGCGGCAGCTTCGACTTCGCCGGGATCGCGCAGGCCGCGCCCGACATGGCGACGCCCTGGCTCGGCGCGGCGTTGGTGCTGATCGTTCTGGGCATGCTGATGAAGGCGGCAATGCTGCCGATCCGCATCGACTACCAGATGCACCCGGCGACCGCGCCGACGCCGGTTTCGGGTTACATCTCGTCGGTGCTGCTGAAAAGCGGCCCCTACGGCGTACTCAAGCTGTTCGCGCTGCTCGGCGGCGCCGCGCTGTTCGACCGCCTCGGCGTCATCTCGGGAATGCCGCTGCTGACGTACGCGGTGGCCGTCATCGGCGGCGTCACGCTGCTCTACGCCGGCGCCATGGCGGTGGTGCAGACCGGGATCAAGCGTTTGCTGATCTACAGCACCGTCTGTCAGCTCGGCTACATCACCATGGCGCTGGGCATCGGCATGAGCGAGGGCTCGCCGCTCGGCGTCGCCGGCGGCCTGATGCACTTCGTCAATCACATGATGCTCAAAGACCTGCTCTTCCTCTGCGCCGGCTGCATCATGGTAGCCAGCCACGCGACGACGCTCGACGAGCTCGGCGGCCTCGGTCGCAAGATGCCGATCACCTTCGCCATCTTCCTGTTCGCCGGGCTGTCGCTGGCTGGGATTCCGCCGCTCAACGGCTTCGCCTCGAAGTGGCTGATCTACCAGGCCGTTTTCGGCTCGGGACACTACATCCTCGGCATCTTCGCGCTGATCGCCAGCCTGTTCACGCTGGCCGCCGTACTCAAGTTCGCGCACGCCGCGTTCATGGGTTCGCCGGGCGAAGCCGCCGAACACGCGCAGGAAGCGCCGACGATCATGCTGGCACCGATGGGAATCCTGGTCGCCGGCTGCGTTGCCGTCGGCCTGCTGCCCGGCCTGCTGCTGGTGCCGATCGCCGCCATCCAGCAACAGCTCGGCATGACGCCGATCGAAATGAGCTGGACCGGCGCGCTGCCGGGAACCGGCGGCTTCCATCCGGCGCTGCTTTCGCTGCTGCTGCTGGCCGGCGGTTTCATTGCCACGCTCTACCTGCGCCAGGGTCGCGGCGCGGCAGTGATCCGCTCGCCGATCCATCTGTGCGGCGTCGCCGACATCGCCTCGGCGCAGCTCAACGTCAATGCCTCGAACCTCTTCGAATCGCCCGATGCCGCCATTCGCGGCCTGCTGCACGCCAAGCACGATACGGGCTACGGCGACAGCGACGAAGGCGAGGATGGCGCCGAGAGTTCGCTCGACCACCTTCAAATCAAGCCGGCCTAAAGAGAGAATTATCATGATCGAATCGCTCTACACTCCACTTGCCATGCTGATCTTCCCCGGCGGCCTGTTCGCGCTGGCGCTCGGCCTCTCGCTCAAGGGACTCGACCGGCGCCTCGCGGCGCGCCTCCAGGGTCGCGTCGGGCCACCGCTGGCGCAACCGTTCTACGACCTCGTCAAGCTCGCCAAGAAGCGCACCATGGTTCCCGATACCGCGTGTCAGCCGGTCTTTCTCGGCGCGCCGCTGATCGGCGCCGTGTCGATGGCGCTGGCCGCAGCGCTGGTGCCGATCGCCGGCTTCTATACGCCCGATCCGCTGCTCGGCGACCTCTTGGTACTGCTCTATCTGCTGACCGTCCCGGCGGTCGTGCTGATGATCGCCGGATCGGCGTCTGGATCGCCTTTCGGGGCCATCGGCTTTTCGCGCGAAATGGCCATGATGCTGGCCTACGAAGGACCGTTGGTGCTCGTCGTCGCCGCCGTGGCGATGCGTACCGGGCTCGGCCAGGGCGGCTGGGTAAGTTTTTCGCTGCCCGAGATCATCGCCTATCAGCAGGCACATGGTGCCTTTCTCTTCGACCCGCTGATGTGGCCGGCGCTCGCCGCCTTCCTGACCTTCTACCCGGCCAACCTCGGCATCATTCCGTTCGACATCCCCGAGGCCGAAACCGAGGTGCTCGAAGGGCCGCTGCTCGAGTATTCGGGCCCGGCGCTCGGTCTCTTCAAGATCATGTCGGCGCTCAAGGCGGTGGTCGTTCTCGGTCTCGGCGTCGCGCTCTTCTACCCGATCGCTCCCGATGGAATCGCTGGCCTCGCGGTGCACCTCGCCAAGCTGATCGCGCTGATGTTGGTCGGCGTCTCGGTGGTACGCGTCTCCTGCGGCCGGCTGCGCATCGACCAGGCTTTCCGTTTCTTCCTCAAGTGGCCGCTGGCTTTGGCGGTTCTTTCCCTGGCCTGCGTCGCGCTGGCCTGAACAGGAAAATGCCATGACTTCTCTGAAACAAATGTTCTCCACGCAGACGCGCCGCATGGCGTCGCTCTCGCCGTGGATCTATCGCATCAACGCCGGCTCGTGCAACGGCTGCGACGTCGAGTGCGCAACCACCGCGCTGATCCCGCGCTACGACGTCGAGCGGCTCGGCTGCCAGTACTGCGGCAGTCCGCGCCACGCCGACATCGTGCTGATTACCGGGCCGCTGACGGCGCGCGTCAAGGACAGCGTGCTGCGCGTCTATGACGAGGTTCCCGACCCCAAGGTCACCGTCGCGGTCGGCGTCTGCCCGATTTCGGGCGGCATCTTCCGCGACAGCTACGCGGTGCTGGCGCCGCTCTCCAAGTACCTCCCGGTCGACGTCAACATCCCCGGCTGCGCGCCACGCCCGCAAGCCATCATCGAAGGAATCGCCCAGGCCATCGCCATCTGGCGCGAGCACCTTTGAATCCAATCAGGAACGCTCATGAACTTCCTCAAAAATCTGATGCAAAACCTGGTGCGCGGCCCATCGACCGTGAGCTATCCCTTCGGCCCGGCGTGGACGCCCGACAAGTTTCGCGGCCGCGTCGCCTTCAAGCTCGCCTCGTGCACCGGCTGCCGCGCCTGCGAGCAGGTCTGCGCGCCCGGCGCCATCCGTTTCGACAAGACG
>Ga0316604_10000491_pt1 | contig 47818 bp, 38 predicted proteins | sample OWC_soil_day20_C_FD_207650 | JGI IMG/M metagenome (GOLD analysis project Ga0316604, IMG submission 207650) | Wetland soil microbial communities from Old Woman Creek delta, Ohio, United States - OWC_soil_day20_CT | ecosystem: Environmental > Terrestrial > Soil > Wetlands | place: USA: Ohio...
ATTTACGGATGTAACAATCCAAAATACGCATCGCCAGGCCAATTACTCCCTCATTGTAAAATAATAAGCGCAAATGTGAAACGCCATTATTGACGCCTAACATTTACGCTTTTGATAGTACCAAATATGCAGGTGTACGTTCTTCCGGTTATGGAATAAGCCCGTTTCCAAGTGTTGAACAATGGGCGGATGTAATAAGGGCAATGGCTGGTTATTTTCCTGGTTCACAGGCAGTCGCAGTTTGGTTAGTTGGGGAAGTTGATTCTGTGACGAATGGGATGAAACTGGAGTTTCCTTCAGATGGGGAAAAATATGAGTTGATAACTTTTATGGAGGAGGATAAGCACGAGAGATACCTAAATTATTTTGACTCGGCTGGCATTAAAGTATATTTGCAGGTTGAACCGGGATATGCTGATATGAATACCATAATTGACCTTGTGATTTCAAGGTATAAGCATCATTCCTGTATAATTGGTTTTGGTGTGGATGTAGAATGGTATAAGAAGAGTAAAAATGAAGAACAAAACGAATTGGTTACAGATCAGGTTGCCCAGGAGTGGGAGCGAAGGGTGAAAGCATATGACAATTCATATAAGTTATTCTTGAAACATTTTGACAAGTCAAATCTTTGTCCTAATTATAGAGGCGATATAGTATTTATTGATGATTCTCAGGAGTTTGAAGATTTTGATGCTTTCAAACACGAAATGAGTGAGTTTGCAAGCGAATTTTTTCCAAACACAGTAATGTTTCAGATTGGCTATCCTAAGGACGAAAAGTGGTGGAATGAATATGATAGTCCTCCTCAAGTTATTGGTAAAGGGTTAGGGGAATTGGCTAAGCAAGAATGTGGAATTATATGGGTTGATTTTAGCTTAAAGGAAGTCTTTTTCAATATATTATGTAAACATACCGATGCAGCGCATGGTTCGGAATTGGAATGTTACTATTAATCCTTGTATACTGTTGAATTTTGCAATGAATAAAACGAAGAGTAGGAGAATTAGCTCCGCTCTTCGTTTTTAATTTGATTATGCATTTACTTTCTATATGGGCTTTACGTGATGGAAAGATTCCTAACTCGGTATTTAACTTTAGTGAAGTGAGTTAATACTCCATAAGCTGTTTGATCATGATGAAGCAGGAGGATGGATTTGGGAGGCACTTGTTTTTATTTTGGAATAGTACTAGTCCATTTACGAATTGCTCTATAAATCAAAAACTATTTATAATTAGACCGATAAACAAAGGAGGACTGTATTCTATGTCAAATGTGCAAGTAAATGATTTACGTTCTGCCTTGGAACTATTAAAAAAAACACCAGGACAGTACATCGAAACAAATGAACCAGTTGACCCCTGCGCTGAATTGGCAGGAGTTTATCGTCATGTTGGTGCTGGTGGAACAGTACAACGGCCAACCCGTAAAGGGCCGGCTATGATGTTTAATAAGGTTAAAGGACATCTTGATGCCAAAGTGGTAATCGGCGTTTTGGCCAGCCGCGAACGGGTTGGACTAATGCTGGGGGAAGATCCTAAAAGACTTGGTTTTGTCCTCAAGGATGCAGTAGCCAAAGCAATTTCCCCAATCGAAATTTCACAAAAAGATGCTGTCTGCCAAGAAGTCAAACATTTTGCTTCAGATAAGGATTTTGATCTGCGAAAATTGGTTCCGGCGCCGACTAATACTCCGGAAGATGCGGGTCCCTATATTACGTTTGGCATGTGTTACGCATCAGATCCGGAAACACACGAATCAGACATAACTATTCACCGCTTGTGCATACAAGACAAAGATACTTTGTCAATGTGGATTACCCCAGGTGCTCGCCATATTGGGGCCTTTTTTGACAAGGCTGAGAAGCTTGGCCAGCCGCTGCCAATTTCCATTAGCATCGGCGTAGATCCAGCGATTGCCATCAGCTCCGGTTTTGAAGCGCCAACAACACCTATCGGCTTTAATGAATTGAGTATTGCCGGTGCGCTCCGCAATAAAGCGGTTGAACTTGTTTCTTGCCTCACAATCCCTGAAAAGGCAATTGCCAATGCAGAATATGTTATTGAAGGCGAATTGATTCCCAATACGAGAATGCGTGAAGATATAAATACTAATTCCGGCAAGGCTATGCCCGAGTTTCCCGGATATACGGGACCAGCTGCGCCAGCTCTTAATGTTATAAAAGTGAAAGCTGTAACGCATCGTAAAAATCCGATTATGCAAACTTGCATCGGGCCAAGTGAAGAACATGTCAGTATGGCTGGCATCCCAACGGAAGCCAGCATCCTTGATATGGTCGAAAGAGCAATGCCCGGGCGTTTGTTGAATGTTTACGCTCATTCTTCCGGCGGCGGCAAAATGCTGGCAGTACTTCAGTTCAAGAAGAGTGTACCCAGCGACGAAGGGCGGCAACGGCAGGCTGCATTGTTGGCCTTCGCAGCATTCTCAGAGCTGAAACATGTAATTGTAGTGGATGAAGATGTTGATCTGTTTGACAGCAATGATGTCCTTTGGGCTTTAAACACCCGTTATCAGGGTGATGATGACACTATTTTTATCCCGAGAGTCCGTTGCCATCCGCTTGATCCGTCACAAGCGCCGGAATTCAACCCCGCTTTGCGTGAAAAAGGCTTATCATGTAAAACAATTTTTGACTGCACAGTTCCGTTCGCTGTTAAGGATAAGTTCGTTCGGTCAAAATTCATGGATGTAGATCCTGCGCGTTTTGTTCCCGAGCTTTTTAAGAAATTGTAGTGCTAGTAGAAATAATGACTGGGTACAATGATTTATTTAAAATCATTGTACCGTTCATTATTATAGGCTAATGAGAAATTTGTATGTACCAGGAGATGATATCTTAATGTCGAAATACAAACGTATAGTTGGTTTAGTATTAGCTTTGCTTGTATCTATCGTTGTTTATAATTTACAATTCCCCGGCCTCTCTCCTGAAGGTCAAAAGTGTCTAGCTATTAGCTTAGGCGGTGTTATATGTTGGGCGACCAGTGTGGCCCAACCGGGCTATGTATCTTTGCTGATGCTTGTTTCTTATGTACTCACTAATACAGCTCCGACCAATGTTGTTTTTTCTTTATGGCAAACGCACTTGGTTTACCTGGTAATCGCTGGTTTTCTAATTGCATCCGCGGTCGAAAGTTCGGGATTGGGCAAGCGCATTGCCTACAATTTTATTTTGAAATTCGTGAATTCTTTTACAAGCGTTATCGTTTCGTGTTATGTTTTGGGTCTTCTGTTAAGTTTTCTTATTCCTCATCCATTTCCACGCTGCTTTTTGATTATGTCTGTCATGGCTTTTATTATTAAAGCGGCTGATCTGCCGCGTGAAGATGTGGCAATTATTGGTTTAGCGGTGTTTGGCGGATCTACAGCCAATTCCATGGTACTATTAACTGGCGACAGCACGCTTAATATTTTGGCGGCTTCTTTTGGCGGACAAACGCTGAGTTGGCTGGAATGGGTCAAATACATGGCTGTACCGGGTCTTGTTGCGCATATATTAATGTGCGGCATCCAGCTTAAACTATTTAAACCTAGCAAAACTTTTAATCTGGACAAAGAAATTATTCGCAAACAATTAAACGCATTAGGCGGGTTAAACACCGTTGAAAAGAAAACACTTATTTGGATTGCAATTGGCGTTGTCTTGTGGGCAGCCGATTCCATACATCATATTTCTCCCGGCTGGATAGGCGCTCTTGTGGTTTGCGGACTGGCTATGCCGGTAATCGGTGATGTTCTTAAACCAAAGAACTGGGATAGTGTACCTATCGGAACGCTTTTATTTCTTACCGCAGCTATGGCTATTGGGACGGTAGGGGCCCATACCGGTATGAATCAGTGGATTGCGTCTGTCGCACTGCCAACTTATGTCCCAACAAACCCATTCGTATTTGCAGTGGTTGTTACAACGATTACTGTTATTATCCACATGATTATGGGAAGTCTGATGGCTGTTCTAGGTATAACCGCGCCTGCAATTATTGCTTATGCTGCTAATACAGGTTGGAATCCATTGTTTTCTTCCTTGCTGGTTTATACAGCCATCTCTATTCACTGGATACTACCGATGCATAGTTTGAACATTCTTGTCGGCACCGGTGAAGGCGGTGGCCAATACAAGGACTCCGAGGTAATAAAATTCGGGTTGGCCCAAACGGTTGTTATTTATTTTCTCATCCTTGTCATTGAAATTCCTTGGTGGAAACTTGTTGGTTTGATTTAGAGCCTGTCGGTTTGGAGGCGGTATGTATGCATAGCGGCGATAATTTCGTCAAACGGCTGGTCATTGGCATGAGCGGCGCAAGCGGCGTCCCGATTGCTGTTGGTTTGTTGAAGGAAATGAAAAAAAGACCGGATTGGGAAACCCATCTGGTTATCACAAGCGGGGCGCAAAAAACAATTGAGCAAGAAACTCCGCTTTCTAGAGTAGAAATAGAGGCTTTAGTTACGAAGTGTTATTCGATGGATGATATAGGTGCGAGTATAGCCAGTGGGACATTTCAGACGGAAGGGATGGTTGTTGTACCTTGCAGCATGAAAACGGTTTCCGGTATTGCAAACGGTTTTTCTCAAAACCTGCTGCTAAGGGCTGCCGATGTGACCATCAAGGAGGGGCGCAAGCTGGTTCTGGTCGCGCGAGAGACGCCGCTCAGCCCGATCCATTTGGACAATATGTTGGCTCTAGCGCGCCTCGGAGTTAGAATATTGCCGCCCATGCTGACTTATTACAATAAGCCAGCCAGCATTGAAGATATGACAAGACATATTGTTGGGAAAATTACAGATGCGTTTCGGATTGAAACGGAGGAGTTTCAGCGATGGACGTAATGAAATGGGGAAAAATCACACCGACTGTTAAGGTTGACGGAAGAATAACCATTCAGTTTACGGCTGTAAACATGGGGAGCGATTTATGTATCGTCATTTGTGGGGGTGATCGTCCTCATTTGGGGGCTGCAGGACTAGCGCAATGTCATGCGAGCCATGCAAACCCGCTGGAAATGAGCGCGTCTGTTTCTGTTATGACACTTTTAGGACATAAGGAGGACCAGATTGCATCTTTGGTCGCAGCGCGTATTTCCCGAGGTATCGGGACGAACGTGGCTGTTTTGTGTGGCATACATTTAGATGATATCTGCAAAACAGAAATCGAAAGTATCCGTCGTATGGTTGACGAGTGGTGTGATGAGTTCATCCAGGCTGCTTCTTAAACCACTTTATAAGAAAATTGCGGAACAAATTTGCGCTTGGCGATAGTTTTTTCCCGTGAGGGAAGGCAAGCGAGACAGTGCTCCTTATTGGTTCTTCCAATTCTATACATACGATGTCGGGATGCGGAAAAAAACTGATCACCTTTTTCATTAACAAGGATACGCCGATGTTTTCAGCGACAAAGCCAATGATGGTTTCGATGCGTGTGTGTTGGTACCGTATGGATGGTGAAAATCCTGCTTTGGCGCAAGCGGATAAACACAAGTCGTATAATCCTGGACCTGAATCCAACATAATAAACGATTCTTTTGCCGCTTCCTTGAGAGGAAGCGGCCTTTTTGTGGCTAAGGAATGAGTCTTATTAGCGACTAATACCATTTCGTCATTGACAAGCGGTATCACTTTATAAGAGTTGGTGGACAAGGTTGCTGTTCGTACGATAGCCAAATCAAGTTGTTCGTTGTCCAGCATTTTTAGAATATGGTCGCCTTTTTCTTCGACGGTCTGAATCGTAATGTCCGGGTATAGTTTTGCAAAAGCGGCAATAGCGCAATGAATGTCATATTGACTCATAATTGGGATTGAGCCAAGTGTCAGTTGGCCTTCAGCAGTCCGTCGATATTGCTGCATTTTATTCATCATCTCGTTGTAGGTAGATAGCATTTTTTCGGCAAAGTTAACAAATTCGTGGCCGGCAGAATTCAGGCGCAATGTACGCTCATCTCGGTCAAATAGTTTTAACCCAATCTCGTCCTCTAATTGGAGAATATGTTTCGATAAGGAGGATTGCGAAATATAGAGGTGATCCGCTGCTAAAGTCATATTATGATAGCGGGAAATCGCCAAAAAGTACCTTAATTGTTCAATGTCCATGAAATAAAGTAGCCCTTTCTGTATTCTGAAATAGACTGATTAAATTAATAATATTCAGGTATTTATTAATGAAAATTCTTATGGTCGGGGCGGTACAGTTATTCATTTTCCTTATCTTATTATACTATAAATCCATCTAATAATCTGGGGTAGCAAGCGATTCCGTTTTATCCAATACAAATTTCATAATTGCCAACGACTGAACGATTGTTTTCTGCGAAGGTGGGAAGTGTAGAATCTGCTGGATAAAGCAGTGTGGGATAAATTGCAAGAATATTTCCATTAAATACTTGACAAGGCAAAAGTAAGTGCCGTACAATCAAATTAAAACTTATAATAGAATAAGTAAAACTTCATATAGGGATAAACTTATTACTATTATAGGCTTTAATTACAATTACGGCGCAGGAGAAAACGGAATGCAGAGAAGTTGATGTTTTGTGTTGGAGTGGAGGCTGGCGCCAGATGTAGAGGAGGAGAAAGTATGGTTAAACTGTCGAAGAAGACTCAGATGACTACCGGTGGTCCTGTATTCGTCTATGTTGACGAAGAGAAAGACAAAATAGTACGAATTACACCGATGGATTTGGATAAAAACGATGCTGAGTCCTGGAAAATTGAAGCGAGGGGGCAGACTTTTCAGCCCCCAAGAAAGACAACGTACACGCCTGTTACTGCGCAGTTCAAGTCAATGATTTATTCAAAGCGCCGCGTCATGTACCCCATGAAGCGTGTGGACTTTGACCCAAACGGCGAGCGCAATGAAGAGAAACGCGGTGAGTCCGGCTATGTTCGCATAAGTTGGGATGAGGCGCTAGACATTGTTACAAACGAAATCAGGCGTGTTAAGCGCGAGTATGGCCCAGGTGCAATGGTTATTGAGCCTAGCTCCCACCATTTGTGGGGGAGTGTCGGATATCGTCACAGTGCCCTGTTTCGCTTTATGAACGCAGTAGGTATGACTTATGGCGACCACAACCCGGATAGCTGGGAAGGCTGGCACTGGGGCGCCACACACATGTGGGGATTTACAGCACGACTAGGTAATCCTGAGCAGACCGACTTGTTTGAGGACTGTATCAAAAACTGTGAGATGATGGTCTTCTGGTCTTCTGACCCGGAAACAAATAACGGGATCTATGGCGCTTTTGAGAGTACGATTCGCCGGCGCTGGCTCAAAGAGTTGGGCGTCAAGATGGTGTTTATCGATCCCTTCTATAACCACACCAACGGCTTGTATGGTGGTAAATGGTTTTCTCCCCGCTTGGGTACTGATAGTGCCCTGGCGCTGGCTATTGCCTATACCTGGCTGATTGAGGGCAGCTACGATAAGGAGTATGTAAAAACACATACTTATGGATTTGAGGAATGGACGGACTACGTTCTCGGCAAAACGGACGGAATTCCTAAGACAACTGAATGGGCAGAAAATGAGTGTGGCATTCCAGCACATGATATCCGTGCGCTGGCCCGGGAATGGGCAAAGCATAAGACCATGCTGGCGGCCGGTGGGCTTGGTGGCTGGGGAGGAGTCTGTCGCAGTCCAATTGGTATGGATTGGTCCCGATTGATGGTTGCGCTGATCACCATGCAAGGCATGGGAAAACCAGGTATCAACATTTACAGCACCACTCAGGGTGTTCCGGTTGATTCCGACTTCTTCTTTCCTGGTTACGCCGATGGCGGTATTGCGGGAGACTGTGACAACTCCGCTGCTGGCGCCGGCTTTGTGTATCGTATGTTCGACGGCGTCAAAAGTAAGCCCATGACCTCCAACCTCAGCACTGCTGCCGGCGTGCATCTTAACCGCATGCGCCTTCCTGAATGTATTTTGGAAGACAACGTAGAGTGGTATGGCCGCGGTTTTGTCGGCGCTTCTCAGGAGCAGCAGTTCCATAAGTATGTATACCCAGCTAACGGCTACTCTCGCATTCAATTGCTGTACAAGTATGGTGGTTCGCATATTGGAACTATGGGTCAGGGAGACCGTTACGCCAGAATGTACCGAACAAAGCGGCTTCCGTTTGTTGTCAGCCAGTCTATTTGGTTTGAGGGTGAGGTTCCCTTTGCAGATGTTATTTTGCCTGCCTGTACCAACTTTGAACGTTGGGACATCGGCGAATGGGCCAGCAACTCCGGCTACAACCCGGACTCCCATAACCAAGCTAATCACCGGGTGATTGCCATGCAGAAGAAGTGTATCGAGCCGCTGGGTGAGTCCAAATCCGACTACGAAATTTTCCGCTTGATCTGTGACCGCCTTCATGTCGGCGATGTTTTTTCCGAAGGTAAGACTGATCTGGATTGGGTTAAGCAGATGTTTAACGCCTCTGACTTGCCTAAGGTTATTTCTTGGGAGGCGTTCTTCAATAAGGGGTACTACATTGTTCCGGTTACCAACAAGGCTCCCTCCGCTCCCGGACTGCGCTGGTTTGCCGATGACAGAGAGCAGGATACCCGCGGTTGGATTTCCAGATTTCGTCCGGGAGACCTGGTGGATCAGAAGGGCTTGCAGACTCAGTCCGGCAAAGTTGAGTTCGTATCCAACAGTCTCAAACGTTTTGGTCACTATGATACCGACGATACCGAGCGCCCTCTGATGCCGATGTACATTCCTTCCTGGGAGGGGCATCACACTGAGCGTTTCAAGAAATATCCTTTGGCAGTTCTGTCTCCTCATCCCCGTTTCAGCTTCCACACCCAGGGTGATGGCAAGGATTCTTTCGTGAATGATATCAAGGATCACCGTGTGCTTATTGACGGGTTCTACTACTGGATTTTTCGCATGAATGCTAAAGATGCCGAAGCAAGAGACATCAAAGACGGCGATCTGATCAAGGTTTACAATGAGCGTGGTGCGGTTATCTTTGCGGTTCAGATTACTGAGCGTGTTCCTGTTGGAACTTGCCATTGCTACGAATCCTCGGCCGAATACCAGCCTTTGGGTGAGCCGGGAAAATCCATTGACCGCGGCGGCTGCATTAACATCCTGACACCGTCCAGATTTTTGTCCAAATACGCAAGTGGCATGGCCACTGAGCATTGTTTGGTTGAAGTTGAAAAATGGAAAGGAGACCTATAATGAAACAGTGTTATATGGTAATAGACGTTTCACTATGTCACGACTGCAACAATTGCTTTATGGCCTGTAAGGATGAGCACGTTGGTAACAAATGGTTGCCCTATACTGATGAACAGCCCCGACATGGCCATCGCTGGATGAATGTACATCGCACCGAACGCGGCCAGTGTCCTCGCGTTGACGTCTGTTATCTGCCTATGCCTTGCCAGCACTGCCAGGATGCCCCGTGTTCAAAGGCTCATCCCGGTTGCATATCTCGTCGGGAGGATGGTATCGTGACGATTAACACGAGCCAGGCGAGGGGCGTCAAGGAATTGGTGGACAGTTGTCCATACGGCGCCATCTATTGGAACGAGGAGGCAAACATCGCGCAGAAATGTACCATGTGTGCCCATCTGCTGGATGGCAATGAAGAGATCAAAATGCCACGTTGTGCTCATAGTTGCCCGACTGATGCGATCGCGTTCTATACCTTGGAGCCTGAGGAGATGGACCAGAAGATACGAAACGAAGGGCTGGAGGTTTACCGGCCTGAGCTGGGTACCAAGCCGAATGTTTTCTATAAGAATCTCTACCGGTTCGAGAAGGCCTTTGTGGCAGGCGGTATTTTGAAAAATAACGAATGCGCTGAAGGTGTTGAAGTCACTTTAAAGGGCAACAATGTCAAATACTCACAAATTACAGATTACTTTGGAGATTTCAAGTTTGATGCCCTTCTGCCCGGAGAATATACCATCGTAATTGGCGGTAAAGAGGTTAGGACGGTACTGGTCGAAGCTTCCGTGAATGTTGGGAGTATAGATATTTAATATTATCTAACAGATTACTGTATTCTTTAGATAGAGTCACTATATGTCGAGGCGTATAGAAAAATTAAAAAAATCTACAGGGCGAATCATTCGTTTGACGGGTGGTTTGCTTTGTGGATTTTTTAGTATATTCTAGAATGATATAAGATTATCTTATATCATTCTAGCTGGTAGCGTGGCATGATATATGCCGTTGTCAATGATGAACGTACAGAATACAAGAACTTATGACGCGATAAAAAAATATTTTCAAAATATTTAAAAATGTAAAGGATATTAGTATTTTTAATAGTATTATTAGTGTTAGATTAATTGAGCCATCTTGATGCTCCTGTGCCAAGCCGCTGAAAAGAAAGAGGCTCAGGTAGTGTTTTAAAGGCAGAGGGGAATTTGTCTGAGATGAATATAGAGAAAGGAGGATTCGTATTAAAAGTCAGCAATAATACATTCCGGAGAGGAGGGGTGAAAATCCTAAGATAACTTTTTGCCAGAAGCAATAAATGAAAAAGCATTTGCGATTCGCTATTGTGTAGGTTATTGGGCAGGAAAAACAGGTTAAAGATATATCCCAAAATCAAAGGAGGAGAAAATATGAGTACAACCAACCTTCAGGTTGAGACAACTACGGCTAATAGCTATAGATGGGTGATACTCGCTCTGGCGACTTTAAGTTTTCTGTTTACTTTTATGTCAAGATTTAGCTGGCCGCCTTTAATTCCGGTGGTAGGACCAGTATTCCATATGACCGCTGCTGAAGCCGGATCTTTTATGACCGCCTTCTATTTTGGCTATGTTATAACCCAGATCCCCGCAGGTATTCTAGCTGATAGACTTGGCTCACGGTTTATTTTGGCAGGAAGCCTTATCATACCTGGAATTATGCTTATTGCGATGGGACATATGGTTACATATAGCCAGGGTTTCTGGTTTAGGTTTGTTATGGGCCTCGGCGCTGGAGCGGACATGGCGGCTGCCTCCCGGGCTTTGACGGAGTGGTTTTCGACAAGAGAACGGGTAGTGGCTTGGGGTATTCTTATGGCTTCCCCAACGGCTGGACTAATGTTGCCTAACTGGGTAGTACCTGCGCTCACCAAAGGATTTGGCTGGCAGGGTGTTTTTGAGATTTTTGGTGTTACGGCCATAGTTATCGGCATCTTGGTAGCGCTTTTTGTACGCGTTTCTGCTACAAGTGTGGTAAGCGGCGGCAATCCATTTGGCGGACTCAAGGTTGTTTTTACCAGCAAAAATCTGATTCTGCTTGCTCTCGCAGGATTTTGCCTGATGTGGGCACAAATAGGTTTGGCTACTTGGGCCAATGCCTATTTTCATAGAATAGGTTTCAGTGTTGCGGCATCAGGGACGATCATGGTCGTTTATGGTATCGGCGGAATTTTGGCGCCGTTAACATCCCCATTTTGGATAAAAAGGTTGGGACAGATGAGAAAATTGATTTTCTGGGCGTTTCTCATACAGATTCCTCTCACAATTTGGTTCGGTACCATTCAATCGTATGAATATTTAATGACCATGGGATTTTTCCTGGGCTATGTTACTTATCTCGTCAATTCACCGCTTAATATATTGATTACCGATGTCGCCGGCAAGGCATGGGCGGCGACGGCGATTGGTTCCACCAATTTTATCTTTCAGTTTGCTTCAATGATTTGTCCGCTAATTGTTGGGCTTTCCATAGATTTTACGGGAACATTCTCTGCTTCATGGTACATTATTGCGTTAGGTTCATTAGTGGGCATGATTTTGATTTCATGTGTGAAGATGGAAGAAACTGCTGTCTGATTTTAGATAGGAGGTTTAATTGATGATTAAGGTTACAGATTTTCGTTCTAGTTTGGAGTTGTTAAAGTCAATACCGGGGCAATTGATTGAGACGGATGAACCTGTACATCCGCATGCGGAGTTGTCTGGGGCTTATCGTTATGTTGGTGCCGGCGGAACTGTGAAGCGTCCCACACGCATTGGTCCCGCCATGATTTTTAATAACGTTGTGGGGCATGAAGGAGCACGAGTGGTGATTGGATTACTGGCCAGTCGTGAGAGGGTAGGTTATCTGCTGGAGGCACAACCGGATAAACTTGGCCATTTATTAAAAGATGCGGTGAAAGATCCGGTCGCCCCCGTTGTTGTGTCCAATGATAAGGCTGTTTGCCAGGAAGTTGTTCATTATGCTGACGCTCCTGACTTTGATTTGCGAAAAATAGTTCCCGCCCCAACTAACACTGAGGAAGACGCTGGTCCGTACATTACTATGGGGATGTGCTATGCGTCTGATATTGAGACCGGAGTCTCAGATGTGACGATTCACCGACTTTGCATACAGAGCAGGGATGAACTTTCTATGTGGATTACTCCGGGAGCCAGACACCTTGGAACTTTTTTTGAGAAGGCGGAAGCGATGGGAAAATCATTGCCAATCTCCATCAGCATAGGGGTTGACCCGGCCATCGAAATCGGTTCGTGTTTTGAAGCGCCTACTACACCTGTGGGTTATAATGAGCTTAGTGTAGCGGGAGCCATTAGAAAACGTCCGGTTGAGCTGGTTCAATGTTTAACCATTAATGAAAAGGCTATTGCTAATGCCGAATATGTCATTGAAGGAGAGATAATGGCGGGGACTCGGGTGAGGGAAGATAAAAATACAAATACCGGTAAAGCGATGCCTGAATTTCCCGGCTATACAGGACATGCACCTGCGGCTATACCTGTTATCAAAGTTAAGGCGGTGACGCATCGCAAAAATCCGATAATGCAAACAGTTATTGGACCCAGTGAAGAACATGTCAGTATGGCGGGCATTCCGACAGAGGCCAGTATTTTAGAAATGGTGGATAAGGCTATGCCTGGCCGCCTATTGAATGTATATGCACATTCAGCAGGCGGCGGAAAATATATGGCGGTTTTGCAGTTTAAAAAGAGTGTGCCCAGTGATGAAGGTCGGCAAAGACAAGCTGCTTTATTAGCTTTCTCGGCATTTTCCGAACTTAAACATGTGGTATTAGTTGACGAAGATGTAGATCCATTTGACAGTAATGATGTATTGTGGGCGCTAAATACCCGTTATCAGGGTGATGTAGATACAATTTTTATACCGGGTGTACGTTGTCATCCGTTAGACCCTTCGGAGATGCCTGCTTACAGCCCGATGATTCGGGACCGAGGCATTTCCTGTAAGGTAATTTTTGATTGCACAGTACCGTTTAACTTGAAAGATCAGTTTGTCAGGTCGAAATTTAAAGAAGTGGATCCAAGCCGTTTTGCGCCGGATTTATTTAAGAAAAAGTAACAGGATGTATGCGTCTTGAAGCAATGATTTTTTTGCAAGGAAATAATGTATCGGTAGAAGAGACCGTCTAAAAAGCATAAAGCTCTAGACGGTTTCGTTTTTGGGGGTTGCGTCAGCCGGATTATTTTTTGGTTATTATATCTAAAAGGAAAAAAGAGTTGACAATCATACCAATCCACCATATATTTAAATAAACGCTTATAATGAAATAAGAAAAAGTTTAGATAAACATTTTCTTATTTCATTATGCGATGAACTTATAAAAAAGGTTGGCGATTCCTATGGTATTTTCCTAAGGAAGGGAGGATGGATGTCTCGGACGACTTGAGAATGTTACAGCTAGGTATAATGGGTTAAAACAAGTGAGAAAAGGAGCTGTAGTGATGAAGAACTGGAGTAAGGCTAAGTTAGCGCTTGCGATGCTTCTAATTGCGAGTTTAGTTGTGCTAAGCGGATGCGGTAGCCAAGCGCAGACGGCGAAACCTTCGAGAGACTATATACTGATTGGGCGTGTCAATCCGACGACTGGACCATTGGCTTCTTTTGGGGCTGGAACACCATTTGTTGAAGAAAAGGCTATCGAAGCCATCAACAAGGAGGGGGGCATTTACATAGCTGAATATGGCAAAAAACTGCCCGTCAAACTTGTTGTTGTCGACTCTGAAAGTAATCCAACAAAAGCAGCCGAGGCAGCCAATAAGTTAATTGTTCAGGATAAGGTAGATATACTGACCGCCGCTCATACCCCTGACACTGTCAACCCGGTTTCTGCGGCGGCGGAACGTTATAAAATCCCTTGTATAACGGTTGACTCAGCGGACTGGGTAAACGGAGGAGGCCCGCACGCTTGGGCGTTCCATGCCTTCTGGGCAGTTCCTTCTATGCTAGAAACTCAAATTGACATGTGGGATATGCTCTCCAGCAATAAAAAAGTAGGTTTTTTATATGGAACCGATCCGGATGGGGTCGTGATGTCTAAGACGATGAAAGAGAAGGTGGAAGCCCGAGGTTATACCGTTGTTGACCCTGGTCGTTTCCCATCCGATATTAAGGATTTTACCTCGATCATCAATCAATTTAAGCAAGAAAATGTCGATATTGTTGTCGGGGTAATGACCCCGCCTGATTTTTCTACCGCACTTCGGCAAATGCATCAACAGGGCTATGTGCCCAAGGTACTTACAATGGCTAAGGCCATTCTTTTCCCTGCTGATGTAGCCGCTTTGGGAGACGATTTGGGTATGGGTCTCACTAGTGAAATCTGGTGGAGTCCTAAATTTCCTTATAAGTCTTCGCTTACCGGGCAGACGGCAGCCGAACTAGGTAAAATGTGGAGTGACTCCTTTAAGGCACAGGCTCCGGCCTCGGTGGGCTACAAACATGCCTCAGTTGAGATTGTGATTGACGTGCTAAAACGTGCTCAGTCACTAGACAAGGAAAAGATCAGGCAGGCAATTAAGGAGACGAATCTGGATACTATAATCGGACATATTCAGTTTAACGACCAGAATTTTGCTGAGACCATGGTTGTCGGCGGTCAATGGGTTAAGGGTAAAGAGTGGCCGTGGGAGTTGAATATCATTACCAATAAAAAAGCTCCGGCAGTACCTCTTTCTCCGGAAAAAATATTTTATCTTCCGGGAACAACACAGTAAAAGTAAAATAAGGAGGCTATCACACTAAAATAAAAATAGTGTGATAGCCTCCTTATTTAAAACCTTTTGGTAAGATTAATTGTTTTTGGGTTTGAACTGACTACTATGGACGGCAGCTACCTCGTGCCGCATTTCCGAGCGGAGACGCAGGGCCTTAAGGGCGCTAAGGGTGTCGAGCTGGGTTGTGAAGATTGGAATCGCGGGGTTGAGATTGGTTTTCTTCCAGGCAATCATAACATCAAAAGACCGGCTGGGCGTATTCAGTCCAATGATTCTTACATCCCGCCCGGCGATTTCACGGCAGGTGCCTGGGACAATAGAAATGGCAAGGCCGGATTCGACCATGAACAGGATAGCTGCCATTTCCCAGGCCAGGCTGACGATATTGGGCATAAAACCGCGCTCAGCGCAAAGCATGACGGTAAGGTCGTGCAGCAGATAGTCAGTATTCCGGTGAAAAGTGACGAAGCGTTCATGGGCCAACTGCGCAACGTCTACTGTATCCTCGCCAGCCAGGCGATGGTTTCGGTGTACTGCCACGCCCCAAACGTCGGTAAAAAGGTTTTTCCCGACAAGCTCGGGAAAGGCGTCAAAACCGTAGGTCATAGTAAACGCTAGATCGATGTCTTCTCGCATTAAAGCTTTGTTAACTTCGCCCCAATTGTAGTGCTGCAGGATGAGCTCGATATTCGGATAGGCTTGCCCGAATTCCCGGATTCCTTGAGGAAGGAAATTCTCTTCGATACCGCCTAAGAAACCGACTTTGAGACAGCCTATCTGGCCGCGGGCCGCTAGCTGAGCTTTCCTGGCGGCCTCTTCGGCCTTTGCAACGATCGTATAGGCTTCTTTCAAATAGACTTTGCCGGCTGGTGTTAACTCGAGCGGACGCTTATTGCGAATTACTAATTGGGCTTCAACTTGTTTTTCAAGCTCGGATATCTGCTGGCTGATCGCAGACTGGGATACGCCCATTATTGTCGCTGCTTCCGAAAAATTAAGATTTTCGCCAACGGCGATAAAGTACTTTAATTTTTGAATATCCATGATTCCTCCTGTTGTTTTCCGCAGGTCAATTACTATTAGTATAGCTATTTTAGCTTGAATCGTCCAGACTGCAGAGACTGGACGGCTCTCTTTTTGTTGTCGCTAAAAAACAATTAATTATAATAATTTGTTTATATAATATTATGATTTTTTATAAGCGTTTAGGTAGTGGAGGAGTAATATTGATAACAATGAATTATAAATCCGCGTAATTGCTGGGGCTATCGGTGAACAGTAAAATAATTTCAAAATTTTCGAAGAAAATAGAGGATATTAGAAATTATAATAGTATTATTAGTAATGGCAACGTTATCAGATTTATCAGTTTTATTACGCTGTTAGTATTGCGGCATTAGTATGCTACTGCTGAATTAGCAAAGGTTGCACTCTCGAGTAGTTTTTGGCAATAACCGAATAACGCATTTAGAGGTTGCTTTGTATCTAAATTTGCTCAGGGCGGTTCCGTATTTACTTAAAAGGGGGCGAGCGTAGGATAACTTCAAAAAGGCCGAATAATTGAATGAAGGAGAGGTTGGGGTCGGTATGTGGGGTCCGTTGATTATTGCCGTTGGGTATTTTGTTGTTCTTATTGGTTTGGCAAATTACTTTTTGCACAGCCGGATAAAGAACATAGTCGATTTTTCTATGGCTGGGAGGTCGCTTAATTGGGGGTTGGTTACGCTGGCTTTGGCGCTTATCCCCCATGGTTCCGGGCATACTATGTCGCTTTGGGAGTCGTCGTCGGTTTTAGGGGCTGCGGTTCTTTGGTGGCCGATCATCGTCGGCGGGGCCTTCATTCCAATAATAATGTTTTGGACCGGGCCATGGATGCGCAAACTGCGGGTGGAAACGATTCCTGAGGCTATGGGGCAACTTTATGGCGATAATATGCGCTCTTTGCATTGTGTGATCCAGATAGCCACCTGGACCGCTATTGCCATGGCTGAAACACTGGCTACGGCAGGAGCTATTTATGGATTGAGCGGTGGGATTCTTTCTTACAATCCGGGTTGTATCATTTTGGCATTTTTGCTGATGATCAGCTACATTATCTTCGGCGGTGTGCTTGAATTGGTATGGGTCAGCGTGGTCAATGTAGTTGTCATGACTGTCGGCTCATATTTGGCTCTGTTTTTCCTCGGCGGCTGGCTTGTCTCCAATGCAGCAGGCTGGGAGGGGGTCCTTAATACTTACGCCCAGGTGGACCAGCTATGGAAGTTTGATCTGTTTAACTTTTCGCCGGAAATCGTATTTACGGTAATCATTCCGGTCGCTGTACTGCATATAGCTGCGGGTGGTGTAGCACAGGGAATGTATATCCCCCTTCTTTCTGCAAGAACGGACGAAGACTGCCGAAAAGGCTTCTGGATTTGCAGCCTGACTAACGTTGTTACTTGCTTTCCGTGGGTTATCATTGCATTAGTTGGGATGTCTATTCCTGCCTTTGCTGCGATAGGTCCGAAACTTATTGTCATGGAAGTAGCTCTTAAGACTATGCCACAATGGGTATATGCCCTGCTGATGGTTAGTTTGCTCACCTCGGTTCTTTCGACCGGCAGCGCTATTATCATGGGGAACTCCACCGTGTTTATCAATGATATTATTAAGCGGGTGATCAAGCCGGATATGTCTGATGCAACCAGGCTTAAGCTGATGCGGCCGGTCATTACGCTATGCGGCTTGCTCGCCGCTGTACCGGCGCTCTTCGCTCCTATTCTGTTTCCTGTCTTCTTGTGGGCATTCTCCTTCGGCATCCCCTTATTTATGATCATGCTGTTTGGTTTGGTTTGGAAGACCAGCCGGACTGCAGCCTGGATCACCATTATCGTTACCTATATCGTGAATTTCTGGTGGACATTTGCTACTCCAGCTTGGGCTTCGCCTCCGTGGTCGCTTAACATGTATCCGGTAACCGTGTGTTCTATCGTGCTGGGGGTTGTACTGTTCGCCATTCTGCCTGGTGAACCCGGTCTGCTCCGGAGAATGAAGGCGGCCGAGGTTTCTTCCGGTGTGAATAGTCCTGCTATGTAGAGGCGAACGCAAGCTTGTCAGGAGGGATAAGAAATGTGGGTTTTAAAGTTATTCGCCCAGGAACTCATCTTGACCCTGGTCTTAGGTTTCGTTCTATACGGGTTTTGGCGTCTGGCCAATCCCGGGAAAAAGTGGTAAGGATGGAGGAAAAGTAAAATGGGGGTTGATGTTGGAGTTGCCGCTTATCTATGCGGGATAATGATTGTTCTTGCTCTTGTTTGCGCTATCGGTCAAATGCACCAAAAAGCGAAACAGAGATAGATGCCAAGGTTTAAGCACTAGCATCAGACGCTTGTTTGCAAAAAAAATATTTAAGGGGGTACAAATATGGGAAAAGCGATTCGTATGACAAATTCATCTACCGGAGGTCCTGTTTTCGTTTATGTAAAAGACGGAAAAATCGTTAGAATGACTCCAATGGATTTTGACGAGACAGATGCAAAATCATGGGAGATCAAAGCAAGAGGCCGGACCTTTACGCCACCCCGTAAAACAACGATAGCCCCTTTTACTGCTGGCCAGAAATCGATGATATATTCCGATAAAAGAGTTTTGTACCCAATGAAGCGTGTTGATTTTGACCCTGATGGCGAGAGAAATATTCAAAATCGCGGCATTTCCGGTTACGAGCGGATTAGTTGGGAAGAAGCTACCGATCTGCTTGTTAAGGAAGTCGACAGAATCAGAAATACGTATGGACCTTCCGCCATTCTTTCCACCCCCAGTTCTCACCACTTATGGGGTAACGTCGGTTACAGACACAGCACATATTTTCGCTTCATGAATATGATGGGCTTTACTTATGCTGACCATAATCCTGACAGCTGGGAAGGCTGGCACTGGGGTGGTATGCACATGTGGGGCTTTAGCTGGCGGCTTGGCAACCCAGAGCAATATGATTTGCTCGAAGATGGTTTAAAGCATGCAGAAATGATTGTTTTCTGGTCTTCTGACCCTGAAGTTAATAGTGGTATCTATGCGGCCTTTGAGTCAACTGTTCGTCGCCAGTGGCTAAAAGATCTTGGCGTCAAAATGGTATTCATTGATCCTTTCTATAACCATACTGCTGGTCTATTCGGAGATAAGTGGTTATCGCCGAAAATCGGCACCGACCACGCACTTTCCTTTGCTATTGCCTATACTTGGCTAACTGAGGGCACTTATGATAAGGAATATGTTGCAACCCATGCCCATGGCTTCGAAGAATGGGCCGATTATGTACTTGGTAAAACCGACGGCTTACCCAAAACCTGTGAATGGGCCGAGGGTGAAACCGGTATTCCGGCGTGTGAAATCCGCGCTCTTGCTCGCGAATGGGCTAAGAAGAATACCTACCTCGCAGCCGGCGGACTTGGTGGTTGGGGTGGCGCTTGCCGTGCGTCGCACGGAATCGAATTTGCCCGCGGCATGATCGCGCTTGCTACAATGCAAGGCATGGGCAAACCGGGCTCAAATATCTGGTCCACAACCCAAGGTGTGCCGCTTGATTACGATTTTTATTTTCCTGGTTATGCCGAGGGCGGCATTTCGGGCGACTGTGAAAATTCCGCCGCCGGTTTCAAATTTGCTTGGAGAATGTTCGACGGCAAGACTACTTTCCCATCGCCGTCCAACATCAATACTTCTGCAGGTCAACACATTCCACGTCTTAAAATACCCGAATGCATCATGAACGGTAATTTTCAATGGAGCGGCAAAGGCTTTGCTGGAGGCGATATTGCGCATCAGATGCACCAATACCAGTATCCTGCGCCGGGCTATTCTCCGATTCGGATGTTCTGGAAATATGGCGGGCCGCACATGGGAACAATGACTGCCACTAACCGCTACGCAAAAATGTATAATACCGAAACCCTCGATTTCGTTGTCAGCCAGTCCATCTGGTTTGAAGGTGAAGTACCGTTTGCCGATTTGATTTTGCCGGCATGCACCAACTTTGAACGTTGGGATATTTCTGAATTTGCCAATTGCTCCGGATACATTCCCGATAACTACCAGCTTTGCAATCATCGTGTCATTTCGCTGCAGATGAAATGCATCGAGCCGCTGGGTGAGAGCAAATCTGACTACGACATTTACGCCTTGATTTCGAAGAAACTCGGTATTTACGAGATGTTTACCGAAGGTAAAGATGAGCTTGCGTGGGTTGAACAGTACTATAATGCAACAGACATGCCGAAATACATGACTTTCGACGAATTTAAGAAAAAAGGTTATTTTGTTGTTCCGGATAATCCGAACCGCAAGAAGACGGTGGCTTTGCGCTGGTTTGCTGAAAACCGCGAAAAGGATACACCGGACTGGGGGCCGCGTCTCAATAACCAAGTTGGCCGTAAGGGTTTGCAAACAACTACCGGTAAGGTTGAATTCATTGCAACAAGTATTAAACGCTTTGAAGAACAGGGATTTGTTGATGAATATCGTCCGGCAATGCATACCTACGTTCCTGCGTGGGAAAGCCACCATAGTCCGCTCGCTAAAAAGTATCCGCTGGGTATGCTTTCGCCGCATCCGCGCTTCTCCATGCATACTATGGGCGATGGCAAGGATAGCTTCATGAACGACATCAAGGACCATCGTGTTCTTATCGATGGCCACTATTACTGGATTATGCGTATGAACAGTAAAGATGCGGCGGCTCGCGGCATCAAGGACGGAGATTTGATCAGGGCGTATAACGACCGCGGTTCGGTAATTCTGTGTGTGCAGGTTGGTGAACGGGTTCAGCCTGGCACCGTACATTCGTATGAATCATCCGCCGAGTACAATCCGATTGGGAAACCAGGCAAGTCGGCTGACCGCGGCGGCTGCGTCAACATTTTGACACCTGACCGGTACATGTCCAAATATGCCTGCGGTATGGCGCCTAATACTGCGCAACTTGAGGTTGAAAAGTGGAACGGCGAAATTTACGAGATTTACTAAAACGTAGCTCTTAATAGCGGGAAAAAGGAGGACTTAGTTAAATGAAACAATGGTATATGGTCATAGACGTGGCCAAATGTCATGACTGCAACAACTGTTTTATGGCCTGCAAGGATGAGCATGTTGATAATAAATGGCCCGGCTATACTGACGCTCAACCGCGTCACGGGCATCGCTGGATGAATATCGAACGCCGGGAGCGGGGGCAATATTCCAGAAATGATGTGGCATATCTTCCGATGCCTTGCCAGCACTGTGAAAATGCGCCCTGCATAAAGGCTGGGAATGGCGCGGTGGTTCGTCGTGAAGACGGAGTTGTAATAATTGATATGGAAAAGGCGAAGGGCAACAAGGAACTGGAGAAATCATGCCCGTACGGCGCTATTTACTGGAACGACGAAGTTGCTACTCCTCAGAAATGCACCATGTGTGCCCATTTGCTTGACGACGAATCGTGGGCTCCCGGTATGCCGCGGTGTGAGCATGTTTGCCCCACTGGTGCAATTACGACTTACAAACTAGAACCGACCGCGCTGGAAAAGAAAATTAAAGAAGAAGGTTTAACTGTGTACAAAGCGGAGCTGAACACCGACCCCCACGTTTTGTATAAAAACCTCTTCAAATTTACCAAGAATTTTATTACCGCAGGTGTCTTAGTGGATGGGGATTGTTTTGAAAATGCTACCGTTAATCTGAAAAGTAAGGGAGAAGTGGTAGCGACGCAAAAAACGAACTTTTTCGGTGAATTTAAGTTTGACGGCTTGGAAAATGGTGAATATGTTGTAGAAGTAGACGCCGGCGGCAAAAAAACATCCAATAATGTTATGATTACAAATCAATCGCAAAATATGGGTTTTATTAACCTATAAGTGGTAGTTTGCGTAAAGGGGGAGTTTTATTAATAAAACTTCCCCTCTTACGCAATATGTGTTGCCGAATTTGCTATAAATAGATGGCAGATTAAGGTCTGCGGAAAGGTTTATCTTTATGAAAAAAGTTGTAATTTTTAATGGTAGTCCCCGCATGGATGGAAATACGGCTACAATCTTGAATATTGTTGCCAGAGGTGTACGCGATAATGGGGCACAAGTAAAATTTTATACTCTCTTTAAAATGAAATTTATGGCGTGTCAAAGCTGTTTTGCCTGTCGAATGAATGACGATTGTATAATTAGGGATGAACTTCATGGTGCATTGCAGGAAGTAAAAACAGCGGATGGCGTTGTTGTTGGTTCGCCTATTTATATGATGCAGATGACAGGTCCGGTCAAGAACATGTATGATAGATTATTCCCGTTGACTGATTCCCAATATAATCCAAGATTCGGTACAAAGAAATTACTTACGGTGTATTCTCAGGGTATAGAAAATTCGCACATGTTTGAGTCCTACTTTGAGTATACGGCGGCGATGTTTCCGATGTTAGGATTAAAATTGATAGGCAACATCGTCTGCGTTAATGCTAATGATCCGGAGAGCGCAGAACATAATGCGGAATTGAAGATTCAAGCTTATGAAGCCGGTAAAGCTTTAACAATTTAATTAGAGGTTGCGGAAGAATTTAAGGGTAGAAACTAATGCGCCGTTTGAGCAAAGTTTGGGGTAGAGATATCTTCGTTGTTTGTCTGCTGGAGGGCGGTGGCCCGCGATTTGAGAGAAGCCGGATTAGATCGCGTGAATATAAGCCTCGATACCGTTAATCCAATTATGTTTTCTAGAATCACTACCTGTGGTCGGATTGAGGACACGCTGCTGGGTATTCAAAGCGCTTTAGATGTCGGGCTGACTCCGCTAAAACTTAATGTGGTGCTAACAGAATCATTATGCGAAACCGACTTGCAATATTTTCTTGAGCAAGTCCGCCGGTTTCCAATAGCGGTGCGGTTTATTGAATATATGCCATTAGGTGGCACCGGCATTGGCAATGGTCCTGATATTGAAACTGTAAAAGGAATGTTGAGTACCATTGTTGGTGCCAAGAAATGGCGGCCAATCGAAAATGTCAAGGGAAATGGCCCTGCCAAATATTACCAGATTCTGCCGAAAGCGAGAGGAACTTTCGGGTTTATAACTCCTATTTCAGATCATTTTTGTGGCGAATGCAACCGTCTGCGCTTGACAGCGGATGGTAAGCTGCGACCTTGTTTGTTATCAAGCAAGGAAATAGATGTAAAGACGCCGTTGCGAAATGGTGCCAGTGACCGTGAATTGGCATTGCTATTTCATGAAGCGGTCAGCGAAAAGCCGCAGGGCCACTCGCTTTGTCGAGCGAGTGGTTATCCGGATTTTAAACGAAAGATGTCCCAAATTGGCGGATAATTAGGGATGGTTCGAATGCTTAAATCGATTCAGAAAACAAGTGAGCTCGCTTTTCTATGAGATGCTTTGTGGATTGTTTATTAACAGAAAAAGATGTGCATCAGTCCTTGGAACTTGCAATAAGACTAAGGACTGGTGCACATCCAAACTATGTACATGAACTAAACAAAACACAATAGTTAAGGGTAAAATCTGCAGGAGTTTTGCTATATTGATCGCACATCAGGACGAGTGCAAATCGATCAGTACTTTGATATCTTTCATTGAACTAATTTCGCTGGTGAAGTAGGTATTGATCGTTTCTAAGGTTAGTACCCGCGAGATTATTTTGTTAATATGAGGGGAGTAGTGGCTGATGATTTTTAGTGCTTGTTCAAAGCCTCCGGTGCTGCCGATATTGGCGGATATGGTCAAGGATTTCTTCATGATCAGGCCAAAGTCAAGGGTTAGCTTTTGCTGATGGCCGATGCAAACGATTTGTCCACAGGGATTTGCTAACTCAATAATTTTTGTCAATGCGTCTGCATTTCCCGCTGCTTCCACTGCCAGGTCAAAATGCCCGGTTAACCGATTGTTGGCGTCAGAAAAATTGGCCAGTACTGTTGTTACGTTGGAAAAACCGAAAGAATCAACAACTGCTAGTTTTTCGGGGGACATGTCGGCGATGGTAATCTCGGGAATACCTTGCTCCAGGAGTCCGAGCAGAGCCATGATTCCAATGCCTCCTGCGCCGATGATTAGTGCCTGGCGAACCTTATTCAGCTTATTGGGTGGAATACGATTTATGATTGATTCCACCGCTACGGCCATCGGTTCAGTCAGCGCCAGGGCTTTTATGTCGGGCAAAACCGGGCAATGATAAAGATGCCGCTGGTTGACAATGATGTGTTGGGCACAAGCACCGTCTACCATTATTCCTTTCTTTTTTACATTAAGACAGTGGTTTTTGTTGTTAGCGTCGCAAAAACTGCAACTGCCGCAATATAAAGAACAATCGCCTGTGACTATATCACCTGGAAGCCACTTGGCGGAGGCTTCCACGCCAGCTTGGATTACTTCTCCTACCCATTCGTGCCCGATAATAAGCGGATATTTGTGGGGCGCGGTATAGGTTCCAGCATACAATTTCTTGTCAGAGCCACATAAAGCTACATAGTGGATCCGGACCAATACTTCATCAGCCGCGGGGATACCTATCGGCAAATCAATGACCTGCAATTTTTGAGGTGATTGTATTACAACTGCTTTATTTTTCATGCGAAATTTCCTCCTCTCTTAAAAATTAATGTTGGAGGAGTGTGAGATATTAGTTAGATAAGCCAGGCTTTCTCTCAGAGCCCTTTGCCAAATCTGATCATGATTATGCAGTTCAACACTGACAAAATGCTCGTAGCCGGATCGTTTTAGGCTGCCAAGTATGCGTGAAAAATCAATGTCTCCTTCGCCCGGGATTTGATGATAATGAATATTGTCTTTGATATCCTCGATATGAATATGACGAGTGTATGGCAGAGCGTTATCGATTGCTTGGTAGCAGTCTGTTTCGCTGCAGAAAACATGGCCGATATCCAGATTCAAACGGAATTGTGGCCGATTAATTTGCTTGATGAAAGCGGTTGCTGTAGCTGAAGTTCCAATGAAAAAGTCTGGCTCGGGCTCCAACACCAGGATGACATCGCCTACCTCTTTGAGCAATTGAAGAATGTTATCGTACAAGTATTCCTGTGCCTGTTCTCGGATGACGTCAGGACGGAGTTTGCCGGTATTGATGTTCAATACTGGTGCTCCCAAATAGTGGGTAAGTTCCAAGGATCGTTTGATGATGTCAATGCGTTTGTTTTGTACTGATTTATCAGGATGAATGAGCGACGGCTCATAGGGTTCGTTTCCTAAAAGATTAGGACCGCCGGCAGCCACGCAAACTATTGAAATATCGTTTGAAGCACAATAATCTCTGATTTCTTTCGCACGGGACGGAGTGGATTTCAGGGGGTGGAGATGAGTGCCATTGAGAGTCAGTTCAACTCCCTCGTAACCTGCACTCTTGATATGGTGCAGGGCTTCGAGTACATCTATCTCGCGCAAAGTAGTTGAGTTAAAACAATATTTGAACATGGGACAGTCAGCCTCCCATTTTTCTATTGATCGTTTATTTGTTGAAAATAAAATATTTACTTAGCAGAAAGAATGGTATTACGACAATATATCGAATTGCAAAGTGGCTGATTATGCTATTTTGCTGGAATAGGCATGTTTATTCTTGTATTCAGTCAATACTTTTCGTACAATCTCAGGCTCTACAAATACCTGGTAATCGCCGTCAGGATTCAAGCATTCGCCAAGTTCCTTCAATAAAACATATTTTACGCCACTGGCGGTTTTTTTGTTGTCTGCCAAAAATGATTTCATCATGTCGTCAACCGACATATGTTCCGGAATAGAGATATCCAACCCTAACTTGTTTTGGAAAAAGTAATAATGTTTATCAACCAGAGCTTGTGAAATATATCCTAGGTAATGCGAAAGTTCTGCTGCGATACACATGCCCTTGGCGACGGACAAACCATGAGGAATTTGTCCATCGGTGAAAAACTCTATGGCATGGCCAAATGTATGGCCATATTCCAGGGTCATGCCGTACCTTTTCTCAGAAGGGTCACGTTTTAATATTTTCAATTTGGATTGAATGATTTTTAGCGCAAGCTCATTCAGATCAGCTTCCGAATAAGCGGCGATATCTTCATCTAATTTTGTATCGAAATATTCAAGTAGATTGCCGTCGGAGATAAATCCATTCTTAATAGCCTCTGTGATACAGAATTTTCTACCTGAAATACTTTCCGATAACAAATATTTAGTGTCGCCAAATAGGAAAATTGGAGCGTAGTACATGCCGAATTGGTTTTTGCCGGTTTTACCGCAAATGGCTTGTTTATTGCTTAGCGTACTGTCTGTAATCCCCATTAAGGTTGTAGGCATCTCAATGTAGCGGATGCCGCGGAATATCAGTCCTGCTGCCAGACCGACGATGTTGGTAAGACAGCCGCCGCCAAAACCGATTATAATTGATCCTTTAGAAATCTGATTTTGAACTAATTTTTCGCAAAGGTTTTCGAGGTTGGAAAAATTCTTATGGTGCTCTCCGTCGGGAATGGTGACCACAATGTGCGGTATGGCGTTTTGGTCAAAAATATTGGTGAGTTCTTTGCCGTACAAGTTTAAAAGGATATCGTTGGTGACCAAAAATACTTTGTCAAAATCATACTGTTTGATAAGTTTTCCCAATTCGTGTGTAATCCTGTTGCCGAAGTAATAGGTGGGGTCGGGTGATAAATGGGTCTTGAAGTTGATCATTTTGATTTGTTGTGTCATTGGTTTCACTCCTTTAATAAAATAATGTACTCGAAAAGGTAATAAAAGTTTTTCTTATTTATAAATAAGAAAAACTTAAAATATATTTAATATTTATTATATTTAAAATTCAGAAAAGTGCAAGAACTATTTTTGGTTCTTGCACTTTGTTCTTTGTAAACTTATTTGTTGTTGTTATAAGAAATACTTATAGAAAGCGAATGGTACGAGAAAAATGTTAATATTGATAATATAAATATATAACGAATTTACTGGGATTAATGGACGATGTAAAAAAATATTTTCGAAATAATTGGAAATGTGAAGGAAATTAGAAATAATTATAGTATTATTAGAATAACGTGGTTTGCTGGAGGCGAAACTGAAAAACCGCGTGTGAGTAGACGGAGGTGTGGCAGTGAAGGCAGTACTCCAAATCCAAGATCTCAGTATATCTTTCGGTAATAATCATGTTTTAAAATCGCTAACCTTCGACGTAATGCCCAAGGAGGTTCTTGGAGTTATCGGTCCAAACGGTGCAGGTAAAACGGTGATGCTGAACATCCTGACCGGAACACTGCAGCCTACTAAAGGCAAAATATTTTTTCAGGGAGAAAATATTACCCACAAGAGCATCACAGAACGCTGTCGGATGGGAGTAGGTCGCACCTTCCAGGTTCCGCGGCCATTTGAAAAAATGACGGTATTCGAAAATGTTATAGTCGCCGGCGTTTATGGCGGTGGGCTTGTGGAGAAGGAAGCCCAGAAGAGGGCGCGAGGCATTATCGACAAGATTGGCCTGAGTCCGAAGATCAACTGGTTTGCCGGAAAGCTAGGGCTTCTCGACCGAAAACGTCTGGAAATCGGCCGAGCCCTGGCTATCAATCCGAAGATCCTGTTGTTAGACGAAGTGGCGGGAGGCCTAACCGAATCAGAAGTTGTGGAAATTCTTGGTGTTGTCCAAGCGGTTAAAAAGCAAGGTGTAAGCGTGGTATGGATCGAGCATGTTCTAAAAACGATGCGCGAAGGGACCGACCGGGTGCTGTGTTTGGCCGAAGGCCGCAATATTGTCTGCGGCTTGCCGGAAGAAGTCATGAGTTCAAAGGAAGTACTTGATACTTATTTAGGGGTTGACGAACGATGACCAACGATGGTGTGATGCTGGACATTGCAAAATTGAACGTTCATTACCATGATTTTCAGGCACTTAACGACGTTTCCCTAAAAGTCAGAAAAGGGTCGGTTGTTTCGATCATCGGCTCCAACGGGGCAGGGAAATCGACCTTGTTAAACACCATCATGGGAATCAACAAGCCGACCAGCGGTGATATTGCTTTCATGGGCCCAAGTATTGCCGGCCTGGAACCCAATAAGGTGGTAGCCCGGGGCATCTCAATGTCCCCGGAAGGCAGCAAAGTATTCGAAAAAATGACAGTGAAAGAAAACCTGCTGATGGGGGCTTATCTGCCCCATGCTCGCAGAAAAGTCAACAACAGTTTGGAGAAGGTCTACGAACTATTTCCCGTCCTGAAGGAAAAGGCCGAACAGGATGCTACCTACCTGAGCGGAGGCCAGCGGCAGATGCTCGCGATCGCCAGAGCTATCATGTCCGATCCACAACTGTTATTATGCGATGAAATTTCACTGGGGTTAGCTCCGGTAATCATCAAGGATATTTACAGGAAACTCAAGGAAGTTAACCATGCCGGATTAACTATCGTACTGGTTGAACAGGATGTCCGGCGAAGCCTAAAAAATTCCGACTACAGCTATGTCATTTTAAAAGGCAAAATCGTTATGGAGGGCAAGTCTGACGAATTGTCGGAAGAAGAAGTTGCGGATGCCTATTTTGGAGTCAACAAATATACCAGATTCTAGTGAAATGGGGGTGTGACGCCTATGCCGGAATATGCTATTATCCAGTCGATTCTTAATGGGATTTTGCTTGGAGGACTGTACGCCATCGTCGGTATAGGAATGTCGATGGTCTTCGGCATCATGGGGCTGACCAACCTGGCACATGGTGACATGATCATCCTTTCGACCTTTTTGTGCATCTTCTTTGTCACCCAACTTATCCCTAATATATTTTTGGCCCTCATTATAACCATTTTGATTATGATGGCTCTTGGATTCTTGATCCAGAATTTTCTGGTTAATCGAGTCCTTGACAAGGGTGGTGAACCAGCCCTCCTGGTAACCTTTGGGGTTTCGATCTTCATCCAAAACGTCCTTTTGATGATCTTCGGGGCCGATGCTCAGGTCGTCCATACTCAGCTGGCCGCCATAAACATCATTACCACAAAATTTTTCTCCGTCTCAGCCCTCTATCTGTTCAATTTTATTGTTGCCCTGCTGGTAATCGGAGTATTGCATTGCATTGTTTATTACACCTACTTTGGCCGATCAATCCGTGCGACCTCAGATAATGTTGTTGCCGCTGAACTGATGGGTGTAAGCACCAAAAGGATCTACTCATATACGATGTGTTTGGCTATGGTATCTGCGGCCATCGCCGGTCTTCTGATAGGCATGACTTTTATCTCATATCCTTCTACAGGTACACAGTATCTTATCATCGCCTTTGGCGTCGTTGTAATCGGAGGCATGGGCAGTCTGATCGGCACATTGTTGGGAGGCATAATCCTCGGTTTAGCCCAACTTCTCGGCGCCTATTTTTTCGGCGCAGGTTATCAAGCGTTAACCGGCTATATCGTCTTACTCATCATCCTGACGGTGAGGCCACAGGGACTTTTGGGAACGGCGATAAGAAAATGAGTAAAATACATTGCGGAGGAGGGGTACGATTACTATGGGGTCGATAAATTGGCGGCTTACATTGAAAATAAGCAGCTTGGCAGTGCTGCTGGCCATATTTTGCGCTGTGCCCCTTTGGAACAAAGAATATATTACTATGGTATTTATGCTTATCTTTCTCTACATGTCGCTTGGACATATGTGGAACCTTTTGGCTGGTTATGCCGGACTGGTCTCTTTGGGGCAGCAGATTTTCATAGGAATCGGCGGGTATTCGCTAGCGGTAATCACTGAGTTGTACCAGCTTCCCTGGGCGGTAGGGTTGGCGATAGGCGGATTGTTGGCGGTGATCTTCGCCATGGTCATATCCCAGCCGATATTCAAAATGCGCGGTGTGTACTTTACTATCGGCACATGGATTGTGGCCGAAGCACTGGGGGTATTCTTCAGCAACTGGTCATATGTGCGCTATGCCCGGGGCTTCAATATTACGGTATCTTATCGGATGTCTACTACCGAAGTGTACTATCTGGCATTGGCGGTAGGGGTGGCATCGATGGCGTTGGTGTATGTTTTACTTCGTTCAAAGTTGGGGCTGGCTCTGATGGCTATGCGCGACAACGAGTCGGCGGCTGAAACAATGGGTATCGAACTGTACAAAACCAAATTAAAGTGCTTTCTCATAGCCGCCTTTGTTACCGGTATTACCGGCGGGGTGTTGTATTTATACATTGCTTTTATCAGTCCAAGCGCCGCTTTTGGTATCGACTGGACGGTAGCGATGGTGTTCATGGTCATCATTGGCGGCATCGGCACTATAGAAGGACCAATAATCGGAGCGGTTTTCTTCGTTCTTATCAAACAGTTTCTTTACGACTATCCCGGTATCAGCCTGATTATCCTTGGCGTATTGGCGATCGTTATTATTCTGGTGGCCCCCAAAGGCATTGTAGGTACGCTGAATGACCGCTACGGCTGGGAGCTTTTGTCTCCCCGCCGTAGGGGGTAGGACTAGGATATTTTTTGACTTAGCCCAGCATAAATAAAAAAATGATGGGGCTAAGTTGCTCCCATCAGGTAGATGTAGGCTGCGTTTTGACTTTTGCTATAGCAACCACAATAATTATGTGGATTGCATTAATGAAAAAAAGTTTCTTGCAAAGTGTCACAGTTCTTGTTGGTATTTTTTACCATTACAGAGTAAGTATGAAAAGTAAGAAGGATAGGCAACAATTAGTATGGTCAGGCGCGGGACACAATCAAGCCGGACAGATCTGGGGGGAGTTTGAGCTGTTGGGTGTTGATTCTGAGCGACTTGAGAGGTTTTATGGATTCGAGTTTATCGACAAAGACAGGTACGGAAGCATTAATGCTATTCTTTTTCCAGGCCACCATAACGTCCAGATTTAGCGAACGAGGGCCAATTTTGATCAAGCAAAGACCGTGATTGGTGACTTCACGGACGAGGCCTGGCAATATTGCTATTCCGCGGCCGGATTTTACCATAAGCAAAACTGTCGCCAAGTCGTTACAGAGAGTGAAGTTTTGAGGGATAAAGCCGTTTTCCGCACAGATCTGAAGAGTATAATTATGCCAGAGATTATCGGCCTTGGGGTCGATGATTATAAAATGTTCATCAGATAAGTTGGGTATATGGATGCAGTTTTCCGAAGCTAGTCGATGGCCGCGATGCATGGCAATGCACATGGAATCAGTGAAAAGAGTTTTTGCGGCCAGTTCCGGAAAAAGGTCGAACCCGTAGTTTGTGGTGAATCCAATGTCGATTTCATCGCGTACTAAAGCCGTGTTGAGTTCTCCACAATTATATTGATGCAAACTAAAGTTAACTTGGGGGTAGGTCAGACAAAAGTCCCTGATAGCCTGTGGTAGAAATTTTTTCTCGATTCCTCCCCAGTAACCTACCCGCAGTTGGTCGATCATCCCGTTAGCGGCCGACTGAACCTTCCTGAGAGCTTCATCAAAACGGGCCACTAAAATGTAAGCTTCCTTTAACAATACTTTTCCGGCTTGCGTCAATTGACGGCTTCTGTGGATGAATAGTGATGCACCCGTTTGCTTTTCCAGTTCGGCCATCTGTTGACTGACAGCGCTTTGCGAAATACCTAGAAGGGTGGCTGCTTCCGTATAACTTGAACATTCCGCCAGAACAATAAAATAACGTAATTTTTGTATATCTTCTAATCCTCTGGGCTTTATAAGTTTAGTTTTCGACACTTTGGTCAAGTCTCATACCTCCCTTTCGGAAAACAATGTTTATAAAACTACTAACGGCTATGAATGTTGAGGCAAGCTACTTTCCGAGGAAGATGTAGGTTCACTTAATGTATGGTCAATCCTTTTTCTCTCGAATTATAGAGAAATATGCCTATCGCGCTCTGTTCCTTCGTTATAATTATGATAAAGGGGGACAGTGAGATTGGTGTTTATCAAAGAGAATTTGACGACGGGGTTATTGTGATAGCTTTCACAAGGCTTATCGGTTTGGTTAGTATCAGATCATGTAAGGGGTTGACTGTTGGATAATAGCATTGTGTTTTCCTAGTATATAGTCTGGACGGGGGGCTTGCTTAAGCTGAATATATGCAGAAAAAAACAAATGCCAAGACCATCTTATTTGGAAATGGCTTGGCAATGATTTCAAACATATGGTTGTGCATTACAAAATAGACGTAGAATATTGCACCACGTTGAAATCTTGCTCCTTTCCAAATAAGGGAAGCATAACAGTTTCCCTAAGGGAAGCATAACAGTTTCCCGTTATACCGATCGGCTAAGCACCATACCTCTTCGAGGGTTAGGTGAGGTAGCTAAGGGAGCTGCAATATTAGGTTTACAATTATAGCCTTTGCAGTATAGGCTAACAAAAATGAATTAAAATACCAAAGTAAAGATGAATATTTTATGGATTATAAACAAAAATAAACGAAAGATAACAAAAGCGAAAAAATGTTACTGTTAATAGTATAGTATAAGTTATAATATTAATGCAAGGGTATGCTAGGATTTTGGTGAATGGTAAATGGATAGGTCATGTTATTACCTCTAGGGCTAAATTAAAATGGCTTAATTAATCCGGTATGGCGCGCTTGATTTTTTTTAGTAGTGCAAATAATTGCAATGCTTCCTGGTAAGTCAAGTTGTTTGAAAAAGACGAGCAAGTTTGCCAGTAGAGGGGCATTGCCTGATTCAATAATTGGTAACCTTTGGCAGTAATATTAACATTGACCATTCGTTGATCTTCTTGGCTGATAGTTCTTGCAATAAATTGATGTTTTTCCAGCCAAACAAGTTGCTTGGTAACAGATGAACGCCGAATTCCCAGTCTTTTGGCGATTTCGGAAGGTTGCAAAGGAATGGAGCTGGTGTTGTTACTGGTCAGAATTAATAATAGATTTAACTTGCTTTCAGAAATATGGCATTGTTCTAATGAATCATTTACTGCATCTATTACATCGTCGGCCAAGCGTAGTAATAGTTGGCCTAATTCCGCTTGTATATGGGGAGGATGAATGATAGAGTTGTTTTTCATGCCCCAAATTCTCCTACCTAAATAATTAGCCTAGCTAATTAGTATTATAAAACAAATCAAGTTGTTTATCAATATTGAGAGATGCTGAGATAGGTTTGGAAAACCTATTTAAACTTTTTAATAAAAAGTGTATAGACGAAAACTTTCTTTTTTTCTATACTAGTAGTTAGCTAGGCTAATTAATGCTTTGGTAAAAGTTATATTATCGGAGAATTTTTATGGTACCTATCTCTGATAGAAGGGGATGATTGAATCTCTCGTGTATGGGTAAAACAAAATAAAGTGCCAATAGGCAGATAGCGTGGTGGGTATATGAATTATCATTTTTCGATGGATAAAATTGTATTAATTATTGTGATGGTTACTTCTTTTGTAACTCCATTTAGCGCCAGCGCCGTTACAATTGCTTTGCCGACAATTGGCGCAGAATTTCAAGCCGATGCTGTACGTTTAAGCTGGATAATCGGTGTTTTTTTGTTAGCAACGGCAGCTTGTTTGTTGCCGTTCGGACGGCTGTCGGATATCGTTGGCCGCAAAAGAGTGTTTGCTGTGGGGGTAGCTTTATTTACCCTTTCGTCTTTTTTGTCCGGTTTTTCCTGGTCAATGATGACGCTTATTCTGTTCCGCGTTGTGCAGGGGATTGCCAGCGCTATGATTTTCAGTACTGGCATGGCTATTGTTTCCCTTGTTTATCCGGCTGAAACACGCGGTAAAGCGATGGGGTATATTGCTGCTGCCGTTTATATTGGTTTATCACTAGGGCCTGTGCTCGGAGGACTTTTGAATTATTATGTGGGCTGGCGCAGTATCTTTTATTTTACAGCGTTACTCAGTGGTTTTGCGACATTGTTAACAATTTGGCAGTTAAAGGGAGAGTGGATTTCTGATAAAGGGGAAAAGTTTGATAAAATCGGTAGTTTGGGTTATATGATTGCGCTGATTTTTATGTTATATGGTTTATCAGAAATAACACGAGCCTCGTGGGCTAAATATGTTATGGGAGCAGGCGTGTGTTTATTGCTGGTGTTTCTGTACTATCAATGGACTCAAGAGTCTCCGCTATTTCCTATTCGTTTATTTTTCAACAATCAGGTTTTCGCATTTTCTAATTTGGCAGCTATGATTAATTATAGCGCAACTTTTGCTATTAGTTTTTTGCTTTCGCTTTATTTGCAGGTAATTATGGGCTATGATTCGCAAATATCCGGTATTATTTTATTAGTGCAGCCGCTTATAATGGCATTTGTTTCTCCGTTTGCTGGCTCGCTTTCAGATCGCATCGAACCGGCTATTATTTCTTCGTGTGGTATGGGGTTAAGTACTATGGGGCTGGCTTACTTCATCTTTATTACGACTGAGACTTCGTTATGGATGATTATTGCTGATTTGGCATTAATCGGTTTTGGTTTTGCGCTTTTTAGTTCTCCTAATAATAATGCTATTATGGGCAGTGTAGAGAAAAAGTTTCTTGGTGCCGCCGCTTCCGCCCTTGGTACTATGCGATTGATCGGGCAAGCTCTAAGCATGGCGATAGTGACGCTGTTGTTGTCCGGTAATGCAGGAATGAGTTCTGACGGACAGTTAGTGCAAGATTTTCATTTGGCGTTTATTATTTTTACTATTATTTGCGGGATCGGGGTATTTCCATCATTAGTTCGCGGCAAGGTAAAAGCTGTAGCATGATGTATTTGCCCTTGGACCTCAAACCAGTACCAGTTTAACAGTTCGATTTTAAATGATAAACTAATATAAAGGGGCTGTAAAATGGGTAGAGTTAATTATACGGTAGAACCATTTATCAGGGAAGGGGAAAAATATAATGAATTATAAGGAAGTACTGAAAAATGCACGTACCTGTATCGGTAGTTACTGCAAGGCATGCAATATCTGTAACGGTATTTCTTGTAAGAGCACTATTCCTGGACCAGGGGCAAAGGGCGTTGGAGACACAGCCATTCGCAACTACCAGAAATGGCAAGAAATTCGTGTCAATATGGATACACTCTGTGTGAGCAGACCAGTAGATACAAAACTCGAATTATTTGGTAAAAAATTTGAATATCCGTTCTTCGCAGGACCTGTTGGTACGGTAAATATGCACTACAGTGATAAATTTAGCGATATGACTTATAATGATATTCTAGTTTCTGCTTGCATGGAAAATGGAATAGCTGCGTTTACAGGTGACGGTACAAATCCAAAAGTCATGGAGAGTGCAACAGAGGCAATAGCCAAGGTGAATGGTTGTGGTATTCCTACTGTTAAGCCCTGGAATATTGATACAATCAAAGTGAAAATGGAATTAGTGCATAAGGCAGGTGCTTTTGCTGTTGCAATGGATATAGATGCAGCCGGATTGCCGTTTCTAAAAAACATGACACCTCCGGCTGGCGGAAAATCAGTCGACGAGCTTCGAAACATTTCTGAAATTGCAGGTGTTCCGTTTATTGTAAAGGGGATTATGAGCATAAAGGGTGCAATGAAGGCAAAAGAAGCAGGAGCAAAAGCAATTGTTGTTTCTAATCATGGGGGCAGGGTATTGGATCAGTGTCCGTCAACTGCGGAAGTACTTCCTGAAATCGCAGAGGCAGTCGGAAATGATATGAAGATTTTAGTTGATGGTGGCATTCGTTCTGGTACAGATATTTTTAAGGCTCTAGCACTTGGTGCAGACGGTGTTCTAATCTGTCGTCCGTTTGTAACAGCTGTTTATGGCGGTGAAAAGGAAGGCGTGAAGATTTATATTGAAAAATTGGCTGAAGAATTAAAGGATACGATGGCTATGTGTGGTGCTTTCAGGCTGAGCGAAATAACAAAGGATATGGTACGTAAATAACTAAGTAATAGTACAAGCATGGCGGAAAACTTAGTTATGACCAGCAGAGTCTGGTGTTTTAATTTGTTAAACAAATTTGAATGAAATCATATGAAATGGCTTTGTGGACTCCGGCAAGTCGGTGTTTGGCATAGCCTCTTTTTTATCTATATATCTGACCAGATTTGTTACTTTAAATCAAATTAACATAACTTATTCATAGTATATTCAAAAGTAATTCATAATAGCATGATATACTTATGTAAAAGGTAACGGCGGCTAAGTGGACAAAACAACGAACAAACTGACATGGATTATACATATCAGTTAGAATTATTCTATTTTGTGAATATAGCTGGTGAAACTCAAACTCATAAATAATAACCTGCGGGAGGGTACAAGTATGCCCCAATACTCGGTCTTAATTGTCGATGATGATATAAAATTGGTTAAGTTGCTGCAAACTTATTTCGAAAAGGAAGGGTTTATTACGTATTCTGCCAATGACGGGTTGGGTGCCCTGAATGTTTTACGAGAACGTAAGCCGGATATTATGGTGTTGGATTTGATGCTGCCAGGCATGGATGGGTGGGATGTTTGCCGGAAAATACGGCGGGATAATGATATACCGATTATTATGTTGACTGCTCGTGACGATGAGAGCGACCGGTTGGTAGGACTTGAGATCGGGGCGGATGATTATGTGACAAAACCATTTAGTCCTAAAGAAGTAGTGGCTAGGGCGAAGGTAGTTTTGCGTCGTGTCTATAAAGAGGTAGTGAACCGGGGATTTATCAAATCAGGTAATCTTATCATTGATCTGGAACGCCATTTAATTACGCGGGAAAAAGTGATTGTGGAACTAACGCCTACAGAGTTTAAGATATTAGAATTGTTGGCACTCAATGCCGATAAAGTGTTTAGCCGACTGCAAATTGTCGAACAAACCCAAGGCTTTGCTTTTGAAGGGTATGAAAGAACGATTGATGCTCATATCAAAAATATTCGCCGTAAGTTAGAGCTTAATCATAAGGACCCACAGTATGTCAAGACGGTATACGGGATTGGCTATAAATTCGTCGGTGGTTCCGATGAATAATAGTATTACTTACCGGATTACCGGTTTAACGTTTTTGGTGGTGGCGGTTACCGTGTTTCTGTTGATTTATTTGGCAAATGTCCAAATGACCGAGCAGTTCAAGGAATATCTAGTAGTGCAGCAGATGGAGATGAGTCATGGTGGCAGGCTGATGTATGGCGATGGTTCACCGGATGCTGCTATGATTATTATGATGGGGCCGCAAGAGCAGACTTTTTTGACAACGGTGCATAATTCGCTTATTTGGGTGGGAATGGCAATTTTGGCGGTTGGGTTGGCTGCCAGCTATATTTTAGCTCGCAGCATTACTGTGCCGCTTCGAAAACTAAGTCAGGCAGCTGAACAAATAGAACGGGGAAACTTTAATTTGACAGTACCAGTGGAGAAAAATGATGAGGTAGGGCATTTGGCGGCGATCTTTAACCGGATGGCGGATGCTTTGGCAACGAACAATAATCTGCGCCGTCAGTTTTTGGCCAATATTGCCCATGAGCTTAAAACACCGTTAGCGATTATCCAAGGGCATTTAGAGGGAATGATTGATGGGGTAATAGAACCTAGTAAAGAGCAATTTAGTTCACTTTATGAAGAAGCTGTGCGATTGAATCGTTTAATTAGAGATTTGAGGGATTTATCGTTGGCGGAAGTACGGCAATTGGCTTTGGAGAAGCACCCTACGGACATTAACTGGCTTATTGGCAGGTCGCTGACGATGTTAAAACCGCTGGCTGATGAGAAAGACCTTGAGTTTACCTGTAGGTTGGCGGAAAATGTACCGGAGATTATGGTGGATAGTGATCGAATGAGTCAGGTTTTTTATAATATCATAGTTAACGCTATACGGTACTCGCCAGTTAATGGCCGGATAATGGTAACAACGGAAATAACAGAAAGAGAAACGAAGCCCTGGATTAAAATCGCTGTAACCGATAATGGACCCGGTATTGCTGCCGAGGATGTGCCGTATGTTTTTGATCACTTTTATCGGGGAGATAAATCGCGGGATAGAAAAAGTGGAGGGACTGGCCTGGGGTTGGCTATTGTAAAACAGTTGGTGGAAATTCATGGTGGGCAGGTGACGGTTGACAGCGAACTGGGCAAGGGCTGCGTTTTTCAGGTACTAGTGCCTTTTGAACAGGAAAAATTACCCTAAAAATAGTAAAATGAGGTACAACATCTATAGCTGCGAATTTTGTTTTGGTATTCACTCGTATGTCTGCTGGTTATTTGGTGATTGACTAAAGCAGGAGAATATAATATATTTATACTATAGGGGGGTATAGTATACAGAGTTTCGGTAAAACATTTAGCTAATAAATTGAAAGAGAATGGTATTATCAATGACAGCAAATGATAATGACACCCATTATGTAGAAGAACAAAATTTTTGAGTATGATCCAACTCGAATTTGATTTGTTAACTCTGGTGTCAACGGTCCGCATTTTTGGACATGGCTACAGGATTAAGATAGGGAAATGGTTCATTTTTGAAGGAGGTGATTGATATGCCAAAAGGATCGGCTGGTAATAATACGAATTCAATCAATATTAAAATAGCAGGCATGTCCTGTGTTGCCTGTGCTGCCCGAATTGAAAAAGGATTGGCTCAATTAGCAGGTGTTAATAAGGCGGTGGTAAATTTTGCTGCTGAGCAAGCTAATGTTACTTATGAGCCAGCACAAGTTAACTTGAAAGATATTGCTACAAAAGTTGAAGACCTTGGCTATCAGATTGTTACTGATACTTCTGAGTTTAATATTTCTGGTATGAGCTGTGCAGCTTGTGCTGCCCGAGTTGAAAAGGGGTTAACCGGTCTGCCTGGTGTTTACAATGCTACCATTAATTTTGCGGCGGAAAAAGCTACAATTGAATACAACGTTAATGAATTAACAATTAGTCAGATTAAAGAAAAAGTCAAAAGACTAGGGTATGAAGCTCATAATATAGCTGATGTTAGCGAAAGTGATCAAGGGAAAAGGGTGCGGCAAGAAGAAATTCGTGGACAAAGGTTTCGACTAATATTGTCAGCAGTGCTATCATTACCGTTACTGCTATCAATGGCGATGCATTCTTTGGGAATTATGAAAGGCATTGTGGATATTTTAATGAATCCCTACGTGCAGTTTGTACTTGCTACACCGGTACAATTTATAGCTGGTTGGCCTTTTTTCCGAGGAGCTTATGCTGCGTTAAAAAATGGAAGTGCAAATATGGATGTGTTAGTTGCCATGGGAACATCTGCCGCTTATTTTTTTAGCATAGCGAATATGTTAACTGGTGTACCTCATCTATACTTTGAAACCTCGGCCATTCTTATTACTCTTATTATATTGGGTAAGTTATTGGAGGCTACAGCCAAAGGTCGTACTACCGAAGCCATTAAAGCGCTTATGGGGCTTCAGGCTAAGACGGCGCGTGTAATTCGTAATGGTCAGGAGATGGACCTGCCTATTGAAGACGTATTGGTCGGCGATGTAATCGGTGTTCGACCAGGAGAAAAAGTTCCGGTAGATGGTGAAATTATCGAAGGTACATCAACTATCGACGAGTCCATGCTTACTGGTGAAAGTATTCCGGTAGATAAAAAAGTAGGCGATCAAGTAGTGGGTGCTACAATTAATAAATTTGGTGCTTTTAAATTTCGGGCAGTTAAGGTAGGTCAAGATACTGCATTGGCGCAAATTGTCCGAATTGTTGAGAGAGCACAAGGCTCTAAAGCACCAATACAACGTTTTGCTGATGTTGTATCAGGCTATTTCGTACCTATCGTTGTAAGCCTTGCGGTTTTAACCTTTGTTGGTTGGTATTTTATTTTTGATCCAGGAAATTTTACTAGAGCTTTAATTAACTTTACTGCTGTTATGGTAATTGCTTGTCCTTGCGCTCTTGGTTTGGCAACACCGACATCAATCATGGTAGGAACCGGTAAAGGTGCTGAGAATGGGATCTTGATTAAAGGAGCGGAGCATCTTGAGAACGCCCACCGTCTGACAACCATTGTTTTAGATAAGACCGGCACGATTACCAAAGGTCAACCGGAAGTTACTGATATTGTGACACTAACCAGTCTTTCAGCTGAAGAAATATTAAGATTAGCTGCAGCTACCGAGAAAAACTCAGAACATCCACTAGCACAAGCTATTGTTAAACGTGGCCAAGAACAAGGATTAACAGTTACAAATCCTGATGAATTCGCAGCTATTCCTGGACATGGTGTAGAGGCGCGCATTAATGGGAAAAAAATTCTCGTAGGCACGCGAAAACTAATGCGGGAAAACAAAATCGAAATTGAATACACGCTTAGCGAAATTGAACGGTTGGAACGGCAAGGAAAAACAGTTATGCTCTTGGCAGTCGAAAAACAAATGGCTGGGTTGATTGCTGTGGCTGATACCGTAAAAGAGAATTCGGCTCAAACAGTAGCCGAATTACAGAAACTTGGTATTGAAGTATGGATGATAACTGGTGATAACGAGCGTGCGGCAAACGCCATTGCAAACAAAATTGGTATTAATAATGTTTTGGCAGAAGTACTGCCTGAACATAAAGCTGAAAAGGTAGCTGCCTTGAAAAGAGACGGAAAGGTCGTCGCGATGGTTGGTGATGGCATTAACGATGCTCCGGCATTGGCTACAGCCGATGTTGGGTTCGCCATTGGGACTGGGACCGACGTAGCTATTGAAGCGGCTGATATCACGTTGATACGGGGGGATTTAAGCGGGCTTGTTGCTGCTATTAAATTAAGTAAGGCTACGATGAGTAATATTAAACAGAACTTATTTTGGGCACTTATCTATAATTCAATAGGTATTCCTGTTTCCGCAGCAGGATATTTGTCGCCGTTGATTGCCGGTGCCGCAATGGCCTTTAGTTCGGTATCAGTAGTATTAAATGCACTACGCTTAAAGCATTTTAAGATTTAAGGTTGTGACGATTATATTAAATAAATTAGAGTTGTTAGATGTGAAAAATGCAATATTATATACTGCATAGGGGTATAGTATAATGGGAAAATGGTGATTTTATGTTGTCAGACAAGGAAAAAAGTGATCTTAAACTACGGTTAAAAAAAGTATCTGGTCAAATAAACGGTATCGATAAGATGTTGGATGAGGGACGTTACTGTATAGATATTATTCAGCAGATTTTGGCAGCACGGGCTGCACTAAACAAAGTCGCTTTAGTTATAATGGAGAGTCATGCTAAGAGTTGTGTAGTTAAGGCCATACAAGATGACCGTGCAGAGCAAAGTATTGATGAGTTAATGGAAGTTTTAAAACAATTTAATAAATAATTTAGTTCCTGGTGTAAAAATAAGAAGGTCAGACAAGGATAATTTGTATCCTTCGGGCTATGTGACAAATCAAGAGGTTATTATTAGTTATGACACTATGGGAACTGAAACATTAGCAGATGATATTTTATATTCTAGCAGATTCTTATGATACAGAAGATCATTTTCAGGATGGCTATGTTATAAATCCGGTACAAAAATTCTATTACATGTGGTTTGACGCCCATATGCTTTCTAAATGGCAGATAATTTATAGCGGATGAGCAACCTTCCTGACAAACTAGTGCTACAAGTATGTCAGGACCCAATAAAGTTTGGTAGGCTAGGTTGTACACATGTTCATCGTTTTCATAATGATAAATATGAGGCGGCATGACTGGAATTCTGTCGCATGAATTAATTTTTTAGTTGTAATATAAAGGCAGTTAATGCTTACTAGAAAGAGAAAGCCAGAGGCGTGAAGGATTTAATCCTTTGCGCCTCTGGCTTTGTATAGGTGCGATGTTTGTAATATCCACTCCAACCTCAAAAGTGAAGCAAATAGGAGAACCATTGATAACCGATAAACTTCTTTGCCGACAGATTTGATATGTTGACATCTAATGATTTTATTTTATAATCTAACAAGAGCAAATTAGTTTTTTAGTTTTATTGACTAATTGCTCTCTTAAAACAATTTACATTTTGCACCAATATTGAGGTCACACAGATATTGTTAAACACTTGGGCCTTTTTATTTAGTGCAATTTTTGCATCAGAATTTTATAAAGTCTAGGGTGGTTTAATGGAAAACAGACAAAACTCCAGCCAACAATCGGGCACTTTTGAGATTGCCTTCTTTAAAACAGTTGTTATTCTTACTACTATGGCAATTATTCTGGAGTTTATGGCAATATTTTGCAAAATTATTTCTCCGACTGCGATTGTAATAACTGGCATGATCACATTTATAATAGGATTATATCCAGCCATCAAATTGGGGGATCCTAAGATACATAATGGCAGTGAATGGCCACGAAATGCATTTTTGCAACTAGCTTTACTCAGTATTTTAGGCATTGTTTTAACTAATTCGTCTAAATGTAATATAGAAGAAGGCGGATACGTTATTCTCGGTCTGTATGGCTTGATTATTGCATCTGTGCTTAGCAGCATAATCTTTGTTTTGGCTCGAAAATGCAACAATCGGGTATTGCACCCAGCCCTCATTATACTTGTCAGCATCCTTAGCGCGAATTGTTTTATAATTAGTGTCAACATTATAGCAGACAGTAAGGAACCAATGGAATATTCAACAGTAATAGTTGGCAAAGATAGTTATTCGGGGAAAGGAAGCTCATCGTGGTTTTATTTAGCACCGTGCGGACCATTTACAAAGCAGCAGAAAGCATTTGTTTCAGGATGGGATTACCGGAAATATGGAAAAGGTGATAAAGTCTTTATTCAACTTCACTCTGGTTTTCTCGAAGTTAAGTGGTATACACTGAGTTTTGATAGCGAGTCACGAGGGAATCGCCAATGAACTAAAAACAAATTTTATTTTAGAGTCTGGATGCGGCGGCAAAGGCGCTTCGCATACACTTTTGAATATTGGCAGCGCTCTGGCAGTCGCCGACCATAAAGAATTTGTTGGCAGTGCTGTAGAAAGCCAATGCATCTTGATGAGCAAGACCGTCATTGGTGGCGCGGAGGTGAGAATATCAATATAATCCCCTTGGTTAATTTGAGGAAGTGTTATATTTTTTGACAAAACCGATAAGTTAGGTTATTATATAGTTAGTCGACTAATTATATAAATGGGAGGGTTCACTCTGCATCCAAATAGAAAGGAATTTCCTACACGTGAGGTTTTGCGCCGGTTTGCTGAGCAGATACCTGAAATCAATGTTTCTTCTGTAGAATTGATGTTGCAAATTTTAAAGGCTTCAAATGAGATACAATATCATATATTTGATATATTGGAGAAAAAGTACAAATTATCCGAAGGAAAACTAGAGGTAATGATTATCATGTATCTTTCTCATAAGGGAATTTCTCCATCCAGCTTAGCCGAAAGGGCAGGTGTAACAAGGGCAACAATTAGTGCTATGCTGCAACGAATGATCCGAGATGGACTTGCACATTCGTATTCAGATGCAAGCGATGGGAGAGGGAAGGTTGTTGCTCTTACGGGGAAGGGAAAGAGCTTTATGGATGAAATATTACCAGAACATTTTTTACGCACAGCTAGATTGATGGATAAGTTAAATCATGAAGAACAAACTCAATTGGTACACTTGTTGGAAAAAATAAAGTTAGATTAGCTTTTAATTAGATTTAAAAGCTTTTTTATACCAATATAATAAGTCGACTAATTATATTGCATACATTTTTTTGTAAAATGAAGGTTGGTGTAAACAGATAGTTAGTTGGCTAATTATAAGTGGCTTTGAAATTAGTTGATAAGGAGTATGAACATGGATCTAAAAAAGAAAACAGTAATTGTGGGCCTTATATTTTTTGTTTTGTTTTTTGTGGGTGGAATACTATTAGTTTTAAAAGGTCACGATGCGGTGGCACTAGCTATTGATAAAAAAGCCGGGATTTTGACGGCAGAGGAAGTGAAGCTTGCCTTTGAAAATATCGGCGGGCGGTTAGTTACTAAAGAGATACAGGAATCCCAGGAAGTAAAAAAAGGTGACATCCTGATGGTGCTTGATAGTACCGATGTGGACTTGTCGATACAACGCTTGCAGACCCAAATCAACCAAATGGATGCCAAGATTGGTCAAATGAATGGCAGTATTGCTATTGGTTATGCGAAAACCTCAACTGTTGAGGAGCAGACCTATCGGCAAATTGAACAGCAAAAAGCGGGAGTTGATTCAGCTAAAGCTACCTATGATAATCAGCAGCTAAATTATAATCGTAAGAAGGCTCTAGCTGATTCCGGAGCTGTTTCTCCGTCGGAGCTTGATAGTGCTCGAGCCGCACTTGATGTGGCGAGCGCTAACGTAAGTCAGCAGCAACACCTCCTTGATAAAATGCTTGCTGGCAGCAATGCTGGAGCGAAAGGTCAGGTTTTAGCAAGCGGTGACGCCAGCAATATTTATCTTCCGGAGATTGACCAGCAGCGGCAAACTATCGCCAACAATGAGTACAGTGTTCAGGACCTTATGCAGCAAAAGCAAAATTTGCTTGTGGCGCTTAAAGAATTGCAGGTCAAAAAAGAGCGCCTGACATTAAGGGCGCCGGAAGATGGCAAAGTGCTGAAGATTATTGCTAGGGAAGGCGAAATGGTAGCTCCGAATGCGCCGGTTATTCTGCTTGAAACTAAGCGGCAATATTATGATATTTATGTAGATGAACTTGTTGCTTCAAAACTGCAAGTGGGAGATGAAATTATTGGCGGCGTTGTAGCAAATACCAAGGAAGTAAAGGGGGCTATTCGTTTTATTACCGCAGCACCTGGATTTGCCGATTTGAAAATGAGTCGCGAAAAGGGACAAGCTGATCTTGCCGCTTTTCAGATTCGGATTTATGTAGAGCCAAGCGAAGGTTTGCTGCCGGGAATGACAATTGAGGTGAAAAAAGATGCGCTTTCTAAAAGATGAGCTTGCATATTTCTTTTCCGGTAAAGGCATGCCGTATCATAAAGTATCGCTGATGATTGCTGTAGTTGTTACGCTGCTGTTTTCCTTAATTCTTTCGAATAATTATATTAAAGACGGTAAGATTGCGGTCATTGATTTAGATAACTCGAGATTTAGCCATGAATTTATCGAAAAAATGAATGCCTCGCCTTATATTAAGGTTGAGACGATGCTCAATGTGCCGACAGATCCGAAAACTCTCTTGTATCAGGATAATTATTTAGCTGTTGTGTATATTCCGACTGGCTTTGAGAAAAACCGCTATAATAAATCGGAAAATAGTATTGGTGTTTTTTATGACAATACCAGCAGTGCGCAAACGGGAAATCTCAAAGGTGCGCTTAACACTATTGTTGCTATTGAAAATCATATAATCGCTTCTCCTGATGTGGCGTCGCAAGGGTTAAACAGTGAGCAGACGGCAGCGGTTATCGGAAATATCTCGCTTAATGAGCGGTTGCTCTTTAATCCGAATAATTCTTCGAGCAACGCCATGGTAGTAGGATTTTTGTTCTTTTTTTCTTCGATGTTTTTTGTTTTTGCCTTTATCGGCATGATTGCCCGATTACGGCTGGAACATAAATGGGAAGGCCAGCTGCTGGCGGGGAATCCGCTTGGGCTGATGCTTCGAACATTACCTTACTGCGGCTGCCTTTTGGTCAGTCTTTTTGTGGGACTTGGGATACTGCGGGTAGTCGGTGATCTAATGTTTATGGGTAATGTATTTACATTTCTGTTTTCTGTTGTGCTGTATGTGCTTTCACTCAGCTTTATGTGTATGTTATTTGGGTGGGGAGCTACCAATCCGGGGGTTGCGATCAGCAAAATGATTTTGTTTTTGCCAGGCGGGTTTATTCTTGGCGGATATACTATGCCAACAGCTATTTTGTCGGAGTGGATAAGAATTCTAAGCCATGTATTTCCGCTTACTTGGATGTTCCGCTTTACCAGAGACATTATTTTGCGGGGGGCTTCTTTTATGGATGTTGGGCAAGAATTTGGCGGGTTTATCATATATACGGGAATTCTAGCGGTGCTTGTTTGTCTGTTCTTTTATCGTGAACGCCGGAAGCTGCTGGGAGAAATGGCTGAGTTTCCACTTGATTTTTAACTTTTGATAATATATAAGGATATGAACCTGGAGGACGTTATGCTTAAAAATAAAACGTACATTACAGCATCGATGCTGCTCTCTTTTATGACAATATCTATCCCGGCATTTGCAGAGAATGCACTGACATTAGAGGAAAGTGTTAACCTTGCTCTGAAAAATAATGAGCAAATACAGGCTGCTGCCAGCGGCGCCGAAGCAGCGAAATGGAATTTGGTTAAAGCGAAAGGCGAAAAAAATATTTCGGTAAATTTATCGCATACATCTTCTGAAGTTGGTGGCAAGTACTGGAATGTTTTTTATCTTTATGATTTGCCCTCAAAATATTTTATGAACTCTGTATCGGCATCTATGCCCTTGTACACCGGAGGCCGGATTGAAAGTACAATTGAAAAGGCGAAAATAGGCACTCAAATTAGTGAGCTCGAACTAAATAATATTAAACAGGAAATTAAATATCAGACAACAAAAGATTACTATGGCATTTTAGCTTGCCGAAGTTTTCAGCAGGTGAGAGAGGAAGCTGTTAAACAGCTCTCACAGCACTTGAAAAATGTAGAAATTCAGTATGCGGTCGGTACAGTTACCAAAGCGGATGTGCTTCGTTCGGAAGTAGAACTGGTTAATGCCAAGCAAGCTTTGATAATCGCAGAGAATAATACTAAAAAGGCTATATCAGCTTTTAATCAAGTAGTTGGGCTGCCTATTCAAAAAAGTACGGAAATTAAGGATGGGCTGATTTATGAAACAAATGATTACAAGTTAGAAGATTGTATGGCATATGCTTTTTCGCACCGGCCTGATGAGATAGCAGCACAAAAGGTTGTTAAACAAGCTAAACTTAGTATCAAGGCAGCAGAGTCAAATAAAAAATTAAATGTATCTTTTAATGCTTTGTATGGTACATATGATACTAAATTTGATCAGTTTGACACTAAACAATGGATGGTTGGAGTAACGGCGAATATAAATGTGTTTGATGGAAATATAACAAGGTCAAGTGTTAAAGCAGCGGAAAGTCTCCTAGAACAGGCAAAGCATCAAGCCAACAATACCCATAATGCGGTGGAGCTTAGTGTCCAAAATGCATATCTTGACATGAAAAAGGCCGAAAGCAATATATTAACAACCAAGACAGCTGTAGACAAATCCAAAGAAGATTTCTCTCTGGCTCAGGCGCGCTATGGCGTTAATTTAGGTACTAATTTAGATGTGATGGACGCACAAGTGGCTTTTGCACAAGCAAGAAGCAATTATATTCAATCGCTTTATGACTATAACGTAAGTAGAGCGGCTTTGGAAAGAGCAATTGGTAAATCCGCAGAAATAAAATAAGTAGCCGGTAATAGGAATAGGAATAGGAGGGATGTTAATAATGTGGTAGTTGACATTATCCAATTATCATGATATATTATTATTCCGGCGCGGAAGTAGCTCAGTGGTAGAGCATCGCCTTGCCAAGGCGAGGGTCGCGAGTTCGAATCTCGTCTTCCGCTCCAGAAATCTGGCGGGGCGTGGCTCAGTTTGGTAGAGTACCTGGCTTGGGACCAGGGGGTCGCAGGTTCGAATCCTGCCGCTCCGACCAAAAATGTAATGGATCTATAGCTCAGTTTGGTAGAGCATCCGGCTCATAACCGGCGGGTCCTAGGTTCAACTCCTAGTAGATCCACCAAATAAATGCGGTTGTGGTGGAATGGCAGACACACCATCTTGAGGGGGTGGCGCTTCACGGCGTGTGAGTTCAAATCTCACCAACCGCACCAAAAATACTATAAAATGGTATTTGACATAAGCCGAAAAAAGTGATACTATATACAAGTCGCCTCAAACGGGGCGCGAACGAAAAAGTGTTCTTTGAAAACTAAACAATGTAGGTAAATAAAAGCCAGATGTGCGGGTTGCACTTGAAAAAGAGCAACCGAAACAAAAGTAATTCT
>Ga0316604_10000492_pt1 | contig 47762 bp, 36 predicted proteins | sample OWC_soil_day20_C_FD_207650 | JGI IMG/M metagenome (GOLD analysis project Ga0316604, IMG submission 207650) | Wetland soil microbial communities from Old Woman Creek delta, Ohio, United States - OWC_soil_day20_CT | ecosystem: Environmental > Terrestrial > Soil > Wetlands | place: USA: Ohio...
AAGGCCTGCCAGTCCACCACCTATGATAATGACTTCGCGAACTGGTTGCATAGTTTAGAATTCTGAAGCAAGTGTACACATTTTTTTTTACAAGCGAAAAAATCGCTTTCGGTAAATGCGATTTTGCAAGGCGGTAATCACCTGCGAGGGGCATAGAAGGTATTATTTCCAGGAGAAATAAATTATTTTTTTCACCTAAGGCAACCTTTTGAATTCAATTACCGTATTACATTTTCGGAGTGCACATCCATATTTAATCATTTAACCGTAAAAAGATGAAATCTAAAACATCTATCCTGATCGCTGTAGCAGCAATATCGTGTGCATTCCTCACAGCTTGTAGTAAGGATGACAACAACACAACTACTCCTCCTGAAACACCTGTAGCAAAAGTACAGGTGTCTGCAGATGCGACTTTAGGAAAAGTGCTGACAGACAGTGCAGGCAGAACCCTGTATTTTTATACGAAAGATGCAGGCGATACCTCTACCTGCACAGGTGGCTGTCTGGCTGTATGGCCGGTTTTTTACAATGCTAATCTGAGCCTGACTGATACAAGTCTGCACACCTCAGATTTCGCTACAATCGTAAGACGTGATGGTTTAAAACAAACTACTTACAAAGGATGGCCATTGTATTATTATGTAAAAGATACTTTGCCAAAGCTAACGCTGGGTGAAAAAATTGGTAACATCTGGTATGTGGCAAAACCTGATTACAGCGTGATGCTGGTGAATGCACAGCTGGTAGGTAATGATGGTGTAAACTATACCAGCGCGTATGTAGCAGGTGATGCAGTCACCCAATACATTACTGATGCTTATGGCAGAACACTGTATGCATTCTCGCCGGATAAGTTTAACACAAACACATTTACAAAGTCAGATTGGTCTAATAACGCTACCTGGCCGGTGTATGAGTCTGATGCTTTTAAATTCGCACCTTCACTGCTGACGAAAAGTGATTTTGACACCATACATATTTATGGACATGTACAGTTGACTTACAAAGGATGGCCGCTGTACTACTTTGGTGCAGATGCAATGACAAGAGGAAAGAACAAGGGTGTGAGCGTACCAGGTCCGGGTGTATGGCCAATAACGAATAGCAATAGTGTGGTTGCATCGCAACCATAATTCCGGGCCCTCTGTCGTCTGAATCTATTATTCCCGGATTATAAGAGGGATGAGCTGGCTGGTCTTTTCAGGCCAGCTTTTTCTCTTTTTCAGGAGGTATTCATTGAGAGAGATGAATGGGGAGGTGATTAATACCGAAATACCAACAGGGGATTATCTGACGTGATATGGTAGAAAAGATCAGGTTAAGCAGCGATAACCTTACGAGACTTATAAGAAATGATAAGAGTAATACGTACTCCTACAGACCTAACCCTACCTGATTTGCCTGAATGTCAGACTCATTCTTCCATTCAGTGTATCCGTAGGTGGTATTCTCATCTGAGAATAATTATAAGCCTTCCCATAACTAACGGTTTTGCGGGCCAACATGCTTGTATCCCAGTCAGCATGATCATGCAGGAACTGATACAGCTCCCCTGCATGATTAATAAATTCGGGTATAAACGTTATTCCATTCATTATTACACAAATAAGATTTCTATAGGATCAACCGGAGATCAGCAGTACAAAAATAATATATCTATACTATACATCTGCACAATCTGACCACGCAGCATCTATAACTACAACAATAATATATCTATTCTATGCGCCTGCACAATCTGACCACGCAGCATCTATTACTACAACAATAATATATCTATTCCATGCGCCTGCACAATCTGACCACACAGCATCTATTACTACAACAATAATATATCTATTCTATGCGCCTGCACAATCTGATCCAACGGAGACCATGAGAATACTGTAAAGTACCCATCCTGCGAAGCCACCAGCGCCAGCGCATCCCGCTGATCATGAATAAACTGTGCCGCTGAAAAATGCCGCGTCCCTCCAATATTCGAAGGATGCATTAACTTAGGCGTTCCATCCGTCACCGGCTCTATATACAACACCTGGTCCACCGTCGTACCATCACTGGCACGCGCTATCTTAGACCCAAAAGTCAGCAGCTCATGCTTGTCATTGATCACCGTCGCACCATCTACAGCAGTGAGTCCTGAGATATTCTCAACCTCTCTCCGCAACGCATTTTGCCAGTATAACTCAGTTACTTTCCCACAATTTTGTCTTAATAGATCCGCTACACCAGAAAAAGGCGGCGCCACCGGATACTGTAAAGGATGTATGATCGAATTCTTCCAGTTATCATGCTCCACAGGTACCACCAATAATATACCTCCCCGGCGATGTGCACGCATAGAAACTGCAATCTGGATCAATACATTGACAGGGTCATTCCATACACCAGAAGAATCCTGGCCCAAAAGTGAAGTGAGTATAGCCGGCGTATCAATTCTCCGTGCGCAGTTTTCATCTACGATCTTTACCTGGTCTCCTTTTAACATCGCCACATTGGCAAATTTGCCCATCCCGATTATCCGGCGGTGTTTCACCACCAGCAACCCCGGTTCCGAAACATCCAGTACAAAACAATAATTGGGGAGTTTCATGGTAGTTCCCCATATATATAACTCCTCACCTTCGTACCACACCCCAATATGAATCCCTGCTCTTTCCACACCGGGAGCCAACTTTGTCAGCACTCTCGGATCCAATGGCATCGGTTGTTCAAACAACAAAGGTTTCCCCGCCTGCGAGGGTGGCAAAAAAGCAAGAGAGATCCGGATCGGTGCCCCTTCTTCCCTGCGGAGACTGGCCCAGAATGCCACGTCAATTATTTTTTCAATCACGCCCGCCTCAGGCGCATGCGCCAAATCCTCCTCCCCGTTTTCGCTGGCCAGATTTAAATGGTGTAAGAAATGGGTTGCTATTGTGCCGGCAACTTTCGACGCTGCCTGATATGTAGATTCAAATGAAGTTACTTCCATATACCAAAGATAATAAATTGCATAACTCGTATAATCCCCTCCAATTGCCAACAAAATCCGCCTCCTACCCCCCAGCTCACAACAAACCTGAAATTGCATAACCCGTAAATCTCCTCATAATGCCAACAAAATCCGCCTCCTATCCCCAACTCACAACAAACCTGAAATTGCATAACCCGTAAATCCCCTCATAATGCCGACAAAATCCGCCTCCTATCCCCAACTCACAACAAACCTGAAATTGCATAACTCGTATAATTCCCTCTTATTGTTGACAAAATCCACACACTACCCCCTGCTGGCAACAAATTTGCGTCCCTAATAAAAACTTAAAGTACATGGCAAAGACAATAGCAGCCCAACTCGTTGCACAGCTTGCAAAGGCCGGTGTAAAGCGTGTACATGGCGTAGTAGGCGATAGTCTGAACGGCTTCGTCGATGAAATCAGGAAACAGGGAAATATAGAATGGATCCATTACAGACACGAAGAAACAGCAGCATTTGCGGCAGGTGCCGAAGCACAATTGACGGGTACCCTCGCCGTTTGTGCGGGAAGTTGTGGCCCCGGCAATCTGCACCTCATCAATGGGTTGTACGATTGTCATAGAAGCATGGCCCCGGTGTTGGCCATCGCCGCACATATTCCAAGCATGGAAATAGGTACAGGGTACTTTCAGGAAACCCACCCCGAACTGCTGTTCAAAGAATGTAGCCACTACTGCGAAACGATTTCTTCAGCCCGGCAAATGCCAAGGGTATTGCAGATCGCGATGCAAAATGCCGTTGGCCAACGAGGCGTGGCTGTCATTACAATCTCAGGTGATGTAGCGCTGGAAGAAATAGAAGACGATTCCCTGGAACACACGCTCATGCAACGTTTACCAGCTGTCCGCCCTCATGACGCAGACCTGGATCTGCTGGCAGGCATGATCAATACTGCGAAGAAAATTACCTTATTATGTGGAAGCGGTTGCGCAGGTGCCCATGATGAACTGATCAACTTTGGAGCGAAGACCTTATCGCCCATGGTACATGCACTTAGGGGTAAAGAACACGTGGCCTACGATAACCCCTATGATGTAGGTATGACCGGTTTGATTGGATTTGCCTCCGGCTATCATGCCATGGAAGATAGCGACCTTTTATTATTACTGGGTACTGACTTCCCCTATACCAACTGGTACCCTACAAAATCTAAAATAGTACAGATAGACCTGCGTCCTGAAAGATTGGGCCGGCGTTGTAAACTGGACCTTGGCCTCGTTGGCACAATAAAAGAAACCCTCGCCGCCCTGCTGCCACTGATTGAGCAAAAAGATGACCGCAGCCACCTGGAACAATCTCTCAATAATTATATAAATAGTAAAAAGGAGTTGTCGGCACATGCCAGCAGTACCAATACCCCCATTCATCCGGAATACCTGACCACGGTACTGAGTGCCGCAGCAGATCCGGATGCCATTTTTACATGTGATGTAGGGGAACCTACCGTGTGGGCAGCGAGATATGTTGATATGACAAAGGATCGCAGACTCATTGGCTCTTTTAATCATGGGTCTATGGCGAGTGCGATGCCACAGGCAATTGGTGCCCAATTAGAATACCCCGGCAGACAAGTCATCTCTATGTCCGGCGATGGAGGATTTGCGATGCTCATGGGCGATATCCTCACCATTCTTCAATATAACCTGCCTGTGAAGATTGTTATCTATAATAATAGCTCACTGGGATTTGTAGCCATGGAAATGAAAGTGGCAGGCATGCCCCCATACGCCACCGACCTGAAGAACCCCAACTTTGCAAAAATGGCTGCTGCCATTGGCATGAAAGGGATCAGGGTCGAAGATCCTGCAGCACTACCGGGAGCTATTGACGAGGCCCTTATGCATGATGGCCCCGTGCTGGTGGATGTGGTCGTTAATTCTTCCGCACTGGTCATGCCACCGAAGATAGATGTAAAGCAGGCGAAAGGGTTCGGCATCTATATGATGAAACAGGTTTGGAACGGAAAAGGAGGTGAAGTCTGGGATACATTGAAAACAAACTTCTTACAAAAAGAATAACAAACATCTTATAAAAGGATAAAGAGGTGACTACTTAAGTAGTCACCTCTTTGCATTAAAATAAATTATATACAACATATCAATCAGCATTATATCCATTTTTAAAGCCCAAAACCTCAAAAAAACTTGCATAAACCAAACTAAATATTAATTTTATACTTAAGTACTACCGAAAATTCAACCAAACATCTACTTAAGTGAAATATTAATTTTATAAAAATGTGTTTATGAAATTCTTCCCTACCACTTTGCTAATTATCTTCATTGTATGTGCTCATGTTGCCCGAGCGGAAGAAAACCCACCCAGGAAGAAGAGGAAGAGTCAGCTGCTAAAGGAACTACCTGCATCTATTAACAAGGACACAGCTAACGAAGTAACCGGCAGTGAAACTGCCCCTTTCAAGCCCAGTATCCAGGTGGGCGCCATTGTGCACATGTTCGCCGGCGCAGAGCAGGATGGATTTGGTAGCCCAACCGCCGATCCGGCTGCCAAAGACTGGAGCAAAAGCTTCACCCTGTACCGCGCCCGTGTACTCGTAGGCGGACAACTCTCTAAAAAAGGGAGCTTTTTTATGGAAACAGACCTGCCATCAGCCATTGGGGTACAGCTGACGACCGGCAACAAAAATGTAAAAGTATCCCCTATCCTGCTGGATTGCCAGTATGAGTACGATTTCTCAAATGCCTTTCAGCTGGTGGCTGGTATGCAACTGGTCTCCAACAACAGGAATGGTTTACAGGGCGCTGCCGGTTTGATGGCGAACGATTTCACCTTCTTCCAGTACCCTTACAACCTCTTTGCCACCAGTCCACTGAGCGGGAACTTTGGCCGTGACCTTGGTGTCAATGCCCGCGGATTCCTCGCTAAAGACAAACTGGAATACCGCCTTGGGGTATTCACAGGCAGGAATACAGATGGCAAAGCTCCTTTGCGTACAGTTGGCAGAGTAGCTTATAGTTTTCTGGAACCGGACAAGGATTATTATTATGCCGGCACAAAATTAGGCAACGGCAAAACATTTACCTGGGGTGCGGGGTTTGATGCACAAGGATCTTATTACAACCTAAGCACCGATGTATTTGTAGACAAACCATTGGGACAGGCAGGCTCCCTGACACTCAATGCCGCTTTTCAATACATGACGGGAGGTACGGACACGATTTCGAAATATTCATTTGCCAGAATGATTCCGAGACAAACCGTACAATTTCTCGAATTAGGGTATTATTTTAAGGAGCCGAAACTACAACCATGGGTGAGATTTGAAAATCAACACATCATTTCTCAGCAAGTGCAAACAAGCGGCGCCACAACGTATGATTTCGACCAAACTAATTCTAGCTATGTTTTAGGCGGAGGACTCAATTACTTCTATAATGGTACGGGCACCAACCTACGTTTATCGTATACCACCCGCTCCTACAATGTATTGGAATCCACCGGCTATGCTAATAAGACATTCGGACAGGTATGGCTGCAGGTGCAGTTCTTTATATTCTGATCCACTTTATTTACCCTACATGTAATTACACATATGAAAACAACGCGCTTCTTATTCTTTTGTTTCTTATTGGCCGCATTTGCTTCCTGTCATAACAATGCGACCAAAACCAGTGAAAATACAAGTGACAATGGTGAGACGGTGAAGATCGGGGTATTGCATTCGCTGAGTGGCACCATGGCTATTTCTGAGGTATCGCTGCGCGATGCCGTGCAGATGGCAGTGGACGAGATCAATGCTACTGGTGGCGTGCTGGGTAAAAAGATCGAACCAGTGATCGTAGATCCGGCTTCTGACTGGGACCTCTTTGCTGAAAAAGCAAAGGAACTATTGATCGATAAAAAAGTATCTGCGGTGTTTGGTTGCTGGACCTCTGTGTCCCGTAAATCAGTACTACCGGTGTTTGAAGAAAATAATGGATTGCTTTTTTACCCTGTGCAGTATGAGGGAGAAGAGTGTTCTAATAATGTTATCTATACCGGAGCTACGCCCAATCAGCAATTGATCCCTGCGGCAGAATACCTGATGAGTGAGAAAGGTGGCGGATATAAGAAATTTTATCTCTTAGGAACAGACTATGTATTTCCCCGTACGGCCAATAAAATTCTGAAAGCTTATTTGTTGTCTAAAGGCGTACCTAAAGAAAATATCATTGAAGAATACACTCCCTTCCATCACCAGGATTATCAGACCATCGTATCTAAGATCAAACGCTTTGCGGCAGATGGAAAGGCCTGTGTGTTGTCTACAATCAATGGCGATAGCAACGTGCCTTTTTATAAGGAGTTTGCCAATCAGGGATTGTCTTCAGCCACTTGCCCGATAATGGCATTTTCTGTAGCGGAAGATGAACTACGTTCCATGGATACTGAGTTCTTAGTAGGTCATCTGGCAGCGTGGAATTACTTCCAGTCAAACGATTCACCTGAGAATAAAAAATTCGTAGACGCATTCAAAGCTTTTTGTGAGAAAAAAGGCCTGCCTGGCGGAAATAAAAGAGTAACTGATGATCCTATTTGCTGGGCGTATACTGGTGTGTATCTGTGGGCAAGAGCGGCAGAGAAAGCAGGATCTTTTGATGTCAGTAAAGTAAGAGCTGCCTTGTCAGGATTGGAGTTTGATTCTCCTGATGGAAAAGTAAAAATGGATGCAGGCAATCACCATCTGGCAAAGCCGGTTATGATTGGAGAGATCAAACCGGATGGACAGTTCGATATTATTTCAAAGACGGACAATCTGGTAAGTCCGCAACCATGGTCGCCCTTGACATCTCCTGATAAAGATTGTGACTGGGTGAACCATAAGGGAACTTATACCAAATAGTAGATCGTATTTAACAACCGGAATTATGAAAAAATTGCTCATAGCAGCCCTTGTGTTTTGGACGCAGTGGGCGATGGCTGCTACCGATAGCACGACCATATTCGTATCACAAATATTACACGATACACAAAAGACCTACGCAATCAATCAGATTATTGCCAGGCAGGATCCGGCAACGTTTCCCCTGCTGAGTGCGATTAACAATAAAAAATTGTATCTATTAAATAATCAGGCCGTAACCACCGGAGAAAAAACGGCGTCTGCGACCTACGAAATATATTCTTTATATCCGAAAAACGAATTGTTGGTCAACACGAATGGTCAACCGCTTCACACCTCCATTGATGCGTTAACGGTAGTAGAGATCAACCGCTCAGACAGGCTGTTGCTCAACGGTATACTACCCATGCTGGAAATTTTCAACCCTGAGCCTGCGAAAAGAATGCTCGCATATGGCCAGCTGAAAGACAGTCATGCCCCCAACCGTTTAGATTTGTTACGGATGGCACTTGCACGGGAAAGCAATAAAGATGCCTTACGCGCAGGTAAAGACATCCTGTACTACCTTGAATTGAATACGACTGCTGATGCCAGTATTGCCAAATTATACATTGACAGTCTGGCAGAAAACTGGGGCGATAATGCCCCGGTTTTCCTTTCCGAATATGCAAAAACCAACAAACCACAGGCTGCTTATGCTGCTAAAAAAGCAGTAGAATTGGAACGCAGGTATGACTACCTGCAAAAAGTACAAAACCTCTTTAGTGGATTAAGTTTGGGAAGTATCCTGATCCTTATCGCCCTTGGCTTATCGATTGTCTATGGCCTTGCCGGCATTATCAATATGGCCCATGGAGAGTTCCTCATGATTGGCGCCTATACCACTTATTGTATTCAAACATTATTTACAGACGTACTGAAGGTACCTTACACTGACCTGCTCTTTATCATTTCCCTCCCCCTGTCTTTCCTGGTAGCAGGTCTTTTGGGGCTTTTACTGGAAAGACTGGTGGTGAGGCATCTCTACGCACGGCCCCTGGAAAGTCTCCTGGCTACATGGGGCGTGAGTTTGATTTTAATTCAAACAGCAAGATCCCTGTTTGGTGATTTGACAGCAGTGAAAACACCTGCTTTTTTATCAGGAGGATTGGCCGTATCACCTCATCTTGTATTACCATATAACCGCATTTTCATTATCGGTTTGACTACTCTGATCGTGGCGCTCACTTATTTTATGCTATACAAAACCAGGCTGGGACTACAGATCAGAGCGGTGACACAAAACAGGGGTATGAGTGCATGCCTTGGTATTGATACAAAAAGAGTAGCCGCACTGACCTTCTTCTTTGGCTCAGGACTAGCCGGTATAGCCGGTTGTGCGATGACGTTGATTGGAAATGTAGTACCTGATATGGGGCAAACGTATATCGTAGATTCATTCCTCGTGGTAGTGACGGGTGGTGTTGGCAAAATTGTAGGAACGATTGTGTCAGGGTTAGGAATTGGATTCTTTACGAAAATATTAGAAGCCTTTTTCCAGGCAGTGTATGGAAAGGTATGCATCCTCTTGTTCATCATGTTGTTTATGCAGTACAAACCGAAAGGCCTGTTTCCTTATAAAGGGAGATTGGCAGAGGATTGAAATGGCTTTATCAGAAGAATAATTTTATGGAAAAGAAAATTTATTACCTGCTCTTCATCGCTATCTTCGCCCTGCTTTTGCCGGCAGGACACCTGATGGGACTGGTTTCTATCAATACAATATCATTGTGGGGCCGGTATTTTTGTTTTGCCATTGCAGCATTGGGCATTGACCTGATCTGGGGCTATACCGGTATTCTATCTATGTGTCAGGCATTGTTTTTTTGTTTAGGTAGTTATGGCATTGCGATGCATATGCTATTGAAAACTGCCGGTGCTTCTCTACCAGAATTTATGGTATGGAACAAGGTAGAATCACTTCCTTTCTTTTGGGTACCGTTTCAGTCTTTGGGACTGACATTGATCTTATGTCTGATCATCCCCTCTCTCTTTGCTTTCATCACAGGGTATGTATTGTTCCGTAGCAGGATCAAAGGCGTATACATGGCCATCATTACACAGGCATTGGCATTGGCTATGTGGTTGTTATTCCTGCGCAATGAAACAGGTTTGGGAGGTACGAATGGATTGACTGATTTCAGAACTTTGATAGGATTACCGCTATCCAGCCCTTATGTAAAACTGGGATTATACTTAATATCCTTACTGCTATTATGCGTCGCCTATTTTGCCTGTAATAAAATGACCCAATCCAAATTCGGGAAGGTATTACAAGCTATCCGCGACAGTGAATCCAGGGTAAGTTTTACAGCATACAAAGTCATGGATTATAAACTGGCGGTCTTCGTCATCGCTGCACTGCTGGCGGCTGTGGGTGGTATGCTCTATGCCCCTCAAACGGGTATTATCACCCCCGGTCGCATGGATGTAAAAGCATCTGTAGAGATGGTAATGTGGGTAGCCCTCGGTGGCCGTGGCAAACTGAAAGGCGCTATAGCCGGTGCTTTACTTGTAAATTTCCTGTATAGCATCTGTACCAGTTTATTCCCCGATTCATGGTTATATATACTGGGCTTCCTGTTTGTGATCACGGTATTATTCTTTGACAAAGGCTTTGTAGGATTGATCGATACCCTGACTAAAAGAAAAGAACCATGCTATTAAGTGTAAATAACCTGGCAGTATCCTTTGGTGGTGTGCATGCTTTATCACTCAGCCAGTTTAGTCTGCGGGACAAAGAATTACGTGTGATCATCGGCCCTAACGGCGCTGGCAAAAGTACCTTTCTGGATATTCTTTGTGGCAGAACAAAACCAGATACAGGCGAAGTTTTGTTCAATCACAAACCCATTGCAGGCATGACAGAAGTAAGCATCGCCAGACTGGGCATAGGCCGTAAATTCCAGCAGCCATCGGTATTTCCGGGACTCACGGTTTACGACAATTTATTGCTGGCGGCAAAAATGAAGAAGGATATTCTTTCTTCTTTGTTTTTCAGACCATCACAGCTCTTGAAAGCACGCATTCATGAAGTAGCAGAAAAGATCGGGCTTACAAAAGTACTTTCTTCCATCGCCGGCGCATTGTCTCACGGACAAAAGCAATGGCTGGAAATCGGTATCGTGGTCCTGCAGGATCCAAAGTTATTACTGATTGACGAACCTGCTGCAGGCATGAGTGATGAAGAAACTTACAAAACAGGCGAACTACTACTCGAGCTCTCTAACAATCACGGCATCATCGTGATAGAACATGATATGAAATTCGTTCAACAGATTGCCCGGGAAAGGGTAACAGTATTGGAAAGAGGGAAGTTGCTGGTAGAAGGGAGTTTTAACGACATCAGAAATGATCAGCGTGTAATAGACTGCTACCTGGGGCGTAACAGTACTCAACTTGAAAATCTATGAGTCAGATCTTACAGGTACAAAGCGTAGTGGCCGCCTATGGTCAGAGTACCATCTTGTGGGGTACCAGTCTGGATGTAAAGGCTGGTGCGGTAACGACGGTAATGGGCAGAAATGGCGTGGGTAAAACCACTCTCTTAAAAACAATTATGGGTGTGATCACTGCCCGTGAAGGCCGCATTATCTTTAAAGACAGGGACCTTACTCCCCTCGGACCTGCCGGCAAAGCCAAAGCAGGGATCGCCTACGTACCACAAGGAAGGGAAATCATCCCAAAACTCACCGTATACGAAAATCTTTTACTAGGTCTTGAAGCAGCCCCCGATCGAAAAGCAGGTATTCAGGAGGAAGAAATTTACCACCTCTTCCCTATCCTGAAAGATTTCAGGAAGAGAGCTGGCGGGAACCTAAGTGGAGGGCAACAGCAACAGCTGGCCATTGCCAGGGCACTGGTAAGCCGGCCTTCCCTCCTGCTGCTGGATGAACCGACTGAGGGCATACAACCCAGTATAGCACAGGAAATCGGGCATATTCTGCAACGACTGGTACAGGAAAAAGGGATCTCCGTACTATTGGTGGAGCAGAAGATTGACTTCGCCAGACAGGTGAGCGACTATTATTATTTTATGGACAGAGGCAAAATGATAAATCATGGCAGTGCGGAGGAAATGGACTTTGCTTCACTGGAAAGGCATATCGCGGTATAATAAAAGTCTACCAGGCAGGACAGAATTTTGCTATCTTCATAGCTATATGCATCGTATCTCAGAAGACCGCCGGGTATTTAAATTTTTCACTGCTATGTATGCGGTAGCGCTCACTACGCTGGCCGTGCTCTCCATCGTGAGCCAGATCGGAATTCAGCAGGCATTGAGCCACCAGATGCACGATTCACACGTGATCAACTTTGCTGCACGACTACGTACCTACAGTCAGACGCTGAGCAAACTGGCACTCCTGATCGAATCAGGGCAGGATATTGAAACGAACCGCAAGGAGTTTACCAATACCCTCATGCAATGGCAGAAGTCGCACGAAGGGCTGCAAAGTGGCAGTAATTTCCTGAATTTGCCTGCTAATGACCAGGATGAGCTGAAACAGATGTTCGACATCATCCGGACGCCCCACCAGGAGATCTGGAAGGCGGCTTCAGCAATGAGCTTGATATTGAGCAGCGATAAACCTGTGGATACGGCGGTGATCCATCCTTATGTACAGACTATTCTGGCATATGAAAAGTCCTATTTACTGGGGATGGAGCTGATTGTATTTGACTATGACCGGTTTTCGAAAGAGCGGGTACGGAAGTTAAAACAGGTGGAATTCCTGATGCTGACATTGGTATTGTGCACACTGCTGATAGAGGCGGCGGTGATCTTTTACCCGCTATCCATGCGGATCCGGAAAGTGATTAAGGGGTTGATCGCATCCGAAGAAACTTCCAAACAACTTGCGGATCAGCTACAGGAGGCCAATAAGCTGATGGAGCAATCCCATAATGAGTTGCGGGAAGTGACGTATGCATTGGACAGGGCGACCTATCTTGTAAAAACAGACCATGAAGGGCATATTATTTATGCCAATGATAAATACTGCCATGTAACACGATATAGTATGTCGGAGTTGCGTGGCAAACCGCTTTTTCACCATTACTTCGATCACCTGAATGACCCCGCCCGCAAGATGGAAGTATGGCAGGGAGAGATCTTTGACCATGCCGCTGATGGTACGGGATTCTGGCTGGATGTAACGATGATACCAGTCTTTGACAACACAGGCAGATTATATCAGTATATGGTAATTTGCAGTGACATTACCAAACGTAAAAATACAGAGCGGGAAATCCACCAGCTGACAGAAGAGAAACTACGCAGGCATGATATGGAGCAAAAGATCCGTAGTTATGCCATGATCAGCGGACAGGAGAAAGAACGGAAACGGGTAGCGGCAGAGATCCATGATGGGATTGGTCAGATGCTGACCAGTCTGCGCATGAAGATGGAACAGGTGGAAGATAAACTGCCAGCACCCAATGCGGAGATCACCAAAGTGAATGGGTTGCTGTTTAGTATTATTACGGAGACAAAAAGGATCTGTTCTGACCTCCTGCCTAGTGTGCTGGAGGACTTCGGACTACGTGCAGCGATAGAAGAACTGATAAAAACCTGTAGAGAAACGGCACGCAATGTGGTGTTTAGTCTGGAAGAATGTAACCTGTCACAACCTTTGCCAAGAGAAGTGGAGATTGGCGTATATCGCATCTTGCAGGAGGCGCTGAACAATGCGATAAAACATGCGCATGCTACGCAGGTGGATGTGCATATAGACAGGGAAGAGAATTTCCTGAACCTGATGATCCATGATGATGGAAAAGGGTTTTATTATGACAGTCAGCATTTCTTTTCGAGAGAGCAGGTGAAGAAAATAAATGGGTTGCGGAATATGAAGGAGCGGGCAGAGTTGCTGGGAGGGTCCCTTAGCATCCAATCACAACCCGGAAAAGGCACAAATATACAGCTGGAAATCTCATTTTAAGGTTGAAGAACTTTTCGCCTGAGCGCGATTAAACAATTAGAAATCTCATTTTACACCCATGGATAAAATCTCGGTATTTTTAGTAGACGATCATGAAATCTTCAGGAATGGCTTGAAACAATTGATAAACAGTGAGCCGGATATGGAGGTATCAGGAGAAGCCAGTACTGGCGAAGATGCTTTGCATGCACTGAGCAGTACACAACCTGATGTCGTGATTATGGATATCCGTATGCCGGGTATCAATGGTCTGGAAACGAGTACGGCATTGTTGAAGGCGAGTCCGCGCACGCATATCCTGTTCTTTAGTTTATTTGATGAACCGGATTATGTAGCGGCGGCGCTGGAGATGGGGGCGAGTGGGTATATTTTGAAGGATACGAGCAATAAGATCTTTTTGAATGCGATCCGGACGATACATAATGGGAAGTACTATTTTATTGGAGAAGTAAGTGATGTATTGGTCAAGAAATACCAGGCGGCGAGGCTGAGTGCAGCACAACCCGGGCCGCAGGCAGCGGATATATCATTGTCCAGAAGGGAGGAGCAGATCATCAGAATGGTGAATAATGGGCTGAACAATAAAGATATAGCAGAGAGCCTGGGATTGAGTATTAGAACGATAGAGGCGCATAGAATGAATATACTGAGGAAGTTTCAGGTGAATAGTATAGAGGAGGTGATTGAGTATTGCAGAAATGCGAATTTGTTGAAGGAGGAGTAGGTGTCTGGTTCACGGACCTTATAGTCTTATAGGTTTATGACCTTATAACCTCATGACCTTGCGGCCTTTTGATCTTATAACCTTATTGCCTTTTAATCTTATAGCTACAAGATCTTATAGCCTTTTCCCCTGCATTTATTTGACCTTTTCCCTGAAAATGGTTTTCATCCCACGTTGGTGAATTCCCCCTTTCATGAATGTTTTTTCTGAAAATGGTTTTCATCCCACGTTGGTGAATTCCCCCTTTCATGAATGTTTTTCCTGAAAATGGTTTTCATCCCCCGTTGATGAATTCCCCCTTTCATGAATGTTTTTCCTGAAAATGGTTTTCATCCCCCGTTGATGAATTCCCCCTTTCATGAATGTTTTTCCTGAAAATGGTTTTCATCCCCCGTTGATGAATTCCCTCTTTCATGAATGTTTTTCCTGAAAATGGTTTTCATTCCCCGTTGATGAATTCCCTCTTTCATGAATGTTTTTCCTGAAAATGGTTTTCATTCCCCGTTGATGAATTCCCTCTTTCATGAATGTTTTTCCTGAAAATGGTTTTCATTCCCCGTTCGTGAATTCCCTCTTTCATGAATATTTTATTTTCTTTTATTAAAACTGGTAGAGAATTCAGTTTTGCATCCTGCAATATTGAATTCTCTACCGGTTTTGAGCTTTTTAGGATAGTTAGGATCAATTTGTACAATTTTTTCCGTGTTTTGTGCATTGTCCCCCTTGCCTATCCTTCCTATTTTTGTGTTACTAAATTGATCATCATCATATTAAAAATAAACAGTTACAAAACAGTGTAACAGTTGTAGGTTTAAGAAATGGCCGGAATACTCATATTCCGGCTTTTGTCATTTGGTCAGGTTTCTATAGCGAACCGGACTTTCCGTCACCTGCATCCATTCCGGACTGACTTTTGTTATAACTATCACAAGAGAACAAATATTACATATGGCTTTTATAGATTATTATAAAGTACTGGGACTGGCAAAGACAGCTTCAGCAGATGATATCAAGAAAGCGTACCGTAAGCTGGCGAGGAAGCTACACCCCGACATGAATCCGAATGACAAGGATGCGAACCTGAAATTTCAACAGCTCAACGAAGCGAACGAGGTGTTAAGCGACCCTGAAAAGCGTAAGAAATACGACGAGTACGGCGAAAACTGGCGTCATGCGGAGCAGTTTGAACATGCGAAGCAGCAACAACAGCAACAGGGCTACACCTATGGTGGGCAAACGGGTTTTGAAGGCTTTGGCGGAAATTTCTCAGAAGAGCATTTCTCAGATTTCTTTGAATCACTTTTTGGTCGCGGTGGCGGCGCAGGTGCTGGTGGTCGTACACGTGGTAAATATCGTGGACAGGATTACCAGGCTGAGTTACATCTTGGTTTAAGGGAAGCAGCGACTACGCATCAGCACACCTTGAAAGTAAATGACCAGAACGTGCGCATTACTATTCCTGCGGGTATAGCGAATGGCCAGGTCATCAAACTGAAAGGACATGGTGCACCGGGTGGTAATGGTGGTCCCGCCGGGGATCTTTATATCACCTTTATAGTGGAGGATGATGAAAACTTTAAACGCTCGGGTGATGACCTGTATGCTACAGTAGATGTAGATCTTTATACAGCATTGCTGGGTGGTGATATCACATTTGATACCTTGAATGGAAAAGTAAAACTGAAGGTAAAACCTGAAACGCAGAGTGGCACGAAGGTGAGACTGAAAGGTAAAGGGTTCCCTATTTACAAGAAGGAAGGGGAATCTGGTGATCTCATCATCACGTACAATGTGAAATTACCTACTGGACTGAGTGAGAAAGAGAAAGAACTGATCCGTGAGTTGGCTAATATTTCATCCAAAAACTAGTATCATGATTTCCATTACGCATTATTGCACGATTCATAATATCGATACATCTTTTATACATGCATTAGCAGATGAGGGATTAATTGTACTCACCATTGCAACTGACGGACCTTTTATAGAAGAAGAGCAGTTGCCTGATCTGGAAAGTTATACACGCTGGCATTATGAGATGGGCGTGAATACGGAAGGAATTGATGTGATCAGGCATTTGTTGGGGAGAGTGCGTGACATGCAGCAGGAGATGCATAATCTCAGGATGCGGTTACGGTTGTATGAAGATGGGGATTGAAATAGAAAAAGCTACCGGGGTGCCCGGTAGCTTTTTCTATTTCAGTTATTTACCTTTTTTATAGTCACGCAGTCTTCCTTAGGCTCAAGCCAGTTTTACTGACGATACTTTACTTTTCCATTAGCCATGCTGTTTTCTTCGTACCCAACTCATAAGTAAGCACCCCATTTCTCATCCCCACATATACCTTACCCTGATATACCACCAATGACCGCGGAAACAAATACCCTTTCCAAAACCCTTTCTCTATCAACGAATGCGATACGCCATTCTTATCAATTGACAACAATGACTTTTCTGTAATGACAATAATATTGCCTGCTTCATCTAAGTCTGCCGCCAGTGGCATAGCAGAAAGCTTTTTAAACGGCTTTACTTTCCCTTTTGATATTTTCACAATACCATGTGTAGTGTCAGCAACAACGCCATAGGTGTGATTTTCCCCTTCCAGCAATTTAATAACCGGTAGTTCGGCTAATTTGTTTTTGCTTTTGCCATTCGGGGCAAACCAATACAGACTCCCTCCTCCTGCTGCCCTGTAAAAAGCTACTAAGTAGCCATCATCGGCTTTCAAAACAGAACGATTACCTGTCAGTTTACCTGAATCTTCTGGCGTAGGCGTGATTAAAAAAGGTAATAATTGATTAGCACCAATCAAATCTTTTGTGGCATAAACCTCTCCGTATTTCATGTAAACGACATAGTCGACAGCACTCTTTTCATACTTTGACAAAGTAGTAGAGTCCTTCGGGATAGGTTGTGACTTCCAGTTTCGCAGGAGTAAACCTCCATCCTGAAAAGAAGCCACGCATAGGGATAGTAATAACAATAAACGCATGGTCGCAATTTTTTCCAATCATTGTAGCTCAGTAATGCATCCATATGGTTGCCACTGGCCAGGTTATCATCAATAAGCATTCAGCTGCAGGCATCATCACTTCTTCCATTCATTATCCGCCGGCGTCGCATCCATAAAGATGTCCTGCCCGTTCTATCATCAATCAGCATTCAGCTGCAGGCATCATCACTTCTTCCATTCAATACCTGTCGGTCTCGCATCCATAACGATGTCCTGCCCATTCTATATTCAATCAGCATTCAGCCGCAGGCATCATTACTTCTTCCATTCAATACCTGTCGGCCTCGCATCCATAACGATGTCCTGCCCATTCTATATTCAATCAGCGTTCAGCCGCAGGCATCATTACTTCTTCCAATCATTATCCGCCGGCGTCGCATCCATAAAGATCCCGCCATCCAACTTAACCCCAATCACCTTTTTAGCTATCGGCACACTAAGCACCAGCTCCTTCGCCCCACTCGCCCACACGGCAGGAGTTTTATGTACAATCTCAATCCCTCCGTCCTCAAAAGTCAGCACAATATCAAAAGGAATGGCAAAACCACCCACATTATTGATCCCCAAATTTACTTTATTTCCCTGTTGATCGAAACGAGACAATTTCAGGTCAATATAGTTATTGGAAAAGAACCAGTTATTAAAAAACCAATTCAGATTCTGCCCGCTACCTGCATTGATAGCATTGAAATAATCCCATGGAATAGGGTGCTTTCCATTCCAATTATTCATGTAAGTATGCAACGCCTTTTTGAAGCGCTCATCGCCCAGCAGATCTTTCAAAGCGAGGTAAGACAAAGATGCCTTGCCATATGAATTATTGCCATAACCATGACCACTTACCTGGTGAGACTGCGTAATAATCGGCTGATCTTCCTCAGAAGAAGGATCCCCAATATACCCTCTCACCCGAAAGTTCTTATAAAAATGATCCGCTTTCTCCTTTCCCCTTTCTGCAATCGCAATCAGGTATTCAAAAGTAGTCGCCCACCCCTCATCCATATAGGCATAACGGCTTTCGTTGATCCCCATATAAAAAGGGAAGTAGGTATGAGCAATCTCATGGTCCTGTACCAATTGGCCAAATTCAAGATCATCTCCGGTAGTTTCATCATTCACCATCATTGGATATTCCATATCTGCATAACCCTGAAACGCCGTCATAGTAGGAAAAGGATATGCTACCCCTGGCCACTGGGTAGAAAAGTAATTCAGTGCATAATGAGAGAACTCCACAGAGTGGTGGAAGTCAGCCGCGTTGTCGCTAAACGCCGCCTGTACACTGGTTCTGCGTTTGGTAGCACTGTCTACAACTACACTGGCAGCATCCCATACGTAATGGTTACTAAGGCCAATGGTAGCATCAGCAATATTTTTGGAAGTAAAGATCCAGGTATTCCATTTATTCTGACGGGTCACCTGGTGTCCCTCCATATCTGCTTTTGTAGCAATATGGATCACATTGTCAGAAGTATAACTACTTTTTAATTTCTTAGCAAAAGCGGGTTGCAGCACTTCATCCCCGTTCTGCAAAGTGCCGGTACCCCATACTACATAGTTGGCAGGCACCTTTACGGCTACTTTATAGTCGTTGAAGTCGCTATAGAATTCGACCCTGTCCATATGTTCGATCCTGTCCCAGCCATTGTAATCATCATAAACAGATACACGGGGATAGAAGTAAGCGAGGAAGAAGGTAGTGCTGTCAATACTACCTTCGCGGCCACTTTGTACAGACATATCGTAGTGCCAGCTGATGTGCAGTTGCATGCTGTCTTTCGCCTTCAGCGGTTGAGGCAGATCCACATCTGCAACAGTACCTACGTTGTTGTCAAAATCAACGTGCGTACCATTGATGGTGAGTGTATCAATAAAGACGCCATCTGTCAGGAAGTCTTTGCTCACGTAACCGGAGCGGGGCGCCTGATTCTTGTGAATATTACAGATCAGTCTGATCACGATCTTACTGAGCGTATCAGGACTATTGTTGATATAACGGATGGATTCAGTGCCGTAAATGGTACGGGAAGGAGGATTAGCAGTGACCTGGATATCATATCTGCCGGTGTTTTGCCAGTACTTAGCGCCTGGCTTGCCGTTCATGTCCCTGGTTTGATTAGTGTAGGCCTTTTTGATATTGCGGGGCTGGTAGAGGTCCTGCCCATGAGCGATGGTAACTATACCCAGTAAAGCTACCAGGCTGCTAAAAGATTTGATCATGTGTGAGCTGCTTTCAATATTTTCAATAAAAATATATATAATTTTCAGGCCACGACCAAATATTCCAGCAGCGGTAGGCTTATTATTTTATCACTTCACCCAGTGGCTGGCGATTAACTTAGGCGTTTTGTTTGATGATCTGTTCGATATTATGACCGGGAACTACGCCGGACTGACGCCAGAGTACTTTCCCATTTTTGAAAAGGATGAGTGTAGGTACACCTTGTATTTGGTAGGCAGCGGCTGCCTGCGGGTTTTTATCTACGTCTACTTTGATAATGCTGGCGGACTCGCCCACTTTTTTCTTCACGTCTTCCAGAATGGGGGCCATGGTTTTACAAGGTCCGCACCAGGTAGCGAAGAAGTCTACCAATACCGGTTTATCGCTGTTGATCATTTCTGAAAAGGTTGCCATGGTAGTAGTTTTTAAAGTAGATAATGCAACAATTATTCCAGTGGGGAGGAGTGGTGTCAGAGTGGCAGGATGGGATAAAGTTTTAGGGGGATATTACAATAGGAACGGGTATTTATCCAACAACTTCCACGGCCCTTTCAGATACTTCCACGTACTGAAGCCCGTAGCCTCTATTTTAAACGGCGTAAACCCTTCATTCAATTCCTGGTGTAACTGCTGTGCTTTAAAAGTCGTCACCTTATTCTGAACCGTAATATGCGCCCTTAACCCCTGCTGATCCTGCTTAATCAACCACGGTGCAAAAGCCACCTGCATCTCTTCATGTAATTTTTTCAACTCATCTGCTACTAATGTATAGGCGACACAGGTACCCATCAAATGTACCTTATCTACTTCCAAAGTAATAGCTTTTCTATCTGCAAATTTCGTGAGTATATCCGGAATACTCCCCTCATTAGCAGGTAACTTATGAAACAAAGTTATATGTGCATCCAGGTAATTGGCATGCGCGGGAAAATGCTTTTTCCTCAGTGCATCAAAAAACGCCTGATCGCCAGGAGCCATATCCAGTGTAATAATCAGAGTGCCCGTTTGTAAAATTTGTCCCATGTAAGGCAACAAAAATACGTAAATTAGAAAACGATATAATTCCCACGTTTCATGAAACAACTTTTTCTATTGGCAGTTGTCAGTTTCCTATCCCTCCCTGCCTTATGCCAAAAGCACCCGGTCGAATATTACCTGAACAAGGCACCATTCCCCATGCAGGCAATAAAAGACCCGGTTATCCCTTCAGCCAGATTTCTGCTCAGCGACTATGGCGCTGTCGAAGGCGGATCCGTTTTAAATACAACTGCTTTTGAACGTGTCATCAATGCCTGTGCTGCCGCAGGTGGCGGGCATGTCATCGTACCTCCAGGCACCTGGCTCACAGGCCCCATCGTACTCAAAAGTAATGTAGACCTACATGTAGAAAAAGGCGCATTAGTATTGTTTACGCCAGACCGTACACTATACCCATTATTACCCAATGGCCACAAATTCGAAGTAGCTCCACCTATTAGTGGGAAAAATCTGGAAAATGTATCCATCACCGGCGAAGGCACCTTTGATGGAAATGGCCAAAGCTGGCGGCCGCTAAAGAAAATGAAAGTCACCACCACCCAATGGGACCAGTTCGTAGCTTCAGGCGGTGTAGTGAGTGCCGATGGTAAAATATGGTGGCCGAGTAAAGAAGCCATGAATGGAGAAAACTATCTAAAAACATTAAAACCTGATGCAACAATTACCGATTACCTACCGGCAAGAGATTTCCTGCGCCCAAAAATGGTAGTGATCAGTAATAGCAATCATGTCCTGATAGATGGTCCTACCTTTCGGAACTCGCCTAACTTCGTCATCAACCCGCAGAAGGTGAATGACCTCATTATCAGGAATACAAATGTGTTCAATGAAGCCTGGGCACAAAATGGAGATGGTATAGATATCAGTGCCTGCAAAGGCGTAATTATCTATCATACCACCGTGAATGCAGGAGATGACGGCATCTGTATGAAATCAAGTGGCGATGGTTCACAGGCAGCCCTTTCCGAAATCCTGATTGCAGAATGTATTGTGTACCGTGCACATGGTGGCTTTGTAATAGGAAGTAATACAGATGGCGGCATGCGCAATATCTATGTTACCCATTGTTCCTTTGAAGGAAGTGATGTAGGTATACGGGTGAAAAGTAACCGGGGCAGAGGCGGACTGGTGGAGGACATCTATATTGACAGCATCCGGATGGTGAATATTATAAACGAAGCGATCTCATTTGATACATACTATGAAGCATCTTCACTTTCAGGAGGGAATGAAAAACTCCCCGAATTTAAAGACTTCTATATCAGCAATATTATTTGTAACGGTGCAAAAACCGCGATGCTATTCCGTGGATTACCTGAAATGCCTGTACACGACCTACACTTTAAAAACGTATACATTCAAGCCAGCAAAGGCGTAGAAGCAGAAGCCATCAAAGATATTCAATTTCAAAACGTACAATTTAAAACAACGCAGCAGCCTGCAATTCCACCAGGTGTTGCACCTTTTATTAAAATTTCCTTATGAAACCTTACTACTTATTGTTGTTTGTAACTTTCACTGCATGTAATTTTTATGACAAAGACCTGATGCATGCGGTGATCAATAAAGACGAAGCCAGTATACGCTACGACCTGAAGCACCATGCCAACACAGAGGTCAAAGATACGGAGGGTTTTACGCCACTCATCAGAGCCGCGGCAGATGACGAACCGAATATCGTCGCGATGCTTTTAGGTGCCAATGCGAATATTGAGGCAAAGAATACGTTTGGAGAAACGGCGTTGTCCCTGGCTGCTTTCAAAGGATTCAAAACTACAGTAAATGTGTTATTGTCTCACAACGCAAATGTCAATGCATTGAACCGAGATAGTGTGACACCTTTGATGTATGCTGCCAGCAGGGGACATACTGATATTACAGAAATGCTATTGAGACAGGGTGCGCAGTTAGACCTTATATCCAGGGAAGGGTTGACGCCACTGGCATATGCAGTATCTAATGAGCATGAAGATATTGCGAAATTGTTTTTAGATCATGGGGCGAAAGTAGATTTTAAAATGCATGATCATGAGACAATATTGATATTGTTGGCGAACAGGCATAATGTGTCATTGACGAAGTTGTTATTGGATCATGGAGCAGATGTAAATGCGGCAGATGATTATGGGAATACAGCGTTGATGAATGCTTGCAGGAATAGGGATACTGGAATGGTGAAGTTGTTGCTGGGTTATCATGCAAGGGTGGATGTGAGGGATAGTAATGGGGATTCGCCATTGGAGCATGCGAAGCGTGCGGGAGATGAAGAGGTGATTCGGTTGGTCGCACTTAAATAAAAAACTCGCTTTTACATTTTAGCAAAAGCGAGTTTCTCGTTCATTTTCAATCAACAATTCACTTAAACGATTCATTAAATGAAAACTCGCTTTTACCATTAAGCAAAAGCGAGTTTCTTATTTATTTTCAATCAACAATTCACTAAGACATTACAAATCACTTAACCCGGCAGCATTACCTGTCCCACTCAAACCGCTATAAATAATCACTCCCTTCGCATTACCATTCCTTGTAAAACCCCAACCCGGAGAGTTATAATTCGCCACACAGTTTGTAATAGTATGTGCAATGCTCTGACCAGAGCTACCTAACTTAAACCCATTACCATCACCATTAGAACCTTTACCATTATGCTCCGCAGTACAACCGCTGATCTTTACAGGAGCTGGATTACCATACAGATCCCATCCATCATCTGAATTGTAAGAAGCATAGCAACCGGTAAATGAATTACCAGAACCACTTGACAGCTTACATGCAAAGCCATCCGCATCTTCACCACCAGCAGATACATCATAGTTCTGATTAGAATAACTATTATTAATACTTACATTATAGGCGCCATTGTACACCTGGATACCAGTATTCCCATTGTAATCAGAAGTGATGTTGTTCACGTAATTATTTCCTCCTGACTGGAATACGATACCGGAAGAGGGGCCGCCGGTAATGCGCATGTTCTGGATATTCCAATAGCTACCATTTACTTTCACAGCCCAACTACCAGCGCCGGCAGCATTAAGTGTTCCACCATAAATATTGATCTTGGAACTGGAAGTACCGCTATTGAGTAATTGTAGGGTACTGGTCAGGTTAATAGTGCCGCTGATGGCGATGACGTCACCTGCTTTAGCATTGGCTACAGCTGTTTTCAAAGCCGCTTCGGTAGTGACAGTAGTGGTAGCAGCAGCGGTTACTTCGCCGATTGCGGCAGTGGAAACAGGAGATGGCAGCTTCACCTGATCTTCGTTTTTGCTACAGCTGGTACATGCTAATACCAATAGGGCAATCATCAGATTGATCTTCATAACTAGGAAATAAGAGGTTAAGAAATGAGGGTATCTTAGCTGCGCAACTATGTCAATTTTACAATTAAATACAGGATAAATGAATAAGAGAGCGGGGATTTATTTACGCAATCGTTCCCGGCAACGATGGCGGATGTTGGGGCTGGTATTATTTGAGGGCAATAACAGGTCGATGCTGGTATTGCCCTCTATCAGAATTTATATTTTTATGGTGATCGTTATAAATACCAATTTCATTTTTTGTCTACATCCCCTTTCAAGGATACTTCAACTCCCCCCTCTCCTGCATATGCAAAATCTTCAACAACACGCCATTCGTCCAACCAAACCCATCCTGGTTCGGATACTCTCCTCCCCCACCAGCAAGCGTCGTATCCACTACATTATACTTCTCTAACAATTTTCCGGTCGCCCTAAAAGTCTTTATATTCAAATGCGACCATCTTGAAGCAATCTCTCCCGCCAATGAATCCTTATTATATTTCAGTAAACCTGCAATCGCCATCCAGTGCAATGGTGCCCATCCATTCGGCGCATCCCATTGCTGCCCTGTTTCTATAGGCGTTGCCACCAATCCACCAGGTTGCAAAAATTCCTCCTGCAATTCCCTCATCATCTTATCCGCCTGAGCCTGCGAAGCAATTCCAAAAAACAATGGATATATGCCCGCCAAACTTGGGATGCCCGTCTGAGCATTCTTCCTGAAATCATAATCCATGAACCATCCCTTGTTATCATCCCAGCAATATTTAATGATATCATCTGCTCTTTGTTTCGCCGCTTTTTCAAATTCTGCAGCTTTTGAAGTATTCCCTTTTTCACGATAAGCTGCTGCCAATGTCATTTCCAGGTGATACATTAAACAATTCAGATCCACAGGCACAATATCCGTCACATGAATCGTTTTCAACGAATGTCCATCTTCAAACCATCGGCTACTAAAATCCCAGCCGGTTTCAGCACCGGAGCGCAGCTCCCTGTAAACCGTTTCTTTGGATTTATTATTGAATGGTCGTTGTGCAGTCTGGATATCCTCCGTCCATGCTTCTTCCCGTGGCCATGTTCCTTTGTCAAAATACCTGTTCAACCTATGCCCGTCTGGAAGATATACCACATGTTCATCAGTTTCCTTTTGTGCGGAATGCATCCAGAAATCATATTCTTTCTGCAAAGCATCCAGGTAAAATGAAACGGGACGATTATCCAGTTCCAGCATCAATGAGAAGAAAGGTGGCTGTGAACGTGTCAGGTAATAGGTACGATTGCCATTGGGAATACTACCATGGTTCTCAATTAGCCATACAAAGTTTTGGATGATATTATCAATTTGTGCTGTATCACCGTCCTCTTTCAGACCGAGCATGGTGAAGTAACTATCCCAGTAATACACTTCCCTGAATCTTCCACCGGGTACAATGTACGGATGTGGCAAAGGGATGAGCGAGCCGCCCATCTCCTGCTTATCAGGCGTTCGTTGCAACACCTTCCATAATGAACGGATATGGGCAGATACATCCTGTGTTGTATCAGTCACATAATTAGCCGCAGCGGGTACAGGAATTGTAAAATGGTCATTTACAAAATCCGCCAGCTGGAAGGAGGACTGTTGTTTTTGTCTTCTGTAAGAAGTCATTATCTCGCCGGGTGTCTTTTTCGGGATAGCATCTGCAAAGGTTTTGCTATCCGGGAAAATATGTGCTGATTGTACGTCTTCAAAAAGCCCTGGAAATAGCTGGACAGGAGACTCCTCTTTGGCAGTTGGTCTACAGGCTGCAAAGAGTACGATCAGGCAAATGACAGGTATTGTTCTCATACTGTTCTATTCAATTAATGACCCTGCTGCAATTCTCCTGCCACTTCTTCTATAAATATTGGTGATGGTGGCTTTTGACTGTGCAGGAATATATGTGTACAAACCGCTATCGTCTATAGTGGGTTCTAATAATATTTCGTTTCGGTAGCAGGCCGGCGGATTTAATTATTTACCCTGCCACAACCCTTCTCACTATTCAACTTCTATTACGGTGGCGATGCTATCTTTTGACCAGGCAGAAATATATGTGTGCAAACCCCTATCGTCTGTAGTGGATTCTAATATTATTTCGTTTCGGTAGCAGGCCGGCGGATTTAATTATTTACCCTGCCGCAACCCTTCTCACTATTCAACTTCTATTACAGTGGTGATGCTATCTTTTGACCAGGCTGAAATATATGTGTACAAACCGCTATCGTCTATAGTGGGTTCTAATAATATTTCGTTTCGGTAGCAGGCCGGCGGATTTAATTATTTACCCTGCCACAACCCTTCTCACTATTCAACTTCTATTACGGTGGCGATGCTATCTTTTGACTATGCAGCAGAGCAAAGGTTCGTGGAAATAATGACTAAGATCAAATTTCATAACAATGGATTGTGATTGAATTTAAGAATTATTCTGATAAAAAGAAAATCGCCTTATTGATCTTCCTCAGATCAATAAGGCGAGTATTTTGAAAATATGCGCAATTCTGTTATATAGTCGTCATGAGTTTCAACCCCTTAATTCCAGCTAAACGCAACCTGCATTTTCTTAGTAAATATCCATTTCATATAAAAATGAATAACTTTCTTCGCTTGCTTGACAAGATTCCCAGACGATTCACTAATCGAAAAACCTATCCAGTAGTTATTCGCTGATATAGGCGTAATGGTGATACTTGTCAAATAGCGATGAAAGAACAAAGTCGTCTCCTCTAACATAATCAAAAAAACTTCATCATCAGCACCGGCATTCGTATCATGCATACCTTGCGCCGTTTCATTCAGCAACTCATCGAGTTCATATCTTAGGGCATCCAGTGTATTATCAAAATTGAACTTTTGATAATGACCAACATGGTTATCCTCCGGTGAAATCTCTACACTCATGCAATGTTCCAGATCAATACAAGGGTGTTCAGTTTCATATTTATTATTCCAATCATCAAGAATATCCGCTGGCACGAGTTTCAATCTTGCCACTATTTCTTTGAAAGATATATTCTCATTCTTCATCTGAAGAAACACAATATAAAACTGATAGAATCCGCTATGAACGGGCATAGAAAAGGTATTCACGTTGATTTGGTAAACATAGTCAATTTCTATTCCAATACATTTCACAGATGAATATTTAACATTGAAATTGTTTGTTCTTACAAGTGACTGATTAATTTAATCCGCGTGATTTACAATAAAAATCGTCTGCCAGTTATAATCTTCCAGTCGTTTTTTTGGAAATGATACGTTCAATCTTTTTCCCCCTAAAACACCTTCAATTGATTTTATCCTTAAAATGCGCAATTTTGTGCAATGGCACTCATACAGCAATACAATCCTTTTGAACCACTCACTGTAGAAAGAATTCAGCAATTGCTGCTGATGGGGCAACCAATTTTGGTCGTACAGCGGTTTCAATGGACAGGGATCATCAATGGAGCCGGTTTTATGGCGACAAGATATAGTTATCCCGAAGATGCCGCAGATCATTTAGCACATCTATTGCCTAATGAAGGTAAATCGGTAGATTTGTCAATACCTGCACAACGGGATAAGCTGTTGGCGTTGTTGGCACCTGGTTCAACTTATCAGGTTTATATCGACTCTCTGAAAAACAAGAACTGGGCGAAGCAGATGCAACAGGTTTATGCTGAAGATGTTCGGAAATATATCCGTAGCCAGACACAGCTAAAACCTGACAGAGATACGGGTGTGGATATTGACTTTAACCTCCGCTATGGCCGTGTGATGGCTATTATTAATACAGGCAAACAACGGCTGGAAGTGCCTTTTTATGATATTATCAAATGATCCTTTATGTGTTACGATGTCTCTTTTCATACGAATATTCAACTTACGCTTGATATCTTTCCTAATCTTCAGGATAACAGGCAAATGGAATTGAACAGTGATGCGCTTATTCATGTGGAGGGGCATGCGCTTCCTTTGTATTATGTAATTAATACGAAGGATGGGGCGCCACAGCTGACCAATATGGAATGGGGTGTGACGCCTTTGTATGTAAAAGATCCGAAGGAAAGGAAGGCGAGGCGGTCCGGGATGATAAATGCCAGAAGTGAGCGGATACTGGATGACCATAAGTCTTATTGGTACAGGATCCGGAATAACCGTTGTCTGATTCCGGTGAGCGGGATTTTTGAGCACCGGCAGATAAATGGGTGGAAGAATAAGGTGCCTTATCTGGTGCAAATGAAGGAGACGCCTTTGTTCTTTTTGCCTGGATTGTACCAGGAGAGTACGGAGGTTGATACGGCCACAGGTGAGTTACTTCAGGCAGGTACGTACACCCTGATTACGCGTCCGGCGAATGAGTTGATGGCGCAGATACATAATAGTGGGGAGAATAAACACCGGATGCCGCTTTTTGTACATCATGAGATGGCGAAACAGTGGATTGATCCGGAGTTGTCAGAGGCTGGGGTGCGGGAAGTGTTGAATTATGAGATACCGGTGGATGAGTTGAGATATAGTACGGTATATACGATTCGTGGAGCGAAGCTGCGGCCAGATCATAAGGAGAAGGATACGCATTGGGAATGGCAGGCGTTGCCGCCGTTGGGGAATGATACGCCGCTGAATGCGAGGACGCAGCAGAGTTTGTTTTAGGAAGGCTGAGGGAAAAAGTATCTTTTAGACATAATTCACTGGCAAACAACCAGTTGAAGGTATATCTATCGGTAATGAATGCTTGTATGGGTCCGTGAGTTTTAACCTATTGATAAATATTTAGTTGAGATAGAAGCACTAAACCTCCATTTACACACCCTTCTTTCCTGCTAGCGGCTGGCCCCTTCAGGGACAGCTTCCATTATTCCTTTAACTGATCCAGGATAGAACCGATCTCTTTAAGATACCTCCCATAACTAAGTTTTATTCCAAATTCCAGAAATCCATATATTATTATTGTAGATATCGCCAGAATGATAACGCCTAAAGTAAGCAGGTGGCTTTGATCCATCAGGGAAGCTAAAGGAATTTTCGCTACCAAATAGAGGGAAGTCATTATCACTAAAATTGGTATCAGGGCATAATTGAAGGACCTATACATTTCAATATTTACTTTTATATCGTAATACAAGCTGTAAAGACTCTCTTTTGAGTTGAGGGTGTAATTATAAAGACGGTTGTAAAAGAAGTAAAACCGGATTAAATAATAGATTGAAATGATGATCAGGAAACCATAAGTCATATAAAAAGCCAGCTGAAAGTTGCTATGCAAACCCAATATTTGAGGGGAAAAGCCCACTACGATCATTCCAAATAATTGAAAGATCAACTCTGTACGCATGGCACTTCTTATTTTCTTTACAGGGGAATTCTTGCCCTTGAGATCGCTGAGGGCGGCTGGTAATTGGATGTTTTCATTGCCTTCCTGATTCCAGGCAGCCTGGATGTCGTCAAAATTCATATCCTTGATTTTTTATGAGTTCTTTTAATTTATTTTTTGCTCTGTTTAACTTAACTCTGGCGTTTACTTCACTGATACCTAGCTGGAGGCTTATTTCCTTATGGGTGTAGTTTTCAAGATGATAAAAGATTAAGGCCTTTTCTATCTTTTCCAATTGCTGTACTGCTTTGTAGAAGTGAGATAGCTTTAGTTCCTGGGAGATCGCTTCGCTTTCTTCAGTTGGGAGGTTTTCCGGGATTGAAGAGGTGGTAAGCGGTTTTCTCTTTTCTTTTTTGAAGAAGGTGATGGCGGTGTTTACGGCAACGCGGTACATCCAGGTGGAAAATTTGCTTTGGTGGGAAAAGGAGGAGTAGCTTTTCCAAAGTTGGTAAATGATTTCCTGAAAAAGGTCCTGTTGGTCTTCAGGAGATTCCATGTACATTTTGGAGATCTTGTGGAGGATGCCTTTGTGGGTATCCAGGAGTGTGAGGAAGTCATTTTCGGTGGGCAAAGTTTGGTTTTTAGGTGATTGTTTTTTTTAGTTAGTGTGGGGGGAAGGGGGAATGTTACAGGCGGGAGGGGATTTTTTTTAGTAATCCTCTTCAAAGGTTTGCCAGAGGGAAGGGATAAAGATTTTTTCTTTTTGGAGGGTTTGGTCAGAACTGTAGATAGCTTCGCGGTATTCTAGAAGTTCATATTTTTCATTAAAGGAAGAGGTTCCTTTAGGATTATAATTTTCATCACAGTTACAAATAAGAAACCCAATAAAAGTTTCTCGTTTATATTTTTTGGAGATAATATTGTAATTAGGTTTATGTTGAACCAATCTGAAATAATCGATTTCTGCAAATATTTTTTGATGATAAGCCCAAATATCCTCAAATTTTTTCCCTACATAGTAAATGTCTCCATATTTTCCACGCAAACATCGTTGTCCAATATGACAATTAATAGAAGGTTCAAAGTAATACCTAAAATATACTTTTCTGTTTTCCAATGAACTATCTGTAATTTCAGTGTTTTCATTTTGAAACATCCACGTTTCGTAATATTTGTATTCCATTTCTAAAATTTTAAATTAGGTTTTAAGTCCAGACTGCCGTCTTTTAAAATGATTGAAATCTGAACTTTCCCTGTATTCATTTTATCAGTAAGTTTCTTCCCATAAAAAAGTTCATATTTATCGTAGAATTCTTTTGTAAAAGACAAACCACTTTGTTCCTTGCTTTTTAACATGTTCAGACCTCCAATTTTACCATTCTGCCCAATTAATTTTTGGATTTTTTCAGATTCTACCAACTCTTCAAATCTTTCTACTAATTTTTCAAATTCTTTTGTTCCAACTCTAATCATAACATCCAAATCTCTAATCTCTATTTCTGCTCCCATTTGGTCTATTTCTCCAATAGTCAATGCACTTCCCTGTGCGTATATTTCTTCATTAGGTAATCCCCATTCCTTTGCTAATCCTTTCAACAAATCTCCAAACTCCCTAAACTCCTTTTCATTATTAAACAAATATGGATATCCCCGCTTCCTCACTACATTCCAACCATCCAACTGCTTTATAACCTCATCTAGCGAATATTTCCCCCTACTACAGGCATTAAATATCATATCCTCAACTTCACCTATATCAATTCCAACCGCCTTCGCTCTGGTTATTATCTGCCTAATCTCCCTAACCGAAAACCATAATTTATCATTATCCCCTAACTTTAATTCCCCTCTAATACGATAGTAAATATCCTTCGCCAAATCTTTTGCATTCCGCACGTCTCCAAGTGATACCATCAGACTTCCTGGCCTCTCATCCTTCCCTACCCTCACCATCACTGATTCTGTATCATCTGGAAACACCCTTACAAACTCATACTCCGACTCAATCACTCCATTCTCATACACATTTACCCAACCATCATTCACAATAATCGAATTTTCATAAATCTTACACAATTCCTTTGCTGTAGATAAATTTTTACTTGAAAGTAATACAATCTCTTTATTGGCAGGTATCTTTAACTCATCTAAATACTTCACTAGTGAATAGTATTCTAATATTGTTTCTTCTCCATTATTTATGACAGTATAACCATTACCATTTTTCCTAACCACTATATACACCTTATCATCACCCAATTTCCTCAAATATTTTTTTAATTGCAACAACTCCTCTTCAGCCAAAATAACCGACCGTTTCTCTATTTCGTTAATATCCCCCACATACCTCCCCGCCATCATCTCCGCCGGTACATTCACCCTCGCATTCCTAATAGCCTTTACACTCCCCACCGTCAAACTCCCCACCATATAAGCCATCGCCAAATAATTCGTATACTTCACCAATTCCGGATGATCCTGATACATCTCCGGAGCAACATTCGCATAAGTAACAAAACTAGCCAGACTCACATTCAACATCTCCACACCCGTCTTCACTGCCCCCGCCCCCATCAACCCCTCCATCCCTATAGCACACAACCCCGTATTCAATACCAATGCACCAAACGTTTCTGCCGCTGCCTTTGTATCCTGCTTAAATAATCCATATACTGATATGGCCGGGAATATATAAGGCACCCCCTGCTCCAAAGTTGTACCATATGCACTGACATCCCGTCTTGGAATAACTATCAGATAATCCAACGGATTAAACTTCCCTGTAAACGGATTTCCTTCTGCATAATCCGAAAATAAAACCCCCGCATCCAATCCCGATAATATGACTTTCAGATACGCCCCTACCCCTTCTCTGGTTTCCAAACTAATCTTTTGCTCTCTATCTTTAAAATCTTCCTGATTACTGGCAGTAAGGTAGCCATTGTCAAATACCAACCACCTTTTTTCAGTGGCTAATTGTTGGATCAATCCAATATCATTGCCAGGCTTCTCTTCATTCACCCAGGCAACTGTTATCGCATTACATAGCTGAGTGAAATTGCCTTTGGAGAAATAGAGATAATCATAAGTATCTGATAAGAGCGTATACAATACTCGCTCCTGTTGTAAACGTTTAATAACCTCATGTAACGCTGCCGTACCAGCACAGTTTCTTATTATTTCAAGCATGATATTCTGCCCGCCGAAGCCTCCACTGCTTACTGTCCACCGCTGTCCGTAATCGTCTTTCAGCAATTTCGTGATTAAACATGCCCGAACTTCGGGTGTAAGATCCGAGAATTGCGCATGAGTTAGATACGAAGTCTTGGTGCCAGCAATTACAAAATGAGCGTTTATGAACTTCACTATATCACTCCCACTCGTAAATTCACACCGCTTCAATAATTGAATACTACTATCCAGCTCCTTCAATTGCTGATGCATCTGCTTCAGTTGCTCAAATGAGAGCACTTCCGGAGATTCATTCCAATCTATATAATAGAGTTCTGGATTGTCATAATAGCAATTGAATAATTCATCACTTGTTGCTAATACATCCCCGGGAAGAGAGATGATAGTTTTACAGATTGCCGCTATTTCTGCCTGTACTTCCGGTTGATCTGAACCAATTACCTGCAACATCAGGCGGTTGTACTGCTGCGTATATTTATTATCCTGGCACAAACAACCATCGTTTGCATAAGGAACGTTGTTAACCTTTACTGTACAGGTATAAATTTCTTTGCCAGCCTCGATAATATTGACATCGTCACCCGCCTGTTTAGAACGGCTATAGATATAAGTCGATGTATCGTATTTATCATAACTATATCCTTTAAACTTCCCCGTGCTGACAAAATAGATGGCGTTATATTCTTTTCCCCCATATTCAAAACTATTGAGTGAACCTGCCATCGCAGGACTCCCCTTGCTGAAGTCCTGGTAAAAAACAGAGAGTGGTACTGCGCCAGCAGGTAAATTTACGACCGTGCTATCCGGCGCATAATAGAATGAAGATGTACAGCCAGCCTGGGCATCTTTTTGCAAACATTTGTATAAGGATAGCCCTTTTGTTAATTCACTGCCTGCATCATCTTCAAAGATGCCCCATACACTGCCCGGATCATGCACAATGTCCCATTGGAATTTATATAATGCCAGCCCCGTACCTGTTGTCATCAGGTTAGTAGATGGACTGACAGCGTGCTCTAAGGTATAATCGCCATGCCCTATTTCATGGGCCACTGTGCGGGCGATTTCAGCGTCAGTGCCATTCTTTATGAATACAAACCCGAACTGACTCTGTCGGGGCATTTTGCCAAGCAGACCCGCATCTTCGCGGGCCACTTCATTGACCATGAATAGGTAAACTGCGTCGTCTGTTATCCTGTGAGATTGGATATAGGCGTTTTTCATGGCCTTTTCTTCGCCCGTGAAACTATTGCTGAGCAATGCACTTTTGCTATCCTGCAATACGCCATCTTTGTTCTGGTCCCACGAAATGTTATTTTTAAAACTATTGTCTGTTTCAAGCGCGTACGATATTCCTACATTTCCGTACACTGCTGCAAGGGTTTGAGAAATGGCCTTTTCGGGGATGAGAATGTTTTCCCCAATGGGAATCAAAACCACCCTTTTTTGTAAGGAAGGATAGCTGGCTATTAGTAACTTCCCAATACTGGTGCCATCGGGATGGATAGCAAATAACTCCTGTGCATCTCCTGCAGGGCCACCCGTAATTGTGACCTTGCAGGTGCCGTCTGTGCACGTAGACGGGTAGATAATTCCTTTTCTGGTTACAAATACAACTGACGCGGTATCTGAGCGAGAAGCTATGATTGTTTCCTGCGCACCAGGTATGATGGCTTTGGCACTGACATGGTATTGCCCATTTGCTAATGATTCATAGCTGGATGGATAATCAGCGTGATAGGTATCGAAAGCGTATTTGTTATCATTGCCCGCTGCGAAATCGATCCGGCCCGTACTGAGTTGGAGGTTAGCAAGATTGGCCGCTAAGGCGATATCCCGCTTGCCCACATAGTTGACGGCTCCCTGCTGGGTGATCTGGTAGATATTTCCATTCGCATCTTCAATTAGCAATGGAAGAGTCGTGTAGTGAATGATTTGTGTGGTGCCGTTTTCACTGTCGGTTAAGGTGATAGTGTGGGAAGTGGTATCTACGGCGATAGCTTCTTTGGTAAAGAGATGTAAGCGGGTAGTGATATCTGCTACCAGATCACCTGTTTTTACCTTGCCCATATCATCACCACCATGCTGAGCATCCACAGCTGCTTGGATAAATTGATCTATACCTTTTGTAACGGCATGCATTTCTCCACTGATGGCTACAAAATCGGTATTGACAACTACATTGTTTAAATATACTTCCAGACCAAAACCTAAACCAGGAGTTATGATACGCCCATTTGTCAGGGAGGTCAGGATTACGTCGTAATGGCCAATGCGAATGATATTTCCTACCATTAGGGTAGCCTGCAACTGTTTATTGGAGGACGGGGACAATAACCCTGCATCTCCGCAGGCAATATGCTGTAATGCTGCGGTTTTGAGTGTTAGGAGGTCACTAAAGCTGCTATAAACACCGGATAGTTTCCATTGAAGATGCGCCTCGTATTCCCTGTCTGGCTCAAGACTGTTGATGAGAGTAGTACTATCAGCCGTGAATTCTACTGTTTGCCAATCGTAGGTGATGTTATCTTTTGCCACAGCCCTGTATTGAAGCCGGTATGCATCTACTGCATTGAGTGGCCAATGGTAGCGGAGCTGCCGTTCACCCTGAACAGTTCCGTATAAGACTGGCTTTTCAAATTGTTCGAATGGATTGGTACCAAGGTAGGTGAATGTACAACTTTGGCTATATCCCTGGTTGCTGTACAGGTCTTTCCCTTCTTTATCTATTGCCTGCACGATCCACACATATTGCATGCTGTCTGTTAGTGCGGGTTCTGAAGGGCCATACAGCATAGTCGTATTGTCCGTAGTAATCGTGTAAAGCGGCCGGGTACTGCGAATAGTATAATCCGGGGTACTGCCAGCGGGTTTTATTTCATACAGGGAGAAAATATAGGACGTGTTTGCCTGACTGGTATTTCGGTTTGACCAGTTGAATGTTAAAAATTGAGGATCCCGTCTTTCTACACGACTACCGCAAATGGGCAGATTCAATAATGGCGGATCGCTCTTTTGTAAGAAAAATACACTGGCAATCGCATTACTTATTTGTATGCCAGGACGATGGGAATCATAAGCCTGAAAGGTAAGGCGGTAAGAGCCTTCTGGCAATGACCTGGTACGTTCATATTCTTCACGGCTGTAGCCCCCACTGAAAAGAATATTGTCCGCTAAAAAATAATCTGCCAGCGCAGCACTGCTGATAATAATGGGAACACCGGCATTTAAAGTGATGGATGGGGAATGAAAAGATGGTGAGGAACGCATGATCACTGTACCATTCCGCTCTATCGTCATTTGCAGACTGATTTCATAACCCGGTTGGGTGAGATCGCGTTGTAAAAGTATAACCCGCAATTTTTCGCTTCCCCCAGAATAATAATCCGGAAGAAATAAACTGTAGGGAGGTATGATTTGTGTACTCGCAGTAACAGGATAGTCCTGCGCCTGCAAGGTGCATGTATAGGAAAACAATAAGATGATTAAATACTGTAGGCTTTTCATCTGCTGGAATTTTTGGGTTATGGTGGCCGGCAGTTACCGGCCAATATTCCATATTCCCTTACTAGAATTGGCTGATTATGAATGGCACATCTTTGCTGTCATTTTCGGTTAGCACCCTTAGCAGGTACATACCGGCAAGAATATTTTTCAGGTCAAAGTTGTCTTCTATGATGAGTACAGGTGAATATTGTTTTCTGTCTGTTAACCGGCCATTCAGGTCATATACAGTGATGGTGGCTGATTGCTTTTTATTTAGCAGCACTTTAAATTTAAAGTAGCCGTTATTGGGATTGGGAGAAATGATAACCGTATCAATGATGCTGGCTGGTAGTTGATATACAGGAATGACCAGCGGATCGAACGGCAGGATGTTTACATCTTTTTGTAAGGTGTAAGTACAACTACCGAAGGTGGCGTACATTTTTATCCAGTAGTCTCCCTGTTGGTTAAACCGGATCAATGGTGCGTCATAGGGATCGTTGCCCAGCCATTCTGCTGCAGGAGAGAATTCCCAGTTGACAGCGTCAGGGGCAGGAAGACAGATTTCCCGAACCGCAAGCGTATCTGATACGTTGTCCTGGGAGACGACGAGAAAATTGACCGTTGGCTGCGTGTTCTTTTTAGATAATGTTATTTTTTCTTCCAACAGGCAGTCATTGGCATCTTTTACAACAACCGGATAACCTCCTGGTCCGAGTTGGGTGAATACTGAATCGTCTGTCCAGTTAGCATCTCCAAGGGAATAGGCATAGTTGCGAACACCGCCATCAGCAAGTATTTTTATTATACCATCCCGAAGACCGTCACAAACGGGAACAGCGCTTACCTGCATCGTTAACGGGAAAGGCTGTGGCACTACATACGATCCTGATTGATGACAACCTCTCCCATCGGATACAGAAAAGTGATACTCCCCTGCTCTTAAATGGTTCAGGTTATTTGTAGATAAAGAAGACTCCAGCCATGCATATTGATATACACCATCACCTCCTGTGACTGCTACATTCAATTCACCGCTGGGTGAACCATAACACTGAACAGGTTTGATGACCGCTGCCATTTGTATAGCAGGATCTTCGGCTGTTATTACAGCAGGATATTTTGCCGGACAGCCATACGCATCCTTTGCATAAATTGTATAGGTTCCGGCTGATAATCCGGAAAAATAAGGAGCGCCCTCCCAGCTGGTATTATCCAGGGAATATTGATAAGGCGCCTCGCCGCCGGAGGTGATAAAACTGATGCTGCCAGTTGTATCTGCTCCGCAATAAACGTTTTGAATACCCGTAACTTTAATATCAAGTGGCGGACGAACGTTGTCTTCCAGCAATTCGACTGATAAGGATTTGGTACACCCTCGATCATCCATTACATAAACCGTGTATTCACCTGCTAATAACCTGTCAAAGACCGGTGATTCCTGCCAATCAATATTATCAAGGCTATAGGAAAGCGAATACGCATTCCCGGAAGCAGCAATATCGATCCGTCCTTCATCATTCCCCCTACAGGTAATATTGGTCAATGCAGCCTTAAAATACAGGCTATCAGGTAAATTGATCGTATAGGTATCCGCTGCCCAGGCCATACATCCATTTCCATCGCTTACTCTTATATCATATTCTCCCGGCGTATGGATCTGTTCTAACGGTGAATATATTTCCCCATGATCCCAGGAGTAATCATATGTATATTGACCATCTCCGCCGGAAGCCGTGATGTCAAATGAGGCACCGTCTTCAAGACAGATTGCTTCTCTGATATGTACTTCAGATATAGCGAGTGGCAAAGGATTCGTCAATACGACTGTATCCGAAGTCATGCTACATCCATTATCTGTAATCGTTAAATTGTAAACACCAGGTGTGACCTCTTCTACCAACGACCCGATGGCAAACCAGTTCGGTTGCCCTACCTTTTCCCACGTGTAATTATAAGCCCCTGTTCCACCTGTTACGCGGGCTTCCATGTACCCATTGGCAGCATTGTAGCAGGTAATCGGAGTCGTTTGTATGCTGACCTGTAATGGTGGACGCTCATAAATTGTATATTGACGGGACAGGACATCATCACAGGAGGTATTATTTTTCCTTACCTGCACTATGTATTCTCCCGCAGGAAGGTGATTAAAGTCTCCTGTAGTATTCGTCATTTGTACCGGGCCTATAAGTTGGAAACGATTTCCATTGCCTGTTACCTGTAGATGACCATCATTAGCCCCCTGGCAACTGACGGAATCAATTTTTATTAATTGTAATGAAAGCGGTGGAGGTGCTGTCAATGCTATACTCGTATCCCACGAAGGACAGGTAGGGTGGCTACTGTCAGATACCCTGATTGTATAGTTGCCTGCCGCCAATCCGGAAAAGGAAGGTTGTATTACGCCGGCCTCATTGTACAGACCAATTATCCCCCCGGGTGCAGTAATGTCTACCAGACCATCAGCGGGAAGATTACAGGAAGCGCCAGACAAATTGATGGTACTTACTATTGCAGGTGGCTCCATAAGCGTAATACTTACAACCCTTACATCATTACAAAATGTATCACTAACCATTGCCTGATAGTTACCAGCGGACAAATTCCCCCAGTAACCCGTTGTATTATTTATCACTTCTCCTGCAGGCCCTTTTAAGGAATAAGTATAACCACCGCCCCCTGTGGCCTTTACACTGATGATACCATCCTTTGCACCATGGCAGGCAATTTGTGTGACTGAGCTTACGGCTAATGAAAGTGCCGGTATCTCAGGTACTGCTATATTTATCGGAGTCAAACAATTACCCGAACTTCCCCCGGAATTTATTAACCATAAAGTATATGTACCAGCCGATATACCTTTTATCAACACGCCTTTTGCTACACTGTCTACACCATTACTCCAATCCACCAGATCACCACAATTTGTAGTACAGGGAGTAGTGACATTGCCGGGGCGCAATAACCAATACATGAAAGGATCTATACTGGTAAGCGCACTTCCGGGAAGGTAAATCTTACCATTTGCTATTCCTGCACATGCAGGCGTTATCACTATTGCACCGGGCTTGTTTAATACAGGTGGAGCCGGTATGATCGTATAAAAATCTGAAGGTGTACTATACGGAGAATAATATACCTGATCAGTATATTTTGCTTTGACACGACAACGAAAACGGGCATTTAGTATTCCCGTAACCGGCATATACAACGACGGTATAAAAGAGAAACTAAACCCTGCTGATGCTGAATCTAATCCTACCCACACAGGCGAGCCATTCAGATTATATTCCCATATCACTCTTGTACTCAGAATATTATCACTAAATAAAGGCCAGTTATCAATAGAACGAAGTGTGATGACAGTATTAGCACAAGTTTGTGTAGTTGACGATACACTTGCGCTTACCTGCTGTGGCGCTGCCATCTCATACACATATCTTATGGAGAAATACCCTGTACTACTTACATCTCCATAGAATTGTAATTCCCCCCTGACAGGACTTATGGGATATATACTACTGCTACTTATATTTCCTATTCTTACATCATCCCGATATAGCGCAAATGGTGGTATATGATTGACTGTTGCCTTGTATACAACGCCACCTGTTACAGAAAATAAGGATGAACCCAATGACATGGTTTTGTCAAGTGACAATGCGCCGATTGAGCTAAATTGCGTCAGGTGAGCATAAACATTTACATTTATTTGTGCTAAGCCCGACAGATGTAATAATAATATTATTACCGTGGTAACAAACTTCATGATATAGGCTTAATTGTTACTGTTTTGGTTGATATTCTTTATAAAGAATATGGTCTGTAATGCAGCACGGATAGTGGTTAACATTAATGCTGCAGTGGTTATTACGAATATACGAATGTATTGGAAATAAAAAATTATTTAAAGAAAAATCACATAAAAATTCAAAAAAACCTTACCCAATTAATCACGAAAATCGCCTTACCTTTCCATCTTGAACCACCAGCTCCAACTCGCATTCCAACAATTTCAACATCTCTGTAAGCACTTATGTTTCGTGAAACCTGGTTATTGAAAGCAAAATAATATCCCCGATTCTCCGTTTAAATAACCATGTAGCAGAATTTCCCTCACCATAAAAACCTGAAAAACCATGAAAACCATGCCTATGCTGCTATGGGCAGCACTGTTACTGCTATGCTTCGGTTGTAACAAACGAGAATCCTCCATTACTTTAAAAACCAGTGGATTATCCGTCACCAATGCCTCTCCTGCCGGAGATGTAGTAGGTAAAATTGTAGTGGGGTACCAGGGCTGGTTCGCCTGTACCGGAGATGGCTCTCCTATCAATGCATGGTGGCACTGGACGCAGGACTGGGCCAAAACACCCTCCTCTTCCAACAACGGTATTAAGTCCTGGCCGGATGTCAGAGATTATACCAGCACCTTTCAAACCGGATGGCCCGCATTGGGCAATGGTTCGCCGGCAACCCTGTTTTCTTCCTACACCGATCAGACCGTGAATACTCATTTTCGGTGGATGCAGGAAAATAACATCGATGCTGCCGCCCTGCAACGTTTCAACCCGAACGGACAGGAAGGCCCTATCCGCGATTCTGTCACTGCAAAGGTAAAACGCGCTGCTGAAGCCTATGGACGAAAGTTTTACATTATGTACGATGTAAGCGGCTGGACAAATATGCAGACTGAAATCAAAGCTGACTGGCTGGCGAAGATGTCTGCCTACACTACGTCTTCCGCTTATGCCAGACAGAATGATAAACCAGTTGTTTGTATCTGGGGATTTGGATTTAATGATGACAATCATCCATGGTCTGCTGATGTATGCCTGGAAGTGATCAACTGGTTTAAGACCCAGGGATGTTACGTCATTGGCGGCGTGCCTACTCACTGGCGGGAAGAGAATAGTGATTCAAGACCTGCGTTCCTGAACACTTACAAAGCATTCAATATGCTTTCTCCATGGATGGTAGGAAGAATTGGATATGCAGGAGAATCCGACAATTTCTTCACCACTGTAAATACGCCGGATCAGGCATATTGCAATGCAAATGGTATAGATTATCAACCCTGTGTATTGCCCGGCGATCTGCAGGAAAAACAACGCGCGCATGGTGACTTTATGTGGAGACAGTTTTACAATATGATCCGTGTAGGTTGTCAGGGAATTTATATCTCCATGTTTGACGAATACAATGAAGGTAATCAGATTGCTAAGACAGCAGAAAGTGCAGCTTTTGTTCCTGCTGGATCCGGTTTTGTTACGCTGGATGAAGATGGTGTAGCCTGCTCCGCTGATTATTATTTACGATTGACGGGTGATGGTGGTAAGATGCTGAAAGGCCTGATCACTCTGACGGCCATCAGGCAAACGCCAACTGTACCTGGTGGTACAGCGAATAACCCGGTGGGAATGACGATTACTTTGAAAGGATCTAACAACCTGTATGTAAGTAGCGAAAACGGCACACAGGCTATGAATTGTAATCGCACGGCTGCCGGAGGCTGGGAGCAGTTTGTGGTGGTTGATGCAGAGAATGGAAAGATTGCTTTGAAGTATGGTAATCTGTATGTCTCTTCTGAAAATGGATTACAGCCTATTACCTGTAATCGCACCGCGATTGGCTTGTGGGAACAGTTTGACTGGGTGACGAACGCAGATGGAAGCATTTCATTGAAAGGGAATAATGGAATGTATATTTCCAGTGAGGATGGGTTACAACCAATGACGTGTAACAGAGCAACCGTTGGAGGCTGGGAGTCCTTCAAAATAAATTTGTAAATTTAAAGACCCGCTTATACTAAAACATAAGCGGGTCTTTAAAAAAATTATGCAGGAATATATCAGCATGCGCATCGCCGTTCCGCCCACATGGGAACAGGTTTTCTCTCACTTTTACTATGCTGCGAATCTTAGCAGGGTTCCTGTGGAGAAGCATTTGTTACCTGCTTTTCAGTCTATCATGGCATTCAATTTTGGGCCGCCGGTACCGTTGGAATATGGGAATGAGCAGTTCCTGCCTATTGAGAAAACACTGGTACTGGGGCCGGTTAAAAAGTCTATGAAATATACCATGCCTGCTGGGAGCAGGATTTTGGTGGCGAACTTTAAGGACGATGCTTTTTATCGTTTTTTTGGAAAACCTTTACAACATTATTTAACTGATCCGGATAAGTTAATTCAGACGCATTGTTTTGCTGATCTTTGGCAGGAGTTGAATGGAATTAAAGATCCTGCTTTGCAGGTGGAGAAACTATTGGATTTTTCGGGGTTGTATCTTTGTGAGCGGGATCCGGCGGCAGCGAATATTATTGAGAATGGGTTTAATGATAACCCGAAACAAATTGCGGAGAAGATCGCGCAAAGTGAAAGGACGGTACAGCTGAATTATAAAAAGTATTTAGGGTTCAGCTCGAAAGAGGTAAACAGGTATCAGCGGTTTCAAAAAGCCATCGGGATGTTGGAGCCCGGAAAGACACCGGATTGGTTTGAGGTGATGGAGGAATGCGGGTATTATGATCAAAGCCACCTGATTAAAGATTTTACACATTATGTAGGCATGTCGCCGCAGGTGTATTGGCAATTGCAGGATGTGATGTGTAGGGCTGGTAGCTAAAAGTACATTACTCAAAATCAACACAAAAAAAGGCGCCACCTTTTTGATGACGCCCTTCCTGGAAATGAAAATATACTATTGTGCTGCTTTAATGTTATTATTCGGTTCATGATCCGCATACCATTTCCCCAACGTCGTCAAATTCCCACTCGCATCTATCAATGAAGAAGGCCATAACCGCGCACTCGTCGGTGAACTGGAGAACCATGAATAACGCTGTACATAAGGCAATGAATCCAGCTTGGGTAATAAACGCTGCATAAAACCCAGCACCTGATCAGGTGTATACATATTCCCTTCTACAGTACTTGCATTGTTATCTACAGTAGCGAACTCGGTGATCCAGATTGGCTTATGGTACTTGTTGTACAAATCAGACAATACCGATACAAAATGCGTATCATCCAATCCTACATACATATGTACGCAAATGAAATCTACACGATAATTCTTCACAATACAGGAATCGAGAAAATCGTATATCCATTGCTGTGTAGGCCATGCAGCCGCAGGACTACCCAGTGGTAAACCGATGCTTTCCAATTTAGGCCAGAGTTCCAGGGCTTTTGCCACTGTCATGTTGGATTGATCAGAAAGATCCGGTTCATTGAAACCAAGAATGTACTTTACTTTTCCCTGCGCCTTCAGGTTGTTGACATAAGCGATATTTGCGTCTGTGACATTGCCTGAGCCCCAGAACATGGTGACAAATTCAGCATTTTGTGGTGCAACATCCAGGGGCGCATCTGTACCCCAGGTGTAGAACCAGTTGGCTTTCAATTTTACAATGTTTCCGTTCCAGGTACCGTCTGTGGTATAGGTGCTAAAGCAGGCACCTTTTTTACCGTTGTTCGTACTGGTTGTTGTTGTGTCATCTTTCTTGCTGCAGGCGAATAGCAGGGTGAGGGAAAGAATGAGAAGAGCATTGGTTTTCATAGATTAGGCTACTACAGTGAGTGATTAAAGAAACAAAATTAATAAAAGAAAATCTATATTTATAAAAGTTGAGTAGCCAATCGGAAGTCCAACCCGGGGTACTTGCGCAGCACCAAACAAAAAATACTCACTGCACCAGATGGTAAAACCTTAAAAGAACACTAATCACTCCATTTCCAATTAGTTATCTCTGGCATATCTTCTAAATGCGCTCTTATATATGCATCATGCTCCGCTAATTTATTTTTAAATAAATCAAGCACAGTTGAAGCTTCCAAACCGGGCACCCGCCTGATCGCCTCCATCGCCAAATGATACCTGCTCATATTATTCAACACCACCATATCAAACGGCGTTGTCGTTGTTCCCTCTTCCATAAACCCTCTCACATGAAACCTCACCGGATCAGGCCTTCCATGCACCAGATCATGTATGATCCTCACATATCCATGGAATGCAAATATCACAGGCTGTGTATCTGTAAATAAATCAGTAAACCGCTCCGGCTCCATACCATGCGGATGACTCTCCTTAGGAGACAATGCCATCAGGTCTACGACATTCACCACCCTCACTTTCAACGATGGTAAATGTTTTCTCAATAACCACGCTGCCGCCACCGTTTCCAATGTAGGTACATCTCCCGCACAACCCAAAACAACATCCGGCGCTCCATCATCACCATTCCCCGCCCACTCCCACACCGAAGCACCATGCGCACAATGCTGTATAGCCGAATCCATATCCAGCCATTGCAACTCTGGTTGCTTACCAGCTACGATCAGGTTTACATAATCACGGCTACGCAGACAATGATCCAATACTGACAATAAACAATTTGCATCCGGTGGTAAATAAATCCTGATCACATTGCTCTTCTTATTCACCACAGTATCTATAAACCCTGGGCCCTGATGACTATACCCATTATGATCCTGCCGCCAGCTATGTGATGTCAGTAAATAATTCAATGATGCCACCGGTTGCCGCCACGGCAATTCCCGGCAGGTCTTCAGCCACTTTGCATGCTGATTGAACATGGAATCAATGATCGTTACGAACGCTTCATAACAGGGGAATATCCCATGTCTGCCTGAGAGCAGATACCCCTCCAGCCATCCTTGACACAGATGTTCACTCAATACTTCCATCACTTTTCCATCATGAGATAGATGATCATCATCCGGCAGGATCGTCTCTGCCGTCATCCGGTTTGTTACTTCAAACACCGCTCCCAACCTGTTTGAATTCGTTTCATCCGGACAAAATAACCGGAAGTTATTATTCGCTAAAAAAACATCTCTTAGTAACTTCCCTGCCTCTACTGTCGTCTCTGCCGTAGTCTCCCCCGGCTTTACTACAGGCAAGGCATACCTGCGAAAATCAGGCAAATGTAAATCCTCTAGTAATTTGCCTCCATTTGCATATGGTATCGCACTCATGCGCTTCTCTCCTGATGGAGGTAATTCCGCTAATGAAGCAATCAATTTGCCATTCGCATCGAATAATGTTGATGGATCATAGCTTCGTAACCATGCTTCTAATAATGCCAGTTGCGCAGGGTCTTTTTTCACATCCGTCAATGGCACCTGGTGCGCTCTGAACGTACCTTCTATTGCTTTCCCTTTCCACTCCTTTGGCCCGGTCCACCCCTTTGGTGTACGCAAAATGATCATTGGCCAATGCTTCTCACGTGAAGAATTTTGTATCGCCCTGATCTGTGCATATGCCAGATCTAACGCACCTGCCATCAAAGTATGCATCTCCATCGGATCATCTCCCTCCACAAACAAAGTCTCATATCCATGCCCTGCAAATAAATCGGCCAATGCACCATCAGACATCCTTGCCATCACTGTAGGTCCTGAAATCTTATATCCATTCAGGTGCAGAATAGGCAACACCGCACCATCTCTTTTTGGATTCAGAAATTCTATCGACTTCCAGCTACCTGCCAATGGCCCTGTCTCTGCTTCTCCATCTCCCACTACACAGGCGGCTATCAGATCGGGATGATCGAACACTGCCCCAAAAGCATGTGCCAGTGAATATCCCAGCTCGCCCCCCTCATGTATAGACCCGGGTGTATGTGCACTCACGTGACTGGGTATACCTCCCGGTGTAGAGAACTGTCTGAAGAATAAATTCAACCCTGCCTCATCCTGTGTAATATGCGGATAGATCTCCGAATAAGTACCTTCCAGGTATGTATTGGCCAGCATTGCCGGCGCCCCATGTCCCGGACCACAGATATAAATAATACTCGCCTGTGTTTGCCGGATCAATCTATTCAGATGTACATAAATAAAATTCAGTCCCGGCGAAGTGCCCCAATGCCCCAATAACCTAGGCTTTATATGTTCGGCCTTTAATGGTTCTTTCAATAACGGGTTCGCCTGTAAATATATCTGGCAGGCTGCCAGATAATTCGTCGCTTCCCAATAACGATGCAGTAATTCTAACATATTATAAGAAGGTTTGCGTGTGTTGTGCAATCATTAACTCTTCATTGGTTTTCATTACCCGAACGGTAACCTTGCTATCATTCGCGGATATCATATTTGCTTTCTCTTCGTTGGCCTTTTCATTGATGACTACACCTAAAAATTCAAGTCCTTTACAGATACGACTTCTGATCGTTGCTGCATGTTCGCCGATCCCTCCTGTAAATACCAATGTATCTACGCCTCCTAATACCGCCGCCAGCGCACCAATCGTTTTACGCACATGATAGCAGAACATGAGAATCGCTTCTGCTGCCTGCGGATACGTATCTTCCTGCTCCAGTAACTGCTGCACATCCCCACTTTCTTCTGACACCGCTTTTAATCCCGATGATTTGTTTAGCATACGCGACAGCTCACTCCCCGTCATACCTTTTTCTTCTAACAGGTACAGCAGTACCCCGGGATCCAGATCGCCCGCCCTTGTGCTCATCATCAATCCTCCTATAGGTGTCATGCCCATAGTAGTATCCAGACTCCTGCCCTCCTGTATGGCGGCACAACTGGCCCCATTGCCCAGATGCGCAACGATGACCCTACTGCCCGGTGATAACGGTTGTAACTGCTGCATAATGGATTCATAAGACAAGCCATGAAATCCATAGTGGATCACCCCCTCCTTCCACAATGCTCTTGGCAATGGATAGTGTCGTGCTTCAAATGGCATATGCTGATGAAAAGCCGTATCAAAACATCCTACCTGCTTTAGAGCTGGAAACGCCTCCTGCAATGCATGTATCACATCCAGCGAAGGCGGTATATGCAAAGGCGCCAAAGGAACCAGCTCTTTCAAAGATTGTAAAACACCGTCATCCAGTATAACCGGTTCAAAATGTTTCTCACCACCCTGTACAATGCGATGCCCGATAATACGCACATCATATGAACGGGCACGCAGCACTCTCACCACCTCTTCTGCCGCCTCCTTCATCGTCACCGCACCATGCTCATGTCTTTCCTCGCCAATCTTGGTATAACCATCTATTACATTGCCCAATAAAAGCTGTTCCAGTTTTAAAGAATACAGTGCAAACTTCAGACTGGAAGATCCACAATTAACCGTCAATATCGTTTCCATGGTAGAACATGTTATTTATCCAACCGGGTATCCAAATCCACATCATCAGGATTCTCCACAACCGGCACTTCGCGGTCTACAGAATGCCCCATAATGGGGTTCATGTAATTGTTGTATATGCTGAGTAATCCATCCACCACATTGTCAGGTCCTAAAATCGGACTATAGGAAAAAGCGTAGGAAATGTCTTCGACATCCTCTTCTTTTTTCATGATGAAAAAACTACTTTTTATGAAGGATCCCGCATTTTCCGCCACCGCAGCTATGGCCACAGGCGCTAACCGCATCCATTCATCCGCCCATATTTCAGATGCAGGACGCCCTAGTACAGAAGGATGTCCCTTGCCCGCAAATGGAATGAATGCATCGTTGTAAAGATGTATGAATTGCTCTCCCCACCAGATAAACATAGGTTGCACCGAAGTGAGCATAATACGTACAGCAGTGCGTAAATGAGGTGGCCA